>ENA-ORXT01006334-ORXT01006334.1-marine-metagenome-genome-assembly--contig:-NODE-6334-length-11040-cov-7.642160_pt1 | contig 11040 bp, 8 predicted proteins | sample MGYA00237868_ERZ511482 | MGnify/ENA metagenome assembly ERZ511482
GCGCCGGCGCCCGGCGCGATCGCGTCGATTGCCGCCACGCCCGCGTCGGCCGACGCCACGGCGGCGGCGGCGGTGGCGACCGCCGCCACGAAATCGCCCATGGGCGGGGGCGCCCCCCCCACCGAGGGGGCTGGGTCCACCCCGTCGCGGACCACCCCCGCCGCAAGGGGGACCGCGGCGGCGGCCGCCGCCGCCGCCGCCAGCGCGCCCCCCGTCTCGGCCGCAACGGCCGAGACGAGGCCGAGCCCCCGCGTCGCCGCCGCGAGCACCGCCCGCACGCCCGTGGCCGCCCGCCGCCCCGCGCGGCTGCCGCTCACGCCACCCGGCGTCGGGCGCCCCCCTCCCCCCCGGGAGTGCGGACTCCACGTCGGCGGCGTCGGGGCGCCGCTCGGGGGCCCGACGCCCGCCGGCGAGGCGGGCGTGCGGGGGCTCGTCGCCGCGCTCGCGCCCCCATCCGTGGAGCGGCCGACGCTCGGGGGGGCGTAGGCAAACGCGCCGCCGCCGCCGCTCTCCTCTGACGTCCACTCGCCGGCGCCGACGCCGTCCCAGCCGGCGCTGCTGGCGCCATCGTCGGCGTGCCGGTGGTCGCGGCCGCCGATGCCGCCGACGCCGCTGACGCCATCGTCGTCGCCGTCGCCGCCGCCGCCGCCGTCGCCGTCGCCGCCGCCGCGGTACCCCTCGTCCTCGTCGTTGTCCGACGCCACAAAGCCGGGGTCGGCCTGCGCCAGCAGCTGCCGCAGGCGGTCGAGCTTCTCTTTGAGCGCGCCGACCGCTTGGTAGTGGATTTCGGCGGCGGTGATGGCCGTGTCGCGCTCCTCTTCGGCCGCGTCGGCGCGCTCTTCGGCGGCGGCAATGGCCGCGCGGGCCTCGGCAGCGCTGTAGGGGCCCGCCATGGGGGGCTGAAGGGAGGGGGTGGGGGGAAAGGGTATACCGGGGTGGACAGAGGAGGGGAGTGAGTGCAGTGGGGGGCCGCAGGTTGGGGGGGCGCGTGGCAAGACACAGGCGAATGGCGGCAGCGTCCGGTGATTGAGACCAAACGTACGCGGGGAAACAAAGGAATACGAAAGCAAGAGTCAACAAAACCAAGAGGACGCCGAGGGGGGGGCACACCCCGCCGACCGCTCGCGTCTCAGCGAGAGGCGGCGTCGCCACGGCGGCGCCGCGCGGGACGCAGGAACGCGCGGGCGCGAACCCGGGCGCGAGCCCGGGCGCGCGCCCGGGCACGAGGATCCGCGTGTCGGGCGTGAAAAGGTCGGTTGTCGGATCACGGTTTTCGAGGCTCGGCCGAAAAACCGCGCTTCCAATCGCTGCGGCGCGTCGTGCCGGCACGACACGACAGGCCTGCGAAAATGCATGGATGCCGGGCCTGGCTTCCACTCACTTCTTGGATGCATCCTGGTGTCGTCATCAATGACCAGAGGACGGTGGCATGCAGCTGGGGGGCACGCAGAAAGCCGCATCCATGGGGAACGCACAAGAGATCGTGAACACCCACAGAAACCAGGACCGGCGCCACCAAGGACCCAAGAAGTGTTACCGCGTTGTGCTTGCGTGTTTATACATCGTCAAAATAAGTCGCCTCGAGAGTAGGAGGAGTAGAGCGGCGAACAGCACACAAGAAACACGCCACAGCAAGAACTCAACCCCGCTGGCACCATACCGGCTGCATGCTTCGACTGTCAAGTGCTACCCCCCGCGGCAAGCGCCTCGTGTCGGCCATCTAGGGCCCCACGACTGTACACGTGTCGCACTGCTCACACCACTGTTTCCACCGCGTCCTTGATGGCATCTGCCACCCGCTGCACCGTTGACGTTGTCAACCCCGCCATGCTGACCCGCCCGTCGCTGGTCATGTAGATGTGGTACTTGGAGCGCAGGTACGCGACGTGCGCCGCCGACAGACCCGTGTAGGAGAACATACCCTGCTGCTTGACAATGCGCGTCCAGTCACCGGGCGCCCCATTGGCGTCGAGCGCCGCCTTGAGCGCCGTTCGCATGTCCCCGATACGGCTGGCCATGCCCGCCAGTTCCTCCTTCCACGCGGCAAAGTTGGTGGCGTCGCCGAGTACCCCTGCCACAATGCGCGCGCCGTGCGCGGGGGGGGACGAGTACATGGGTCGGATGACGGCCTTGAGCTGCGACCGCACCGCCTTGGCCGTCGCCGGCACATTGACGGTGTGCTCCGACAAGACCACCGACAGAGAACCGATGCGCTCGCCGTAGAGACCCATGTTCTTGGCAAATGACAGGGAGAGCAGCATGTCAACGCCAGCATCGGCAAACAACCGCACCGACCCCGCGTCCGTGTCCAGGTCGCCCGACGCAAAGCCCTGATATGCAACGTCAAAGAATGGGATGAGCCGCCGCTCGCGCACGAGGGACACAATGTCACGCCACTCGGCCAGCGTTGGGTCGGCGCCCGTCGGGTTGTGCGCACAGCCGTGGAGGATGACGATGGCGCCGACGGGGGCGTCCGACAGGTCAGCCAGCAGGCCGGGCATGTCAACGCCACCAGACTTGGCGTCCAAGTAGCGAAAGGTGCGGGCTTCTCCGAGTCCAGCGTCCGGGACAATATCCCGGTGGTTGTTCCAGGTTGGAGATGGGATGTAGATGGGGGGAAGGGAGGAAGCGTCGGCATAGTAGCGAGCAACGAAGGTGAGACCAATCCGCAGCGCTCCGCTACCCTGTGGAGCAGAACAAACCGACAGAAAGAAGCAATGGGCAAGGGAAACGAGTCAGACCAAGCGTACCGGGCTCCGGAAAATGATAGCGGTGCGGCTCTCAAGGGGACAGCGAAACGGCCAGTGAATAGAAACGGCCGTGCGACCGAAAGAAGAAGAGAAGCAAACATACAGATAATGTCTGGACAGTCACGATGCGGCCGTCTGAGATAGCAGCACAGTCCGGGCCAAAGATGAGCTCCGTCGCAAGCCGCTGGAACACAGGCAGCCCGTCGATAGGTAGGTACTCATGGTTGGCCCGCGGGTCCTCCCACTACAATCAGACAGAGCAGAAATCCGAAGCGCAGGAGTGGGGGGAAAGAAGCAGGCCATAGACATGGTTCTGAGTCAGGTTTAGTCGTCCCAAAAGCGCCTGAAAAACGGGCGACCACCAGCAATGCGCTGACGCTGACGGCAGACGCTCCGCACCCAAACGCACAACCACACACTTCAGCGACTCCCCAAAGTGCTCAACGTACAATTTGCTGCTCCACCCGCTTCACCACAGGCAGCACGTAGGGGAGGCCCTTCTCGGTCCGATACGCGCCGACGCCCAGGCTGATTTTGCCGGGGAACTCATCGGCAAGGTACGCTTCATTGACGCCAAGAATAGGGTCCGACGGCGCCAGCGTCACTCCGTCAAAGAAACCAGGCGCCTTGACAGCGGCTGACATGGCTGATGGCGCCACGGTGGTCAGGGCGGCAGGCATGGTCAGCGACAACGGCAACGACAGCACCAGTACCTCACACCCACGCACTCAGTCGACAGCAGGCAGAGATGTAGAGTACGATAGGTCGAGCAGAAGAGCGGGGTCTAGCAACCTGGACAGCACAAAAGAAGCAATGGTCCCAGGGAGCGAGAGGAGGTAAGGGGACAACCAGCACCAGACGGGGCCCTTCCTTCGACTCGGGCGCCGCACGAAGGAGGCAGCAGAAACAGGGGTCGTCCAGACGATCCAAAATCGAAGGACGTCCGGTGCCCAGCCAGTGGAGGCAGATCGCACGAGCGAGTGGAACCGCGGCTTGCAATTTGTGAGAACCAAATGGATGGCATGGGCCTATGGAACGAGCTGTCGTGCCGATGTCATCAAGGTTGGTCGAAATTAAACCACGTGTCGGAGCGTGTTTGCTGTGGATGGCGACCAGATCCCTTACATTCGAACTCATTGGAGGTAAGTACGTACCAATTAGAATGTGGTTCATAGTATTGTTTCCATGAACTTAACTGAAGCTCACACATTGGGGCCATTAATTCTGTACCAACTGATTCGGCGGGTGACAGCACGTGTCGGTTCACTGCGCCTTGCTGGGCAGCTGCAGGCGTGGAGCGAGGTGGAGACGCTCCTCCCCACTCCTGTCTCTTGTACGGCATCCCCCCCCTATTGCTCGGTGCTACTGATACACAGCCCTCCGTCCGTCATGGTGCTTGAGTCGACCATCGTGTGTGTGGACAACTCGGAATGGATGCGCAATGGTGACTTCCCTCCGTCGCGCCTGGTATGTTGGCCTGCTCCGTTGCACCTCGCGGTTCGCCTTGTCCGTGACCTGGCTGTTTTTTCGCTGTTGAGGCGAGAGCGTTCCGGGCTCTACGCAGCTTTTTCAGTTCCTGACGTGAGCGCCATGTGTTTGCTCCTGGTTGGATCATTGTTGTTTTGTTGTCTGGTTTTTTTTCTTGGGCCGCGCATCCGATACAGGATGCGCAGCAGGATGCGGCTAACCTCCTTGCGACGATCAAGCTGCAAGCGAACCCGGAAAACACTGTTGGCGTGCTGACGACCGCGGGTACTTCTTCTCGCGTGCTGATTACTTCCACTCAGGACTCTGGTAAGATCCTGACCTGCCTGCGCAGCGTCTCCCCCGGAGGCACTGCCGATGTGGTCGCTGCGATGCAAAAAGCGCAGTTGGCGCTGAAGCACCGGCAGAACCAGGCCCAGCGGCAGCGCATTGTGCTTTTCGTGGGGTCCCCCATTGGGGCCGAGGAGGCTGTGCTGGTGTCCCTAGGGAAGAAGCTGAAGAAGAACGCTGTGGCGGTCGACGTAATCAACTTTGGGGAGTCGGTCGACAACGAGGCCAAACTCAACGCCTTTATTGCTGCTGTTAATGCCGACGAGAACTCGCATCTGCTGTCGGTTGCGTCGGGGACGGCGATCCTCGCCGACGCCATCATGCCCTCGCCGATCGTGTCGGACAGCGGTGGCGGCGGTGGCAGTGGTGGTGGCGGCGGGGGTGGCGCTGCCAATGAGGCGTTTCCATTCGGTGTGGACCCTGCGGTGGACCCCGAGCTGGCCATGGTCCTTCGCATGTCCATGGAGGAGGAGGAGGCCCGTCGGGCGGCGGCGGCCGCTGCGGAAGGCGGCGGTTCGGGCGACGCTGCGGGTGGGGCTGCCGACGCCAGTGGCTCCGGTGCTGGGGCGGCGGCTTCGGCTCTGGATGGCGCCGCGAGTGGTGGCACCGTAGCTGGTGCGGATGAGGCCGGTGGCGCTGGTGACGACGCAGAGTTGTACGACTCTCCCGACGCGGGCGACGGGATGGACGTGGATGCGCGGGCTGCTGGCGATGAGGGCGACGATGAGGAAGGCGATGACACGGAGGAAGCTGAAGCCGACATGCTAGTGCAGGCGCTGGCAGCGTCGAATGCGGAGGCGCAGCAGGGTGGGGAGGACGAGGACATGGACGAGGACCTGCGACGAGCGATTGAATTGTCCAAGGAGGACTATGACGGCGGTGCGGGCTCTGGTGGTGGCGACGGTGATGGCGCTGCGGGGGGGAAGCCAGATGGGAGTGCGGGCAGCGCATAGTTGCGCTCTTCGTCATTTCTCTTTGCTTGCTTCATGTGTTTGTACCTGTGTATCAAAGATGGAGACTGGCCAGTGCTCTTCGCCAGCGTGGCTCCCAAGGGAATGTGTTCGTGACCACTTATGCCTTTGTTCGAGCGATCAGAGCATATGCGTTGTCAGGGCCTCCGTCGCCTACAGAAGCTCCTGTGTTCAACTCTGCTCAACCGCGCCGTTAGTGCATGGCCAAGCGTAGTCCAGTTTCTTCTGGCGCTGCCCGAGCACTGCCGAAATCGCAAGCCCTCCTCTTGGTATCAACGAGGTTGGCACGTTCAACGGCCAAGCAGGTGTCACGCTCCAGAAGTCACGTTGGGGATCGTTGCCCAGGCATGAGGCCGACCTACACAGTTTTGTCCGCGAATATCTTGGCCACGACACAAGTCCCATCTAGGGTGCAGGCCGTTCTTGCTCCCTGGCCTCGACGGGGGCGTCGTCGAGCTCCGACGAAGCGCTGGTCTGCTCCGCCACTGTTGGCAATCGCTACAAGGATGAACAACCAACAACACAATAAGCAGGGAAGCAGTCACCCGAAAATTTCAGTGTCGCACCCAGATCGACACCACAGGAACGCGACGCAGTATGGTCCACCTGATGACTGTCCCAACTCCGTAGCGGACAGCCAACACACAATACATACCAGGTCAGGTTGCGCAACGGCGTGTACAATAGACCCACCGAGCAGCATGGAGCCCAGCCCGGCAGCGTAGAGAACGAGATACCCGCGGATGCCTAGACGGGCTCGGCGGACCGGTTGGCCAGCAGCAGTCGGAGGCGCCATGGCGATGCGCTAAGACAGATAGACGTGAAGGACGGGACGAAGACGTTGTCCGCGACTTGAACGCACACGAGAAGTGTGGTCGCTAATAATAATTGACACATTTTAGCGACCTAAGTTTGCACTCTAGTGCGACGACAGTAGTCAAGACTTGGATCAAGCACTCATGACAGCGCTGGTTCTGCAGAACAGCATGACCTCGCGAGGGTGTGAATCACACCAGTCCGTACAGTGTGACTGGCCCAGGCTCATTCTTCGGAACAGAGCAAGGGAGACAAGGCTTGAAACCAGTGTGTCTCTTTTTCTTCTTGGAACCTTAACTGCGAGTCCTTGCCATGTCGGTCGAGCGGCACCATGGTGTGCACGTGGATGCTATGGATGAAGGGCCATGGACTTCATACCCGGTACGATTTGCAGCGGATAAACGCTTTCCTGCACTTTTCACAGCGTGGACGCAGCTGTTGGCGCGCCAGAAAACAGGAAACAGCTGATTTCTGATTACGCGGTTCTGCAGGAGCTGCGCTGAAGCACCCAACGCTCGCGCAGGCAGCCGTGAGTCGTCTGCATGGTCGGCCAGCTCGCGCACATGACCCATCCTACTCATACCCAGAACAGTTCTTTTTGATTGCACAAACCCCACCAGTTCCTGTTGTGTCATGCGACGAAGCCCGACGCGCCGATACCGCTGCCTCACCCAACAAAGAAGTCGAGCAAAGTAAATCAGAGCCGCGACTGGACGCCGGACACTGGAGCACTGCGGACAAGGCATGCCGAGGAGAAGAACAGCCCACAACCATCCGACCAGGCACAACCGCGTTCACGCCCGGCACGCAAGCGATTCAACGGCCATCCGGCGATCGGGAAGCGCACCACGGTAGCGTCCACCCGTTAGTGGGCCGGTGGCAGAGCAACAGGGCCCAGGGGAAGCACGTACAAGAAACAAAGAAGACCATTGATCACAACACACCCACACCCAAGAAGCAACCAAGCCGGACCAGCACCAACCTATGCATGGCGCGGCCATTCCCTTCATCGATTACACGAGAGACAGAGACTCACGAAACAAAACAAGGTACCAAAAAACACAGCCTTCACACCTACACAGAGTGGCGGGACGAGCAGACACCGACAGAGCAAAATACTTACTCCTGCTTGACCACGTTCTCAACCGCGTCCTTCATGGCATCTGCCACCTGCTGCACCGTGGACGTCGTCAACCCCGCCATGCTGATCCGCCCGTTGCTCGTCATGTAGATGTGGTGCTTGGTGCGCAAGTAGGCCACCTGCTGCGCGGACAGCCCCGTGTACGAGAACATGCCAATCTGGTTGACAATCCGAGACCAATCCCCGGGCGTGCCGTTGGCGTCGAGCGCCGCCTTGAGCGCCGTCCGCATGTCGCCAATGCGGCCGGCCATGCCCGCCAACTCCTTCTTCCACTCGGCATAGTTGGCGCTGTCGCCGAGCACCCCAACCGCGATGCGCGCGCCATGCGCGGGGGGGGACGAGTACATTGGCCGGACGACCGCTTTGAGCTGCGACCGCACCGCCTTGGCGGCGACCGCCACGTCGGGGGTGCCGGCGGCGAGGACGACCGAGAGCGCGCCAATGCGCTGGCCATAGAGGCCCATGTTCTTGGCAAACGACTGGGAGAGGACCATGTCAATGCCCGCGTCGGCAAACAGCCGCACCGACGCCGCGTCCGCGTCGAGGTCGCCAGACGCAAAGCCTTGATACGCATTGTCAAAGAAGGGCAGCAGCCCCCGCTCACGGACGACCGTCAGGATCTCCTTCCACTGGGCGGGGCTCGGGTCCGCGCCCGTCGGATTGTGGGCGCAGCCGTGCAGGACAATGACCGAGCCCTTGGGCGCGTCCGAGAGGTCCGCCAACATGCTCGTAATGTCCACACCCCCAGACGTGGCGTCGAGGTAGCGGTACGTCCGGGCATCGCCGAGACCCGCGTCGGGAACGATGTTGCGGTGGTTGGACCAGGTGGGCGTCGGGATATACACCGCCGGCGGCGAGCCCGACGTGCGGAGGAAGCGGGCGAGGAAGGTGATGCCCACCCGCAGAGCACCCGTGCCCTACGTGTCCGAAGGAACAGCGCAGGAGATAACGAGCACCAAGTTTGATGCGATGAGCGAGGTAAGTTCCGGTTCTGAGAAAACTGGACGCTGCACACAGGCCCGGCCGGCAAAAGGTCGCGCTGAGACCGCATCAGTAGACCACAGGCACGCACGACAAGGGGGGGCCTTAACGTACTGACAGGGCTTGGCTGGTGACTACGCGGCCTTCGTTCATGGCTGTGCAGTCCTTGCCGAGAATGAGCTCTGCGCTCAGCTTCTGGAACGCCGGCAGCCCATCGATGGGCAGATACTCGTGGTTGGTAGCCGGATCTGCCGCCTACAAACGATACAGGAGAAAATCAGAACACACGGTATAGGAAAGAAGAAGAGCACACGGCAAGACACAGGATGGAATGGTCAGCTAATCAAAACGAACCAGAACGTACGGCCAGACCAGGAAGCGGCCGCTCCAATAGAGCACGCGCTGGGACCAAGTGCATCTGCCAGTCGCCAGCCCCACCTGCACCCACACATAGGGCAGAGGAGCCAAGCCCGCAGCACAGCCGAGCAAGGGACGGCCGCCAACGTACCAGCTGCTGCTCCACGCGCTTGACCACCGGCAGCACGTACGGCTTGCCCTCATCCGTGCGGAAGGCGCCGACGCCCAGGCTAATCTTGCCCGGCGTCTCGTCCGCAAGAAACGCAGAGTTGAGGCCGAGGATGGGGTCGGGCGGCGCCTCGGGCACGCCCGCAAAGACGCTCGTCGCCGCCTTGGCGGGCGCCGTCATTGTGGCCGCCATGGCGGCGTGCGGGACAATGGTAGACTCGAGGGATACGGGGAGCACGTGGCGCGCGCTTGCACAGCGAGAGTGGTGGGCAAGAGGTAAAAGAGGAGAAAGAAGGCAGGGCGCGGCGCAGGTGGAGGGGCAGGGGGACGACGCGGATCGCGACCAAGTCGGGTGGATCAAGCGGCGCCGACCGACACAGCTTCTGGACGTACAGAAGCCACGCCTGTCCGCGGGAACACCGCCTGAGAAGGCCATGCACGGGGTGGGTGGGGTTTCGGTCTGACAATGGCGTGATTGGTCGATCGAGAGAGGCCGCGCCCGACGGACCAATCAGGCGTCTTCCAACCGGGAAAGGATTCCAACACCTTTGTCAACCAGCTCGAGGACGTTGCCTCTCCCTCTCGCCGGCCCGCAAAAGCCGTTCTCGCCCTACGTATGATACAGTACGGCACACACACTGCACGGCCTCACCGTACGGTAGGTGCACGAGAGTCGACGCCACTCACCCGTCAAGGCGCTTCTGCGAACCTGTATCTCATGCACACTGGCTACGCTTCTCTCGCCTCAAAAGGACGGGCCCACCACCCCCAAGCCACGTTTGCTCCGGCGCCCGCTCAGGCGGCGCCCCCGCCCGGCGCGTATGGCGGCTTGGCCGGTGCGGCGGCGGGGGGGGTGGCCGCGGTGGCGGCAGCGGCAGAGGCGGCGCGCCCGGTACTGTAGCGCCGGCAGCAGAGCACGCCACCAGCCCAAAAAACCCTTTGTTCCGGCCTCTTGGCGACGAGGCGCGACGGCAGCGGGCCCGCTGCCCGCGCGCCCTCGGGCGGGGCGCGGTGGCCACCCCGGGGTGGCCACCGCCGGCGCGCCCGGGGCGCGGCACGGATCCAGTCGGAGATTGCCGTGCGTGGCAGAGCTCGCCGCTGCCGAATCGCGCCGGTAACATGAGGCAGGCTTGCGATTGGCCGAGGGTGCCAGGAAAGGGGTCCTCTGTTTGATTGTTCTTTGCCGTACGGACTCCGTATTTATTGTACTACGGAGAGGTAGAGATCATCTCTACCCAAGATGGGGGGACCTTCGAGGCAGAAGAAAAAGGGGTGTCCAAGCTCAGAAGTTGCGCGTTTTCTTCATTTTCTTGTTTTGGTCTCTCCCTGAACCCCACCGCCTCGCGCTTCCGCGCGGCCTTGTGGCCAGACGGCCGGAAAAAGAGGGGTTTCATCTGGGTGTGGCGGGCGCCCGCCGCCGTGCCTCCTCTCCCGCGACCGACGCCGTCGGCCATGCGCGCGGGCGGCGTGGGGGTCCCTTTGATGGGGGTCCGCCGCGCGCGCGCCGCCCCCAGACCCTGACTGCGGGGGGCGACCAAGGTCAGGGCCAGCCCCTCAAGCCAGAGAGATACCGGCGGTGCCCGGCTGGGAGCGACGAGCGCGGGCGGAAGCGGTCCGACCTCCTTTGGCTTGAGGGCACCGTCACTGGTCGGTTGGCCACCCCGAGGGCCCGCTCATAGAGGCACCGCGGGCAGTGCCGTGTCGGGGGCCCCGACACGGCACTGCCCGCGGTGCCTCTATGAGCAGGAAAAACCCGCTGGCGACGGCCCCGAGTCGGAGCCGTCGCCCGCGGCCTTTCCTTGAGGTAGGGGTGGGGGATGATGAGCGGACGGCGCTCTCGGTCACCCCCAGTTAAGGGGCGTCTTTTGGCTCTGAAACCTATGAAAAATGGTAGTCAATTTTCCATCAAAATACGTGCACCCCCCCTCCCCAGAGAGGGTCCATGCGCTCATCTGCTCCGACGACGCTCCTCGCGTCATCACGGCCCCTACTGGCTACACACCCATGCCGGTGCCTACGTACCCACCACCCCGCCACTCGA
>ENA-ORXT01006336-ORXT01006336.1-marine-metagenome-genome-assembly--contig:-NODE-6336-length-11034-cov-4.452952_pt1 | contig 11034 bp, 4 predicted proteins | sample MGYA00237868_ERZ511482 | MGnify/ENA metagenome assembly ERZ511482
GAGCGAAAATTCGACAATAACAGGGTTAAAACTAAAAATACGGAATTAAACGCCTGATTATCAAGCATTTAACCCCGTTTTTGGGCGGAGAATGAGGGATTCGAACCCCCGGTACCTCTCGGTACGCATGTTTTCAAGACATGTGCATTCGACCACTCTGCCAATTCTCCGCCGCAAAAATACGACAGATTTTAATAACTCGAAAGAAAAATTGACGAATTGATGTTTTTTTTTTCGCTTAACTTAAAATGTACCAACTTTACTCCTTAAAAAGCTCGAATCCTTGGGGCTTTGAAGGGATAAGTTTTATTCAACTTCTTTTTGACATTTAGACGCTAGATATGAGATTTTAGACTTTCAAGTTTAAGTAAATCGCTAAAAACCTTTGGGTTTTTAGCGAAATTGAGTCTCACATCTCACATCTCACATCTCAAATCTAATGCCTAGTAGTTATATTCAACTTCCTTTTAACATTTTGTACGTTCTGAACATTTGACAAGAAATAATAAGTCTTAGAACAAAGTAATAGCCCAGTTGAACTTGAATACTTTTGAAATCTGTAGTGACTGCCTGATCTCCATCCTGTAACTCAAACGCACTTTAGGGCATAACTTCTTTGTGAAATAGCACACTTTTGAAAATTTTACCTAAATTCGTCCAAGACTAATTTGTTAAAAGAGAATCAACTCTAAATCAAATATAAACGTTACATGGCAACCCGAAAATCAATTAAGAACTACATCAATGGTTCTTATTACGAACCCCAAACCGAACAATACCTCAACAGTTTTAATCCTGCAACAGGCGAGCAATATATGATCTTACCTGATTCTGGTGAACAGGATGTGAACTCTGCGGCGAAAGCGGCTAAGATGGCTTTTCGACAGTGGGCAGATACTTCTATAGAGAAAAGAACGAGAATATTGGTGAGAATTGCCGACATCATTGAGCAAAATATTGAGCGTTTGGCAATGGCGGAAAGTGAGGATACGGGAAAGCCGCTCTGGTTGGCACAAACGGTGGACATTCCCAGGGCTGCGGCTAATTTTAGGTTCTTTGGTACGGCATTGCGCCACTTTTCTTCGGAATCGCACGATATGGGAACCGAAGGCATCAACTATACCCTCAGACAACCCATTGGTGTGGTCGGCTGTATTTCTCCTTGGAATCTACCGCTTTATTTGTTTAGTTGGAAAATCGCTCCGGCTTTGGCTGCAGGAAATTGTGTGGTTGCCAAACCGTCTGAGGTAACCCCAAGAACGGCTTATATGTTGTCGGAAATCTGCAAAGAGGCGGGATTGCCCAATGGTGTGCTGAACATCGTTCACGGGAGTGGAGGAAGTACTGGTGCGGCAATCGTAAAACATCCCGATATTAAGGCAATCTCTTTTACAGGCGGGACAGAAACGGGGAAAACCATTGCCAGAATTGCGGCTCCAGAATTTAAAAAACTCTCTTTGGAATTGGGTGGTAAAAATCCCAACATCATTTTTGCAGATTGTGATTTTGATAAAATGTTGGAAACAACTTTGCAGTCTTCTTTTAGAAATCAAGGGCAAATCTGTTTGTGTGGCTCTAGAATCTTTGTGGAGCGTTCTATTTATGAGCGATTCAAATTGGAATTTGTTGCCAAAACTTATATGATGAAAGTAGGCGATCCTTTGGATAAAGATACCCAAATTGGTGCGGTGGTTTCTGAGAGTCATTTGAATAAAATTCTACACCACATTCGTATTGCAGAAGAGGAGGGCGGTGTCATTTTAAATGGTGGCAAACAGGTGAAATTAAAGGGGCGTTGTGCCGGTGGCTGGTTTATAGAACCGACCATCATCGATGGATTGCCTTACAATTGTTTTACCAATCAAAATGAGATTTTTGGTCCCGTTGTTTCTATTATTCCTTTTGACAAAGAGGAGGAGGTCATACAAATGGCAAACGGTACTTCTTATGGGCTTTCTGCTACGCTCTGGACGTCCAACCTCAATCGTGCCCATAGAATGTCTGCTAAGTTAGAAGCTGGCGTCGTTTGGGTAAACACTTGGATGAAACGAGATTTGCGTACGCCTTTTGGTGGGGTCAAACAATCGGGGGTCGGGCGTGAAGGTGGTTGGGAAGCAATGCGCTTTTTTACAGAAGCTAAAAATGTATGTATCGGGTTTTAAGAGTGTTGTTCGTATCTATGTAATGTTTTACAAATCACCCATCACCTATCACCCATCACTCATCACCTATCACCTATGACCAACAAAGAATTTATCTCTTATGATTTTGATGTTTTTTCAACGGATCAATTGAAAGAGAGAAGCGACTCGTATTTCTCTATGATGAATAAACGACGAACCATTCGTCATTTTTCAGATAAAACTGTTCCAAAGTCTGTAATCGAAAATGTGATCAAGACGGCTTCTTCTGCTCCTTCGGGTGCGCACAAACAGCCTTGGACTTTTTGTGCCATTGGTGATCCAGTTTTGAAAAAAGAAATAAGAACGGCGGCAGAAAAGGAAGAGTATGAAAATTATCACGGACGAATGTCTGATGAGTGGTTGGAAGACTTGGCTGTCTTTGACACCGATTGGCACAAACCTTTTATAGAAATCGCTCCTTGGGTGATCGTCGTTTTTAGACAGTCGCACTCTTTCGGTCCCAATGGTGAGAAACTCAAAAACTATTACGTACAAGAATCTGTGGGAATCGCTTGTGGCTTTTTATTGTCCGCAATTCATCAGGCAGGGTTGGCTTCTCTAACGCATACGCCAAGTCCTATGAATTTTTTGGGTAAAATTCTCAATCGCCCCAACAACGAAAAACCCTATTTGTTAATCCCAGTCGGTTATCCTACCGAAGATTGTAAAGTTCCTGCTATCGAACGTAAGCCATTAGAAAAAATGGCGGTGTTTTATTAATGGGAGTTCAAAATTTGAGGATGTCAAGACTTTAAGTTAAACCCTTAATCAACACAATTTTATTAAGAACTATATTCATTCATTCAAAATTTAAAAATTAGTTTGAGAAAAACACTTCTATTATCTTTCCTTTGGTGCATCTCCATTTGCTTAGCTGCACAAACCTATACCATTGAATCTGTTCCAAATCCCAAAGAGCAGAACAATACTTATGTCAGTGATCCAACCAATATTTTATCTGCTCAAGCAAAGACCGAATTGAACCAAATGATTGCTGCTATAGAAGACAGCAGTACGATTCAGATTGCAGTAGTCATGTTGCCTTCTATTGGAAACGACAACCCCAAAGGTTTTACTTCTGAATTGTTCAACTATTGGGGGATTGGTCAGGCTGATAAGGACAATGGTATGCTTATTTTAACGGTGATGGATCAACGCCGTACCGAGTTTGAACCAGGTTATGGATTAGAAGGGGTTTTGCCTGATATTACTTGCTATAGAATTGGAAAAGAGAAATTGGTGCCTTACTTTAAAAAAGGTCAATATGGTAAAGGTATGTTGGCAGCAGTTGAAGCCATTGAGGATATTGTTTTACTTCCAGACAATGTGGAATATGTCAAGTCTGATGTAAAACCTCAAAGAAGAACGATCAATAGAACACCTCAAAATAACTTTATTAGAAACAATGATTCTAGATCAAGCCAAGACGATTGGTTTATTTCTCTTTTTCCTTTGTGGCTATATCTGTTTCTTAACTTACTATTTCATATAGGATACATTTTTATGGGCTTTCGGATTAAAAATAGTAAGGAAGAATTTTACGATAGATATAAATCCCTAAACAGGGTACATTGGTATGTTCCTTTATTCTTCTTTCCGCTACCTTATGTGTTTGTTTTTTTTATAGTAAAAAGATATTTGAAACACCTCAGAACAGCTCCAAGATATACAAAAGATGAGGGAAAACCCCTTAGTTTGTTAAGTGAGGCGAAAGAAGATTTTTATTTAGCCGATGGGCAAATTACAGAGGAGGTTATAGGCTCGGTGGACTATGATGTATGGATTACCGATGACAAACAGGAACTCTTAATATTGCGATACGATAGGCGGTTTTCTAAATACAAGGAGTGTAAAAGTTGTAATTATAAAACTTATTTTCGATCACACTCTAAAACAGTTTCAAGAGCGACCACTTCATCAACAGGCTTGCGAAAAGATTATTATCAATGTAAAAACTGTAATTATCAACACACAAAAGAGGTGGTTTTAGCAAGGAAAACAGAATCAAGTGGGTCAAGTGGTGGAAGTTTTAGTAGCAGTGGTAGTTCCGGTGGTGGAAGCTTTGGAGGCGGTAGTTCTGGTGGCGGTGGCGGTGGTGTAAGTTGGTAGCAGATAAGTTATATATATGCTGTTTTTTAATATTATATAGTTTGAAGTAACATTTTAGGTTGGTTTTTCGTAAAAGGGACTAACTAATTATAAAGCAGTTGTCTTTTGTTCTCTCGTTATAAGTAAGACAATGATTTTGTAATGGCTTTGGTTAAAATGGTTTAAGCTGTTTTTACCAATTTATTTTCCCATTTTACAAACAAATTTGATGTTCCCCTCAACCTACCCCTTCTGGTTGTTAAGGTCATTTCTTTGGAGCCTATTAATCATGGTCTCTCTAGAAACAGTCCTAATGGCTGATCCCGAAATGCAGTTGCGTTTTGTTACAGAACCTGTCTGTAGCGTCAATGACGAATATTGTGCAACTGTTCAAATAAAGTTGAAAGAAAGCGATATTGCATCCGATAATGAGGTGCTGATTGGAACTTCTTCGATTTTAATTTCTTACACACCTTCTGTCCTACAATTCGAAAACTACACTTCTCATAACTTTGATGGTTCCAATGTTTGCTTTGATCCCGACCCCAATTTGGTTGTTTGGTCAGAACAAACGACCGATAATGTAGATGGATTCTTAAACATTACTTTGGATCTTTTAGTACCAGGCGACTTCAGTTGTCCTGCAGTAAATAGTTCGGAGTGGATTGATGTGGGAACCATTTGTTTCTTGGTTACCAGTACCGAAGGAAATTCGGGTCTCCAGTTCGATATACAGGATATGAATACCAATTTCAATACCAGTACTGGTCAATTTGGTTTTATTACTGTCGATGAATTTGGTGCTTTTAGTACCGTAGAGCCTCCTTTGATAAACAGTACGGTGCCCATTATTTCCAATTTGGGCGAGGCCATTATTTGTGATGAAAATACAGGAAGCCCTGAATCAACGGTGCTGTTTTTGATTTCTGAAACGCCAGAAGGATTTTTTCCACAATGGCAAAGAAATGGAATCGACTTAAATCACCAATTAGATTCATTAATAGTTGATTCTGATGGGGTATATAGCGTTTTTTACGAGTCAGATAATTTAAGTGATTGCATTACTTCGTCTTCTAATGAAATTATTATTGAAACCGAAGATTGTGGCGCAGGCTCAACGGGTGATTGTCCCATTGTACAAATTGCAGTCGAAAATATTGATGTCTGCTTGTCTAGTCTTGCTCTTGATTTTGAAACCATTTATGCCAATTGGGAAAACAGTGTCTCTGTTATCAGTGACAACGATGGTACGTTATTGGGTTCAATGATTATTTCTGGTACTTCTCCTGCGGCTTCTGATTTTCCAATGCCACCGCCTACCATTGGTTACGAAGGAGATGGTTGCGACCCTTTTGCTATTACTTGGTATGCCGCTTATGGTTGCGACAGTAATTACGATGGTGAAATTGATTCTTATATACCTGGGGGTTTCTTAAATTTGAATGTTTATCCCGATCCTCAAATTCCGATTATTAATAAAACTTTTGATGTTGCAACACAAGAATGTGCTTTCTCGATAGAAACAATATGTGAGGGCGATACCTTTGATTTAATAGATGACTTGGGAACAGCAGCTTGTGATGACCCTGTTGTGATCAAAAATATGGAAGTCACCAATATTCAGGGATGTACGGTGACGCATCAGGTAGAACAGCCTTCTTGCTATGCTTGTGGAACAGGTGTTGACAGTGATTGTTGGTTGGCTGTAACCGATGTGATTGTATCTGAATGCTCTAGTGAGGATACTTATTTTATTACCATTGAATACGATTATAACTATAATTATACAAACATTGAAGCAGCTATTTATATATTCACTGATGTGGCATCGCAAAGTTTTGGTGAAATTGGTTTTGGTGAACCAGTTATTTTGGGTCCTTTTGAAATTGGAGAAGTAGATCAGCATACATTTAAACTATTTCGCTTCCCTTTTAATGGTTGTACTGCTGAAACAGGAGTGATTTTACCACCGAATTGCAACGACAGTTGTAATGAACCAAATCAAACTTCAACGGCAAGCTTGACAACATGCTCGGGAGGTCAAGCTGTAGATTTAACAACTTTTTTGCCAGCAAATACAACTGCGGTTTGGACGTATGGGAATGGCGGTTCTGTTGCCAATCCATCAAGTTATGTTGAAATTAGTTCTTCTTGTGAAACGACTACCAAAATAATCAATGCAACTTTTATCACTAACACAACGGAAGGTTGTCCAGTAGAAAATGTGATGACCATAGAGGCAACGATTTACCCAAAACCCACAATGGATTTAGATGCTGGAACGTGTCTATTGGTATTGGAGAGTTCTTGTCCAAATGCGCCCGTATCTTGGAGCGATGATTTGGGCAACAGTGGAACAGGTTTTAGCTATGAAGCAGAAATCGGAACAGCGGGGACGGTCACTTTTATCTACGATGTCAATGACTGTTTTCAAGAGTATTCTGCCTCTTTTAATTGTCCACCCGATTGTAATGAACCTACTCAAAATTTAACGGCAGATTTGTCGATATGTTCTGGAGAGTTAATAAATTTGACCACTTTTTTACCAGAAAATACCAATACTGGAGTTGAGTGGACAAATTCAACGGGCAATACCATTGCCAACCCGTCAGATTATGCTGAAAACTTTACGGGCTGTGAAAACAAAAACGAAACGGTCAATGCCACTTTTACCACCACAACTACAGAAGGTTGTTCGGTAGAAAATACCTTAACGGTCAGCATCACTATTTATCCGAACCCAACAATGACCTTGGTTTCAGAAATGTGTCTTCTGGTGCTGGAGAGTTCTTGCCCAAATGCGCCCGTAACTTGGAGTGATGATTTGGGTAACAATGGAACAGGTTTGACTTATGAAGCGGAAGCGGGAACAACAGGAACAGTAATTTTTATGTATGATTCCAATGGTTGTTTTCAGGAATATACTGCGTCTTTTAATTGTCCAGTAGAATGTGATGAACCTGCTCAAGCGACGACGGCGGATGTATCAATATGTTCCAATGAGTCAATAGATTTAACGGATTTGCTTTCTGCAAATGCAATGGCGGTTTCGTGGTCTGAAAATGGAGATGCTTTAACAAACTCTGCTACTTATGAAGTAAGTAATAATGGTTGTGAAACGCTTGTAAATACCATAACAGCTGTTTATTTTACAACAGCAGAAAACGACTGCCCAATAGAGCATACCTTAACAATAAATGTCAGCATATTTCCTGTGCCAACTATGGCGGTAAATATGGTAGGTGCTTGTATGTTTTCCCTCAACAGTTCTTGTGGAGATGCACCAATCAGTTGGAGTGATGATTTGGGTAATAGCGGAAGTGGTACGACTTATGAAGCGGAGGATGGAACCAGTGGAACCGTAACGTTTAGCTATGAGGAAAATGGTTGTACTACAACCGTAGATCAAAGCTTTAACTGTCCATCGGATTGTGGAGAATTGACAGAGAACTATGAATCGACCACTTCTTTGTGTTCGGGTGAATCAATCAACCTCAATAACTTTTTACCCATAAATACCAATGTTGAATGGATGTCTGAAGCTGGAGAAGTTTTATTAGATCCAGCTAATTTTAATAAAATAAATACTTCTTGTAATGCAAATGCAACCATATTAAATACGACCTTCTTTACCACAAATGACGACGGTTGTACCATCACCAATACGGTGGTGTTGAATATGGTCATTTATCCTATTCCAACCATAGAAGTTTTATCTGTAGAAGAGTGCAGTATCGCTGTTGACAATGAATGTCCCGATATAACACTTACTTGGACCGATAATTTGGGTAACAGCGGTGTTGGGAGTTCTTATGAAGCAACTGAAGGAACAACGGGAACCGTAACATTTGGTTACGAAGCAGATGAATGTGGCAATGAAATGACTTTTGATTTTAATTGTCCTGTCGAATGTGCAGATTCAATAGTTACCTATTTTGGTACAACAACCGTCTGTGGAGAATCTACTATAGACTTAAATGAATTGGTTGGTGAAGAGCTTATTTGGTTTGATGAATCAGGAGCGGAAATATCAAATACTTTAACGGTTAGTAATACAACTTGCGATCCTATTTTGCAAGAATTATATGGTGCGTTTGAAACGGTTAATCTGGAGACCAATTGTCCAATCAACAATGTTGTATTGTTTGAAATAACCATTTTGCCTGCTCCAGTATTGGCATTGGTTTCTGAGGAGGATTGCTTTGCTTCGGTTAGTTTGGGTGGTTGTCCCGATGTCATTTTTTATTGGAGCGATTCTCAAAATAATTATGGTGAAAGTCTGGTGTATGAACCTGAACCAGCCACAGAAGGAGTCGTAATTTTTACAGCTATCTTTCCTGCCTATTTGGAGTGTTCTTATTCGGTAATAGCTTCTTATGGTTGTTCTGATGGTGTAATAGACAATTGCGAAGAACCAACCACCGTTTCTTATGATTTTATTTCTAAACCAGTTTGTTCTGAACAATCGGTTGATTTGCACCAGTACTTACCCAATGGTGTTGAAAATGTGCAGTGGACAGATGCAACGGGTAATGTCATTAATAATCCAACAACGTATATGTTCCTCAATTCCAATTGTGAAACGGCTCAGCTAGAAATATTGGCTTATTGGACAGAATTTGATGAAAATGGTTGTGAATATATTTACCAACAGCCTTTACAGTTTTATATCGCTCCTGTACCCAGTCTTGAAATCATTTCATCTGATTGTAGCTTGCAAGCCATTCCAAGCTGTCCTTCTTTAATCATTTATTGGGGAGACAGTCAGGGGAACATTGGCTTTGGCAATACATTTGAATCTGCGACAAACGAGACTTCTGATGCTTACTTTATTGTATATGACCCAATGGCTCCGTCTAGTTGCAATCAGGTTTATTATCCAACAACTTATACTTGTGGCTCGGATTGTGAAGATTTGTATTTTGTAGACAACGACGTAATTGATGCCTGTGAGGATGAGACGATCTATTTTAATGATTTTGTCGATGCACAACAAGATTGGGTTTGGACCAATGAAGATAGCCATGAAGTCGATAATGAATTGTTGATTACCAATGATGGTTGTGAAATGGAAACCAGTATCTATACAGGAGTGTATCAAGAGGTTACCGAAGATGGTTGTACCAATACCTACGAATTCAATTTAACCATTAATAAACTTCCCAATATAGAAGTCATTGTCGAAACAGACAATTGCTCTATGGCTGTTATTCCTGTTTGTGAGAATGCAAGCGTATTTTGGGTAGATACCGATGGCAATATGGGTGAGGGAGCCAACTATGATTTCTCGGCAGTAGAAGGGGAGGTTACTTTTGTAAGCAGTTGGAACGATGGAACCGATTGTGGAGGCGACTCTTATACCTTGCCTATTGAATGTGTACAAGCAGATTCCTATACCGACATAGAATTGTCGATTACGACTGGTAATGCCTTTAATTCTTTTGAAAATGGTGATTGGGTATATTGGGTCGTAACGGTGGAAAATACCAGTGCTGGTTCTGTTGGTGATGTTGTCGTAAATATTCCCATTCCAACAGCATTGATCTATAATACTTCAACAGGAGATGGAGAATATGTTGCTTCGGAGAATGTGTGGTATGTAGGAAATGTTCCTGCTTTTACCATCAAAACATTGGTCCTCTATACCACCATCAGTCAAGCTGGACCCATTGGTCTGCAGGGTGAGGTGGAAAGTATGTCGGGTACCGATATTGATTCAACTCCTGGCAATGGAGATATGTTTGAAGACGATTTTGCGATGGCGGCTATATTGGTAGCCGATCAACCCAATGTTGATTGTACAGCACCCATAACCGCTTGTACACCAATCAATGCCGCAACAGAAATTTGTATTGACTTTTGTGACGAAGGCTATGCCATCAGTATGTTGTCTAGTACCGATGAGGGTGAATTGACTATTTTGAGCCCCAACTGTTTTAAGTATTTACCGACCTCAGACTACACTGGAATCACTGAAGTCGTCATTTCTGCTTGTGATGAAAGTGGGCAAAATTGTGAATTAAAATCTGCCATCGTTACGGTAAGTGATGATTGTGAAAATGAGGGTGCTGCTTTGTTGTTGGAAGCCGATTGTAAAATAGTTTTACCAAATGTCTTAACACCCAACAACGATGGAATCAATGACAATTTGATTGTGTCGGCACTTAGGAATTGTTATTCAGATTGGGAAATGGATTTTGTCTTATTTGATCGCTGGGGCAATATAGTAGCTCAACAACAAGATCCCAATGAGCATTTAATCGGGGATGTTAATCTTGGTTTACTCAAAGAGGAAACCTGCTTTTATACGCTAAGATTACATAAAGGCGAATTGAAGAAAGTGATGAGCGGATTTATAGAAATACGAAGATGATAACTTGGTAAGCCGATTTGGAATCGGACTGCCAAGGCTTGTATTGTGTGTTCTTTTGGTTTGGGAGTGCACAATATAACAGGCAATAGCGATACCTATAATCCCAGTTTTTTCAACGAAGACTCATTCGTTTGATGTATTTAATGCGAATTTGCATTACTTTTATCAAAAAATCGGTTTTCTATGAAAAAGAATGTGATTGCGATGTTGTTGGTCATTTGTTTTTGTTTGCTAAGTCAAAACAGTCAAGCACAAACAGAGCGCCACAACGATACAGAAATCAGCGAAATAAACCAATATCAGTTTTATTTGGAAAAACCTGCTGTTGGTTTGGAGTTGTTGGAATATGCCAAAGAAGCAACGCCCATTAAGGGCAATGTTACAGGCGAT
>ENA-ORXT01006337-ORXT01006337.1-marine-metagenome-genome-assembly--contig:-NODE-6337-length-11032-cov-40.217800_pt1 | contig 11032 bp, 11 predicted proteins | sample MGYA00237868_ERZ511482 | MGnify/ENA metagenome assembly ERZ511482
CACCTTAACAATCTGCGCAGTAAAAACTAACCTCTCCTTATTCTCCTCAGGCAAAAACTCAACACTATAAGTCCCCACTACCAAACCAGACAAATCCAACTGAACCTTATCCTTATACCCATGACCATCACCATTCCACACCAACTGCCCCTGCATATCAAAAACCACAATCCGCCCCTTCTTACCCTCAGGCACCTCCACAGTAAGTACATCCCTCACAGGATTAGGATACACAGTCATATCACGACGATAGTACACATTGTCACCGAAGATACTCGTAATCGTAGGATCACACTTATCTTCCTCATCTACACGGAAGCGAGGGAAGTTAGGCATGGATGCAATTGGGAAAGGTAACTTAACTCCCTGTTGTACAAGATCACATGCTGTGCCTTTTTCATTTGGTTTATTAATTACATGAATACTAAATGTACCACTTGTACTTCTCATATATATACGACAATCGGGAGCTAATGCCATTAAGTAAAAGTTTGTTGAAAAAGGATCCTGTACTCCATTCCATCTATCTATAAGTACTTTTCCGTCTTCAAGATCATCCTCCCATGTATCGACTTGCCATAACTCGTCCTGTATGGCTACGTATAAAAATCTGGAATTAGGTGACCATTCTACAGAAGAAAAAACAACATTAGGCGGAAAAACTCTTGCTAATTCTAATTGTCTGAGATTAGAAAGCAATCCTGTCTCTCTATCAAAATCGTATAATAAAAGATTATCATAGACATTATAGAAAGCATAGAAGTTACCATCGGGAGAAAAACTTGCAGTACCAGATGCAGATGAAAATTCTTGAAATTCTGGAGCTCCAGAATTTTGACGACCATAATTACTAAAGCCTTGCTCGTTCAATAAAATTGTATGAAAACTTTTTTCTTTATCCGGCTGGATAATCCACCAATCTTTTTTATTACTATGTCTAATTGATGTTAAATAAGAGTACATTAATTTAAAATCATCAATTATGATATTGTTTTTGCTTGTAACTTCTCCATTATTTCCATTCAGTGCTAAGTCGATTGTACTGTATTTCAAAGAACGGAAGCTTGGACTACCAATTTCTATAGTTTTATGAATTATATAAAATAATTGATCATCAGTCGGATCAGGAAGTATCAGAATATCTTGTGTACCAGGATAATCTGTACATATTCCATTCCTGAAATCTTCTAACCATTCTCCAGCGTTAAGGTCACTTCCATTAGGCATAATCTCATGATTAGCATCAGCAACATGACAACCATTCGTATAGAAAAGCAGATTGCCATTTTTGTCACATATTGAGGCATTATTACCAAAAAAAGTAACTGGTATAACTCCTTGAGCAGACTTCGGTGAAGACCCGTTTTTGAAATCGAATATGAATGATTCATTCCCTTCAATAAATGTATCATAGTTATATCCATTCAACCATACGTAGTCTTCCTTTTGAGCCATGGACTCAAAAAAGAAAAAATGAAGAACAATTATTATGTAGAAGAATTTTAACAATTTGATATTAATATTTAATGCTTCTGAAGGTTGTGTTCATATTACTTATATACATCAATAGAGCTCACTCCAAGCCCTCATAATTTTCCATTCCAAAAGCTGGCACGCAAAAACATAATATCAGTAGATCTTCTACACCAGTATTAGTAATTCTCTGAGGTGTATTTTCTGGAATTTTTATGATGTCTCCCTTAGATACCTCTTGAGTATAATCTTCTCCTATTTCCATAAGACCCTGACCTTCGAGGATATAATACATCTCAGCAGTATCTTTAAGTCTATGCCATGCGGTAGTGACATCTGGTTCTACGCGAGCACGTGCTATGGAAGAGGATCTATCATTGGGGTTGTTAAGTAGTTCTACAATGTGACAGCGTTCTTCAGTTAAGAACTCTTTGGTATCATCAGTTTTGATGTGTAATATTTTGTCCATAGGAGAACTCTTATTCTATGACTAATTTTCTGATGAAGGTCTCATCATATTGTGTTATGGTCATGACGTAGATACCAGGAGTATAGTCTCGTACTGATAGAGCCATATTTTGCTGTCCATCGAATGCATCTAATTTTTCTGAATAGATAAGCTGTCCATTGAGGTCAGATATGAAAATTTTAGTGGGTGCTTTTCTACCTGTGAATTCTATCTGTAAGTCTGCAGATGCAGGATTAGGGTACATGTTAAATTCATTGATGAATTCACACTTATTGATATTAGTTTCTTTGACGAGAGACTTGTCAGGTTCGTGGCATGCGTGCTTGACATTAGTGGCATATATCCATTTGTAATCCTCTAACAATTGCTGATCATTATCTATAAGCACTTGCGCAGAAGTTGCCGTTATTCCACAGAAAACAAATAGAGCTGTTAATATGTAAGTGTGTCTCATAGGTTTTTCGTTATTATTATCTGAAAATACGTACTTTTTATGACGAAGTTCAAGTTATATACCGTTTTGCTACGAGAAGTTTATCTTTACCGTATGCATAACGGGTATGGTTTACTTAACCATAAACATTTATCTTTATAAAAATACTGCAAAGAAATGGATGGAGTACTTTATGTAACCGATGAGAATAATAATAATAGATATATACAGATAGATCTCCTTAAGCATGGCGCTATTGTCGAGGATATCTTGGATCGACTTACTATACAAATGAGAAAGAATGAAAAATCTTATCCACTTAATGATATCATTAATGAACTGAAAGAGGATGGGGATTTAGATAAGTATGTATAAGCTTAGAATTTCTAAATCTGCAGTAAAAGAATTGTCGAAGCTTCCTAAGAAGCAAGCGCTAAGGCTGTCTATTAAAATCAACGCATTATCAGAGAATCCAAGACCTAAGGGTTGTATTAAACTGATTTGTATTTTATAGAAGATTCTGTTTTGTTAGTGAATGTAATTAAAGTTGGAGATAGAAAAGACATCTATTAATAGTTGAAAAAAATATATAGTTTTAGGGCATAGATAATATGTAGTAGTAAATATCTTTTCTCATTATCTCATAGTTCTCCACTCCAATTTTTGTCACATACAGATTATATACTCCTGCATATTAATGTCTGCCTAACAAACTGGTGTAGAGAATAATGTGTTTCGATGTAATAATTCTCACAATCGGAAGTTAAGTGTATTAATCATACATTTGGGAGAATAATGGATTGGAAGTCAAGTATATTAGGATTTAAAGCTTACATGATCTTGGAACGATCTATGTCGGAACATTCCGTGGAAGCCTATATTAGAGACATCAGTAAGTTATCAGAATACATAAGCATTAGAGAATTAGACATCAATCCTACAGCCGTTACCTATCCATTCTTACAAGAATTTATCGCTTACATACATGAGTTAGGATTGGGAGATAGAACGCAGGCAAGAATAATATCTGGCGTCAGAGCATTCTATAAGTATCTTCTTGTAGAGAATATTATGGACGATGATCCTACAGGATTGATAGATGGTCCTAAGCTCGCAAGAAAAATTCCCGATGTCCTCTCAGTAGAGGAAATTAATGAAATTCTATCTGTCATCGATATGAGTCAGGAGACGGGTCATAGAAATCGAGCTATGCTAGAGACTCTCTACGCATGTGGTCTAAGGGTTACAGAATTAGTTACACTCAAATTATCCAATTATTTTCCAGAAGAAGAATATATTAAAGTCTTAGGAAAAGGTAATAAAGAGCGAATTGTACCTATAGGAGCAGACGCTATAAAGCAGAATAATATTTACATCAATAATTATCGAAATCAGAAAAACATCAAGCCTGGCCATGAAGATATATTGTATCTCAATAGGAGAGGGAAGGGACTAAGTCGTGTTATGATATTTACAATAATAAAAAATCTTGTCGCTAAGACGGGTATTAAGAAGAAGGTAAGTCCTCACACATTTAGGCATTCTTTTGCGACTCACTTAGTGGAAGGTGGAGCAGACCTGAGAGCAGTACAAGATATGCTGGGTCACGAGTCTATTATCACTACAGAAATATATACACACATCGATAGAGAATACTTAAGAGATACGATCATGCGTTTTCATCCACGTAATAGAGTACCAAAGAATTGAAAGTAAGCTCATATACTAATAAGGCAAAAGCAAAAGTACTGAAGGCATTCAGTGCAATAGCAATTATATGCATGATGTGTATATCTTGTGCTAAGTTAGGCACACCATCAGGAGGACCTAAGGACACTCAAGAGCCTCGAATAATAGAAGAAGGGTCAAGCCCTAATTATCAAACGAACTTCAATGAACAAGAAGTTGTATTAGAGTTTGACGAATGGGTGGTTGTCCAGAATGCTATTAAAGAGGTTGTCGTTTCGCCGCCATTAAGTTATCCGTTTAAGTTTGAGGTGAAAGGAAAAAAAGCTGTTTTTTCATTTTCTGAAAATGAAGAATTAAAACCCGATGTCACATATCAAATAAACTTTGGAGATGCCGTAAAAGATTTTACAGCAGGTAATGTATTTAAGAATTTTGTTTATGTATTTTCTACGGGAGACAAGATTGATTCCTTAAGTATGAACGGTACCGTAGTAGATGCTTATGATAAGAAACCTGCTAAGGATGTATTAGTGATGCTCTATGATAATATATCAGATACTGTCATAAGCACAATAAAACCATTCTATTTTACTAAGACTGATGATAGCGGATCGTTTCAGTTACAGAACTTACGGAGTGATACTTTCCGTATCTATACACTCAAGGACGAAAATGTCAATTACATCTACGATCTACCTAATGAGCAAGTCGGTTTTCTGGATTCTCTAATTGTATTAAATGACACGACAACCGTAAGTGTTGATTTAGAAATCTTTGATGAATTAGATGAGCCAAGATTAATAAACTACAAGCAAGACAAGAAAGGACTGATAAAAGCAATCTACTCACAGCTGCCTGAGAAGTATAACGTTATGGATACCACTGATACAAATGTCCAGTACACTACAGATAAGGATACCTTGATGATATGGCATAATCAATTGAATAATGACTCTATGTATTATCTTGTAAAGTATGACAATAAGATAGATACAATTATCAATAAGAAGTCGAGAAAAACAATGATCGACGAAAAGCTGACCTTAGCCAAAGGCCAAAAGAAAAGTATCACTGCGTACAAAGGAGATAGCATAAGTATTCAATTTAACCATTACCTTATACAATCAGATTCTATGCAGCTGAATTTGTCAGATACTATACAGACTTATCTGGAAAGCGGTTATAGGATAGATCGTAAGCAATTGGTTTTGGAGTATGATAGTTTAGATATCAATCAGAAATATGATCTTACAGTATTGCCGGGTTCTATAAAAAATATATATGGAATTACAATTCAAGATACCCTAAACTTCTCTGTCAAAATTAAAGATCCCAGTACGCAAGGAAAAATTAATATTACGGTCGTCAATAATGACGGCAGACAGTATGCCCTGCACTTAGTAAAGTCAGATCAGGTAATAAGAAAGGAAACGGTAAGAAATGATACAAGTTATCAGATAAAGAAACTGGAAGCTGGCAATTATATACTGAGAGTAATAGAAGATATTGTGCCGGACAACAAGTGGACTCCTGGTAATGTTATATTAAAAAGACAATCAGAAAGGATCAAAGAAGTACCTTTGGAAGAATTAAGAGCGGGGTGGGATATAGAATTTGAATTAGACATTAATCAAATATTCGATGGAGTTAAGAGCCAGTAGTCTTGTAAAAAAATATGGCGCCAGAACGGTGGTCCAGTCTGTAGACGTTAACGTCAAGCAGGGTGAGATAGTAGGCTTACTTGGTCCCAATGGAGCTGGAAAGACAACATCGTTCTATATGATGGTAGGATTTGTTAAGCCGAATAGTGGGCAAGTTTTTCTCGATGATCTGGATATTACTTCTTATCCGATGTATAAGAGGGCTCGTAAGGGGATCGGTTATCTACCGCAGGAAGCGTCTATATTCAGGAAGCTATCTGTAGAAGATAATATATCTGCTATCCTTGAGATGACTAAGCTGTCCAAGGCAGAACAGAAAGATAAATTAGAATCACTCATTGATGAATTTAGTCTAGGAAAAGTACGTAAAAATATAGGAGACTCGCTGTCAGGAGGGGAGAGACGTAGGACGGAGATAGCCAGAGCGTTAGCATCATCACCTAAGTTTATTTTATTAGATGAGCCATTTGCAGGTATCGACCCTATCGCTGTCGAGGATATACAGATTATCGTCTCTAAGCTTGCGCAAAAAAATATCGGGATTCTCATAACTGATCACAATGTACGGGAGACTTTATCGATTACGGATCGAGCATATCTCATGTTTGAAGGTAAAATATTACGGTCGGGTACATCAGAACAGTTAGCTGAAGATGAGATTGTCCGTAAGGTTTATTTAGGAAAGAATTTTGAATTAAAGAAGGTCGTTATATCTGAGGATGGAGAAGCATAGTGGTATATGGTGTTTGCTATCGATGATAGTTTTATTTCTTATCTCCTCTTGCGGAGAGTATGAGAGTCTTGAGATTCAAAAGAAGGCCAAGCGTTCTGCTGATTCTTTATTTAGAGTCCATAAAGATTCACTTAAGAAATTAGGTGATACGCTTTGTGATATTCATTATCCAGAATACTATAATAAGGCCCTTGATTCTATTAAGGCAAAAGACCTAATCTTAACTAAGGAACTGATTAATAAATGAGAATCTTATTAGTCATATCAATTCTAACTTTTATCTCATGTGGTCAAGAGCTTCCAGATAGAGATGAGCTAATAGAACAATACTATATTGAAAGCCATGATGCATTGCTGGCACGTAGAAAAAGAGATTGTATAAGATCTGCAGAGAATGCTGCTCAAGTGAGAGTAGACTCTCTTATTGATCGCTGGATAAATACTAAACTATTTGATACGCTTGACTTTCCAGTGAAACCAGTGAAGCCAGAAACACCGGATCATATTATAGATAAGGTGAGTAAGTTTTAGATCGAGTAAATGGTTAGAATCCAATAATCTTAAAACCCCGAAAATCATGATTCTGTAGCTTATTTATTTTTTGTAAGAATCATGATTTTGTGGATTAGAGGATTTCTTGATTACAGATGAATCTAACACTTGATGATGGATTCAGATATATTAGGATTTGCTTTTCTTAGGAAAATAATTATTGTTGAAGACCTTCTTAATTTGTAAGCTTTCAGATCCAAAATTTAGTAGAAGGCCAATAGGCTTATCGTAAGCCACGACATAATTTTTAGCTTGAGCAAGATGGACATTTTCCAAATTAATCACAGCTTTCAGTTCAACAACAATATTATCTTCTACGATAAAATCAGCCCTTCTTGTACCGACTTCATTTCCATTGTAATATATAGTTTGCTCTTGTTCTCTTAGGTAATTTATGCCTGACGCCGCAAATTCTATTTCTAAACACCTTTGATATATCACTTCTTGAAACCCGTTGCCAAGTGTATTGTGCACTTTCATGGCACAGCCATTTATTCTATATGTCAGATCATCAAAATCTGAGGACTTCATGTTTGGTATATTACGTTAGAGCAATTAATTATAATCCTGTAATCTTATAATCATGTAAATCAAGATTCTGTCGCTTTCTTTTTTGTTAGAATCATGACTGTGAGGATTTTGTGATCTTCAAGATTATAAAATTAAAGACAAGTCCCAAATGGAATCAAGAAATCATAGTATCCTGTAAATCATAATGCATGACTATTTATTCTTAGGATGCACCAAAGTCATCTCTTCCACAAGATGTCCAGCTCCGGCTAACTTATCTACACACCATAATATGTATCTGGCATCGACCATAATATTACGGCATATAGAGCTATCGTAGTTGTAGTCACTCATGGTACCTTCCCACGCTCTGTCAAAGTTGAGACCTATCAGATTACCATGAGCATCTATGGCAGGACTGCCTGAGTTACCACCGGTGGTATGATTGGTGCCTATAAAGCAGATTGGTAATTTACCATTTGTATCGGCGTAGTCACCGTAGTCTTTTTCATTATATAGGTCAATTAATTTAGAAGGCACATCGAATTCGTAATCGCCAGGCTTATATTTTTCCATGACACCATCGAGGTATGTAACGGGTTTATATCTTACAGCGTCCATAGGTTCGTAGCCATCTATTTTACCATAAGTAATTCTCAATGTACTATTAGCATCAGGATAGAATCTTTTATTGGGAAAAGTCTCCATAAGCGCTTTCATGTATAACCTCTGTAGAGAATCGATACTGAATTTATTATTGCTGTATGGTCTTGCAACTTTTTCATCATATAGATTTTTCCAGTCCTTACCCATGACGTATATAGGATCAGCCTTAAGCATAGTTACTGCAGATTCAGGAGACTCAGATAATAGCGCCATCATTTTGTCTTTATCTGAAAGTACAGATTTACTGTAGAGCATATTGACTTGTTCAGTTGGATTATTATCAGACATCATAAATGCAGGAATAAATTCTTGACTGACATTCTCTTTGTACATCTGTGTGAGTGCAGTGAATACTTCAGCATCGATCTCAGGCCTGTAGTTTTTATAAAAATTTTCTAACCAAGGGATTACTCTTTCTTTGAATCCTTCGTAGCCTTCAGCGCCTTCGTTTTCATATGCAGAGACCAGTCTTCTTGCTATGCCTGCAACTCTCATGAGTTCTACATTACGACCTGTGACTTCGCTATAATAATCACGGACATAAGCATAAGGTTCTTGTGCTTTATATAGATCATCAAATTCAGCTAAGATGTTTTTGTAAGGGCTGTTTTTAGGTAGTGCAGTCATGAAGTCTTTTTCTAAAGCTTGTTTCTTTTCTACGCCTTTCGTCTTTTTGATACCAGTAGATTCTCCTATCCATTTCTTCCAGTAATTGGCTAAGCTGGCAAATTTAGAAGCATACTGTATCTTAATAGCTTCGTCTTTTCTCATGTACTTATCTAATATCGCCAAAGCTTTTTCTCGTATGCTGATCTTAGCTGGATTAAGGACATCTACTATCTGCTCTACAGCTATTGCTGGAAGATACTCTTGTGTACTTCCTGGAAATCCAAACACCATTGTAAAGTCTCCTTCTTCTACACCATCAAGAGATATCGGTAGGTGATGCTTAGGCTCGTAAGGTTTGTTATTTTCTGAATATTCTGCAGGTTCATTGTTAGGTCCAGCGTAGATTCTGAATAGTGAAAAATCACCTGTATGTCTCGGCCATACCCAGTTGTCAGTATCTGCCCCAAATTTTCCTATCGATTCTGGTGGTGTACCCACAAGGCGTACATCATTATATGTTGTCGTTATAAATGCGAAGTATTGATTACCATGAAAGAAAGGTCTGATGACGATGTTTTGGAAAGGCTTCAATTCTCGCTCTGCTCTTAGGGAGTTTATATTTTTATCTACAGCTGATTGTCTTTCTTTGACACTCATATTATCATTTACACCAGATAGAACTTGGTCAGAGACATCAATGATCTCATCTATCAGTGTTGCGAATAGTCCAGGATTAGTCAGTTCTGATTTTAGATCTGAAGCCCAGAATCCATTTTTCAATAAGTTATTATCTATCGAAGAATGAGATTGTATCTGGCCATAGCCACAGTGATGATTAGTAAGTAATAATCCTTGTGATGAGATAATCTCTGCTGTACAGAATCCTCCGAAGTGTACGATGGCATCCTTGAGAGATCCTTTATTGACGCTATATATATCTTCTGCGGTTAGCTTAAGACCCATCTGTTGCATCTCTGCTTCATTGAGGCTTTTAAGTAATAGTGGGATCCACATGCCTTCTCCAGCTGTAGACACATTAAGAAAACTAAAAATAAGGAGAGCAGAAAATAACGATTTCATATGTTTAAATTTTTTTGTATTGATAATATCTGTAGGTAGTAATAAAATGCATATGCCTTTAGAGCATTAATTATCTACGTGGCGGACGTTTATATTTTCTAAGTTTATTGATTCAATGTTTTACATAATACAAGATTCTTGTAATTTAGAAAAAAACTAACTCACACTGTAGATGGATCTGTCTTTTCTATATCAGGAAGGTGAATTTAACGCTTTCACAACAGAACACTATTATCCATTGCTGATAATTGCAGCAACTGGTTTTCTGTCTATGTATATAGCTAAGAAGTATTTAAATTTAAATCAACAATGGCGTTTAATATTTTTATTGAGTTTGATTCCGCTCATGGGATATCTTATCATGTTGGCGTCAGTAATTTATGATGGTTCATTCTTACTGAAAGAAGATTTACCAGTACATATCTGTCGTTTTCTTGCATTTGCGACGCCGGTTATAATATTTAAGAAAAATCGCTATTGGATGGGTGTCATCTATTTTTGGATTATCGTGGGTACACTGAATGCTAATATCACACCTGATATTGAAAATGGCTTTCCGCATTGGAATTATTTTACTTATTGGATGATGCACGGTTTTCTGGTATTAGTCCCGCTCTATTATGTGATCGTCTTAGGTATCAGAATAAAGAGATTAGATATATGGAATGCATTCTGGGTTGCTAATATCTATGTCGTTTTTTCCTTGATTATCAATTACCTATTAGATTCTAACTATATGTACACGATGCGTAAGCCGCCAGTAACGACGCTTCTGTCTTACATGGGAGAGTGGCCTTATTATTTGTTGTCGGTGCAATTGTTAGCCCTGTTTTTGTTTGTGCTGGCTTATTTGCCTTTTTTGTTTTTGAGGAAAGAATCATACTCTTCAGAAAAAAATTGATTCAGGAAAAATCGCTCAATTTGGTGATTTTATTGGAAATGTAATTGGAGCACCCTGATCTTCACACCTTATACCATACACCTTCACACCTCATACCTTTACACCTTTACACCTTTACACCATACACCATACACCATACACCATACACCATAACACCTTACACCTTTGTATCTTACACCCTTACACCTCACACCTTTACACCCTTACACCTTTGCACCTTTACACCTTTACACCCTTACACCTTTACACCTTCACA
>ENA-ORXT01006339-ORXT01006339.1-marine-metagenome-genome-assembly--contig:-NODE-6339-length-11032-cov-4.525331_pt1 | contig 11032 bp, 9 predicted proteins | sample MGYA00237868_ERZ511482 | MGnify/ENA metagenome assembly ERZ511482
AAGCCACGCCCTTTCAATGGAGCAGTCGGGGCACGATGAATTTCTAAGCCGCAAAGCAGAAGTGAGACGCATCGTTTTCTCTTCGCACCTGCGTATTGCTAGGGCAGAGTATGGGAAGAGCTTGGGTAGATGTTTGAAGCGGCCACCCAAAAGGGCAAGACATAAGTCACGTCTCTTTGGCGGGATGCAGTCAGTAAAAAAGAAACACCAAGACAACCACTGGAACCAATCTCAAGTCTGCCGTTACGCCCCAAGGGAAAGTTAGTTCGTCAGTGTCTTATTGCGATCGCGGTAAAAAGCAACGCAAAGATGGTGTTGAAAAAATCAAAAACTTTACCGCCCTACCGGTGCAGACTACTTGACTCAATAGGCCATGTAGATGTTACCCCGCCGTTCGTTGTCATCGGTTAGGGCGTGAGTTAATGAGTGAACGATTGAGCCTGAGGTGTTCTTAATTTTACCAAGACGACCCCAAGTCGCCAAACACGGATGTTGCGATGGAGGTCTAGCGGAGGATCATTTTTTGCGTCATTGGATTGCTAGAACATTCTCTATTTGCAAAAGCATCATGAAATTCATCCGGATGATTCGGTAACGGCCCATTTACAATTGTCGCCGCGAGCCACAAGCACCATCAGTGCGATTCCCGCGCGACGGTTGTAGATCACGCCAGTTTTGACCGCATTGCGGGTAGAGTACATTACGTCGACAGTGATTATTGAATCGCCGTTGATATCAAGCATTCTGCAACTGCTGTAAGCGCAGCGAGAATCTCGGCAGTTTCAATTCCTATGGTGTATGAGTCACCAAATTTTTCACGCCATTCGGAACGCATTAGTTAGTTCGTGCCACAGGATTTTATGCATCAGTTGTCGCGGATTGAAAATTAGAGGGTAGATGTTTTGAATCTGATTGAGGCGGAATAACGGCTACAATAACCGGGTCGCGGCGAAAGACATGCAAGCATAAAAAGCCGCGCGGCCCGCGGCTCCGTATGCAACGTGTTGTTATGTCGCGTCCTGTGCTTCAATGTCGTACCCAAATTCGCTCTGGAGGTTTCGAGACGCCGCATCCCAGATTTTGACACAACCGTGCCAACCGGCAGTTACGATCGTACTGCGATCCCGTGAAATGTTGGAACCACCAAAAATGGTATGTCCGCGTTTTCGTATAGCATGAATGCGCTCGACAAGGTTTCCAGTGGATAGGTTCCAAAAGAACAAATCGCCTCCGCCGTCCGCTACACAAATCTCGTCATCAACAAAAGCAACGAAATTACAATAGTCTTCGGTCTGAAATTCCATCTCAACCTTGCCAGTTGAACGATCCCAAACCTTCAATTCTCCCTTGTGGCCAGCACTGGCAATTCGGCAGTCATCAGGATGCACCGAAACAGACGTTATTCGGCTATTGGAATGGGCATCAAACAACAGTAGTTGATTGCCATCGGACGAACTCCAAAGTCTGACGGTACCATCATTCCCTCCAGTCACGATTACCTGGTTGTCATGTGAAAACGTAACCGAGTCATTTCGATCAACAGAATGCCCAGTAAGTTCGTGTAGCAACGACCAGTCGTGCGTACGCCAGACTTTCACAAGGCTGGAACCGCGCGAACACCCGGCCAGCAGCTCTCCGTTTGAATTGAATTCAAGCCCCCAGAACTTTCCATTTGGGCCGAATGCGTCAAACTCAATGTTCAGTTCTTCTGATGCGAGGTTCCAGACCTGAATCAATGCCTTTGAATCTTCGTATTCAGCATCAAAACCACACGCGAGAATTTTTGAATCGGGAGAAAAGGCAAATCTCCACGGAGTGCCGGGAAAGAACGCAATTTCTGCGCCGCTAGTAGAATCATATAATCTCGCCCCACCACCGGAACGTATCGCGACGACCGAGCCGTCCGGCGAAATATTTGCTCCCCAAATGGGGCCGTAGTTGTAAGAGTTTACTGTATTCATAAGCGACATAATGGCTACAATAACCGACTGGTGGGATTAAATTTCCCATCCCAAAACCGCAAAAACCCGCCGCTTCGGTTCATCGTTTTGTTATCCCGCGTTGGGTTTCGATTTTAACTTTCATCACGGAAATCTTTGCAATAGGTTTTCAGTTCAGATTTGTCGGCCATAAGCAGAAATCGCAAGTCTGAAACACGATAGCAGATCTGAGTGACAAGATGCGTGACATCATCGTCAGAATTCAAACCTTTTTCTGCGGCATCTGACACGAGTTGATTAATTGCCTCGCGGAAACCGATGGCGGGGTTTGGGGCGTCAACGATTTTGATTGCATTTCGGGTGCTGGTGAGCAATGCCGCAGCAGTGTCAGCATCGACTCCAAGTTCATTGGCGGTACGACCTAAGTTCCAATTTTCTTTCACGGCAGTTTCGAGTTTCCGCGCGTCATCAGGCATCAATTTGTCAAAGCGGGTTTTTCCTATTCCGACGCGGTCGGCATAATGCGCGAAACTGTATGAGAAAATCTCTGCGGTTAAGAGCTGGAGTCGAGTTAAGGTATTGTCGCTCATTTTGATCGCGAAGAGTTGTTGGTTAGTTGCATGTTGGATTAAGGTTTGTTAGCGGGATAACGGCTACGATAACCGAGTGCCGGGATTCAATTCACCATCCCAAAACCGCCCGACTCCGGCACTTCGGTTCATCGTTTTGTTATCGCGGAACACGTCGGCATCTGGATTAAAGTTTCGGTCTTCGAGCATGAAGCGATCCTGGCGTCTCACACCTTGCCCTGTACCGATTATTGTTGTCGATTCCTTGAGAGGAATCAACCGGATTCTGTCCGAGCATGTCTCAAGCGCGAACAACGGACAGCCAACGTCACATCAATTCGTGATAGAGATCTGGCAACGGCCTATCAACCGGCGGCAGCAGTTGGCGAGCATGTCACGAGCGCAAAAGTTAACGGCCATTCAACTCTACAATCATTCGTGAGTCCATTCGGCCAGCGGTCAAACCGTTAAGGACAAATGATCCGCGTGGAGCGATAACAATATTCATTCACCAGCCATTTGCTGATGATAAAGCGCTGGAGAGATTATTATCGCCAGCTCACTTGAATTTTATCACCAGCTCGGCACAATTCAACATGTCTTGAGGCGACTTGGTGATAAAACACCTTTTTGCCCATCTTGCCTTGGTTGGTTCTTAATTTGTGGGGTTGCTATGACGATTGCTAAGTTCGAAAAAGTGTTACCGCTGCTAAAAATCGGCAAAGCGGATCGCGAATACTTTTTAAGATGGATCAAAAGGTACAGCGGCTGCCAAACTCGACGAACCGGTCATGATTACCACCATCGTGAAAACTTGCCGGTCACCACCGAAGATGTCATTAAGTTTTCGCGCGAGCTGCTGGCCAGTAAAACGCCTGCTTGGCAGCGATTGCAGGCGGTGCGTGCAGTTGAGTCCTACCGCGACGCGGTGCTTGGCACTGAGGCCCCGTCGTTGACCAAAATCACCAGCATTCTCGAGCAGCGTTCGGCAAAGGAAGATGCGCTGGGTAAGGACATTGTTGTTACATCGGCAGATCAAGAACGGATGGTCGGAATCATTGACGAGAGCGAGCCGGTGGTGATCCAACAAGCGCGGCGTGAAATGCGCTTGCATTACAAAAAACGTGATACCGAAAGGGCCTATATTAAATGCATCAAGCAATTCATCACTTTTTGCAAGACGGATCAGTTACGTGATCTAGGGGAGTCGAACATCCGCGCCTTTTTGACGTATCGCGCCGTCGAGGGCAACGTGGCTCCGAGCACTCAGAACCAGGCCAAGAGTGCGTTGCTGTTTCTGTATGAGCACGTTTTCAATCGAACGTTGGAGTTTTTGGATTTTGTTCCAGCGGACAAGTCGGTGAAATTGCCGGTGGTGCTTAGCCGAGACGAAATCGTAAGGTTGCTTCCCGAGTTTCAAGGCAACAAGCGATTAATGTTTTTGTTGTTGTATGGTGCTGGCCTTCGCCACAGCGAATGTTACCGTCTGCGGATTAAGGACATTTGTTTTGACCGAAACGAGCTGCATATTCGGGGGCCGAAGGGAGAACGGGATCGAATAACGATGCTGCCGGAGCGCGCCACGCAGGCGCTTCGAGACCAGGTCGAACGCGCCAAACGTCAGCATGAACGGGATCTGAACAACGGTTTTGGTTCGGTCTACTTGCCTTACGCGTTGGAGCGAAAGTACGTTAACGAGAAGAAGAAAACGGGTTGGCAGTGGGTGTTTCAAGCGCGGCAAATTTCAAAGGATCCTGTTTCGGGCGAACACCGCCGGCATCACGTTTGTAAAAACTATTTTGCCAAGGCGTTTTCCAAGGCGATCGCGAATGTCAAAATCATGAAGAACGCGGTGCCTCATTCATTACGCCATTCGTTTGCGACTCATCTGCTGGAGGATGGGGCTGATATTCGTACTGTCCAAGATCTGTTGGGGCATAAGGATGTGCGGACGACGATGATCTATTTACATGTGATGAATAAGCCGGGGTTGAATGTAAAGAGCCCTGTGGATCTGATTGGAAGTGCGTAGCCCGGATATTGCACGCGGTCTTATGTTTTTTAGTCTATCGTCGACCATCAACGTTTTCATTCGAAAGTCGATCATTATGTTCTCTATCAGCCGCCAACGGAAAAGCATCCGGTTCCGCCGGATATTTGTAGCAACCGGTGGCTATCGCGAGGCGGCTGACGGGTTGATGCGTTGCATCAAGCCAAAGTAAATGCCAGTGGAGAAAGCGCCTAACGGCTAATGTTCCCCAACCGAACTTTTTGGTTTGACGTGCCACTAGGCGAGATGTTGGCGCAATTCGCTCAGGCAGTGGACAAAGGGCACATCGTCAGTCGGCCTCAAGGTCGCGTTTTTTGAGTAACCGATCACTTGCATACGCGCTGCAAGGCCCGCTTCAATACCAGCCAAACTATCTTCGATCACGACACATTTCTCTGGATCGACGTTGAGTCGTTGTGCCGCGTAGAGGAACAGGTCGGGGCGGGGTTTCCAAACTTCGATGTCGTAGGCGCTGAACGTTCGTTCGGCCGTAAAGAATTTGTCCAGCCCCGTCACGGCTAAGTTGAGGGCAATTTTGGCTTGAGGGGCATTGGAGGCAACGCAGAACGGGCGAGTCATGGATGCCAACAGTTCATGCGCCCCAGGAATCGGTAGAACGGACTCCTTGAGCGCGACCGCCTGCCGCGTCCTAAATTCTTCCGCGAAAATGTCTGGAAGTTGTCTTTCGGTTTGGGACTGAAGCCACTTGGCGATGGACTGCATGTCGCGACCGACGAACAAGTTGTGAGCTTGTTCGAAGTCCAGTTCTAGACCAAATTCGCGGACATAGTCGATTAAGACCCGGACCGTAATGGGCTCGCTGTCGACCAAAGTCCCGTCGCAGTCAAAAATCACGGCTTCGAAATTGGGGGAAATCATAGGTATAGGGGGCGGTTGGTTTGGGGGCGTTGAGTTTCTAGTCGTTTGTCAAAGTTTAAGTACGGGGTAGGGGCCGGACGCTATCGCGTGGCGGCTGATTAAATTAACGGGGCGCGGGACCGGACGCTATCGCGTGGCGGCTGATTAGATTAACGGGGTAGGGGACCGGACGCTATGGCGTGGCGGCTGATGTTCTCAACCCGAACTTTAATAGTGGCGAACGAATCGAGGTTCGAATTGGCTGTCGGACGTATAGCATCTTCAGATATCACAGATTTGCTAGCTGAAATTCTCTCCAAGTTCTCAATCTCAAGCTGGATAAAGTTTGAGGGTTGTGACGATAAATTTGAACACATCAAGGGATCGGTCTGCAAAAGGTCTACCGTTTCGGTTGGGTTTTCTCACCTCCGATGACTCGAACAAGTCCCTTGGGATTCTGCAGTTGGCAAGTAGCTGCTGCCGGAGACGCTGTCATGTTTTGACCGGAGTGAACTTCCCAATGGGAAACTACATAACAAAATCGCCCAAAGCGACGACACTAATCGCTAGAATTGCTGTCCGAGCTATTTCGAGTCCCGTGTTGTATGCGGTTTCAGCGGTGACCTTGGGTGCCCTGTGTCTGCCAACTGCCGCTTGCGGTCAGTACGACCTGCTGCCTCAGTTCTCCAACACTGTGACGCAACCGATGCATTCAAACTCGCGGTCGGTCAATATGAAGCTGAGCGCACGAAAATCTGCAACCGTGCAGGCCAGTCAGCAGCAACTAGGGCGCCCGCAGTCACCGAGGCTGGGAATGAAGCCAAAAAGCTACTTGTCACCGACTCGTTTCCGTCGTCAAGACGGTGACGTCTTCGGAGAAGATCAAGCGGGAGGTGGGAATCCGTTTGGCGAACCGACCGTCGAATCTCCGATCAAAGAATCGCCGTTTGAGCCTTTTAATCCGATGCCAATCCAGAAGAAGCCGCCTAAATTGAATCCCTTTGGCGAGCCCGAAGTCGAGTCACCGGCCGTGGATCCTACGCCACGCACGCCGTTGATGGATACAACTCCCACTCCGCCAAAGTTGCCGCCGGGCGGCGAATTTACGCCGGACCCGAATAATATTCCAGGTCTCCCAACGCCTTTTGGGGACGCGCGTGAAACAGAAAGAGCGGGTACTGAACGCAGCACACCGGATCCTGATGAAATTGGGCTGGAAGACTTCAATGATGACAATAGTCTTGAAGAGCGCGATCCCAAAGCCCGCCGTACTTCAAGGACGCGCGGACGCCGTGATAGCAAAGGCAAAAACGATAGGGACGATTACGACGATCCACGACGTCCGTTTCGCAGCAACGTCTATCGACCTGCACGCGATCCATCGTACTACTCCAAACCAACGGGGGCCAATCCGTATGCGGCAGGTGCGTTAGGTGGGGATCCAAACGGGTTCAATCCTTATGCCGCGAATCCTTACTTAATGAATCCGTATGCCGCGAATCCGTATCCAGCCAATCCCAACATGCCAAATCCTTACGCGATGAATCCTTACGCGATGAATCCGTACCGAATGAATCCCTATGCGGGCTATGGCTGCCCGCCGGGATGCGGCTGTGCAAGCTGTCCGCCGACCAAAGGATGTCAGACTTGTCCGCCAGTGGCAACCAGCTATGCCGGATGTCCCCAGCCCACACCTGCCGTTGTTTGCGATGATGGCGTTTATGAAACTGTCGTCGATTGCCAACCATCCTCGAGAAGTCGAGGCATGGGTTTAGGACTCTGCAGACGAAGCTCGGAGAACTCAGTGCTGTCTTCGGGGGTGCCGTTGTACTACGTCAGCATCTTCGGTGGGTGGTCGGATCTCTCGGATCTTGAGATTGAGGATGAAGACGGCCGGGTGAACTTATTGAGCGCGAACGGTTCGGGCTTCGGGGCGGCCATTGGTCAAATTCAAGGCAGGAACCTGAGATCGGAACTTGAAGTGTCCTATCGCAACCATGACATTGAAGATCTGCTACTGACCGATTTTGGCTCCGGCAGTCAAAGGCTTGAGGGCGTCGGTGACATTGAATCCTTTGCGGGGATGTTGAACATCTATTGGGAGTTTGTTGATCTTTTCGACGGACCGCTCAGCCCCTACATCGGAGCTGGCGCGGGTGCGGTGAACGTCAGCGCAGACATGCGTCTTGACGGCGGCCAAGACGCTTTCACCGATGGAGAAGACTCTAGTTTTGCGTATCAGTACATTGTCGGTATGAACTACAAACTGCAATCGTATTCAGACTTATTTATCGAGTACCGTCACTTTGCGGCCGATTCGTTGCGATTGGATTCCAATTTGCCGGCCGGTTCGTTGGTCGATGGTGATGGCGAGCTGAATTATCAGACGAACAATATCTTCTTTGGGATGCGTTTGAAGTTCTAAGGTGGGCCAAGGGAGTTCGTAAGGTCCCAGACTCTGGCTGAGAGGTAAGATATCGTGAGCGGCAAGACGCTAGTGCGGATATTGCACGCGTTCTATTGTTTTTTAGTCTCTCGTTGACCATTAACGTTTTAGCTCGAAAGTCGATAATTACGTTCTTTTTACACCCCGCCAACGGAAAAGCGTCCGGTTCCGCCGGATATTCGTAGGGACCGGTGGCTATCGCCATGCGGCTGATGCAATATCCGGGCTAGTGCCTCTCAGTACATCGGCTTGGGTTTCGAGCGGAGCCTTAACCTCCCTGACAAAGTGACGATCTAGTTTGCGGTCTCAATCGGTGTCGGATAAACTGGATGGCAATAGCGTTGGCAAGCCACCTAGTAGTTTGCCCCAACTCAGTTTTCGCGTAGCCGGATTCGCCAGAATTCGGTCCTGTCCGCAAAGCCTGAACTCTGGCGAGTCCAGCTGCAGTTTTCTACCCGAAAACCAGGTTGACATGGAATACTTGGGTTCTGCGTTGCAAATTCAGTTTAATCGAAATAAAGGTGTCTCAGTAATGGAGACCCAAACACAAGCGGGGAAAATAGTGTCGTATACCTACGGGATAATGATTGCGGCGGTCGTCGTTCTGTGTTTAATCCTCACGTTTTATTTTACGTCCGATGGCTTTGCGGCTCAGCAGCTCAAAGCGGAATCAGAGGCTCAGCAGGCGGAACTGAAAACGAAATCGGCGGCGGAACTTGCCGAGATTATAAACCCTCTTTCACTCGGTAAACGACCGGGTCGCGGGCCTCAACAGGATCGCGTGCTGGCCGCCATTTTGCAGTTGGGAGAGGAAGAGAATGATCTCGATCAACGGATTGAGGGGATCGCCACAGCCGGCAATATTAGTGATACCGAGTATGCGGCGGCAGCGCAGATCGCAATTAAGAAATTGGGCGGCGTATCTCTTGATCGCTTGAAGGCGATGTTGGAGTCGGGCGACTTAGAACAAGTTTCGCAAGCTGTCATTTGTGTAAAGATGCTGGGCGAAGACGCCGGTGTTCTGGTGCCACAGCTGATTGAGCTGATTGAATCGGGGGATCTCCAGATCGCGCGTTATGGTGTGTTTGCGATACAGAATATGGGAGCCAGCGCAGCACCGGCCGTTGAAGCGTTTGGGGAAGTCATCCACTCTTTGGACTTCAATGCGCAGATAATGATTTCCAAAGCGGTGATTGGGATCGGTCGTGACGCCGCTCCGATCGCTGATGATCTGGCTGAAATCTACGAAAAGGGGAACATCTCGGCCCGTAGCTGGGCAGGAATCGCGCTTGGAGCGATCGGCCCTATTGAGAACTTTGACACCGCCAAAATGCTGGGCGACCGCGTGACGGCTTTCAACCATGTCGATAAAACACGGGCGCTTGCGGGGTTGGCACTTATGGGAGATGAAGGTGCCTCTCAACAAGAAGTGATCAAGGCCGCGATGAACGATCCCAAGGGCCGCGTCCGGCCGCAAGCTGCCTACGCTTATTATCGCGTCACCGATGAAACAGAGACACCGGTGAAGACGTTGCTTGAAATGCTGCCCTCCCGCACTTATAGCTCAGATGCGCTGAAATTTTTGCGGATGATGGGCCCCGACGCGAAAGCGGCGATCCCGGCGGTGAGGAAATTGCTGAACAATGACAGCGTAGCCATTCGAGAGTCGGCTGTGTTGGTGCTGGGGAATATGGGAGCGGCGGCGTCCGAAGAAATCGCCAACATAAGGAAACTCGCCTCCGATTCTGACCCGTTGTTGCGTCAGGCGGTCGAGCAAGCGGTGGCGGCGATTGAGAACGATATGGCCAAAGAAAAAGCGGAATGAGGTTGATTGGCAGACAATAGAGAATATAGCAGGTTGAATAGCCCATATAAGCAAGTTGAAAACCTGCTTCCCATGGGCAGGTTTTCAACCTGCCCATGAGCGCCCGGCGAAGGGAAAAAATTTGCATTAATATTTATTGTTATTGGCCAATAAGGGCCAACCGGGGCCAATTGGGGCCGATTGGGAGATCAGCAGAACTTGGACCACTTGATTCTGTGTAACGAGCTCCCCCATTTCGTCAAAACGGCCTGCAATACGGCGTTTCGTGGGGATTTGGTCCGAACATCCATTGACGCCGGCGGTATTGTTGACTCAAATATCTGATCCTGTGTAAAAGAGATTTTGCGCGGACCTTTGTTAGGTCATTTCTCCAGTCGACGCGATTTGATGTCGATGCAGATAATCCCGGTTCCTCCTGGGATCGAAGTCCAACTTCGGCCGAAACATTTCACTTAACCAACTATTTTTTCAGAGGCAACGACGTGGCTGTAAGAATTCGACTCAAAAAGCTCGGTAGAACTCACCGACCCTTCTTCCGGGTCTGTGCAATGGACGGACGATCCCCGCGTGATGGACGCGCCATCGAGCAATTAGGTACCTACGATCCAATGATCGCGGACAAAGATGCTCGCGCCATTCTTAACGGCGAACGAATTGCTCACTGGCTGAGCGTCGGTGCTACTCCAACTCCTAAGGTTGGAACGCTGATCAAAAAATACGGCAAAGACGGTACGCACCTCGAAGCTCAAGCCGAGGCCATCTCGAAGTTGTCCGAGCGTCGTCAGAAATCAATCGAAAGCGCTAAAGCGGCGGCTGCTGCGGTAGAAATGCCGAAGATCGAAGAGCCTAAGCCTGCAGAGGAGGCACCTGCCGAAGGTGCAGAGGCAGTTGTAACGCCGGCCTCTGACGCGCCTGCGGAAGCAGCAAAATCTGATGACGCGAAGGCTGAGAAGCCAGCGGCAGAAGAAGCGAAGGCCGAAGCGCCGAAAGCTGAGGAGAAGAAGGCCGAAGAGAAGAAGGCCGAAGAGAAGAAGGCCGAAGAGAAGAAGGCTGAGGAAGCTCCTGCTGCTCAAGAGAAGAAAGCTGAATAAGGTTTCTGCTCTCAACGCCCGTTTCAATGAGCTGAGCTATGAGATTTGACATATTGACTCTTTTTCCGGACATGTTTCCGGGTTACATGAGTCAGAGTCTGCTGAACAAAGCCATCGAGAACGGTATCGTCGAAGTTCACGTGCATAACATGCGGGACTGGTCGACGGACAAACATAACAAGATTGACGACCGGCCTTATGGCGGTGGTCCCGGCATGATCCTTTCGGTCGAACCGGTGATTCGCTGTGTGGA
>ENA-ORXT01006343-ORXT01006343.1-marine-metagenome-genome-assembly--contig:-NODE-6343-length-11029-cov-7.474069_pt1 | contig 11029 bp, 4 predicted proteins | sample MGYA00237868_ERZ511482 | MGnify/ENA metagenome assembly ERZ511482
CCTCTACCGCCGCCGAACACACGAGGCCCGCCGCACAGCCGCCGGCGCCGTCGCCCCCACACGCCGCCCCCGCCGGCAGGCGCTGCCGCCCGCACCCGTCCGCGTCCGCCGCTTGCACGCCACACGCGGCCGACGCGGCGTCGCAGGGCGTCGGGCACGCCGGACCGGCGCCCGGCCGGCACACGCCAACGGGCCCGAGCACCGCGTCGTCCGCCGCGTCGGCGGCGGTGGCGCACGCGAGCCCCGCGCCGCAGGCGGCGAGCCAGTGGCAGTCCCCCCCCGCCGGCACGTCAGCAACCGAGCAGACGCTCCGCAAGCCCGTCCACGCGGCGCGGGCGCACACGCCCGTCGCGCAGTCTCTGGCTTGGATGCACTCGTCGCCAACGGCGCGGCGCCCGGCGCCCGGCGGCGGCGCGTCGGCCAGCCGCATGCACGTCCCCGCAATGCAGAGGGCGTACGTCGTGTCGGCCGTACATGCGTTGAGGTGCCGCGGGCTACACGTGCCGCCGACGGGGACAGAGTCGGTGAGGACCACCGTCGGGCGCCCCTCCGAGCCAAACGAAATGGTGTTGATGAAGAGGCAGGCGAGGCCCGTTGCGCCATCGACGGAAAAGACGTCATCGCAGGGGGCGCCGAGCGCCGACGCGACGCCCGCCGACGTAGAGGGGGCGGCTTGCCGCACAGCCCCCGCCGACGGCGGGCGGCCGTTAGAGGGGGCGGCAGAGACGGCGACCGCGGCAGTGGCGGCGGTCGCGACCAGGCCAGTGAAAGCTGTGGCGGCCCAACGGCGCACACGTACGCCCATGGTGAGGCGGGGGGGGGAGAGGGGGCGGGAGGTCGGCGGAGAGCGACACGCCACCCTGCCTCGGCACCCGCCGTCAAGGCAAGTCGCAGTCAAGCGGTGGTGGCCGCCGCGGCACGCGCCATCAGGGGGGCGAACGTGGTGGCGCTTTTCAACGCGACCGGCGGGCGGCGGCTCCGTCACGCCCGCGTGGCGGGCGGCGCTCGGCACCGACGCCAAGGCGCGCGCGTGCTTTGACGCCAACCTCGTGTGCGCGGCGGACCCCGCGTCGCTGCGGTCGGAATTTTCCGCCGCCGCCCTCCCGACCGTGGCGGCGGCGCGGGCGTGGCTCGCGCCCGGCGTGGCGGCTTTTGAGGCCTTTTGGGGGTACCGCCCCGCCGTCATGTCCTCCCCCCACAACGTGTGGACGGGCGCCATGGCCGCCGCGGTGGCGGCAGAGGGGATGGTCGGCGCGGAGATGGGGGAGGACCAAGCGTGGGCCCTCGACGCGGAGGAGGGGGTGCGCTCCCTGAGCCTCCACGACCGCTTCCGCTTTGACGTCTTTTTTCCGGGCTTTGACTGCGACGCGGCCATTGAGGGGGTGCTCGCCGCCCTCGCCCCCGCCGTCGACGCGGGGTGGCCGGCGGGTGCGGGGGCGGGTGCGGCGGCGGCGGCGGCGGCGACGGGGCCCCCGCGGCACGTCCCCGGCGGCGACAATGCGCGCTTCCTCTCCCTCATGTGGCACGCGCAGAATGCGATGCGGTCGCCCTACCCGCGGGGCGCCTACGAGAAGCACATGCGGTGCCTCTCCACCGCCGTGCGGGCGGTGCGCGTCGCGCGCCCGCGCGCCGTCTTTTTGACCGCCTCGGAGCTGCACCAGGTGCGCGCGCGCGGGTGGTCGGTCGAAACGTGGTCCGCCGCCCTCGTCGTGCGCAACTATGGGGTCACCCCGCTCGCCTACACGGTGCCCGATTTGGGGGACGGGTACAAGTACGCGGCGGGGGGGGGGTGGCGCGGATGGATATTGGGGAAAGGCAGAGACAAGACGCAGCAGAGAGTATCGTGGCAGCGATGCGAAACGCAACAAAAAGGCGGGCAACGGTCGAGGCCAGCGCGAACAGGAAGTGCCAAAGGGACACCCGCATCCGCGGACGATCCACGCCGCACGCCTACGCAAATGTCGTCGGCGGGCTCGGAGAGCACGCACAGGGCGGGGCCAGGCGGGGGAGGGGCGGGAGATGACGAGATAAATGGGGATAGCAACGGGTCCGCGTCGACAATCGCACTGCAGACACGTCTGGCAAGGAGAGCGGTGACTGGGGATGAATACAGTAGTACGGCGGGTGGCCGGGGACCCCACCCAGGTGTCACGGAGAACTTTCCGCACACAGGGCAAAACAGACCCTCTGTGTGCTTCGCAATTCTCCGAGCGCCGCCTCAAAGCTGAGGATCCACTGGTCCCTCTTGGCTGTCGGCGGGTGGTCCCCGTTCATCGGCGTGTCCTGAGGTCGAGTCGTCTCGCCCCGCACGCCAAACACGCTCAGGCTCCTGCTGAGCGCCGGGAAGCAGTCCTATCGAAAGTCATGCGAGGATGGGCCGGATCCGAATCCGGAAGTGTGGGTGGGGGGGGTTGTGTCTTGTGCAGCCAATCCGCGCAGCGCTTGGTTGGCCCCGGCTAGAGCAGAGCCTGCCACGGTTGCACCGCGGGCGAAGGGTGACCTGGACCCTCATGACAGTCACTGGCTGCGACTGTGACAGCGCCCAAGCTAAGAGGCGAAGGTGCGCGCCTGTTGGGCCCGACGCGTGTGGGTGGCTGTGAGACGCTGCGGGGGCCGTGCAACTCTGGACTGCGACTGTTGGATCTCAGCCTCGAGCTGTCGAGATCGCAAATCACAGCCTCACGTTGCTCACTGGCACGCACGATTGACGTGACGTGTCGCGGATCGGACAGCTGCGGTTGTCTCTCGGCTGAAACGCCAACACCGGTCAGCTGGCCGCTCGTGCACCCGCCCCCGCCGCGGGGGCGGCAAAGAGGTTGGGGAAGTCCTCTCCAGGGGGCCGGCAGCCTCGCGGTCGGAGCGCCACCACCTGCGTCAGCGCGCGGCTATGCTTGGCGCTTGGCGTCGCGCAGTTGGTCTGCGCGAAGAAAGAAACAGCCGTGTCTGTGGCGCGTCCCCCAACCCAGACCTTGTGCCACACGGCCAATACGGACCACCCTGCCGGCCCCCAGGCCGAGTCTGCGTTGTGTCATGCGTAGCCGTGACCGCTGTGGCAAGGCCGAGACACAGCGTGGGTGTCGCGAAATGCGACCATATGCAATGGCAACACGTAGGGTGGGTGTGCGGAACATCGACGATGTGTTGTGAGATGGAGCATAAGACTTTGGTTTCGTCATTACTCCAAACTTCAGCATCACCGACGTGTCTACGAGGGGCCGTTCCGGCCACCTTCTCTTCCCTCTCGCGCACCCTGCCAGACGCGGCTTGACCACTTCCGTAGCCCGCTTGTACGGTTATTTGAGATTTTATTTAGGCTGATCCGCATCGTGCCGCCTGCTTGCGTCGTCTCTGCCTCCCCACCTTCCGTAGCTTGCCCCACGCTCGATCATGGTCTGTCTGTTTGCACTCTAGCCGACGGCACTCCTTCTTTTTCCACCGCAATTTTTTTGCACGGAGACTCCCACAAGCGTGCCTGCTCGGCTCCGCCGTCGAGCCACGCCCAGTCCGAGACTCGTTGTGAGATGGTGGCGCCACTTTCAAAAAGCGTGCCTCAGACTGGGGGTCACCGACGTCGCACCAACGCGGCAGCACCGTGGGGGTGTGAAAACTCGCTTGAAAAGAAAAAAAAGCAAGAGAAAAAAAAAAAGTGATGCGCACCCTCCTGGGCCCATTCTCCACCACCATTGACATGCACAAAGCAAAGAGCAACCCATCCAAAACACTCGTCGGAGCGAGCTGGGCCAGAACCGGATAACACGATCCTCGCCTCGGCCGCGGGCGCGCAGGGGAGCGGGCGCGGACTGCTGCCCACGGCTTCTGTGCTGCCGTCACGTAATACTCAAACAGCCCACACCACGGGAGCCAGCACAAAAAGAAAAACGAGAGAGAAAAGGGCAGAGGTTCTCGCGCTCCACCACGGTGCGACGCACCGCACCAGGTCGACCGTGATACTTGTCTTGGGGGCAGCCGGGCACCGCAAATTTTGGCGCCAACACACGCGGGAGAATGATACAAGGTCATTCGTCCACTGGTCCACTCCCCCTTCCGAGGCAGCCGAGGGAAAGCAGAGCGCCCCTATCCCACCACCGCAGGCTGTGACCCCCCTGGCGCCTTCGGAGCCGGCGGCGGTGGCGCCGCAGCGTGCTCGACCACAATCTTCTCGACGACCTCGGCCAGGCGTGCGACAACCGCCGCCCGGTGACGCTGGTGCCGCCGCCGTCGCAGGGTGGCCGCCAGCTGCACGTGCGCCGCCTCCAAGCCGTCGACACTGAAGTCGTTGGTGGCGACCAGGAGACGAGCACGGAGGTCCGCCACCGCAGCGGGGTCGGCGGGCACGCATGCGGGGGCGGGGGGGAGGGGGGGCAACTCCGCGTTGCCCACCTGGTCGACGCTGGCATTGTTATCAGCACCACCACGGTTGCTCGCGGCCGCAGCGGCGTCGCCGTCACGAGCACGAGGCGACTCCAATCGAGCCGGGGCGGTCGCCTCCCCCTCGCAAGCATCACCGTCCGCTGCGGTCCGTGGCGGCGACGGCGTCGGGTCTACACCAGGACCGCCAACACCGGCAGCGGCAGATACCGTCGGCGGATCAACGTCCATGGCCGTCGGTCCATTTGGAGTCGCAGCGGCCGACGCAGGAGCGTCGGCCGACGCATTAACCGTGTGAGCAGCGGCCATAGGAGCGACGGCCGCCGCGCCGTCCGCCTCGGCCACGCTCCCGTTGTCGTTGGTTGCACCCGCTGGTGTCGTACCTCCTCCGCACTCTGCCACCGCCGCCGCAGACGGAGACGCGACCTCGAGGGCGGCGGCGGCCGCCGCCGAAGCGGCCGCCACTCGCGCCGCAACGATCGCGTTACACCTCTCGACGAGCGCTGGCGTGAGGCCGTCCGCCCATGCGTGCACGACGTCAACGATAGCATTGGCGCGGCGGATGAGCACCGCTCCTTCCTCTGTGTGGGGTGGGTTGTACTTGAGGGCGTTGCGGACCATCTGGTCAAAGTCGGCAATCATGGCCAAGACGGTCGGATAGCGCCCGCGATCGACGTTAGCGGCGATGAGCGACAAGTCGACAGGGCGCTTGATGATCTCGTAGTAGTCGGGGGCCACCGCAGGATCGACTGGACGCCAGTATGGCTTTAGCTTCTTGTCCGACAGCAGGCGCTCAAGAAGAGCACGCATCTCCATGCGAAGGACGCGCAGCACAGCCTCATCATCGCGGCGGCGCGACTCGACAGCGGCGGCGGCGGCTGCCGCGGACGCCGCGGCCGACAAGGCCGGCGGCGGCGGCGCCTCGACAGCAAGTGGCAGGGGCGGCGGCGGCGGCCGCGCACGACGGCGCCCGTCCACCCCTTCCCCACTTCGCCGCGCTGCCGACCGCGGCACCGCAGCGGCCGCAGCCAGCAGCGGCTCAAAGTGGGCGGCCCGTAACTCCTCATCCGGTGACTCCAAGGTGATCTTGTCGGCAAAAATGCGCATGTACTCGAGCGGCACCTGCTCCAGCGGCACATCGCAAGTGCCGAGAACCAGTAAAGGCAGGGTGGTCGGGATGTCCCGCAACGCGAATTGCAGGGACGCCTCAAGGATGCCGGGAGAGCTGTCCCACCAGAGCTCCATGTGGGGGATGTACAGGATCGCGGGCGCTGCGCGACATGCCTCCCGCACCGCCGACGCAAGAGCCTCGTCTCCGCCTTGTGTGCCGGGGTCAGCCAGCAGTGACGGCAAGTCAATGGCGTGCACGGGGCACCCTTCGAGAGCGTGTAACAAGGCAGGGCCAAGCTCGGCTTGGCCGAGACCAGGTGAGCCGCACACCAGCAGTCGCGGGTGCAGCGTCGCCCGCTCGAGGACATTCAAGCCGGGCGCACCGACGATGGCCGCCACTACATCCTCGTCACCGCCGCCGCCGCCACCCGAATCTGAATCGGACTCCCAATAGCCGCCGTCAGCGTCGTCGTCGGACGTTGACTCGCTGCCGCTCGTGGCATGGCCATTGTCTCCATGACGGGCACTTTCATTGCCGCCGCCGTCCGCTCCTTGCGACGCTGGCGCCACCACCAGAGCCGACGAGGCCCTGCCGATGCCCTCGCCGCCTCCCAAAGCGATGGCATTAACCCCCTCCACCTCCGGCCCCGCTGGCCCAGCCGACAAAACGCCCGACGCGAGCCCCTGCGGAAAGATCCGACGGAGCACGGCCACAGCCTCCTCCAGTGGCCGCGCCAGCAGCGTTGCCAATCGCGAAGGCAGCGGTCGCGCGTACGTACGCGCCGCCCGGTGGCTGGCCGGCACAAGAGCCTTCATTGCCGCCGCAAAGTCCCGATCCCGCACCGTCAACGAGCCCGCGTCAATAGCGAGCTTGGCGGACGAGTCGTAGATTTGTGGGTATCGCCGGCGGAGCGCGCGGAGAGCCGCCTCGGCACACAGGGCCCGAAGGTCAGCGCCGCAGTAGCCAACCGCCCGGGCAGCAACGGCGTCTAGCAGCGGTGCCGCGGGTGGGGGTGTCCACGCTCGCGTGTGGATGCCGAGAATGGACCGACGGGCAGCCATGTTCGGCAAGTTGAAGACGAGCTCCCGGTCAAACCGCCCCGGTCGACGTAACGCGGGGTCGATAGCATCGACCCTATTGGTAGCGCCAATGACCACAATCTGCCCGCGCCCCTCCAGGCCGTCCATCAACCCAAGCAGCGTCGACACGATTGACGCGTGAATCTGGTCTTGGCGCGACGACCGCACCGGCGCGAGGCCGTCGATCTCGTCAAAGAAGATGATTGCGGGTGAGTGGGCCTCCGCCGCGGCAAAAGTTGCACGCAGCGACCGCTCGGCCTCGCCGACCCACTTGGACAGACAATCAGCGCCGTTGCGCATGAAAAAGGCCACCCGCGGGCGTGTTGGCGAGGCGGGCGTGGCAGAACCAGGGGCGGGTGTCGCAGCCGCGCTGTTAGCGGGAGAAGAGGAAGGGGCACCAGCCGACCCTGCGGGGGCTCCTGGAGAGCCCGAGGCCGCCAGCGCTACTGAGGACGCAGCGGCGGCAGCAAGGCCCGCCGAATTCGCCAGCAAGTCCGAGCCCAGCACGTCGGGCAGCGTGCCGTTCAGGTAGCCATTCGGTACAAGGTGACCTGCGGCGTCAGCGGCGACCGGCGCGGCAGACGCGGCCGGGGCAGCAGGAGTGCCGGGAGCGGCACCAGGGGCAAGGGGAAGTGCGCCAACGGTTGAAGCGCCAGATGCTGCTGGTCCACCATTTGAGGTGTCCACGGCCATGGCATTGGCCGGTAGCGATGGTGCTGTCGTCGCTGCTGCCGGCCCATTATCTCGTGCACCCGGCACACCGGCGGGTGCTCCGCCAGCCATAATGACATCATCACCAGCCGCGCCCAATGCATCGGCAGCCGCTCCCGGCGACCCTGTTGCCGCCGCCGCCGCAGCAGCCCCCCCGCCAGGCACTGCCGTCGCAGGCGCGGCCGCGGCGCCAGCAGTGGCGCCCGTGACAGCCCCCCCCTTCGCCGATACCGCTGCACCCGCCGCCACATCCGCCGCCGCTCCCACTGCGGCGGCCGTCGCGGCTCGTGCCGTCCCCTCCACCCGCACGTTGCCGCAGCTGGCCGCTAGCGCACGCGCACACAGTGTCTTGCCTGTGCCCGGCGGCCCGTAAAACAGGACCCCTTTGGGCGGTGTCATGTGGAACTTGGCAAACACTTCGGGGTACAGCAGTGGTAGGAAGACCATCTCTTTCAGCGACCGGATGTGGTGCTCGAGGCCACCCACAGCGTTCCAGTTGAGCGATGGGTCGACGGCGACGGGCTCGATGGCAGGAAGCCGCTTACTACCGCCGGCCGAGCGGTCGGGGACACCACCAGCGGCAGCACCACCCGCCCGCCCATCAGCGCGCCCTTTGCGCCGCGCATAGCGAGAGCTCGACGGCCGCCTCGGCGTGCCGCCGCCGGTGATACCCATCGGACGAGACAGAAAGTCGAGTGCATCCGCACCGAGGCCCATGCCGGTGCCCGCGCCGCTGGCGGCGGCGGAGCGGCGGGCGCGACCGGCCGCTGCGGCTGCTGACCCGGGCCCGCGTCGGTCGGCAAGCACCGCTCCCGCAGACGACGAGTCGGATGACGGGTCGGGCGACGGAGACGAGGAGGACGACGAGGAGGCCAGGAACACGGGACCACCGCCGGCATCGTCGTCAGACGACGACGAGCTCGAAAAGCCCGCGGACAGGCCCGAGTCGGCCTCAATCGGCGGCGGACGTCGCGGTGGGGACGTCCGCCGCCGGTCACCAGCCTTGCCGCTGCGACGCGCGTCAGACCGATTGCGACGGGTGCGTCGTGGCGGCGGTGGTGGCGGTGGCGGCGGAGACGGACGGCGGCGGTGGCGGCTCGGACGATCCCGTCTGGTGGCCGCCTTCGGCGCCGACGCGGGCGGCATCCGTTCAGGCCGCGAGCCGTCGCGAGAGCGCAGGCTGCGGCCAGCAACGGCGGCGGCGGCAGCCGACCCCCCTACGGAGGACGTCCGCACAGGCGCCTTCCTTCGTTGGCGCAACCGCCGTCGCACGTCCGGCGAAGCCTCGTCGCCAGCGCCATCCCCATCGTCATCCGCGTCGGCAGCGAGCTCCAGATTGATGGCCGCTTCAGGAGCGCGACGGCGGGGCCGCGTCACGGACGGGCCCGACCCGTCCGCGTCATCGTCAATCGCCAACTCGAACGGCGGATCGCGGTTGACGGTCGCCGGTGAATCGCCGTCATCGTTTGAGGCGCCCCCAGCGTCGCTGCCGTCGGGCTCGTCATCGGCAGGAATGCCACGCGAGGCCACTGCGTCGACCTCGCCGACGGAGCGCGTTCGCACGCCAGCACCTTCTGCAATCACAGCAGCCGCTGCGGCAGAGGCGGCCACCGCCGCATGCTCGTCATCGTAGCCACCGTTGCTGACGCCAGCAGCAGCAGCAGGGGTGGCGGCAGCCGCAGAGTCGGCGGCCGCCGCTGCACCAGCACCTGGCGCGTCGACCCACCCGTCTGGGCTCGGCTCCGACCCCCGGCTCCGCAGAGCCAAGCGTTGCGCCCGCTTCTCGGCGCTCGTCATCTGTGGGGGCGGAGGTGGAGGCGGTCGAGGCAGTCGCGATCGCGCCGGAGACGATGGCGACTGCGTCAGTGGCAAGTCGTCACGCCGTGGGGGCGGTTTGACACGCCGCGAGGATCGCCGCACGCCACCACTGTCGTCGTCGCCTTCGTCGCCCCCGCCATCGTCGCTGTGGTCAACATACGTCGTGGCGTGGCGGGGCCGCTTGCTGCGCCGCGATGAGCCGTCACGAGGCCGCTTCGACGACTTGCCGGTCCTCCTCGGTGTGGCCTCAACGCCACTATCTTCCTCCTCCTCCTCCAGCTCCACGTCATCATCGTCATCCATGCCGTAGCGGGCTACCGGTCGCGCCAACCGTTGCCGCTGGGAGTAGCGGCCTTGACTGGGAGGCGTTGCCATCCGCGCAGGCGAGCCGACGTCAGCCGCAGCACTCGTCCGCGGCCCGCCACCCCCATTGCGTGCGGGGGATGATGGATGGGCACCGCTTTGACGTGTCATACGCCGGCCGTGGATGGCCTGCAGCCCACGCGCAATAACCTCATCATTTTGCTCCTGCGCCCGGCGATGCTTGGAAGACGCCGGCTCATCGCCCGACGAAGCGTCTTGGTAATCCGAGCCCTCTTCGTCCTGGGACGCGTCGCTCGAGTCGCCCTCATCTTCCTCCTCGTCGTCGTCCGTCGCCCCGCCCCCCCGACCAGCGCCATTGGCACCGTGGTTGCTCCCGCGGCGGCGTCCGGCGTCACGGCCACCCGCTTGCTTCAGCCCTTCCGCCGAGGCGGCGTTCGCCAACAGGTTGAGTTGACCGCCCGTACCGCCATGACGAGTAGCGTATGCACTATGCGTCGGGGGGACGGCGGGGGGGACCACGTGCACCGTGAGGCGGCTGCCGCGACCAAAATAGCCGACACGACCACCCAAAGCGACGTCCGACACCGCGAACACCACACCACACCACATCGCGCGACATAAAAATGCATGGAGAGCCAGGGGACGACACGTGCCGCCAACAAGCACATGCCAAGCACCAACAAAGCGAACACACCACACAGACGGCCGACAGCAAGAGCACAATGGTGAGCAATTGCTCCACACAGCCTACAACCAGGCACCCGGCAGGGAGCACAACGTAGACCGCCCCAGCGTAGAGGCAGGTAACGAACGCAAAACATACCCAACCCTTTCGACCGCTCACGCCATGCATCCCCCACACAACATCTGTCTCAAACGCACCTGGCACCCCGAGTGGGCGGCATTGGCCCCCGGTAACGAGATGAAAGCTCGGCCGATTCCCACAGAGGGCAGCTGTGTGCGGCGCCGCTACCACTGCGGCGAAGCACCCGCCCGACCGGCGGTGGCAGGCGCCTGCCGCGACCCGCAACCGAGCACCGCGCAAGCGGCCTGTCCGCCGGCACGCACCGTAAATGCAACCACGGTCAAACGCGTTGGCAACGGATGGGTGGGAGAGGGGAGGGGCGTAGGGAGGCGAGGAGGAAGGGGCATCCCCGTCGTGGGTGCCGAGCGTCCACGAGGCGGCGCGTCAGGTGCGCGACGAAGGCGCCGGGTGGTCGGCGGCACCCACAACGTGGCACCGAACCCGTCCCGGACTCCCGCCACCGACCCAAATTCGCGCGGTGTGGGCGGGCGGCCTGCTGCGGAGGTGGCTTGCTGGCGGTGTTGGTTCTTTTTGGCGGGCTCACGATGCTGGAGCTCCACGTGTCATACTTTGGGAAGCGATGCTTGTGAGCAAAATTGAGCTAGGCAAAAATCAATGGAAGCCCCCCCACAGTGGTAGTGGGGGCTTATAGCGAAGCTCGTGCAAGTGCCTTTTGCAAAGAACTACACGCCAATGTGAACCGATACAGTCTTTCTCCAATGCTGTCCACCCTCTATGGCGATCGTACGACCAGAAAGTAGCCCACATTTTTCGTGCAGAAGACGATGATCGGGAGCCACGATCGCCGTTGAT
>ENA-ORXT01006344-ORXT01006344.1-marine-metagenome-genome-assembly--contig:-NODE-6344-length-11029-cov-4.010500_pt1 | contig 11029 bp, 11 predicted proteins | sample MGYA00237868_ERZ511482 | MGnify/ENA metagenome assembly ERZ511482
GCGATGGTCACTACCAAGGAGCTGCGACGCTCGGTCACGGTGTCGGCTACGAGTATCCTCACGATGACCCAGCTGGTTGGGTGGCCCAGGAGTATTTACCGGAACAACAACGGGGTCAGCAGTGGTATGACCCCAGCGGACACGGCGCCGAAGCCGACATCGAGCAACGAATGGCAGCACGAGTGACGCAGCAACCTGAGAGCCAAGGCGAACCTGGCGGAAACGCATCATGAGCGCTGGCGAGCTCGTCCTCATCCTGCTGGCTCTCCTGCTGGTCATTGGATTCACAGCGCTGATCGTGGTGCTCCTCCGAGTCCACGACACGCTGCGCGACCTACGCTCCGACGTCGTCCAGCTTCGAGCCGAGACCGGCCCGCTGTTGGATGAGATGCGGACCACGACCGATCGGGCCAAGCACACCGTCGACGAAGCTCGCACCGACCTCGAGCGTTTCGACAAGGTGCTCGGATCCGCCGAAGCGATCGGCGACGCAGTCGGAGGGCGTGTCGCCCGGACTGCATTCTCCTCGCCAGCAATCAAAGCCGCTGGGCTCGCCAAGGGGAGCGCCCGGGTATGGAGCCGCCTGCGCCGCAAGCCGGTTGCCGCATCACTAGCCGTTGCCGAGCCCGATGGCGTGGGCAACGTGATCGATGTCCGTGACCGCACAACGACAACCGAACGAAGGAGACGACGAGCATGATGAAACGAGTCACCTGGTTTGCTGGAGGTCTCGCGGCAGGAGTCGCCGGAGCCGGCTACGCCAAGAAGAAGGTGAAGGAAGCGGCGTCCAATGTGGCACCGGCTCAGGTTGCGAAGTCCGCCGTGTCCAAGGCGCGAGCGAAGACGCGCGACGTCGCCGACGCCGTACGCGAAGGTCGCGCCGTGATGAACCAACACGAAGATGAGTTGCGTGCCAAGCGCGAGGGGCGTCTGGAGTCACTCGAAGATCACGTGGAACCCGGTGACCAGGTGTTCGTCGACGGCCAACTGGTCGAGAGCGGCCGTGTCATCGTCATGCGCCAACGGGACTCGTGATGACTGCGCTCGAGTCGTCCGAGCCGAGCACAACGGCTCCGCGGGTTGACCTCGAGCACGTGGCCCGGTCGTTGCGCACCCGCCTACGCGATGATCAAGTTCGCGACTCAGCGACGTTGCGCAACCTGTACCGCCACGATGCATCGAACATGAGCGAGCGAGCCGGCATCGTCTGCTTTCCCGAGTCGACCGCTGACGTCCAGGAGTGTGTCCAGGTCGCAGCCGAATTGAACGTCCCGTTCATGGCCCGTGGGTCAGGGACCGGCCTCGCCGGCGGAGCGGTGCCTCCCCGCGACGCCATCGTGATTTCGACGACGAAGATGAACGAGATCATCTCGGTCGATGAGGTCAACCGGATTGCCTGGGTAGAGCCGGGCGTCCTCAACCTCGACCTCTCCAAGCAGATCGCCCACCTCGGGGTGCACTTCGCGCCGGACCCGAGCAGCCAGCAGACGTGTTCGATCGGTGGCAACGTCGCAAACAACTCTGGTGGTCCGCACTGTCTGGCCGACGGGGTGACCAACGCACACATCCATGCAATCGAGGTGGTTCTGCCCGACGGATCGGTCACGGTGCTCGGCGGGGAGGAGCCCGAACCCGACGGTTTGGATCTGCGTGGCGTCTTCGTCGGCAGTGAGGGGATGTTCGGCGTCGCCACGAAGATCTGTGTCCGCTTGATGCAGAACCCGCCGGAGGTCGCCACGTTGCTGATGGACTTCGGTTCGGTCGCCGAAGGAGCGAATCTCGTCAGCGACATCATTGCTGCAGGCATCGTGCCAGCCGCCGTCGAGATGATGGATCAACTCTGCCTGATCGCAGTCGAGGAGTTCATCCATGCCGGGCTGCCAATCGATCAGGCTGCAGCACTGCTCATCGAAGTGGTCGGTCCGCCAGCGGGAGTTGCTGCCGATGTCGAGCAGATCTGTCGATTGGCCGCAGCACGAAACGTCGGCGACATCAGAGTTGCTGCCGACGACGCCGAGCGGGCGCTGCTGTGGAAGGGACGCAAGTCAGCCTTTGGCGCAATCGCGAACATCATGCCGAATTACTACTTGCACGACACGGTCGTCCCGCGCAACAAGCTGGCGGGGGTTCTCGAACAGATCTATGAGATCATCGATCGTCACGACCTCCGGGTGCTCAACGTGTTTCACGCGGGCGACGGGAACCTGCACCCATTGATCCTGTTCGACGGTTCGATCGAGGGAGTCTCGGAACGGGTACACGCTGCAGGCAAGGAGATCGTTCGAGCGTCCGTCGACGCTGGGGGAGTGTTGAGTGGCGAGCACGGGATCGGGCTGGAGAAGCGTGACTTGATGCCACTGATGTTCTCCGAGACCGATCTGGCGGCACAAGCCGATCTGCGTCGAGCGTTCGACCCACAGTTGATCTCGAATCCGGACAAGGTCCTTCCCGACCCGGCAACCTGCGGCGAGATCCACAGTGCTCCGGAGGGTGCATGGATCTGAGCGGCATGGATCTGAGCGGCATGGATCTGAGCGGCATGGATCTGAGCGTCGAGGACTTTGCTGCCCAGGTCGGCTCGACCGGCGACGTGTGTGTGGCCGGTCTCGGCACCCGTGCCACACCGATCGAGGGCGTGCGATTGGTTCATGCGCCGATCGGCGTCGAGTGGATCGAACCGGCGGAGATGACCATTTGCTGCGGCGCGGGGACCCCGGTCGACGACGTCGACGCGGCACTGGCTGAGCAGGGCCAACAGGTCGCGATTCCGTCCGGCGGAACGATCGGCGGCGCCCTCGCCGTCGGCCGCAGTGGGATCCGTCGTCTGGCTTACGGAGCGATGCGGGATTCGTTGCTGCAGGCGCACTACGTCAATGCCGCCGGCAAGGTCGTCAAGGCGGGCGGACCAACAGTCAAGAACGTCAGCGGCTTCGACCTGTGCCGGCTCCTCGTTGGTTCGCGCGGAACGCTGGGCTTCATCGGCGATGTGATCCTGCGCACCCGGCCCAAGGCCGCGTTCGAACAGTGGTTCACCTCCGACCGTGATCCGTGGGAGTTGCTGACCGGGCTGTTCCGCCCGACCTCGGTGCTGTGGGACGGTGCGACGACGTGGGTGCTTCTCGAAGGCGACGAGCGCGACGTTGCTGACATGGCCGAACGATTCGACCTCGTTGTCGTTGCGAGCGGCCCAGACCTGCCGACCGGCGGGCGCTGGTCCATGCCGCCGGCCGAGTTGCCGTCGTTGCGCGTGGCAGTCCCCGGATCGTTCATCGCCGAGATCGGTGTCGGCGTCGTGCACCACAGTCGGCCGCGGCCGGACCGCAGCGCCGATGCGGCGCAGGCCAGCGTGCACGCCCGCATCAAAGCCGAGTTCGACCCGGTCGGCCGGTTGAACCCCGGCCTCGACGTCCTCACCGCGCGCTGACGCCGTCTCGGGCTGGTTTCGTCGTGCAACGTCCCTTCGTCGACCGGCCTGTCACCGACATCGCTGCTGCTGGCCGGTTGGCGACGATCGCAACGCAACACTGGGGGCTCGAAGCGCCGACGTTGCTGCGTGCGGGGATGAATGCGATCTACCGCGCCGGCGATGTCGTGTTGCGCGTCGGAGCGCCCACCGCCGATGCCGCAGCGGCGATCGGCTTGTGCGCGGTACTGCGCAGCCACGGACTGTCGGTGCCGCGACACGTGGAAGCGGTGGCCCTGACTGGTGCTGATGATGATGGCTTGACGGTCACGGCGTGGGAGTTCCTGGCGGGCGACGGCCGACCGATCGACTGGTCTGCTGTTGGCGAAATGGTGCGCCGTACACACACAATTCCGCGCACCGAGGTACCGGCGAGTTACCCCGTGCCGCGTCCGATCGACTTCCCCTGGTGGAACTTCGTCACCCTGCTCGATGACGTCGACGGTGTGCTCGACGACGAGGCACGCACAGGTATCGAATCGGCAATCGGCCGATGGCCTGACTGGGACGATCCTGCTGGCTCGGTGCTCTGCCATGGCGACGTGCACCCGGGCAACGTGATCATGACCTGCGATGGTCCGGTCCTGATCGACTGGGATCTGCTCTGCTGGGCTCCATCCGGCTGGGATCATGCCCCGATGATGACCTGGCACAGCCGTTGGGGCGGTGACGCAGACTGGTATCGCGAGTTTGCTGACGGGTATGGCGCCTCGCTGATCGGTGACCCGTCGGCCGAGGGGTTCGCCGAGTTGAGGCTTGTGGCGGCGACGTTGATGCGACTGAAAGCCGGCATGCGAAACGGGGCAGCAATGCCCGAAGCGCAGCGTCGGCTCGCCCACTGGCGGGGCGAAATCGGCGCGCCGATGTGGCAAGCGCAGTAGCGCCCGGTTGACTCTGCGGTCATGCCCGACGGGATCTCCACCCACCTCCGCATCGCAGAATCTCCGACCGGTGCTGGCCGTGGCGTCTTCGCCCGGAAGCGGATCGAGGTCGGTGACGAAGTCGAACGCTGCCCGATGCTGATCACCGACGGTGAGCAGGCAGAGGCGTTGACACTGGGCGCCGACGGCTACGTGTTCGGGTGGGGTACGGGCTCGACGGCGCTCGCCCTCGGCTACGGCTCGCTCTACAACCACAGCTATCAACCGAACGCCGAAACCCTCGAAACACCCGACGAGTTGGTCATCACGGCACTCCGACCGATCGAGGTCGGCGACGAGATCTTCATCAACTACATGGGTACGGCGCAGGACGGCGTCTGGTTCGACCTGCTCTAACGCTTGGTGCGCACGGGACCGCCACTGCCTCTACGATTGGGCCACGATGGATATCCAAGAGCTGCGATGTTGACGGGCGGGTCGCTCGACGAGCGTGCGGCGGCGCGCCATGCCGTCGGCAACCTGGCAACTCACGCTCAGACCGACGAGAAGTGGGTCGGAGCGGCGATCGAAGCGGCGATGCGCAACGCAATCGATCGCGGTTGGACCGATGTGCGGTTGGCCCTGATGCACGCTCAAGTGCTCTTCGCGCTGTCTCACGATCAGTTCGACGACGCTGCGTTGTTGGCCGACGAACTCGACAGTCAGGCCGAAGAGCATGGAATGAAGGCGATGCGCGCCGTGGCGATGATCGACAAGATCTCCATCGAGGGGCTCCGCGGTCGTCAGGCGCCGTACACGTTGTACGCGTCGGCGCGAATCCTGCTGTCTGACCCGACACAGCCGCCGCGGGACCGCCTGTCGGGCTTGATCAACCTGGCGCTCGAGCTGGACGTCATTGGAATCTACGACATCGCCGACGCGACGTTGCAAGATGCTGCGCTCGTCGCCGAGACGATCGAGGACGGCGCCGAACCCGTTGCCGTCATCACGCAGAATCGGGCCAATGCACTGCTTCGACGGGCGATCTCGATGATCATCGCCGACGACCGTGCGGGAGCGTCAGCGCTCTTCGCGCGACACGAGGCCGTCGTTGCTGACATGGACCGGTCGTTTCTGCCCGCAGCATGGTCGAATCGGCACGACGCCCACGCGCGCCTCGTGGAGATATTGCTGGACGATTCCGAGATGTCGACTGCTGAGGCTGACCGACACGCTCGCGGCCTCGCCGAAGCCGACGCAGACTATGCCTGCTTGCTCCAGCTCGTGACACCCCATGGTGAGTGGACTGGGCGGCCAGACCTGTCGGCGATGCGCGACAGTCAGCGTTTCGAGGTGGCGCTGTACCTTCACGTCCGAGCATGTCGGCGCGCACGGATCACGGGCGCCGAGCACGTCGAGGCGCTGGAGCACTACAACGCTGCGCTCATGCAGAAGCACCGCCGTATCCGCGCCGAGGTCGATGCAGGTGTCCTGGCGATGATCTCTGCCGAAATACTGACAGCCGAACGAGAAGAGCTCGTCGAGCAGACCTTGACCGACGACCTCACCGGGCTCGGCAATCGCAGAGCCTTCCAGCGTCTGCTCGATGGGTCCATTGGTCGGCCTGCGACGTTGATTCTGTTCGATCTGGACGACTTCAAGGCGATCAACGATGCGTTCGGTCACCAAGTCGGCGACGTCGTGCTCCAGACCACCGCCGAGGTGTTGGCTGCATCGGCCGCTCGACTCGCTCCGGAGATCGTGGCTCGCATCGGTGGCGACGAACTCGCTGTGGTGCTGTCCGGTGAGCAGCATGCTCGGGCGCGCCAGATTGAAGAGATGTTCAACGCCGGCATGGCAGCCGCTGATTGGCCGCCCCAGTTGAGTTCGGTGCCGACTGCCACATTCGGAGTTGCCTCGCTTGCTGATCGTGCTGCGTTGTTCGGCCTCGCCGATCAGGACCTCTATCAGAACAAGCGTCGTCTGAAACACACCGGCTGACAAGCCTCGAACCGGTCAGTGCGGCTGGCAGGTGGGGCAGTGGTAGCTGGTGCGATCCTGGATGTCGAGCAGCTCGATCTCGGTGCCGCACCGCAGACAGTGATGGCGTTTGTAGGCGTAGGTCGCCTCACCGCGCTTGATGCGTCCGCCCTTCGGAAGGTCGAGTTCGCTTCGGCTGACGGTGACGATCCGGCCGTCCTTGACGCCCTGGCGGAGCATGCCGGTGATCGTGACCCACAGCGCGTCGAGTTCGGTGTCATCGCAATCGACCCCCGATCGCAACGGATGAATGCCGCAGACGAACAGCGCCTCGGCGCGGTAGATGTTGCCGACGCCGGCGACAACTGACTGGTCCATGATCAGGTCGCCGATACCGCGCTTGGACTTCTGGATCTTGTCGAACATCTTCTGGCGGTTCTGACGCGGCTTGATCGGATCAGGCCCGAGACGAGCGAGGATCTTCTTGCGCTCCGAGGGGTCGTCGATCGAGCAGGCGGTGGGTCCAGCGAGGTCGATCGTCGCCAGGTCGCCGACGAGCCGCATACGAACCGCACCGCGCGGTTCGGGTCGGTCCTCGCCCTTGTGCACCCTGTACTTGCCGAACAGACCGAGGTGGACATGGCCGATATCGCCTGTCGACCAGTGGTAGAAGAGATGCTTGCCGTGCGGTTCGATCCGCTCGAGCACGGCACCGTCGACTCGTTCGGCATCGCCCGCGAATCGACCTTGTGGACTCGAGACGCGTACCTCGTGGCCGGACAACAGCTTGCCGTGGTCCTTGGCGATCTTGTGGATGGTGTGTCCCTCTGGCACGCCGTGCACCGTAGAGGCCACGTCGAACGACCGGCCATGTGAGCGGCACGAAATCGAAGTGAAGCAACGCCAAGACGTACGCTGTACAGGTGCTCGACCTCGACCCAGACAAGCTGTCGACGTGTGTCTCGTGCGGATTGTGCCTGCCGCACTGCCCGACGTTCCGGGTGACCGGGGAGGAGGCGTACTCGCCGCGCGGCCGAATTGATGCAATGCGTGCTGTCGAATCCGGTGAGTTGCCGATCGACGAGACCTTCGTCGACTTCATGGAGACGTGTGTCCAATGCCGAGGCTGTGAGCCTGCGTGTCCCAGCGGTGTCCAGTTCGGTGCGCTGATGGAAGGCACTCGGGCGACACTCGCAGCATCGAAGCGCATCACGCCCTGGTGGCAGCGGCTGGGGTTTCGGGTGCTCGACAAACATCGGTTGCTGCTGGTCGGGTCGACGGCACTCGCGCTCGTACAGCGGCTTCGCCTGGTGCCCAAGCGGCTCGGCCTCGGAGCCGTTCCGCTGCGCCGTCCAGCATCGGTCACGTCGTCGCAAGCCCCTGCCTCTGCCGACGTCTGGCTGTTCACCGGGTGCGTGATGGACGCGTGGCAACGAGAGACACATGTGAACACGGCGAAATTGATCACGGCGGTCGGTGAGACCTTCGCCGTGCCGGGGGCAGGTGGCGGCTGCTGTGGGGCGTTGCACGTCCACGCAGGCCTCGACACCGAAACGAAGCGCCTTGCGGCGTCGTCGATGCAGTCGATGCCTGGCGACGCCCCGATTGTCGTCAACTCCGCCGGGTGCGGCGCGGCGATGAAGGACTACGGGCACCTGCTCGGGACTCCCGAGGCGGCAACGTTCAGTGCACGGGTAGTCGATGTCAATGAGTATTTGGCGACCCGGATCGAGCTCCTCCCGCAATCATCCAGAGCGCGTGGCCAGGTCATCGTGCAGGATCCCTGCCACCTTCGACACGTGCAACGCGTCGTCGATCCTGTTCGCACGCTGCTCGGACATGTTGCCGACGTGGTCGAACTCGATGATGACGGCCTGTGCTGCGGGGCCGGCGGCGCCTATTCGGCGCTCCAACCGGAACTCGCCGGGCAGATCCGTGCCCGCAAGGTCGCGTCGATCGCCAGAGCAACGACTCGCAGCACAGCGACGCTCGTCGCCAGCGCCAATCCGGGATGCTCGATGCACCTGGCGAACGTGCTCGGTGACGACCTCGCTGTGAAGCACCCGGTCGACATCGTCGCCGAGGCGTTGGAGCTCTGAGCGTGGCCGACTACGCAGGATTGGCTGATCGGCTCGAAGCAGTCGGTGCCGACGTCGATGACATCGCCTTCGACGCACTTCGCGAGGCAGTCGCCGATGGTGAGGTCGCGCGACCGGTCGACGACAAGAAGCTCATGCAAGCCAGGCGTGCGATCGAAAAAGCAGCCACGATTCTTCGTCAACTCGACGGCAGCGACGAGCGATATTGATCAGCGAGCGGCGACTCGTCACAGCACGTATGAGTTGAGGACACCGATCATCTTGATCAGGTCGCCGTACCCGTGCTTGGTGAACTCGAACGTGATGCGTTGCAGGTCCAAGTGATCGTGATCGCGTTCTTCGACCTTGAACGGGTCGGTCCGCGCGATCTCGCCTCGCTCGACGAGGTGGGCGAACTGCCGGTTCAGCTCCGCCAACTGGGTGTCGTCTGGGGCCTGCTGCAACCGCATGATGAGGTGATCGCCGACGAACCGGATCGAGTCGTAGTTCGCGTAGAACTCGTCGATGATGCGGCAGGCCTCCTCGCACGAATCGGTGATCGTGTACAGCGAGGTGTCGGCTGCCGACACGAGGCCACGACGGACGAGCTGCTGCATCAGGCCGTCCACGGCCTCCCAATACGGGTCACTCGGCTCGTCGAGGAGCACGATCGGTACCGGGACGCCCTTGCCGGTCTGCGTCAGTGTGAGGAGTTCGAAGGTCTCGTCGAGTGTGCCGACGCCGCCGGGCAGGCAGACGAACGCCTGTGACTCCTTGATCAGCATCAGCTTGCGGGTGAAGAAGTACTTCATCGAGACGTGCTTGTCGTCGTCGGCGATGATCGAGTTCGCACCAGACTCGAACGGCAACCTGATCGACACGCCGATCGAGTTCTCGACGCCGGCACCCTCCATGGCGGCGAGCATGATGCCGGGTCCTGCACCCGTGACAGTCATCCAGCCACGATCGGACAGTGCCTCGGACAGGTCGCGTGCCTGCGCGTAGAGCGGGTCGTCCGGCTGTGTGCGCGCCGAGCCGAACACGGACACCTTTCGCTCGTTCTTGTACGGCTTGAAGACCTCATAGGCATCGCGCATCTCGGCGAGTGCTGCGGTGGCAATCTTGAGGTCGAGGACGTCGGGCTCGTCGGTGATCAGCCCGAGTGCCTCGGAAACCAGCTCGGTCGCGAGTCGAACAGATCCGGAAACTCCCAGCTCTTCGATGATCGATGCCGCACGAGCCTCGTTGGTTTCGGATACACCTGATGTCATGAACAACGGATTCTACGGCTCGAAGAAGGTGGGTGCGCTCCTCGGCCTCTTGGCGACCACGGTCGGACTCGCCGCCGCCGAGCTCATCGTGGGCCTCGTTCGAGGTGCGTCGTCTCCCGTGGTGCCGGTCGGCCAAGAGTTCATCGACTGGACTCCGAAGCCGCTCAAGGACTGGGCGATCGAGCAGTTCGGAACGAACGACAAGGCAGTGCTGGTTGCCGGTGCGCTGATCGTGATTCTCGGCCTCGGTGCGATGGTCGGCATCTTGATGATTCGCGGCGAGCGCGCCGGCGCGTTCCTGCTCACCGGCGCGATCGGTGTGGTCGGCGCTTGGGCAATTCTGATCCGGCCTGACCCCACCCCGGCCAAGCTCCTCCCGACCATCGTGGGCTCAGCGGTGTCGATCGGTGTGCTCTGGTGGCTCGGGCCGAAACGGACCATCGACGAGGCTGATGGCAGCACCGTGATGATGGGCGTCGACAGACGCCAGTTCATCTCGGGAGCGGTCACGGTCGGCTCGGCAGCTGCGGTCACCGGTGGCGTCGGACGCGTGCTGCAGCAACGCTTCGAAGTCAACGAAGAACGAGCCAACCTCGAGCTGCCTGCGGCAGACGATGCTGTACAGAGCATTGCCGGCGAATTCGACATCGGTGTCGATGGCATCGAGTCCTTCGTCGTACCCAACAACAATTTCTACCGAATCGACACAGCGCTCGTCGTCCCTCAGGTCAAGGTCGACACCTGGAAGCTCAACATCGCAGGCCTTGTCGACAACCCGATGGAACTGACCTTCGACGATCTGCTCGCACGACCGCAGATCGAACGCCAGATCACACTGTCCTGTGTGTCGAACCCGGTCGGCGGCGACCTCGTCGGCAACGCCGTCTGGCAAGGTGTTCTGCTCAAGGACATCCTCGAAGAAGCGGGCCTTCAAGACGGTGCGGAGCAAGTGGTGAGCCGGTCGGTCGACGGATGGACCTGCGGGAGTCCGATCGAGGCGATCATGGACGGCCGCGATGCGATGCTGGCCATTGCAATGAACGGCGAGCCGCTTCCGGCACAGCACGGCTACCCGGTCCGGATCGTCGTCCCAGGCCTCTTCGGTTACGTGTCGGCGACGAAGTGGGTGACCGACATCCGGCTCACCCGTTGGGACGAGTTCGACGCCTACTGGATTCCACGCGGTTGGTCGAAGCTCGGCCCGGTGAAGACCATGGCGCGCATCGACACCCCACGGAGCAACACGACGCAATCGGTCGCGGGCGAGGGCGTTGCAATCGGTGGCGTGGCCTGGGCCGTCCATCGCGGTGTGTCCAACGTGCAGATCAGGCTCGACGAGGGTGAGTGGCGCGATGCCGAACTGGGTTCGGTGCCGTC
>ENA-ORXT01006345-ORXT01006345.1-marine-metagenome-genome-assembly--contig:-NODE-6345-length-11025-cov-13.875228_pt1 | contig 11025 bp, 4 predicted proteins | sample MGYA00237868_ERZ511482 | MGnify/ENA metagenome assembly ERZ511482
GGTCAACTCATTCCGATGTCCGGTGAAAGTAGAGATGCCAATCGAATTGCCCTGAATATTTACAGTATGTTGAATCCTGTTTTGGAGGCATTGGGTTACGAAATTTACCTGCACGATGTCAAGACGATGGTCGAAGAATCAGGCATTTATCGTTATCCTGGTTTGGTGGCTACGCCTGAATCAGACGATGAAGATACGCATGTCGTCAAAAAACCTGCATTGGTTGCGGAAGTCGTGTCGGATAGTACGGCAGGAGTTGACAGAGGAGAAAAACTACGCCAATATTGCAGCATTCCGACCCTTCAATATTACCTGATTATTGAACAAGATGAGCCGCAGATTGAAATGTACGTTCGTGAAGGCGATACATGGGAAGTCCACTTTTTTGGTGGTTCTGATGAGGTGATTAATTTAGATAAATTTGAGACAGAAATTTCGATAAAAGCTATGTATCGGAGAGTGAAATTTAAGTAAGGGAAGACGAAAAAAATAATCTACCCGTCTGAATTGTTCTTTTTCTTATATGTTTCACTAAATCTTCCTTACGTAGCTCGGCTATGCGCGTCAAATTTAGTGAAAGAAAATAAATAACTTCTTCATTTGGGGTAGATTATTTTCTTCCTCCTCCCTTACCCCCGTTTGTACGCGGCAACGGGGTCGGTACTAACGTACCTTAATCGGTTGCTGTTTAGACCTTGCTACAAACGGTGTCGGTGCTACTGTACCTTTACGTTGCCCCCGTTTGTATGAGCGCAAAACATTCGATATCAAAGCCTTTTTTAAATGAGACTGTAAAGCACTAAATGAAGTAAACTCAAAAACAAGCACAAATATTGAATATCTTGTTCGTTTCTGGATAAAGCGGTATGAGCCAAAATACTTGCAAATGACGGGGTGTTGTGCGTTTACGGAAAGTGTTTTGAGCAACTTTTTTTCCATAAAATAATAACACTTTTATTTTGTCCCTTATTTTGCATTGGTGGTTAGTCCGCTGGAAATAAAAACCCAAAAAACAGTCGTCATTCCGCACTTGATACGGAATCTGCCGGGCGCAAGGGCGCAATTTTAGACGGAAGCTACTATATAGTATCGTGCCAAGCCATCACAGATTCCGCATCAAGTGCGGAATGACGGTTAATTTTTAAATTTTTGGTAGGTGGAAAATAAAAAAATGCCGAGTAGCAATGCTCGGCATTTTTATTTTTATGTACAAATTTTTTTCGCTATATGCGGTGCGGACAAGGGGATGTCCGTGTTACGTTATCGTATCAACACAAAATCTCCTTTCAAAAATTCAGGTGGTTTATTGTTGATGCTATATTCGAGCATATATACGAAGGTGCTCAATGGCTGCTTGACCGTTTTGTAGGTGCCATCCCAACCCGGAGGGGCGGGGTTGTCATATACTTTTTCGCCCCAGCGATTCCATACCGTAAAAGACAAAATATCTACATTGCCGTCAATTACAGGGTAAAATGTATCGTTGTTTCCGTCACCATTGGGGGTGAAACCGTCTGGCACTACGATGATGCTGTTGTCTTCTACCGTAATCGTCACTTCGTCGGTAGCTGTGCAGCCGTCGGGTGTAGTGAGCGTAACCATGTAAGTGATTTCTCCAATATCAGAAGGCGTGGCGGTAGGGTTGGCAGAGAATGGGTCGTCCAAATCGTCTGCGGGTGTCCATTCGTACTCACCTGCTTGGTCGGAAGTGGCGGTGAGGTCGATGATTTCACCAATTTCAGTGGTTACGTCAGCACCCGCATCTACTTCAAATTCAGGAATTTCCTCTATTACGATTTGGTCGGCATAGTCTTCGGTACACAGCACCATATCCGATACGAAAATATCGTAAGTTCCGGTAGCTAAATCTGTGAAAGTGAAGGATATATCGCTGCTTGATTCGGTCGTTGTGCCGCCATCAACAGAGTATAGGTAAGGCGGTATGCCGCCCATAACATTGATCGTAATTTCGCCATCGGCTGCACCAAAACAGGCGTTTTCTGAACTGACCGCCGATATATCAAATTGGTCGCAAGGCGGGTCTTCGAGGATAATCGTACCACTGGCTTCGCAGAGTTGGGCGTCCACTACGAGGATGTCGCATTGCCCTGCCGAAAGTCCTGTGATATAAAAGTCGCCGCCGCATTGCGGACCTTCGCCTTCGATGACGGTACCGCAACTCGCCGTGACGGTGTAGGGCGGAACACCACCGGATGGGCTCAGGCAAATTTCGCCATCGCTACCACCTACTACGCTTGGTTGGATGACCGTAGGGGGTGATACTAATAATTCAGGTTCACCGATTTCGATAGGGTCTGCCCAACCTACGGCACAACCGCTGGCATCGGTCACCAAAATCGTGTATGTGCCGACATTCAAACCGGTAAATAAGTATGATGTATCGGCAAAATTAGTTGGATTGGCTCCGCCAAAAATTGAGTAATCGTAGGGCGGTTCACCGCCTGTTACTATAATTTCAATCGTACCATCTGGGGTTGGATTCGACTGGCTACTGACATTACAGCTGTTGTCCATCGGATTGACAATTTCTACCATAAAGTCATCGCAATCCGGTTCTTCGATAGGCGCGTCAATGATGACTTCGCAGCCATTGGCATCGGTTATCGTGACGGTGTATTCGTTGGGCGGTAAATCGGTAATTTCAAAGTCGGCATCGCAGCTACCCATCGTTTCAGTTACCGTTCCGGCGAGTGGGTCAATGGTGACTGTGTAGTCGGGTGTGCCGCCATTGATACATAAAATAACTCGTCCATTGCTACCGCCTAATGTCGTGACATTCAAGATAGTAGGCAATACATCTAATGCTTCCGGCTCTCCGACTGTTACCGGATTTCCATTAAAGGAAGCCGTACAAGCTACTGCATCGCTGATACCGATATTGTAGTCGCCGGCAGGCAAATCTGTAAAGATGTTTGAGCTTTGGTAATTTGTACCGTCAAGCGTATATTCTATCGGTGGATTGTCGCTCGTAGCGGTTACTGTGATTGTACCGTCAGAGAAGCCGCTACATGAGGCAGGTGTGCTTGTTGCCCCGGTTACTTCCAATATACATGATGGGTCATTGACGGTTTGGTTGATGGTAATTTCACAATCATTCGCATCCGTTATTATGATTTCATAATTTCCAGCGATTAAACCGGAAAATACAAAATTGCCATCGGTACTTGTCATTTGTGAACCGCCATTTATTGTAGCCGTAAAAGGTCCTGTTCCGCCCGTTGCGTTGACTTCTATCGTACCATCGCTACCGCCCAAGACGGAGACATTCGTCACCGCAGCACTTGACGATAAAGGTTCGGGCGCAGTAAGCACCACGGGATTGCTGATGTAAGAATTGGTACAACCCACTTCATCTTCTACAAATACGATGTAATCCCCTTCGGGTAAATTTTCAAATGTATATGGATTGGTATTCGTGACGACGCTTGGTACGCCATTGCCGACCGAATAAGTAATTTCGCCGATTGGGTTCAAGACTTCAATGGTAATGCTACCATCGTCGGATTCGTTGCAGGATTCATTTTGCGTGAGTACTTGCCCTATTGTAAATGACGAACAATCCGGTCCTTCTACCGTTTCGGTGATATTAAATTCGCAACCATTGGCATCTGTTACCGTGATTTCGTATTCGCCTTCGATGAGTCCAAGAATTTGAAAATTGGCATCGCAACTCCCTGATACAGCAGTCAAAAATCCGGTATTTGGCGTATATGAAACCGTAAAATTGGGTGTGCCGCCATTTATGCAAATATCAATTATGCCATCGTTTCCACCTACCGTAGTAGTACGTGTGGTGTCGGTGGTTACGAGGAGTTCTATCGGATTATTGAGTACTATCGGATTGTTTGAGTAAGAGGTCACACAGTTTAAGGCATCTTCCAAAACTATATTGTACGTTCCTGCCGGAAGGTTATCAAACACATACGGACTCGCGCCTGTCATAAAGGTCGTTCCACCATCAATCGAATATTGAATATCGCCGCCCATACTCGACGCATTGATTGTGATACTACCGTCGTTGCCATCGAAGCAATTGACCTGTGAGACAATCGGGTCGCCGTCAATACTGAGGTCACAAGTTGGTGGGCTGACCGTTGCGGAGGTCATGACCGTACATTCGCCTGTCGCATCTACTATCGTAATTTCGCAAGTAACATCTGCGAGGTTGGGTATGTGAAAATCGCCACCGCACGAACCTGCGCCCGACACGACCGTACCGCAATCGGACGTCACCGTATAGGGTGCTGTACCGCCTTCCACCGTAATACAAACCGCACCATCTGAGCCGCCAATCACACTCAAATCTGTTATGGACGTACTAACTGTCAATGGATTAGGCTCGGTTACAATGACCGGATTGCTAATGTACGAATCAGGACAAAGGCGTTCGTCTTGTACAAAAAGGTTGTAAGACCCTGCGGGTAAATTGGTAAATGTGTAAGGATTGTCGGAAGTTACCACGTCCGGTATGCCGTTGCCGATAGAGTACGTAATGTCGCCTTGTGCGCCCAGTACGTTGATTGTGATACTGCCGTCTTGTGTATCGTTGCAGGTCTCCCCTACTTCTGTTACAAGTCCGATGTTAAAGTCGTCGCATATCGGTCCGCTGACGGCTACATTCGGAATAGTATCAGCGCAGCCGTTGGCATCTTGTACGTATATGGTGTAAATGTCTTCGGTGAGACCCGTGATTTCAAAATTGGCATCGCACGGACCGCCTACGGGGGCGAGGTCGCCTTCGTTTGGCTCCCAAGTCACCTCATAAGGCGATGTACCACCGTTTATGCAAATGGCAATTTCACCATCGTTACCATCTACGATGGTCACATCAGAAATGGTGGTCGTACTTACGGGCGTGCTGAATGTCGTGACCGTCACTGCATCCGAAAGGCTACATCCGCCTTGTGTGATTGTCCAGATAAAATCATTATTTCCCGGTGGTAAATTGCTGACGGTGACAGTGGGCGAATTAATATTTGGTAAATAAATCACGCCGGTCGGACCTGTCCACACACCGGTTTCACCTGCTGCGGGTGTATTTGCTTCTAAAGTAAAACTTTCAATATCGCATATCGCTTGTCCGCCCGAAGTCGAGATTTCGGGTTGGGTGGGTTCGTTGTTGAGTACGCTAATTTCGGCGAAGGTCGCGGGGCAGTCGCCATTTGAAACCGTCCATGTGAGCGTACTTGTACCCAGTGGCAAACCGATGACGGTTGCCGTTGGTGAGTTGGCATTCGGGTCGAAAGTGACGCCGGCTGGTCCTGTCCAAGTTCCTGTTTCGTTGCCTTGTGGGGCGTTGCCTTCTACTACGAAAGTATCGCTGTCGCAAGTCTCCTGACCCGATACGGTAGCAACTGCTGCTTGTGTGAGGACTTCATTATTAGTTACTTCTATGCAGGATTCGCTCGTTGTATCTTCACATTCGCCGCGTGTGATTGTCCAACATAATGTACTTGTGCCTGTCGGCAAACCGTTCACTACGACGCTCGGTGCGTTGGCATTTGGGCTAAAGGTCACGCCCGTAGGTCCTGACCAAGTTCCGGTTTCGCCTGTTGCGGGTACGTTGGCATTGGCAGCGAAGTTATCTTCATTACATACTTCTTGTCCGCCTGCGGTCGCTATCGCTGAAACACTTGTTACTTCATTGTTCGTCACCGTTATACATGATTCACTTGCTGTATCGTCACATCCGCCGCGTGTAATTGTCCAACATAAAGTATTTACGCCTGATTGTAAACCGTTTACAGTTGCATTGGGTGAGTTGGCATCGGGGGCGAAGGTCACTCCGGTTGGTCCGCTCCATGTTCCGGTTTCGCCTGTGGCTGGTGTATTGGCTGATAATTCAAACCCGTTTTCGTCGCAGGTTTCCTGCCCATCGACAGTGGAGATGGTGGAGTTGGTGGTGACTTCATTGTTCATGATGATGACGCATGCCTGCGAAGGTGGGCAATCGCCGCGAGAGATTGTCCAACATATTTCATTATCGCCGGGTTGCAAGCCATTCGTGGTGCTGTTTGGACTATTTGGGTTGGTGAAGGTGACGCCTGCGGGTCCGCTCCATGTCCCGGTTTCGCCACTGGCAGGAATGTTTCCTTCTATGGAAAAATTGTTTTCATCACAAACTTCCTGTGCGCTTGTAAATATTTGTGCATTCGTCATGACCATATCATTGACGAGGGTGACGGAGGTGAATTTTACGGGGCAATTGCCACGCGATATTGTCCATGTGAGTTCGTTGTTGCCAGGTAATAAGCCGCTAATCGTAGATGATTCGGAGTTGGGAGAGAAGGTGACGCCGGGCGGGCCTGTCCAAGTTCCTGTTTCGCCGGGAACGAGTTGGTTGGTGAGGTTGGCAAACATCTGGTCAAATCCATCGGTTTCGCAACTGATGAGTATAGAAAATGGCTCTATTTCCGGCTCTGTGGTCACTTCATTATTTATGACGGTGATAGAAGCAGGATTTGCAGAGCAACCATCTTTTTTTATCGTCCAGAAGATAACATTATTGCCGGGTGCGAGGTTGTTCGCGGTGGCATTTGGGTCATTGATATTCGGTACGAAAGTAACACTTGGAATATTGGAAGACCAAGAGCCAACTTCGGCAGGATTGAGGTCGGTATTGGCAGCGAGTTGAAAGCCGTTTTCATCACATACTTCTTGATTATTGTCGGTGGTGATGATGGGCGTGGTCGTTACCTCATTGTTGATGAGTGTGATGGATGCACTACTACATATAGCTCCGCCTGCATCTACTATCGACCAAACGACAACATTTGGTCCGGGATTGAGGTTGGTGATGAAGGTGGTCGGGTCGTTCGAATCAGCAAAAGAAGTGTTGCCTGGTCCTGTCCATAAGCCGGTTTCGTTGCCTTGTGGTTCTTGTGCAGATACCATGAAGAAGTTGTCGCACACTTCGGTTTGGTCAGGTGTGAGAATAACCGCATCGCATGGTGGGTCTTCATTTGCATAAATGTTAGGGCTAACAATTAGGATGAATGAAAGGAGTAACAAGAAAGTATAAGCCTGCCTCATTTGTAATCGTGATTAGTACTGGTAATTAGTTTTTGAATTGTAAAATTTAGAATAATAAATATTTTATATTCTACATTATTCAAATTACAATAAATAAAATTTAAAAAATTTGACTATATTTCAGGTCGGGGAGTGAGTTTCGCATTTGGGCTTTAAGTTAAGGTTTGTTAAGGTATTTAGCAACAAATTTGGGAAAAGTAAGGGTAAGGATGTTAAAATATTGGCGTTTTGATAATTTTTGTAATGCAAAACTAAAGTGTGGTATTTGAAGGTGTCTGCTTCGGCGGGGAGTTGAGCGTGGTGCAGCCCATCAGGTATATTGCCCGTGATAAAGAGATTGCTCATACCTACGGATAGTTGGTGGCGCATACTCGCCACGCGCTCTTTTCCGTAGGTGCGTAGGGCTTTTCCATACGGGTAGTAGTCGGTGGCAGACTGTACGGGGTAGTCCATATCATCCGCTGCCTTGACCTCGACGCTGTATGTGACGCGGGTATTGCCGAGGTGGTCGTGAAGGTAATATATGAAAAACGCCCGACTCTCCCTGCTCCTTCGAGGGAGGGTGAGTCGGGCGATTTTAAGGAAAACTGTAAAGAGTTGATTCCTATATGTACCCTCGCTTTTCGGCTTCTTGCTTTAACCAAGGATTCAAACTGTCATAATGTAATTTTAATTCTTCTTTGAAAATTTCTAAACTTCGTTCATTAACCTCGTAGTCTATGGAAGAATGACCTGCACCACTACTTCTTATCCTTGATGCAATATCATTAATAAAAATTACAGAATAAGGAGTTGGGCGAATCATTATTGCAGAAACCGAGCCACCTTTCCTCATAAATAAAGAAATTTCTACTGTGTCCTTACTTTGATTCATAGTCAATTCTCCAAATTGTAATTCACACTCAACAAAAGGTATTCTTTTTGTAGAATCGTAATTTATTTCATTTCCATGAAGAAACCCAAATCTACTTTGATAAATTTGAGCTTCATAAAGTATCATTTTAGCACTATCATACTTAGACTCTAAATTATACTTAACTATTTCTTCCGGATATGTATATTGACTTATCGTTTTTTCTTTTAAACCACACCCAGCTATAATTAGCACGTAAAATATAAACAATTTATACATAACAATAATTTTACTTTTGTTTAAAAAAATTAATTGGAGCTCCAACGTCTCGTGATTCACTATCATTATAAATCCAGATGTTTGTAGGTAAGACAACTACATCTCTAATTCCTTTAGACTTTCTTCCAGAATTAACGTAGCTGCTTCTATCTGGATCTGAAGGAGGATCATCAGATGAACCGCCGAAATCATATATAGGTCCATCTTGTGGTATTCCAGCTCTTATTTTCATTACCCCCTTTTCAATACATCCATTTGGGTGAGTATGAATAGCTTGCATAGATGCATAGTCTGGTTGATTAAAAGTCTGGCTTGGTGATGAGGTATCAACTGAGACAATATTTCCATCTTGAACCAACGCGGATGACCTCTCTAACGACATTGCACTACCATCTTTCACATAATAACGGTCCTTTTCTACAGGCGTTTTCACAGATTCGTCTAACAAATCAATTATCTCATCTACCATATAATTAGTGCCTAATCCCCTTAGTATAGAAGACTGAGCATCTATATCGGTCTGACTAGCGTCACTACTACATATTTCACAGTTTTTCAATAGCTCATTAAAGGAATCAAGGTTATCTGCTGAAACTATGACTACCGCATTTTCAAGACCATCCTCTGACCTATAAAGTTCCTCACCATTTTCACTATAATAAATTGTATTCTTACCATTTGGGTCAATAAAGATTATCGGATTTCCCGCCACATAAAGATAATCAGAAAACTCAGGATAATCCGCCGCCAAAGGGTCAAGCGAATTAAACCGAGCCACATCACTATCATAGAATCTTGCCCCACGATAATCAAAGCCACTCTCCACATCGCGCTCGTGGTAGGTGCTTTGGTAGCGTTCTTTGCCGTAAGTGCGTAGGGCTTTTCCGTAGGGATAGTAGTCGGTGGCAGACTGTACGGTGTAGTCCACATCATCCGCTGCCTTGACCTCAACGCTGTACGTGACGCGGGTATTGCCGAGGTGGTCGTAAAGGTGATATATGAATTGTGGAACAGGCTGCGTTTTTATTTCGGCAGTAAAATCAGCATCCGCAGGTGTAGAGAAGCCCGGCTTTATCGCCACACAATCTCCTGCTTGAAGTATGACCTCATCGGCAGACTGCACCGTACCGTCTGTGCTTAATTCATTCGGTGCATAGTGCAAGCCGTCAGGTATATTGCCCGTGATAAAGAGGTTGCTCATACCTACGGGCAGTTGGTGGCGCATACTCGCTACACGCTCTTTTCCGTAGATATACCAATTTACATTATATTCATTATCAATGACCGCCAACTCACGCCCCGTAGCATCACGAAGAGAATATTCTTCTTTGAGTATCGTACCAACTGAATCTACTTTTTTGTAGAGGCGCATGTCGCTGGCATTGTATTGATAATTGATTTGGTTGCCTGTGCTGAGGTTGAGTTGATAGGGCAAATTGGCGCGTCCGTACAAAGTGTTGTCCAAGTTTTTGTCCGTATCAGACACCATATTGCTGTTTTCATCATAGGTATATCGGTTGGCTCCGGCTTCTACTCTTAGAAGGCGGTTGGTATTTGCTTGGTAAACATACGAATAATTTTGAGTTTGTAGGTTGTTTGTCGCAGCATCCCAAGTCTTGCGATTGAGGGTCTGTAAATTACCGATTTTATCATAACTATATGTGACATCACCGAGGGTGGCTTGCCCTGCCTTGACGCCATGAGCATCGGCTACGGTGAGACGGTTGAGATTGTCGTAGGTGTAGGCGTAGGTCGTTGGGCTGGCGAAGTCTGCCAAGTCACCGACATTCACCACATCAGCAAATTTATAATCAGCTACGGTGGAGTTGATATTGCCATTCCACGAGGTGGTCGGGCTTTGGGCATTGGCAGCGTTTTGGTCATCATAAAACATCTGCCAACGGAAAAGTGCGGCATCGAGTTGGGTCAGTCGGTCGCGCACATCGTAAGTGTGTGTGATGACTTCTATTTCGGTGTTTTTGAGGTCGGTATCATTGCCGGATGCGTAGTATTTGACTTCTTCGACCAAGCCGAGGGCATCGTTGTAGGTATAGGAAGCGACCTTATAGCCTTGTTCTTTGTCGTCGGTGTAGCTGACAAAGACGGCATCGAGTCGGTTAAACTCGTCGTAGGTGTAGTGGTATTGGAGGTCGAGGGTGTCGTTGGCGTCCAAGTCCACATTTTGGGTCATCAGGCTGCCTTGCAGGTTATAGTCGGGCAGGTCGATGATGCTGGTATTGCCGTAGGGGACGGGCATGAGTTCTCTGGCATCGGGCGGTGGTGGCGATCCGGTATCGGGTGCGCTGATACCTGTGGCATTGAATTGTATGACTTCCCAAGAGGGCTCCCATTGGAGTTGCTGCCAGTTATCTGTATCTCCATCTTCGTGTAATAAAATATCATAGCCTTCAGAGTCGGTAGCTCCTGTATGGTCTGCGTCAAAGTATTCGTATTCTGTGATGGTTTGTATGGAATCTGTGCCTCCTGTGTGGGCATTATCATAAGCTGTTTCTGTTTGCTTGGTTGTTTTGATGAAGTAGCTGTCGAGATAGTAGGGGTGCCATGTGTTAATGGTATTTTCATAAAAATGTTCGTAGGGGAGCATGTCGTTATGTCCTGTTTGAATGTACAACATTACTTGGAGTTACATACCCAGATGTAATGACATCAATATAGTCATATCCGGTAGTATGCCCTTCATCATCAATTGTCAGTCTATCATGCAATAAGTAGTGAGACAAAAATATCTTTACTTTTTGACGGTTTCTTTTTCCGCTATTTTTCCCTACAAAAATCCTTATCCCGAATCGGGGTTCGGGACAGGCTATAGCGTAGGCTAT
>ENA-ORXT01006346-ORXT01006346.1-marine-metagenome-genome-assembly--contig:-NODE-6346-length-11022-cov-7.430151_pt1 | contig 11022 bp, 9 predicted proteins | sample MGYA00237868_ERZ511482 | MGnify/ENA metagenome assembly ERZ511482
TGCGCCGCGTGTGGGCGCCCCCGCAAGCGGCGGCGGCGGCGGCGGGGGCGGGGGCGGGGGGCACCCCCCCTCGCAGACGGCACCCCGTCGGGGGGGGGTGCGGCCGCGTCGACCCGTCGCGGCGGTCGTCGCTGCACGGGGAAGCTCAACAGAACGGCGAATGAAATTGCTTGTTTGGCAACACGACAACAATCGCCCATCTGTTGAGACGTCGGTTCGGGCGACAAACCCCCGATAAACGGCGATTCTATTGGGCGTCTCTGTTGGTCACTCTCGAGAAGGGGCCATGCAGATTCGTCGACCTCGTGTGGATCTCGTGTGGCTCTTCCGTGTTAAGACGGGTAGTAGGCTGTTTGTCCTGTATTAGGATCCTTAGCAGAGCCTGACGAGACTTGAAGTCGCCCAGCGGCACTGCCTGCAGACGCGACCCCACCCGACGGCGCCAATGACGCCGGAGTAGTTTGAAACTTTCGAGAGAGCGCGTACCAGCATGCTAAAAGAGAACAGGACACTACGTCTTTCGACCGCGCCGAGGTACGGCACTGTCTTTGCCTTCATCGCAGCGCTTGGTTGTGCTTCTGCACCATAAGAAAAGCAGCTTTGTCGACGCCATGGTATGGCCGTTTTAGTTTTCATGGGCGGCGAGCGGTGGGACTGAAGAGACACACGCGAAGTTGGTATGTAGGTTGCTCAGCGCCTCCACAGATGTGGTGGTCGTGGCGGCGGTAGCAGTGTCACCGCCACCCCCACCACCGCCACCGCCACACCGGCGCTGGTGCCACCCCCCATGGACACAAATTCGCTCAACACGCTGAAGCAGCCAGCTGATAGATGCTCGCGTACGCTCACCTCCCTACCGACAGCGTTCACACCCCCCTTGCTGACATTGATGCCGGCGCCACCGCCGCCCTCCCCCGCCGCCAACTCCTGCACTCGCCACCGCCGCCCTCGCCCGACGCCAACACCGACCGGCGCCACCGCCGCCCTCCCCCGCCGCCAACTCCCACCGGCGGCGCCCTCGCCCGACGCCAACACCGACCGGCGCCACCGCCGCCCTCCCCCGCCGCCAACTCCCGCCGGCGCCACCAACTCCCACCGGCGCCGCCAACTCCCACCGGCGCCGCCAACACGCACCGGCGCCACCACCTCCCGCCGGCGCCACAAACTCCCGCCGGCGCCACAAACTCCCGCCAGCGCCACCAACTCCCACCGGCGCCGTCAACACGCACCGGCGCCGCCAACACTCACCGGCGCCACCAACACCCGGCGGCGCCACCGTCGCCCGCCGGCACAACCAACACCGACCGGCGCCACCGCCGCCCTGCCCCGCCGCCAATGCCGACCGGCGCCGCCAACACCCACGAGCGCTACCGTCGCTCACCGGGTAGCACCCTCCCCCGCCGCCGTCGCCCTCCCCCGCCGCCAACGCCCTCCCCCGCCACCGTAGGACGTGTACTAGCTGCTAGGGTTGAGAACGCGGGACGTGAACGGGTAGAAGCTGTTGGTGAAGAAGCGCTGCGCATGACGCTCGGCAGCGGTATCAGGCGTGTTGGATGGCACAGCGCGGAGCCCGTGACGATCACACAGGTCTTCAAAGTCCGGCACGACATGCTCAATGCGTAGCACTTGACACAGGGGCACACAGTGAAGCAAAGGCCAGTCATCAGCAGGGGTGTCAAAGCGCCACGCCATTCGCCTACAGCCCGACCGCGACAAAGCGCACTGTGCTATGGGTGCAACCGGCTCGAGGCGCCGCACGACGGCAAAGTCGTCCTGCGCTCCGCCCAGCATCCGCACGACGAGGCGTACCCAGCCCAGTTCCCGTTGTCCGTCCATGTCTGTGTACCAGATGTAGTCGTACCGCGGCTTGCCGAGGTAGCTGTCGCTCGCGCACGCCGTCTGGACTACCGAAGGAGCACCCCACTCAAAGGTGCAGTAGAACGAGAAGGACGAGGTCACCACGAGGGAGCAGTCGGGGTTCTTGTCGAGCAGCTCGCCAAGCGCCCCCATACCCGGTAGCGCCTGGACGTCTGAGACCGTGAGCCGCTGGCCCCGGTCGGACCTTGGCAGCAGATGCACCGACTCTGTCGGCTCGTCGCCTTCGTCGACATTCCCGTCGAGCAGGTCGAACAAACCGCCATCTTCTTCCCTCGTCTCGTCCTCCAGGTCTTTGAGCTCGCGTAGCACCTCGTTTTGGGTCTCGCTGGCCCGCATCATCTGCAACACGATTGTGGGCCCGCGCTTGTTGGTGCGCGAGTACATTCTCTTGCAGGGACCGTGGAGACTCTCGTTCTCGCTGGTGTCGCCCTCCCACAAGTTCCCGTTGCGTAGGAGGGCCACGAGAAGGTGGTTGGCCAGTCGATGGGCCTTGGACGTGTGCATCGGCCCGAACAGGAGGTCCACACGGTTGATGATGAGGTCGCACGCCTCGTCGGCGAGGTCGCGCATCTGCTGCTCTGTCATTCTGGTTGTATCAGCCACGTTGTCACCCATCAACCGCCCCCCGAGCACAGCCATCCGACAGAAGACGTCCAACACCGCGCGGTGCAACGGGATGTTGCCATACACCTGCCGGTACCTGGTGGAAGTGGTCACGTCTGGTACAACTGGGTCTGGTAGTACCTCGTCGGCCGGCTCTAGCACGGCACCATCCGGTCCGTGGCCGTCATCGAGCTCGTCGGTGTCACCGGTCGATTGGTGTGAGGCCGCCGCCACTTGTGCTGGCGCGGCATCCGCGTGTCGCGCGGGGCGCCCTTCTGCGGGTCCGCCAACCCCTGCAAGCATATGAGGCATCATAACCAGGCCGTACCGCCACTGCCTGCCCGTCATTTGTAGCTGCTTCTCTTCCGGTGGCACAAAAAAGCTGTACACAGATCGAACAGAGCAGATGATGGGGAGGAACGAGATACTTGAGTAGCACGAGAGAGTGTCAGTTGCTTGTGTCGTGATGCACTCGCCCAAGCCTGTCACCCATCCAAGTGGGTAGCCACACGCCACAGGCAACGCGTACTGCAGGTATGGTCATGGGAACCGCCGCAGAGCCACGATCGTCACAATGACTCCCCGCTCCCACCCTCATTGTGACACCTCTGGTGGTGCGACGGTCCCGCTGTTAAGGCCATAGGGCATGTGCTGAACACCAGAGGCCAGCCAAAGAGAGAGAAGAGAGTGCGAGTACGTACCCAGGAGGTGTCGGGGACGGTACACAAAGATGCCCCATCTCCCAGGCCCGCAGATTGAGGGCCTCCAAAACCGATGGCACCGGACCGAGACGAGCGTCCTGGCCCGCACATGCGACACCCAAGAAGGAGGGTAAGCGTTGCGTCACCGTCCGCACGACGCCGAGCTTCCACACGTGTAGAAGGTCAAAGGATATGACGTCGTACAGCCGCTTGTTGTCGGTCGCCATGCCCCACACTGCGCCGATAGCAGGCACAAAAGCAAGTGCGCTATGCGCCGCCCGCAACTGGTTGCGAAGTGACGGGCGCGGGTCAGCGTCACGCGCGATTGCTCCTTGCAATTGGGCGTCCAACACGGCTGTCACGTCGCGAGCCGCTGCACCGACGCCGTTTGGCCCACCCGCCACGTCACGGCGCACAACGCAATGCGAGCAGAAAAATTCACAGGCGTTGCCAATAAGACAAACGAGGGAACGCTCGGCGAGCTGGTCGGTGACCAGGCCCACGAAGCGCGGAACAGCGGTCAACGCACGTCGGCCGGGGAACTCGACGGCGACGCCGTCTTGGCTTGCGCCCACAAACCGCCGCAAAAGAACGGCAATGCACCGCTGCAGGACGCCGTTGCGGGTGTCGCTTGCACGGCGGCGAGCAGCCGCCGTGCGGGCGACCGGCTTTCCGACATGGGGCACATAACCGACCGTAACCCACTGCACCGCCCGGTCACGAACGTTGAGCACGCGGGCCCGAACAGGGTATATGTAGTGTGCACCGGACCACGAGACCACGGCTTCGTCAATGAAGAGCTGGACGGCCAGGACAAAGGAGTTTGACCCGTGGCGACGGCGCACGATGACCTCCTCCGACAGAAGCAGGTCGCTGTCCATCATGTCTGACCGGAGCCGCGTCCCATCAGGTCCCACGCCAAGCTCCTCGCCCCAGAGTTGCACGTGCCGCGCATTCTTCAGCAGGTCCAGCGCGACAATGAGCAGGTCCCGGGAGTAGAATGTGTAGGACGCCCCCTCCACCACCAGGGGGGTCTCGTCCCAGCAAAGCTTTGACAAGACACGCCGCTGCTCGTCGCGCACAGCGGCGACGAACGCAATCTTGGTCGGGAAGTTGCGCTCGACTTCGCCTACCTCGTTCCCAGAGGCTTCCCCTCCCCTGCCAGTCGAGCCCATGTCGTCGCCCCCGCCGTTTGTTGGCGACCGACATGCGTTGCCGACCAGCGCGGCACCACGAGTACGCTTCCGCCGACGACCGCCATCGTGACGCTCGTCCAGCGGGGGGCGTGGCACACCCCCTCGCTCCACCAACAACATCACCGAAGCGTACCAACGCTGGTCTGCTTGCGACAGCCCAGCTCCCCCAGCGCTCAGGGCAAACTTTAGAATTTGCCGTAGCAGCGGCGTGTTGAACCGAGATGGAAGTTCCCCGACAGACGGGGGCACAATGCGCTTAGTCCGGCTCGCCTCGGGCATTGCCTCGTAATACGCTCGAATGCGTGCGACGGTAGAGGTTTGGAAGACAGTGCGCGGCCTGCGCACCGGCAGCGTCCCGCGCGTATACCCATCCACCGGCACACGAACGACACCCAGGCCACCGAGAGTAGGATTTGTCGTAGAAGATGGCCCGTCCTCGACACAGTCACCAGGACCCGGTGGCATGCCCGGGGCGGGCGACGTCACCGACGCGGCGCCGGCGCCGACGTCGATAACACCGCGGGCGACAGACGACTCGCCGACTACCGCGCCGCGACGGTGCTCGACGGCCGAGTACTGCAGGTGTAGGTCAATGAACCCTTGCGGGGGCACCAACCGGTTGCAATGTGGGTGCCGGGCGCTCATATGGTGGTTCCGGGTCGCCTTGGCGGCGAACTCCCGAATACAAAACCAGCACCTCCACCGGACGCCAGCATCGTCGGCGTCCACACCTCCATCCATGTTGCGTGGTGGACGGGGGGGCGGTGGGGAGGCGGGGGCGGGAGGGAGAAGCGGCCGTAGCTCAGAGAAGCTCGGGCATCTGGTACATCGTACAGAGTGTCAGTCGCTAGTGACCGACCGACAAAACAGTGCGAGTCAGTCTCTGTTGTCGACTGACTGCCGAGCAAAGCGTGGCATGCGAGGACGCGCGTCACAACAAACGTCGACCCAATCCGTGCTCCAAAAACCGTCGGACGTCCCCATCTCCTGCAGGCGGTCACGACGAAATGCAGGCTCAGAACTTGAACGTACAATGTGCTCGGACTGCTAAGTGGCCGGCGACCGGGAGCCAGCTCGGGGCGGCGAGTAAGCGCACGTTGTCTTCGGCGAGTGCATCGGGTTCTAGTCGACGTCCAGGCTGGGAGAGACTCGTTTCTGGACAGCACGTGGCTCCCGCAGTAAGACAGTTGCCCAAAGAGGCATGGACTTCCGCCGACAACTCTAGTGACAATATTGGTGGCGAGCCCCTGTAGCACCAGTACATCGAATGTGAAAATTTGCCTCGGTTTCGGTAATCTGGCCGTGTGTCACTTCATTGGCGCATATCACTGTGTCTGTCACATATAGCCTGCCCGGCTGAGACGATGCGGGCGTCGCCCTCTCTGGACTGCGGAGAACAAATTGCACTTGGAAAGACAGTTTATGGTACGATTCTCTGGGAAGCTTTTTCGACCGTGGCCGCCGACAGCCTTCCACGTCGGCCGCCTCACCCAAGCCGGCGAGCCCCCTTCGCCGCCTCCCACCGCGTGCGACCCACGCCGACCGCTCCCCATGAGCTAGGCGGCCCCCCTTTCCCTTTCGGGTGCTCTCGCTCCCCCCTCCCCAATGCTTCCAAGGTCGCCGCCCCCCCCCTCTCGTGTACGTTCCCGACATCCACCTTCGTCGGTCCAACGACACTCTCTGTGTGCATGTGCCCCCCCACCCCACGCTCCCTCGCTTCGCCCCCGACGCTCTCCATGTGACCGTGGCACTGTCCTTGTGTTTGCGGTGCCATCCCCACTCTGCACCGGCGTCTGCCAGTGCCCCGGGGCATGCCACGTCCCGCCCCCCCTTCCCCCCGATCTGTGGCGCCCGCGAGTGGATGCTGCGTCGTCCCGTATGGCGTCTACGGTGGCGGGACCGTCGGTGGGTGCCTGGCACACCCTTCGTTCCCGGTACGGCGCACAGTTCACGCTGCTGTGCCGTACCCTCGGCCTGAACCACCCACGGGGAGGGCACACCGCAGCCAGTTATGGCGGTGGCCTGGGCTTGCTCCCGCACCGCCCGTACCGCATCGGGTGGGTGTACGCCCATGACCGTCGCTTTCCGGTGGGTGTGATTGGTGGAGGCGCACCGGCGCCCACATGGGTCATCAGTGGTCATGGCTGGAGGGCTAGGCGAGGTGGTGGGTGGGCATGGGCGACAGACAGTTGGTGTCCTTCCGGTGGTCGCGGGTGCGCATCGGGAAGGGCGGTGCGTCCTGGCGTGACGGCCGGGTGGGGGGAGGCGCCTGTGTCTTGCCGCGACACTCACTGCTACTCGCCGGGCTTGATGCGTTGCAGGGGTCCTCGCGCGGACCTCCTCGGCCCCGGCTATCGGGTGGTTCCCCACTCGGCGCGACGAGTACATGTAGCCGCGGTGTCGCGGTTTGGTCTGCGTCTGAGTTCTGTTGCTCCCCTCCTGGTCCGCCGCCTGTCTCCACCTTCCCCGCCGTCCTTTTGTCCCATACGTACTTTCTCCTGGCGCGCGACCTGGTCGCGTGCCCCCCCCCCCCCCCCCACTTGGCACCGCGGACTGGACCTCCCATGCGCCTCGCCGCGTCTTGGACCACCCCCGTGCACGTTCGCCCCTGGCCCAGTGCTGCCTTGCTCGTCCTCATCGCCGTTTGTCGTCATGGCGTCGCCGGGGCCTGTGGGGTCAAAGACGTCAACCGAGGCGGTGGAAGTCATCGACGTCGATGCCATCTCGCCGGTCCCGCCGTCCCTGCCCTCCCCTGTTCAGGTGGCGGCTCAAGCCGTGCCTGCTGACGAGGTCATCGACGTGGACGAACCGGCCACTTGGGCTGGACCTCCGTCCTCGGCGGTCGCAGTCCCGGCAACGCCTCGCACGGACCCGCTGCTGAAGTTTGACGGCGTGCTGGGAGCAGTATTGTACGATCAGAAGATGGAGGTCTTGGCGGAGGACGCTGCGGCGGCGACCACCTCGGCGACTGCAGCTGCGGCTTGTGCGGCCGGGGTGCTTGGCATGGCGACTCCGGGTGCTTCATCGGCGGCGGCGTCCGTCCCTGCTGTTGAGGGTTCTCCGTCGGCTGCTGTTGCGACGGCCACGCCTGGCCCTAATCCCGCGTCACCCGGTGAAGCGTCTGTGATGCCGCGCACGCCCGCCGTCGACGAGGCGGCCGATCCGCGCCCGCGCAAAGTGGCGCGTCTAGGGAAGGCTACGCGCTCGCCTGGTGGGGCGGCCGTGCCTACCGTCCAGCGCGGGCGCTCGCGCTCTAAGTGGGACAACAAGCCGCGCCATCCCCTCAAGGCGTTCGTGCGCCGGGCGGCCGTGATGTCGGTCGTGCCCCGAATGATCGCGGGTCCACCGACCCCGCCGCCGTCAGGGTCGGAGTCGGAGTCGGGTTCAAACGCGACTGGGTCCGGCGCCGGCGCTTATGACGACTCTGATGCGGATGCCGGCGATAAAGATGCCGACAAGAATGCCGGCGACAACGACGGCAGCCGTCACGCGTCGCGTGGGGACGACGACGCTGGTGGCAACGCCAGCGCTACCGCGGCAGATACCCTGGCGCGGCAGCTTGCGGCCCGCAGTCGCAACCAGACCCTCTTCCCGGCGGGTTGCTGGATTCCGGGAGCCCACGCTGTGTTGGCTGCCTCGCAGGCGGCTCGTGACGGGCTTCCGCCCGTTGCTCCCGTCGTCACCCGCGGGAGCATGCCGGCTCAGGGGAACCCAAGCGCCTCGACTGGGCGTGTGGCCACTCCGCCGCCGCCTTCCGCTCCTCCGTCGCAGCCGGCGGGCTCCGCTGCGCTCGACGGTGAGAGCAGTGATGAGATGGACGACGATGCGCTCGTGATGGCGTACGTGACGCCGCCCGCGCCGCCGTTGCCGCCCGCGTCGCTGGCGCAGATGGCGACGCCTACGTCGTCGCCTTTCTCCCTTCTTCCGTCTTCTGGTAGGCGCCGCCGTGCAAACGACCCGCGTGCGGCTCGCGCGGTGGCTTCAGCCGCGCGAGATACCTACAATGTCGACGCCCGCGTGCAGCAGTCGGACGTCACTCTGCGTGATGTGTACGTTGCTATGCGTAACGGGTTTTCCTCGGTTCGCCGAGAGATCACGCGCCTTCGCGCTGAGGTGGTCATCGTCAAGTCGCAAGCCGCTTCCACCCTTCGGCGCATGGATGGGCTCGCTGCGGCGGCGGACGGCCGCGACTCCCGGACTGGAGTTGTTCTCGGGCGCTTGGGGGACCTCGACCGATCTCTGCGCGAGTTGGGCTCGCGCGTGCCGAGCACCGTTGGCGCTGCCGCGGCTGGTCAAGACGACCCGAAGAAGTCCCTTGCCCTGGTGACAGAGATTAAGGTACGTCCGTTCAATCGTGGTCTGCTCGCTTTGGGTGAATTGCCCGCCAGTCGATACCATCAGAGAGGCCGTGCGTTGTGACCGTGCCACTCTCTTGCGTCACGTTCTGCTTTCTGACACTTAATGTCGTTTTTATCGCCTACCTCTGATGGTTCCTTTCCGTGCCACAGGAGCAGTTCTTGGAGGTGCTCATGTCGGAGGTCCGAACCGCGACAACCTCGGCGGCGGTGTTCCCTAGCACAACCATTGTCAACTCGAAGCTGCTTGACGTCGCTTCTCGGGTGTTGGGCGTCTCGGAGGCTGCTGCCGCGGAGAAGCTGCAGGAAAAGCTGATGCTCCCTGTCCGCAAGCCGGAGAAAGGAATGGCCCTCGTGGTCGCCTACCAGTACATTAAGCGCGTCGTGTGGCATCTCAACAGCTCCCTGTCGTCCATCTCCGTGTCGACGTTTGTCAAGCGCATGCACTCAGTCCGGGGCATTGGGTCTTGGAGCGCGCCGTCACCGTCTTGCACTCGTCGCGTGCTACGACAGTCGCCTGAAGAGTGTATGGACCTGCTTCGCTCCGACGCCTTCATCAAGGACGCGTCGGGCCGCCTCGCCATGCTTGACGCGCTCGCCAACGTTATCGACGAGCTGGGCGGCACGGCTCAGATGGTGAGCTGGACGGGACCGAACAAGGCGACGCGTGTAATCCGCTGTCTCTTTGGCCATTTTGCCAACGTGTCCTTTCGCGTACGTTAATGGCTTTGTGTCCGTGTGCTCTTTGTCATGTTCGTCCTTGTGTTCCCGTGTTTTTGGCGGTCCCGTATCTCACCCCCTGCACGTTTCATTCTGCCATGGAAGGTATGATGAGCTCTGCTGCAGAAACTGACATTCTGCTCGCATGGGTGCACTCCCTTTTCATTGCTCTGATGCATACACCCATGGGCTCACTCCTTGCGCAATCATCCCCTGGCCCGACCCCCTTCTACTGCCAGGTGCGTGCTTACCTGCGTCAGCGTGCGGGGCTCCCGCCCGTTACGGTAGGTGTCGGGGCCTTGAACCTGGGGCACATGTCGCTCTTCGAGCGAGAGCTCCTCTATCTCAACGACGTCCTACCCAAGAACTCCGACGTTCATGACGGGCTCCAGCTTTTGGACGGGGGCAACCCCGATCGGCACTGCGTGGCTACTGCTGCTGCTCCCACGGCGGCTGCTACTGCTCCTGCTACCCCCGCCTCCACGCCGGCCGCTCCCGCAGTCGTTGCTGCTGCCGTGCCCGTGGTCGTGGGTGGCCCGCCCGCCGGTGTCCTCCTCCCGGTCCCGTTGCAGCCGATGCGGCTGGAGCCGCTGCCGGGGCATGTGGCCGGTCGCGATGCGCATCGCGGCCCTGATGGCACTGGTGCGGCTGCTGCCGCGCGCTCTGGTGATGGCGTAGGCGACTTCGACGAGGAGGAGGATGATGAGATCCGCCCCGTCCGTGATGATCGTGCGGCTCAGTGGCGGGCGTACCGTGCGGCCGGGTTCTAAGGAGAGTCCCTGCTGCTCCTATCTGTCCCTGCCGCTCAGGCGTCTTGACGGCTCCCAGGACTCCGTCGACTCGCACTGGCCAGGGCTTTGTTGATGTGTGATTGCTTCGCTGTTGCTTGGTTTTTGTATGTGCCGTTCTGGCGTTTCAGTGGGGTCCCTACCCGCGTCTCGCTCAGGCCACAGGCCCTGTTGCTTTTCTGTTTTCCCTTCGTTTGCTTGTCTGCTTGTCTTTTGTGCGTACTGTTCGGCATTGTGTTCTCCTTCCGTTGCGTGGGTTGGATGTGTCCTGTTCGAGGTGCATTGAGTTCGTTCGTCGGGTGAGGTGCCGGTAGCTGCTGGTCGGGTGAGGTGCCGGTGGTTGCTGGTATCGGCAGTGTCGGCCCGAAAAGAAAGAACAGTACGCTTTTGTTTCCCCATATGATGGACGGCTGATCACCTGCCGCAGTGGTCAGTACGATGCAAATTTGGCCTCCCAAGGTCGTCGAATTGTACTTGCAAACGACTCTGATTTGTTCACGATGAGGACTGCATGGGTCGCTATTAAGCCACCCTCAGCTCCTGCCTTAATGTGGAGCGCCGGCACGGGTTCTGGGTCCCACGTGCTGCAAGGTCCTGAAGAAACCACGAGATCCAGAGCTCAGCACCGAACAATAATGGAACAGAATGGCGTCTGTTGGGCGTCTTTTGGGCAACAGACGCCCGAACAGAATGGCGTTCTGTTCGGGCTGTCCCCTGCACCGACGAGCAGCCGCGCTCCCCCGCCCCCGGGGCGCCCCCTCGCCCCCCGCCGCCGCGGCGC
>ENA-ORXT01006348-ORXT01006348.1-marine-metagenome-genome-assembly--contig:-NODE-6348-length-11020-cov-8.697615_pt1 | contig 11020 bp, 10 predicted proteins | sample MGYA00237868_ERZ511482 | MGnify/ENA metagenome assembly ERZ511482
TGAAAAAATATCCATGTTAGTGGCTAACAATAATGCATCTTTTACAAAAAAGGCAACAGGAAGAATTACCTTTAAGTGCGATGAAGGTCTAAAAATAGACGAGGCTATAACAAAAGCAATTGAAACAGGAGAAGGCCAAACCGTTTGGTTAAACGCTGATGGCATAAATAAAGATGGAGTAGAGGTGTCTTCCTTTAATTTTGAGTGGACGTTGAAAATTAAAAGCTAATTTCTATGTCTTGCTGAGCTTGTCGAAGCATATTCTTATTACTTGATATTGTAACAAAGCTCAAAAAAAATCTACATATAAAAGAATCAATCTAAAAAAAAATATCATCATGGAAAAACTACCAGACTTTACAGACAGAAACGCACACGAAATTGATTACCGCATTTACGGAGAGGAAATGCAATACGTAGAAATAGAATTAGATCCTCAAGAAGCCGTAATAGCGGAATCTGGAAGCTTTATGATGATGGATGATGGAATAAAAATGGATACGATTTTTGGTGATGGTTCTGGAAAAGACACAGGATTTTTTGGTAAAATTCTTGGAGCAGGAAAACGAATTCTTACAGGAGAAAGTTTATTTATGACCGCATTTTACAATGATCTTACAGGAAAACGAAATGTATCGTTCGCCTCACCTTATCCAGGAAAAATTATTCCAATAGATTTGAATGAATTTAGAGGAAAATTCATCTGCCAAAAAGATGCTTTTCTATGTGCTGCAAAAGGAGTAAGTGTAGGAATAGAGTTTTCTAAAAAACTAGGACGAGGACTTTTTGGAGGTGAAGGTTTTATTATGCAAAAGTTAGAAGGTGATGGAATGGCATTTGTACATGCAGGCGGAACCACAGCAGTAAAAACTTTGGCAGCAGGAGAAACATTACGTGTAGATACGGGTTGTATTATCGGTTTTACCCAAGGTATTGATTACGATATTGAATTTGTAGGCGGTATTAAAAATTCCATCTTTGGAGGTGAAGGCTTATTCTTTGCTAGGCTAAAAGGACCAGGAAAAGTGTATATTCAATCTTTGCCATTTAGTAGATTAGCTGGTAGAGTTTTAGCATCTATACCAAAAGGTGGAAAGTCTAAAGGAGAAGGTAGTATTCTTGGTGGATTAGGTGACTTATTGGATGGAGATAATCGTTTTTAGATTTTCGCTTTCGTAATAACAAGATAATCAATGTGTTATAAAGTAAGAATGTGAAAATAATTGCTTGCTTGCTTGTTTTATCCGTAAAGAGGACGTACCTTTGCCCCGCCTTAAGAAATAGGGCGCATTATAATTAATGTAATTGACCATAAAAATATTATCAAGTGGACTACTTAAGTTACAAGACTAAATCGGAGCGTAAAGAGGACGTGGTGCGTGATTGGTACGTGGTAGATGCAGACGGGGAGACGGTTGGAAGACTGGCTACGAGAATCGCTACTGTACTCAAAGGAAAGCATAAGGCTTCTTATACGCCGCACGTAGATACGGGTGACAACGTGATCATTCTCAATGGTGGGAAGATTCGTTTTACTGGAAGTAAGATGTCTAAGAAGGAATATGTTTCTTACTCTCTATATCCTGGTGGACAGAAACGCATCACACCAGAAAATTTGCTCAAAAAGAAACCTATCGCTGTGATCGAAAGAGCAGTGAAGGGAATGTTGCCTAAAAATAAATTGGGTAGAGCGATGTTTAAAAAGCTATTTGTGTATGAAGGTACGGAGCACCCGCACGCTGCACAGAAGCCTAAGAAATTTGAATTTTAATAATAAAATTAATCTATAGAATATGGAAATCATAAATGCCATAGGTAGACGTAAAGCATCTGTAGCGAGAGTGTACCTCACCAAAGGAGAGGGAAAAGTAATCGTCAATGGCAAAGACTTGAAAGACTACTTTCCACAAGAAAATATACAAACGAATGTTACGGACCCGTTCAAAGCCCTCGAACTAGATCATATGATCTACGATCTAAAGGTGAATGTAAACGGCGGTGGATTCAAGGGACAGTCTGAGGCAATCAGAATGGCTGTATCTAGAGCATTGGTCAAAATCGATGAGGACTTCAAGAAGACCTTGAGAGAAAATAAATTCTTGACCAGAGATGCTAGAGAAGTTGAACGTAAGAAGTATGGTAAGCCAAAAGCAAGAAAGAGCTTCCAGTTTTCTAAGCGTTAATTTTTATTTTTATAATCGATACTTATATATATCTAATTATGGATACACCTAAATATAAAGAATTGTTAGATGCAGGCGTTCACTTCGGACACATGCGTAAAAAGTGGAACCCAAAGATGCAGCCATACATATTCATGGAGCGTAAAGGGATACACATTATAGATCTGAACCGTACTACAGAGTGCTTGGATGAGGCGGCAAATGCTGCACGTACCATCGCTAAGTCTGGGAGAAAGATCATGTTTGTAGCGACCAAAAAGCAAGCACGTGAAATCGTGATGAATGCAGCTAAGAGTGTAAATATGCCTTTCGTAACGGAACGTTGGTTAGGTGGTATGATGACGAACTTCGCTACGATCAAAAAGTCTGTACGTAAGATGCAGAACATCGAGCGTATGCTGAAGGATGGTTCGCTTACATCAGTTACTAAGAAAGAAAAGCTAATGCTCGAAAGAGAGAAGGCAAAGCTGGATAAAGTAATCGGTGGTTTGTCTCAGTTGAATATGTTGCCAGCAGCATTGTTCATCGTAGATATTCACCACGAGCACTTGGCTCTAGCGGAATCTAAGAAGCTTGGCATCCGTACTATCGCTATGGTAGATACCAACTCGGATCCGAACCTCGTTGATTTTCCAATACCTGCTAATGATGATGCATCCAAGTCTATCAAGATAATTACGGATACGATCACGCAGGCAATAAAGGAAGGATTAGAAGACCGTAAGAATATGAAGGCAGAAAAAGATGCTGCATCGGCTAAGGCGGTTGCTGCTAAAACGACTGCAAAACCAGCTGCTAAGCCAGCTGCAGAGAAAAAATAATTTTAATAATAATACGTATAGTATATACAAACTTATAAGACATGAGTGAAGTAAAAATTTCGGCTGCAGACGTCAAGAAGTTAAGAGATGCTACCGGCTCTGGAATGATGGATTGCAAAAAAGCACTTACTGAATCTGGTGGGGACTTTGATGGAGCTATCGAATATCTTAGACTGAAAGGTCAAAAGATGGCTGGTAAAAGAGCAGATAGAGATGCTAAAGAAGGTGTCGTAATCGCGCAGGTGACGGACAATGGAGATACAGGTATCGTGATGAGACTAGGATGCGAAACAGACTTCGTAGCTAAGAATGAGGACTTTATCAATATGGCAAAAGAGTTTGCCACTATAGCGCTTACCAGTGCGCCTGCTGATGCAGCTGCACTAAATGAGCTACCATATAAGGACGGTCTTACGATCGCTAAAAAGATAGAAGAGTACACAGGAGTGATCGGGGAGAAGATCGAAATCTCTAAGTACGAAATCCTAAAGGCAGACGGCGGTCAAGTAGTACCTTATATCCACATGGGTTACCGTGCGGGTGTGATCGTAGCTATGAACAAGCCAGATGCAGACTATACGGATGCAGGTAAAGATGTCGCTATGCAGATCGCAGCGATGAGACCATTGGCTCTAGATAAGGATCAGGTAGACCCTTCAGTAGTAGAGAAGGAGATAGAGATAGGAAAAGAACTAGCGCGTCAGGAAGGCAAGCCAGAGGCTATGATCGAAAAGATCGCCATGGGTAAGCTGAACAAGTTCTACAAAGAGAACACGCTGCTAAATCAAGCTTTTGTGAAGGACAGTAAACAGACAGTTGTTTCTTACCTACAGAGCAAAGATAAAGATTTGACGATCACTGCGTTCAAGCATATCGAACTCGGTTAAATCTAATGATCAGAATTATGGCAATAAAAAAGACGAATTAAGTAATTTAATTCGTCTTTTTTTTGGCTATAGTGTTTCTTTGGCTTGTGATCTAATGTTGATTTGTTAATTTGTTGATTTGTTGATTTGTTAAATTGTTGAATTGTTGAATTGTTGATTTGTTGATTTTTTAATTTGTTGATTTGTTGATTTGTTAATTTTTGTATAGCTCAAAAAATAGCAAATAGTGATAATAGAACAATGTAGTTTATAATCAAGTAGAGTTTTACTAAGTATATAGAAGACCTAATTTTTTTTTCAGTTGGTATATAATTTGCATATAAACTTTCAAACCCAATCCTTATGCCTTTAAAGTACAAGCGTATCCTTCTCAAGTTAAGCGGTGAATCATTGATGGGTGAAAACAAATTTGGTATCGATCCAAAGATGTTGCAGCACTACGCGCATCAGATAAAAGCCATTAGAGACCTAGGTACAGAGATCGCCATCGTCATCGGTGGGGGCAATATATTTAGAGGACTCCAAGCGAAGGACTCGGGTATAGAACGTGTACAAGGCGACTATATGGGTATGCTAGCGACCGTCATCAATGCGATGGCGCTACAAAGCGCGATAGAGTCCACTGGAGTTTATACGCGTTTGGTTTCGGCTATAGAGATGCGTCAGATCGCAGAGCCCTATATCCGTAGACGGGCTATCCGCCACCTCGAAAAAGGTAGGGTCGTTATTTTTTCTGCTGGTACAGGAAGCCCTTATTTTACTACAGATTCGGCAGCAGCCTTACGTGCCAATGAGATCGAGGCGGACGTCATCCTCAAGGGTACGCGCGTTGACGGCATCTACACCGCTGATCCAGAGAAGGACCCTACTGCCAAGAAGTTTGACAATATTTCTTTTGCCCGTGTCATCAGCCTCGGACTGAGTGTGATGGACATGACGGCTTTTACTTTGTGCCAGGAGAACAATCGTCCTATCGTCGTATTTGATATCAATGAGCCAGACAATCTAGTGAAGATTGTGCAGGGGGAGCATGTGGGGACTTTGGTGGAGGGGTAACCGACTGTTGCGAAGCAATTTTGATCCTGTGGATCAGAATAAGAAGGGCACCGAGACAGACTTGCTGAGGCTAGAAAAATTCATATTAATATAAGTACTTTTATTTGGGGCCATGCCGAACTAAGCTTCCAGGCATCGCATCGGCACCGGGCTATGCGTCACTCCATGTTCATTTCGGTCCTAGCGGACTTCCCGACGAAAAGTCGGGACTGACTACTATCCCTTGTCCGGGAAGGAAATAGGATATAAATTAATTTCCAAGATAGACAAGATTTGGATATTGCTAGAAAAGAGTAAGATCAAATCTTTCATCGTGCTATCTTTCTAATCGTGTTCGAATAAAAAGGTGGTGAGCGAAAATAGCACCCAACAGCCAAAAAGCGACTTAGTTAGCAAAAACTATTGATTTGTTTATATATTTAGAAAATAAACAAAACTAACTCCAGTACAGGACAGATTGAGCGCCGCAAGAAAGAAGAACCATCCTGACCAGAATAGTTTCATAAACGATATGAGTATGAAATTTTCTATAATAGCTTCACTTTGTTTTTTTTTAGCGAACTGCGCATTCGCGCAATTCACCAAAACTTTTGACGCAGGGAGAACTTTTGGGATGTTGATGAACGAACAAGACATAATAATTTTGCCACTTAACCCAGGAGTATCTCGCATAGAAACTAATGGAGATATAAAGTGGTCAAAATATTTCGTGGAGCCTATTACCTCCAAAAGGGTTACTCTTTTGACAGATAATATGTCAATTAATAATGAAGGAGACTTTACGCTTTATTCTAAATATTATGAAAATAGGGTTAATAAAATTGCTTTAACCTTATTGAATAAGAATGGTGAAATTAAATGGTCAAAGTATATTCAAGTAGGTTTAGGCGATGATAACCTAGAAAGGAAAATGTGCTCTAATGTGTTCTTTAGCAATGGTAGATATTATGTTATTGGAAAATATTTCATCAAAGAAGAAAATAGTGAAGTGCTATCCTGTATAGTACTAGATAAAGATGGAAATCTGCTTTGGCATAAGGAACTTAAAAGGCTGACTAATACAGACAGAAAAGTTTTCATCTTTGGTTTGAAAAATGGAACATTTGTAGTTTTAGAAGATAGGGAACCTCTAGTAAATTTTACTAATCTTCATTTTTATGATTCAAATTTTGAAATTATTGAATCCATTGAACTAAAAAAACATGTGAAAAATGTTCATTTAAAAAATGATCAGCTGCTTATTCAATGTGCATTCGCAGGAAGTGGTGCAATGAACTATCCTCAGCTGATTTCATTGAACAATGAATTTGAAATAAACTGGGCCAAGTCTCTTTTACTGAACGGTTCGTCAAGTGAAAGTAGCAGGATAGCATACACGGATGATCATATTGTGGTAAAAACTAGAGTTGGAAATGATGTGTTCTCCTTACTTAATTATGATGGAGAAATCGAGAATTCTTGGCGCTTGCCAAATGTGGTTTTTGGATTGGATTATGGGATTTATTCCTCTTCCAAAAATATTGCATATTACGCTTCGGCGTTTAATCTAGATGATGACTATACAACTTCCTTCTTAACTTTTCACGATGCAGCGCTTAATGATTCTGGATGCTATCTGCCAGAGGCTTGTGTCGAAATAGAAGATTTTGATGTAGAAATAAATACTGTTCCCAATCCATATACTCCCGTAAGCCTCAATATAGAAATTATGGATACTGGATTTACTACACGAGATGATCAGCATCATAGCTATGATTTCTGCCCCGACAACTTCACTCCCATAGCAGTCCCACTCTTCAGTTCAGAGGATACTTTATGTATAGGCGAAGAAGTACCCTTATACAATTTACAGAATGTCAATGCAGAATCTGTGCAGTGGGATTTACCAGGAAGTACCTTAGAAAATACAGCGGACTATGAGCCTCCTGTTTTTTCATATACTGAGCCAGGGAAATACACAATCACGCAAACCGTGGAATACGCAGGTTGTTTTAGTGATTATTCAGTTGATCTCGTTATAGTGCCGCCAGTCGAATTAGCTTTACATACAGTTGCTTTATTATGTGAGGAAGAAGATTATCTCATAGATGCGAGTGCTCCATTTATTCTCGAATATATATGGTTAAGCGATAGCAGTGATTTATCTAGTTATCTCGCCGAAGAGGAAGGAATTTATACCGTAGAAATATCAGATCGGCACTGTGCCCAATCTGTAGATTTTAATATCAAATATTTTGATTACGACTTGATTACTGTGCCATTAGGAGCAGATACAAGTATTTGTTTGCAAAGACCCTTGCTATTCCAACCAGCGCTAGATAGCCAAGCAGCTTTTTTTTGGAGCGATAACTTTAGCCAACTTTCTCGAACTATTAGTGAAAGTGGCAGCTACACCCTGACCACCACCTTAGATGGATGTAGCACGAGTTCTACGATCCATATTGTATCGGAAGACTGCAGCGCACAGATCTACCTACCGACAGCATTCTCTCCCAATCAGGATGGTATCAATGATACCTTTTACCCACTTGGTAATTTTTTTGAAGTTCTAGATTTTCAGATCTTTGATCGTTGGGGTAATCAGGTTCATGGCTCGAATACTTCATGGGATGGAAGGTTGCTTGATAAAGACTTGCAATCTGGTATTTATGTTTATTCACTAGAAATCATAAATATACTTTTAAACGAAAAGGAGTTTTTAAAAGGAGAAGTGGTGTTGGTGAAGTAGAAAGAGATTGATCTCATCCTGATTAACATGGCATCTTTTTAAAATAAAAAAAATGAATTTAATTTTAAGAATTACTACTGTCTTATATATTTTTATTCTCTTCCCAACATTAATAAATGGTCAGGATATTACACTGGAGCCTAATTTACTTACTTCTGGTTTTCACATTTCAGTAATAGGTACAAGTGGGTTCACAAAATTTGGATTCGAACCCAATGCAGCTATTTCGCTTAGAAGCCCACTGCTGACTCAAAATTCCTTTAGTGTTGACTTGCAATACTACTTTAAAGAAAGATATTTTTTCTCCTCCTCTATAGGAGTTCTAGTAACTACGCACAAGAACTATAAAAAGGCAAATGGTATGGATTGGTATCATTACAGAGATGGTTTAACGTGGTTAGAATACGGGAAAGTGAATTTTGGGATTGGGTATATAAAGGTATTAAATAGAAACATCCTAAAAGCCGAATTTAAGGCAGGTGGATTAAAGCGAAGGAACTATTTATTAACTAGGGGTGAAGGAAGTTTTAGCAGAGTTTCAAGAATACGAACAAATTCTAAAATACATCCTTTCGTCAATTTGAAATTTAGCTATGGAATTATTCTGAATAATTATGATTTAGTAGAACTAGGCGCTCATTATCGGCATTCGTTTTCAGATATATATATTGGTGATTATCTTGGTTTGACAGAATTTTATGGAAGAGGTACGGAGCTTGGTATCAATCTATCCTATACATTCACAAACTACACAAGAAGGCTTGCTAAAAGAAAATCAAAAAGAGATTTCTTAGCGTATAAAAAATCAAGAAGAAAGCTAGGCGACAAAGATAGGTTAATAGAAATATCCTCAGAGTTATTTTCGTATTTAAATATCAATAAGGATCCCGAGGGTATTATAGTAAACAGTTATAGTAATCTATACGCTTTTAGAGCAAAAGTAGAGTTTGGTATAACTGAAAAAAAGTTTATTGAAACTGGTTTACATTTCGGTAGCTATGATACAGGATATACAACGCTCTCTGAAAATAAGGCTAATAGATTTAGCAAACGAAGTTCAGGGCCGAATTATCAAACAACCATTAGTTTTGGACTTGGGTGCCGATTCCAGACGAAAAAGAAAATAAATATTTTGACGTTAAGTGGTGGTATATCTATCAATGGATCTGCAAGTGGAAGTGCAGGCTCAAGTTCAATAACAAGAAATAGCGATAACTTTATTTTTAGTATGATAGAATGGGAAGACGAGGACAAAACCTTTATTTACCCGACTATTTATGCTAATCTCAATAAAGATTTTCAAATAAGTAAAAGAATGTATCTTAGTTTGAATTTTAGGTATAATCTGGGATTAATTAAAAATTCTGTTCGTACTTATACAGCTATTACTTATAATTCTAAGGAACGTACATTTAGCGGAAGTAGAAACGGTACTTCTAGAGCAGTAGGTTTAGGGTTAAAATATAATTTAGGATCTGGAAATAAAAAACACTCTTCTCAACAAAATTGAGCTTTTGATAGGGAGGTGGTGTTGGTGAAGTAGAAAGAGATTGATCTCATCCTATCTATCATGGCATCTTTTAAAAATCTTGTTCAAAAAAAGTGGAACAGGGATTAGATTAATTTCCACGATAGATACGATTTGGATTGTTGCTAAAATGGAGGTTCTACTCATCCTGCAATCCGATAATCCTATAAATCATAGTTCAGAAAAAATGTGGGAAGAGATTAATTTGAGTCTTACGATTTGGTTTACTGCTAGAATTGAGATTGATCTCATCCTGACCATCTTACTATCTTTTAAAAACCCTGTTCAAAAAAATGTGGGTATAAGATTAGTAACTTAAGTTTCGGCATTTAAACAATTTGTAGGCTCAAATAGGAAATCAACTGTACATAGTTAATTGAAATAGTACAGGATAGATAAATACTTCTTTCATCATAGATTGAAAACGATGAATAATTTTAAACATAGAGCTAAGGCTACTTTTCAAGAAAAAACCAAAGGGATTTTTAAAAAAAGAAGAATATAAAATTTAGAATAATTTTCGGCCTTGATAATTTTAGCGTCGAATGCTATTTAAAATGAGCGAAGTCTTAACTGTTCGAGGTGCAACACAGAACAATTAAAAGAGGATGTTAGCTAGGCTATGCTTATGCATTGAAAACCAATGTATATAGCGAGTTTTAAGCCTGAAGCCATTTTAGAAGCATGAGTAAGCGTAAAGAAACTGCCATAACCTTATGGCAGCATGAAACCTATTTTGACGGCATAAAAGTAAGTGAGAGAACAGCCTTAAATTTTTAATTATACTTAAAATATGATTCAGAGAAACATTTATGTAAGACACCGAAACTTGAGTTAGTAAGATTCGCTATATTTACAAATAACGTTTTCAATAAATGAAAAGTCTATTTTTTATATTCACAATGTTATCTAGTCAGGTATGCATAAATGCCCAAATCGAAGCAGGATTCAAAATGGGTTTATCTTTTTCAAATCTTAGACCAGATTGCCAAGGAGTAGACTGTCCCTATACACGTGTTCTACCTGGAGTATTATTTGGCCTAACAATGGATATTCCTTTAGACGATGACTTAACCTTGCAGCCAGAGTTGTTTTATGTTACAAAAGGATTTGAAGGTAGACCAGATTTAACTTCAGCAGAAATCGTAAATTATGTAGCATTACCTATTATGCTAAACTATCAAGTTACCCCTCGTCTCGGATTGAAGGCTGGCCCTGAATATTCTTATGAGTTCAATCATCTCTTACTAAATGGTACGAGTATCAGAGATGTGACGGAAGATACGATTCGAAAGTTTGATACAAGCTTATCAATTGGATTTTGCATACAACTCAATTATCGCTGGTATCTAGATTTGCGCTACACAGAAGGCTTGAGTCTTTTTGCTGTAGACGATCCACGTCCAAAATATCGATCAGTTTACCTATCTTTTAATCGTTTGCTTGAGGTAAAGGGAGATTGAAGATGAAGGTTTAATAGATTCGTGAGATTAACAAAATTAGGACTATCTCATTATAAAAGTCAAAATCATGCTTCATCTTATTATTCGTGTTTAAAAGAAGAAGTTATTTTCGCTCTAGCTTACTTAATCATTTTGGTGGCAAAAAGTACTTATAAAGAAAACAAGTCGCCAAAGGCAAGGCTTAGGTTTCTTGGGTCAATCGAGCGTAGCTTAGGTTTTTTCCGACTAAAGATAGGACAGGCTTAAGCGGTAAAAAGGAACACTTGAGTGAGGCAGTACAAAATAAGACCTACCCCTCTTTAAACGCAATCGTCCCCAAACTAACCTTCGTATCCTCCAGCTTAAAAATCTCCA
>ENA-ORXT01006349-ORXT01006349.1-marine-metagenome-genome-assembly--contig:-NODE-6349-length-11019-cov-13.270700_pt1 | contig 11019 bp, 3 predicted proteins | sample MGYA00237868_ERZ511482 | MGnify/ENA metagenome assembly ERZ511482
GGGGGGGGGGGGGGGGGGGGAGACGCGACGCGTCGTCCCGCGGTGGGGGCCCCCGCGCGGCCGCGTCGCCGTTTTTTGGCGGCGGCACGGCCTCGCGTCTGGCGCGTGCCGGCGGCGCGTGGTGTGTGTGCGCTGGTGCGGCGGCGCCTGCGCCCGGCCGCCGGTCGGTGGCGCCGCCGGCCGAGTGGGCGGGGGGCGCCTTCGGCCGTGCGCCCGCACACAAGACGCAGGCTGCATGGTGATGGCGCCCCTGAGAGTGCCTTTGCGCCAGGGCTGTGGCGCGCACGCCCAGTGCCCCACGTGCTTGACCCGCCCATGGGGCCGCCCCCGGCCGAGGTGCCCGCGCAGCGTGGACGGGAGCGCCCTTGCCGTGACCCGCGGGGCGATGGCCACCGCCACGGGGGGAGATGTGGGCGCCGATGGGGGACCCGGCGCCGCGCACCACCGTCGAGCTCGGCGCCTGCCACGTCGGGTGGTCCGCCCATGAGCGGCGTCGCCGTTGCCCCCAAGCCGAGTCAAGACCCGCCCATGGGGGGGCCCCAGCAACGGCTGCGTATCCTCCTTTGGTCTTGGCTCGAAAAGACATACCGGGACCATTTCCGGCCCGACGGTCCGTGCCCGATTGATCCCCATGCGATGGGCCGACCACCCCCGCGCCATTGCCGGTCGCGCTTGGCCCACCCCACGCGCACCCCGCGCCATGGCGACGGCGCCGACACACGCGGCGCTCGTCCACACTGGCGCGGCGGTCACCTCTCCCCCTCCTTGTGTGTTTGGTTGCAAAACGCGGCGCGACGGCGGCGACGCCGTCGGTGGCGCACCGGTCGCGGGCACCGGCGGGCCCGTGCCGCGGCGCCGTGGCGCCGGTCGGCGCCCCCGCGTCGGTGCTCGTCGAGCTGGCATGCAGCGGCCGGCAGCGCCTTCTCGTCGCCCAAAAGGACCTTGTCATGTGCCGAGGCGGGCAGTGCCCCCGCCCGCGTGTGCGGCGGTGCCATGGGGGCGGGGCGGGCCCTGGGCGCCGGTGCCAGGAGCGCGCTCCGCGCCCGGCAGCGTCGGCGGCGTGAGTGCCGCGACGGGCGCCATGGCGCGTCGGCGCCGCCCAGCGCAGGGGGACGTGCCCCTTTATCATCCTTGCCTCCTCACTTGCCGCTGTGTATCCTTCCCATCAAGCAACGACCGCCTGCTCCACGACCACCACGACTAGACGGCACCAACGACTGTCTCCCCACCCCTACCCCTCGGTATCCATCACTCTCACTGCTGGGGACACCCCCAACCAACGCCACTCACCTTTTTTTTATTCGCCCGCTCCCCCCCCTCCACCATGAGGCACGCCCGGGTCGCCGCCCTGGCGGCCGCCGCCGTCACGGCCACCACCACCACCCTCCTCTGCCGCCTCCCCTCTGCCGACGGTGCGGCCCCCGGGGCGGCGGTGCGCGTCAATGTCGGCGGCGGCGCCGCGGGCGCCTTTGCGCCCGCCACCGCCGCGGCCGTCGGCGGCAGCGTGGCCACCATTGACTTTCGCGGGCGCGTCGCCGGCGCGACCGCCGCCGCCCCCGACGCCCTCTACACGACCGTCCTCTACGCCAAGGCCCGCGGCGCCTTTACCGTCGACGTGCCGGTCGCGTCGGCCGGCACCTACGCCGTGACGCTGCATTGGGCGGAAGCGTGGGGCGGCGCCGCCGCCGTCGGCCGCCGCGTCTTTGACGTTGCCATTGGGGGGGAGCCGACCCTGACGGGGGTCGACGTGTTCGCCACCGTCGGGCAGCGGACGGCGCTCGTGCGGACGGCGACGACGACCGTCGGCGCGGAGCGGACCGTGTCCATCACGCTGACGAGCCGCGTGCAAAACGCCATGCTCAGCGCCGTGGAGGTCGTCCGCGTCGCCGGCCCGGTGGCCGCCGCCCCCCCGGCCGCCGCCCCCCCGGCCGCCGCCCCCCCGGCCGCCGCCGCGCCGGCTACGCCGCTGCGCCTCAACGTCGGTGGCCCTGCCGTCGGCGGCTTCACACCGGACGCCCCCTACCTGACGCCCGGCGGTGGCGCCACCCACACCCTGGCCACCAGCATCTGGGCGACGGTCACTGCCGCCACCCCCGCCGCCGCCGTGTACAACACGCAGCGGTGGGGCGAGGTGCTCGCCTATTCCTTCCCGCTGGCGCCGGGCGCGTACGTGGTGACGCTCCACTTTGCCGAGGTGTACCCCCGGGCCGCGCGCGTCGGCGGGCGGCTGTTTTCCATCACTGCAGAGGGGGGGGGGGCGCCCGCGTCGGTGGCGGCCGTGGACGTGTTTGCGGCGGCCGGCTGGGCAACGGCGCTGACGCGCACGGTGGAGGTGGAGGTCGTTGGGGCGGGGGGACTCCGCCTGACCCTCACGGCGGCGGTGCAGATGGTGGCGCTGCAGGGGATTGAGGTGGCCGCCGCCGCGACAGTGGCAGACGACACGCCTCGGGAAATGACGCAGTCGCCCGAGATCCCCATGCCGGCGCCGGCACCGCCTGCGCCGGTGGTGCCCGCGCCGACCGCCCCCGCACCCGCGGCGGTGCCCCCCCCCGCGACGCAAGACCACTTTGCCCACGCGGTCATTGACCCCCTCCCCGGCGCGGTCATTGCCAATGGCGACGGCGTTGCGTCCGTGACGCTTTCGGCGTTTGACTCGCACACGCACCGCTTCCACGCCGACGGCTCGGCGGGGCGCCTCGTCTCGTTTACGTGGACCGCCGCGGCGACGGGGGCGGTGCTCGGCCGCGGCGTGTCGGTGACCGTCGAGTTGGCGCTCGGCACCACGGGCGTGCGGCTGAATGTGGTCGACGACGGGGGGAATGACAGCGCCGCCGAGACGGTGGTGACGGTCGCCGGCTCCCTCGCGCGCGGCGCCTACTGCTACTATTACAAGGATGTGGGGGGGGCGCTGCCGGCCGACGCGGCGGGCGGGCCCGCGCCCGTCCACGCGGCGGTGGCGGCGGGGCTCTCCTTCCCCACCGCCGCCGCCTTTCCCGTCGGGCCCGCCGGCCGCGACGCCTTTGCGCAGCGGTGCGTCTTTCTGTACAAGGTCGAGGCGGACGCGGAGGTGGCGTTTGCGGCCGCCTATGCCGGCGGGTCGGTGGCCCTAACCGTCGGCGGCGAGACGGTGCTGGCCGCCTCGGCGGGCGGGTCCGCGACGGCGACCGGGACGGTGCGGTTGGCGGCGGGGATGCACGCCGCCGAAACGACCTACACGCACGCCGCCGGCTCTGCGGCGGCGGCCATGACGCTAACCGCCGGCGGCGCGCCCATCCCCGACGCGGCGCTCGAGTGGGACCGCGCGACGGTCGTCCCCATCATCACGTCCGTGTCGCCGGCGGCGGGCGGGCTCGCGCAGGGCACGCGGGTGACCATCCGGGGGGTCGGCTTTTACGCGCCGGCGCCGGCAGTGACGTTTGGGGGCGTGCCCGCGACGGGCGTCGCGCGCACCGGCTCGACGGTGCTGCGGGTGTTGGCGCCGGCGGCCGACGGTGCGGGCACGGTGGGCGTGGCGGTGGCTGGCGGCGGCGCGGTCGGCGGCGCGGCCGCCGCCTACACCTACGAGGCGGGCCGCGCGCACCCGATCAAGTTCCGCCAGACGGCGCTCAAGGCGGCCGACGGCAAGGACTTTCGCATCGCTGGGCCGACGGCCATTGCGCTCGGCCCCGACGGCCGCGTGTACGTTGGCCAATACAAGGAGCACGTGCAGGCGCTGACGATTGACGGCGACTATGTGGTGACGGACGTGTGCACGAGCGCGTCGGTTGGGGACAAGCGGAGCGTCCTCAGCCTCTCGTTTGACCCGCTGGCGACCGGCGACGGGCTGCGGCTGCTCGCCGCCACGTCCATCCTCTACTATGCGCAAAACCACAAGCAGCGGCGCTCCGCGTGGGACAATGGGCAGGTCGTTGTCCTCCGGCCCGGCGTCGGCGGCTCGTGCCTCGGCGTCGAGGCGGTGCTCATTGACGGCCTGCCCGTGTCCAACCACGACCACGCGGTGCAGGCGCTTGAGTGGGACCAGCAGGGCGCGCTACTGCTGGCGGCGGGGGGCTTTACCAACCAGGGGGCCAACGTCAAGGGCATCCGCCTCGGCGGCGTCGACGAGACGCCCCTGTCGGCGGCGGTGCTGCGCGCGCCCGTCCACGCGGCGGGCTTTGACGGGCGGATCACCTATGACCAGACGGTCGACGAGCGGGCGACGCGGCAGACGGGCGGGACCGTGTCGGTGTGGGCGGCGGGCCTGCGCAACGCCTTTGACACGGTGTTGCACACCAACGGGGCGCTCTACGGGACGGACAATGGCCCCAACGCGGGCTATGGCGACGTGGCTGTGGGGTGCGGCGGCTCTGCCAAGGGGTACGGCCAAAAAGACAAGCTCCTCCGCCTCACCGCCGGCAGCTACCACGGGCACCCCAACCGCAACCGGGCGCGCGACGACCCGCGGCAGTGCACGTACCACCGCAATTCGGACGGGGCGGGCGGCGGCTACACGCCGGCGCTCGCCGACCTCGGCCGCTCCTCCATGAATGGGGTGCTCGAGTTTATGGGCAACGCCTTTGGGGGCGCCCTCAAACACGACCTGCTCATTGCCAAGTTTAGCGGCCGCCGCGGGGCGGGCGTCACGGCCCGCGCGCGCCTCTCTGCCGACGGCAAGGCAGTCACCTCGTTGGCCGACTTGCTCCCCTTTTCCGGCCTGCTGCTCGTGCAGGCCGCGACCGGCGCGGTCCTCGCGCCGCAAACGCAAAAGAACCGCGTCACCGTCTACGTGCCCGACTACCCGCCGCCGCCGGCCGCGGCGCCGCCGGCCGTGGCGGGCGTCGCGCCGCACCGCGGCCGCGTCGGCGGCGGCAATGGGGTGACGATTGCGGGGCACAACTTTGGGGCGGCCCCGACGGCGACGCTCGGCGGCCGCCCGTGTGGCAACGTGCGGGACGTGGCGGCGGACGGGACGAGCTTTCGGTGCACCGCCCCGGCGGGCGTGGCGGGCGCGCTCGTGCGCGTCGTCGTCACGGCGGGTGGGCGGGGGAGTGCGACGACGCCGGGGCGGGGGGACTACTGGTACATGGAGGTTTAGGCGGATGGGGGGAGGCGCGGAGGGGACGGGAGGAGCACGCGGGACGATAAATAACTTTACTGCACAGTTTTTTTTCTCTTCCCTATTGACGCCCGCCTGTGACCCATGTCTTCGGCGCCAGCTCGTCCGGTCGCGAAGAATTACGCACAATGCCATGACCATCACTCTCATGAACTCTGCATTTTCGACAGGCAGTCTGCCCCTTACACTTGTGGCGCTGTTCGACGTCGAGTGCGGCGTGCGGTGGCTCCCGGAATTGCGACGTAGCCGTGCTGATCCCGTCCTCGCCGCAGTCGCCCATATGAGACTGGCAGAGTGCAAGGGCGCTGGCGCGACCTTGCTCCCGGCCGCGCACCGTGATCGCGGGTGTCGGACGCCGCGACGCGACTTGCAACGCCTACAAGAAGGCGCTGTACGAGGCGCGCGTACTGCCTGCCGACAACCAGTCGACGCCTTGCCTGCGGTGGACGCCCTTTCCCCGCAGTGATGGCGGGTGACACGACGGCGGCGGCGGCGGTGGCGCCGTCCGCGTCCGCCGCAAGCGGCAATGGCGGCGACGCTCCCGCGGTGGCGGCGGCCCCCGTGGTGGAGCTGGAGGAATACCTGACCATGACCGAGGAGCAGCGGTCGGCACTGCCGCGCTCGCGCCAAAAGAAGTTGGCCAAGCTCGCCGACGTTGCCCGCCGCAAGGCCGCCAAAGCGGAAGCCGCTGCTTCCGCCCCCGACTCGGGTGCTGGCGGTGGTGGTGGCGGCGGGGGTGGTGACAAGGGCGGCGCCAAAAAGGGCGGCGGCGGCGGTCGGGCGGCCAAGAAGATTGCGTCGCTGGCGGCCAAGGACGCGGCCGACGCGGCGGCTTTTGTCAACGACACGCCCGAGGGGGAGAAGAAGCGGATGAACGGTCCGATGGCGGCCGCCTACCAGCCGCGCGCCGTCGAGTCGGCGTGGTACCAGTGGTGGGAAAAGGAGGGCTTCTTTTCGGCGTCGGCGGAGGCGGGGCGCAAGGCCGGGCCGGACGGGCGGTTTGTTATGGTCATCCCACCGCCCAATGTCACCGGCTCCCTCCACCTGGGGCACACGCTCATGGCGGCGGTGGAGGATACACTTACCCGCTGGCATCGCATGCACGGCCGCGTCGCGCTGTACGTGCCCGGGGTGGACCATGCGGGCATTGCCACGCAGGCGGTTGTGGAGAAGAAGCTGAAACGGGAGCGAAACATCACCCGCCATGACCTCGGCCGCGAGGCGTTTGTCGCGGAAGTGTGGAAGTGGAAGGAGGCGTACGGCTCGCAGATCTGCTCGCAGCTGCGTCGCGTCGGCTCCTCCCTTGACTGGTCGCGGGAGCAGTTCACGCTGTCGCCCAAGCTTTCCCGCGCCGTCACGGAAGCGTTTTGCCGGCTGTACAACATGCGGGACGGCAAGACTGGGGAGCGGCTCGTGTACCGCAAAAAGCGGCTGGTGCACTGGTGCTGCAAGCTCCGCACCGCCCTGTCAAACATTGAAGTCGACAATGTGGAGATCCCCGGCCGTACCCTGCGGGCGGTGCCTGACCACGACGAGCCCGTCGAGTTTGGGGTGTTGACCAACTTTTCGTACCGCTTCGTGCCCGACCCGGCAGCGGCAGAGGGGGAGCTGACCGAGCTCGTCGTCGCAACGACCCGACTCGAGACGATGCTCGCCGACGTGGCTGTCGCCATCCACCCAGACGACACCCGGTACGCGCACCTGGTCGGCCGCCGCCTGCAGCACCCCTTCTCGGACCGCACCATCCCGGTCATTGCAGACGGGGTGCTGGTCAAGATGGGTTTTGGGACCGGGGCTGTCAAGATCACCCCCGCGCACGACGCCAACGATTTCGAGTGCGGGCAGCGCAACAACCTGCCGGCCTACTCGCTGCTCAACGACGACGGGCGGCTCAACGCGGAGCACGGCGCGGAGTTTGCGGGCATGCTCCGCTACGAGGCTCGCGTGGCGGTGGAGAAGGCGCTCGACGCCAAGGGCCTCCTTCGCGGCAAGGAGCCCAATGCCATGGTCCTCGGCGTCTGCTCCCGCACAGGGGACGTTATTGAGCCGCGCCTGCTCCCGCAGTGGTACGTCAACTGCGACGGGATGGCGCTGCGGGCGGTTGCGGCGATGAAGACGGACGCGGAAGAGGACGCGGCGGCAGCAGTCGACGCTGCGCGTGCGGCGGGGGTGACGGAGGACCTTCATGCGGGGCAGTTGGATATCCAGCCCAAGGCCTTCCGGTCGACGTGGAAGGGCTGGTTGACAGACATCCACCCGTGGTGCATCTCGCGGCAGCTGTGGTGGGGTCACCGCATCCCCGCGTACCACGTGTGCTTGCCGGGGCTGTCAGAGGAGGTGATGGTCGTCGGCCGCGACGAGGCGGAAGCGCGTGCGAGCGTGCCCGAGCGGCTGGCCGAGGCCGCCGCGGCGGGCAACGAGGGCGCCGCAGCCCTGCTGTCGGCGGGGGCCTTGTCGCCCGAGGCGCTCGCGGCGGTGGAGCTCAAGCAAGACGATGACGTGCTTGACACCTGGTTCTCGTCGGGCCTCTTCCCCTTCTCCTCATTTGGTTGGCCCGACGAGGACGCTGAATCGGAAATGAGCGCCTTTTACCCGACGACGCTGTTGGAGACGGGCCACGACATTATCTTCTTCTGGGTCGCCCGGATGGTCATGTTTGGCCAAACGTTGACAGGCAAGCTGCCTTTCTCCACCGTTTTCCTCCACCCTATGGTGCGGGACAAGTACGGGCGTAAGATGTCCAAGTCGCTTGGCAACGTTGTCGACCCGCTGCAGGTCATTGAGGGCTCCACTCTCAAGGAGCTACTCGCCAAGGTGTCGGGCTCCAACGTCGCGCCGACCGAGATTGCGCGCGCCACGGAGGCGACGCGCACCGAGTTCCCGGCCGGCATCCCTGAATGCGGCGCGGACGCGCTACGCTTTGGGCTCCTCGCCTACCTGGTGCAGACGCGGGATGTCAACTTGGACGTTGGCCGCGTTGTCGGTTACCGCAACTTTTGCAATAAGTTGTGGAACGCCGCCCGGTTTGCGCTCGCCAAGCTCGGCGACGACTTCACGCCGACCGCCGAGGGCCTGGCCGCTGCCCGAGCGGCGGGCGTTACGGCCGACGCGTGGATCCTCTCGCGCCTCGACAGGGCGGTCGAGACGGTGAACACTGCCTTTGCGTCCTACGCGTTCGCCGACGCGGTCACGGCGGCGTACAACTTTTGGTTGTACGACCTCTGTGACGTGTACCTCGAGTTGGCCAAGCGCTTTATCTCGGGCGGCGAGGCGGACGACGCGGTCCGCGTTGCCGCCACGCGCCACGTGCTGTACGAGTGCCTGGACGTTGGCTTGCGGCTGCTCCACCCAATGATGCCGTTTGTCACGGAGGAGCTGTACCAGCGGCTGCCCGGTGCAGCCGCCCGGGCGGTGCCGTCCATCATGATCACCCCCTTCCCGGTCGTTCGCGACGGCTGGCGGTCACCCGCCGCCGAGGCGGCGATGGAGACGGTCACGACGCTCGTGCACGCGTGTCGGTCCCTCAAAGCCAGCTACTCTCTGGCGCCTTCGGCGCGCCCCGACGTTGTCGTTGTCACCAGCGCTGGGTCTGACGGCGCCACCCCGACCGTCGAGACGGACTATGTGTCGGCGCTCGGCGGCCTCGGCACCGTCACGTCGACGGTTGCGACGGCGTCGGCGCCCGCGGCGGTCGCCGAAGGCAGCGCCGTGTCGGTCGTCAATGACACCCTCGCGTTGCACATGCAGCTGTCGGGGCTCGTTGACTTTGCGGTGGAGGTGGCCAAACTGACCGCCGCCGCCGCGGAGAAGCGAACGCTGGCCGACAAGACGCGGTCACGCGTCGACGCGCCGGGCTACGCCGACAAGGTGCCGGAGCGGCAGCGCAAGGCGGACAGCGAGCGGCTGGCCAAGTACGATGAGGAGGTCGCGACGATGGAGCAGCTGGCGGAGCGGATGCGGGCGATGATGGGCTCCAAGGCGTAGGTGGCGTGCGGGGACACGCCTGGTTTGGTAGGGGTCGTCTATCCTCCTTTTGTCTCTGGTCGCGTAGGTACCTTCGTTTCTTCTCTTTTTCTCTGTTCGGCATTTTCTTCTCTCTTTTTGACGGTTGCCTCTGGAACTGCGTCTCTTTCGTCGCGCTTCTGGCCATGGCAGATTGACAAACCTCAGGCGGCAGGCGGCCACAAGGACGTCTACCGCGCCACACTGGTTAGGGACACTGCCCGTGTCCAGCAAGCGTTTCTGGTCGCCCGGACGCGAACCGGAGCCCACCTGCGGGCCGCCCCGACCAGCACCGCCAGAGGCAGCATGCACCGTTCCCGGTCAGCGGCCCACCTCGGCAGCCACGGGCGCGGCCTATTACTGTAAATAATACCATGACCGGGCGTGTGCGGCCGCCATGTCACCGCATGGGGCCGCCGCCTTGTCCAGCGCGGCTGATCACGACGTCGGTTTTGCCTCGCCAAGTAGAGATGCCCAACTGGTTTATCCTAACTGGTTAAAACTGGTTGACATTAATTAAAAACCGGACATCGCTTGCGAACTAGTTTCGGAAAAACATATTGGTCAAACTGCTTGTTTTTTAATACGGTACCATTTCGGTCACGTGACCAGAATTGTCGCTGTTCCTTGGCGTAAGTGCGTGACGAGTTCCAACTTGATGACTCGTGCACGGCCAGATCCGACGACTTGTGTCTTCGTCTCTCACACCGGCCCCGTCGCCGACGTGTAACCACACCGCACCTCAGTCGCACATCCACACCGCACACAAGTCGGGCAACCACACCCTACACGCCTGCACAGGAAAGGGACCGCCTCGCACGCAACACGCAGCCGTGCGGGAAGAGTGAAGGTGCATGCACCCAGCAGCCTCGCGTAGATCTGAGAAAGAAAAGAAGAAACGAGGACCAATGCGCATGCCAAGAACACATCATGCACAAAGAAGCAAATGAGAAGGGAAGGTCGCGCAGCGGAGAAAGATGCTCGTGTCAGACGCGCTGCACACAGTGAACATTACATGTTCTGGCAGCTCGAGCGACGTCCACACATCACCTACAAACGTATCCCCCACAAACACACACAAGCAACTTTTCATGTATCATACCATGCGGCTGGACGTGATGATAAAGAATGTTGCCACGACCCTATGCGGTGCAGTAGACGGATGCCTACAACGAGTCAAAGACCAGCGTGGGTACAGCACATGGCACCAATGACCAACCGACGACAGAGCGTTCGGTGGGGGTGGGGGGGGGGGACAAGTGTGGCGCTTGGGTCGGCGTGGCCTGGGAGAATGGATTGCCCATGCGCGGGATGGGCCAAGACGGCTGAGATTGCCGTGCGGGCTGTCCGTGTACTTGTCAACTCTTGGGTGGCTGCGACCCACTCGCTGCGGAGCCACAGTCACCCAGTCTCAATTGTGGCTGGCGCTCCCCCTGCCCAACTAACTAGTTTAAAAACTGGTTATTGGCCACCAAAAACATCGGATGAACTGGTTCGGCCGCGCGAACCAATTGGGCATCCCTATCGCCAAGGAAACGTCGGCGCGCTGTGCCACCAATAATTCGAGCGCTCAGCCCGCCCCTCGCGACTCTGCCCTGCCGTGCCATGCACGGCGCTCCGACGATCGCGCGACCCGCTGTAGTCTCGTCGGGCTCGCCGCCATTTTTGTACGCCCGCCGTCCCTGCCGCTGCCACCCCTCCCCCGTCGGCCACCCCGTCGCGACAGCGGCCGGTGACGCCACTCGGGCGGGCGAGCCACCCCGTGGGGCGCTCCATCCCGCCGCGGCCAACGTTGCGGCCGTCGCCGTGCCTCGCTGCCCCTCGCGTGTGGGCGGCCCCTGCCCGCCGACCTTTGGCCGGCCATGCGCAGGCGACGGTGAGTCCTCCACGCCCCCCCCCACCCCCCCCGCTTGCCCCCCCCC
>ENA-ORXT01006351-ORXT01006351.1-marine-metagenome-genome-assembly--contig:-NODE-6351-length-11018-cov-7.402066_pt1 | contig 11018 bp, 12 predicted proteins | sample MGYA00237868_ERZ511482 | MGnify/ENA metagenome assembly ERZ511482
GGGTCGCGCGGGGCGCGGGGCGCGGCGGGCACGGCGCGCGGGGCGCCCATTCTTCCACTGGCGCCGGGGCGCCGGGGGGGGCGACACCCCTGAGCGCCGCCGCCCGGCGGCGCTCTCTAGCGCCGCCCGACCCTGTCGTATGGTCCCAAAGACAAAGACTTCCTAGCACTACCGCGGCGCCCCCATGACTACCTGCGCCAACCAGCTCAACATCGAGAGAAGCAACAACAGCGCAAAAACAGACAATTCACACACAAAGGAACAAACCCGCCGTCGCTACGGGGGGCGCGCTTGCAGCGCTCGAGTCTTAGAACTGCGGCAGGCCACGGGTGGGGTCCGCACCGTCCACCAACACTAGGCCAGAGCGCGGCTCCGTGTCCGACGCCTGCGTCGGGAGCAGCCGGCGCACCTCCGCCACCCACAAAGGGAAGTGGCCGTCGCCGATGGCGCCGCCACGCGTCGAGGTGCGGATGTCAGCGGCAATCTCCAGCACGTTGCGCACTTTCGTCACCACAAATGCGACGTGGCCGAGCGTCGCCGAGATGACGCGCTCGCCCGTTGGCCCTTGCGGCTGCTTGATACGGCCGGAGGCGCCCACGGACACGAAGAGCTTGGAGAGCGCGTCAAGGCACGCCTTGCGCCCGTTCGCCGTCAGATAGAACGCGTCGTCGGTCAGCAGCGTGACGGCCATCTCCTTCGTGAGGTTCTTGAGCTCGACATCTAGGCTCTCGAAGTAGGTCGCGACGATAATGTCCGTCCACATCTGGTGCAAGTGCGGCTTCACGCGCATCGCCAGGAGGGAGACGCGGACGTTGGCAAAGATGGTCGGGTTCTTCCGGCTGGACCGCCGGATGAAGGACTTGAGCCACTGCTCCGCCTTCTGCATACCCTCCTTCTGCACCGATTCGGCAGACACCACCAGGGTGTCCCAGTTATCGTCCGACGACGAGAAGACAAGCACCGTCTTGACGGCCGTAGCAAAGTCGTCAATGAGCACCTCGCGATACGCCTTCTGCAAAGTCCCTCGATAGAAAAAGAGACGAGGACAGACACAATACATGGCAAACGGAGCAAAGCCAGCGAAGCGTGAGTAAGAGTCTCGTTGACACACTTGCAGAGCGCCCCCCCGAGCCTCATCCGCCCCGCCCTCCTCGCAACGCCCTGCTCAATCCGCGCGCCCGCTTACTCACGCGCACAATGAAGACAATGCAAACTTACGGTCACCAGCTTCAGCAGGTTCTCCTTTTTCGCCGACTCGTCGTCATCCACGCCAGCGCTGCCGAGCTTTCCGAGCGCGACAGCGCTCTTAACGCTGTCGAGAACGGTCTTTTCAACTGCCGAAAGCCGCCCCAGCGTCTGTTGCGAAAGCTGCATGCTTGCATCCAGCTTCGTCTTCAGGCCCACCAGTGTGTCCTTCATCTCCGACACTGCGGCCTCCATCGCCGACACGTCAATGCGCACCGAGCGCGTCGCTCCGAATATCGCGCGCTCCAGGATGTGCGCAGGCCGCTCCCCGCGCGCGCCTGGACCCAGTGCTGCGGCCAGCGGGTCAACCGTAGCCTGCGCGGTGGCGGTCATCGGGAACTGCACGTCGCTGCCGTCGGGATCTGGGTAGGCGCGGGTCGCGAGACGGGCGCCTGCGCGGGGGCCGGCCGCCCCAGATGCCGGAGCCGTTGCGGCCCCCACCGTCGTGCTGCCAATCACGGGCAAGACGGGCGGCTGCATGTCAACGCCTTCAACGATGGCCGCTGTCGGACGACGTGCCGAATCACCGAGGTCACCGCGGGGTGACTGCGACGGTGTCTCCGCCGACTGGTCACCACCATCAGGCGACGGCGGCGTCGGCGCCGGCCGCAGAGATGCCAGCCCGCCACCACCACCAGTGGGCGACGGCGTCGTCACGCGCCCGGTGCTACCGAGCGACACCTGGGGCGTAGAGGTCGGCAGGCTGGCACGGGCGCCGAGTACTGCGGTGCGCCGATCCTCGGCCATGTCCGGCCCCGTCATGAGCTCGATGACACGGAGCGTCGGCACCTTGTGAGTGCGGCGGCGAACGCTGAGCACCACAGGACGTTCCGGGCCTCGACCCGGTTGTGTGCGCAGGGTCGCGGCCGTCGGTGTTGTGGCACGGCGGGCAGTTCCTCGAACGGGGCGCAACGAGACGCCTGCAGGCACCACGCTGAGGCCGAGGGTGGCCGCCACAGCCGACGAGCCGGCGGCGGTCAGCGAAGGATCACCAGACGGGCCGGCGGGACGGCCGGGGGCTGGCGCGCACACCAAGTTGGAAGGGCCCGAGCGAACCGCAGGTCGAGGGGCGATTGACGCGCCTGCTCTCGCGCCTGCGGCCGAGCCGGCGACTGCTTCCGTCGCCATAAACGCGGACGGCGGCGAGGGCGTCCAGCGCCCCACCGTGGCGGTGCCGGAAAACGCCAGACCGGCCGCTGCCGGCCGCTTGCCCTTGCCCTTGGCGCTCGGCGGCGTCACCGCCACGTGCGCGTTGGTCGGTGAGGGCATTGTCTTCGGCGTCGGCGAGCGCGGCGCGCACAAGTCGTCATCAGACTCGTCTACACCAACAGGCCCGCCCCCCAAAGACGCCAGGGCTCGGGCTGCCGCCCGCGCCGTCGCGCGTGCATCCGTCGGCGACGTCTCGATGGCGTCGGCCTTGTTCTTGTTTCGGGCGGCCACAGCCGCCCGGCGCAGCTCTATCTTGTGCGCCCGGTCTGCGGGCGTGGGGGGGTTCATTGTAGATGAGCCAGAGCAGACAGAAGTGGTTGGGTTAGCGGGGAGCGGAAGGGGGCGGGGGGTGGGTGGCAGCAGAAGGGCAGGCTTCGGATGGACGAGTGAGTACCACGTCCCCGGTGAGAATGAGCTGGTTGACCGCGCCTTTATACTGCCACCGCCACTCACTCGGTCGGCTTTTGCTGGCTTCGACCACGCCCCACTGCCGCAAGCTTGGGACCAACGCAGCGCGAACCAAGCCCACGCCGCCCGCATCCCTCCCTAACAGACGCCGCGAACAGAGGGACGCAGCAGAGCATCCAGAGCGCGTCCATCCCACCTTGATCACAACGCCGCCCCTCGATCACTGAGACGCACACGTACCATGTTCGGCAGAGAATCAAGAGCCATGGGGAAGGAGGCGCACGGACCGTAGCACCCCGCAGCGTCCGTGGGCAAGCGGGCAAGCCGCAGGCCCGAAAGAAAGGTGGTTCGCACAAGACCAAAACTCAGAAGGCCGAGGAGCAACAGCCGCAGGTACCAGTGGTCGTCATGGACGGTCCGCGCACCGAGCGGCTCATGGCCACACCCCAGAAGCGCAGCCGATTGCCCAAAAAACGCATGCACAGAGCCACCCCACCATTCCCGCTAACTGCCTCGGCCCCCCCCTCCCCGCACCGCATCGCGTCGGAGATAAAAACACGCCAGCACATCCATCCTTCGATCAAACGTCAGCCACCACCATAGGACCGGGCAATGAGACCGCCCACGATCCGCATAAGGCAAAGGCAAAAAGCGTACCGACCGTTACCGTGACCCAGAGAAGAGCAACGGTCGGGGGTTCTTCTCACGAAAACGGCGGCAACTTGCGGCGGTTTGCGACTGTCAGCGACGGGGCATGCCAGGCGGCTTCCCGCGGGCGCGCTCCGTCCAAGGTCATCAGCGGCGCAGCGCGGCTGGCGGCGCACGGGGTCGGCGGCGCCAAAGCGACACGGAGCCGTGCCCGTCCCACGGGGCGAAGGCAGTGAGCGTCGCCTTCAGCGGCGCGGCGCACCGTCAGCGGATCCGAGGCAAGCAAGTAATCGATTTCCACAACATAAATGGGGATTGAAAAAAGCTGCTGTGAAGAAGTCTTGTTAATTTCACTCTTGTTCATCTTGCCTGTCGCGGTCACTATTTGGATCAACAAGGCTCCTCCTTTGATTGGTTGTAGAGATGCCGCATCGGCCATTGCCCCACAAGCTGCTGACAAGTGGCACCAGGAAAAGAATACACGGCCAAGACGTGCGCTGTGCTTGTTACAACTGCCCGTCTGCTGGATTCCATCGGTCAGTCTTCTCTAGGCGCAATCCGCTCGTCACCAGCGCAGCGGTTGACACGTCCCGTTCGGAGACTGGCACGGCGCTCGGCTACGCCTTTACGTCGTGGCCGCAGCGTTTGAGCGGTGCACGCCCCGCTCGTGCCGCCTGTGTGCTTCTGCCAGTATTTTTGGGTATCGGTCGCCCATCGGCGGCAATCGGCGGCGGTCGACCACCCACTCGAGCGTGCGGCTTTGTCGTTTTTTTGGTTGCTCTCTCCCGTCCCACTCGTGTACGCGGTTCTCTGGCTCGTGGCCCCACACCGGCATGAACCATCAGCCACAGTCAAGTACGTTCTTGCATCTTACCTGTGCTCTGTGTCTCCACCGCTCGGCCACCCATCGATCGCAATCGGACGTCTTGTCCCTGACAGGAGCATTGGGGGGAGGTTTGGTGTCTGGCGAGCGCCACGCGCGCTGACGAAGGCGGTTTTCCTCCTGTGTCCGCGACTGCCTGGGAAATGCACCCCGAAGTGCACGGACTTCTGACGTCTGTTGTGACTGTCTGCCTTGACGCCGGTTGTGTGTGTGGTCATGCCTTGTCTGTTACCTGGCGGGTAGTGAGGCCCACTAATCCGTGGCCATTCGCTGGCCTTGTGGGAAGACGGTGGCCACAAACCGCCCTCGGAGACGGGCCTCTCACTTCTATGTCGCTCCTTTGGGGGCGCTCGCGCCTGGCAACGCTGCTTGTGGCCTCTGCGTCGGCTGCCCCGCGGCGTCGCCGACGCTGACCACGACCACCGTGCTCCCTGCCGTTGGGTGGCGCTCCCCCGCGGCGCCGACGACGTCGACACCAACCTCTGCGATACCCGTCTTTGGGCAGCCCTCCCCCGCTGCCCAGCTGAGTCGGACGGCCAAAGCTGCGCTCCCTGCTGTTTGGCGGCGCTCCCCCGCGGCGTCTCCGATGCCGACGGCAAACGCCGCGCTTCCCGCCGTTTGACAGCTCTGCCCCGCGGCGTCGCCGACGCCGACGGCCGCGTCCGTGCTCTCCGTCGCTGGGCGGAGCTCGCTCCAGACCCAGGCGACGCCAGCGACCAGCACTGTGCCCCCCGCCGTTTCCCGGCGCTCCCCAGCGGCATCACGGACGCCGGCGACGAACGCCCCCATCCCCGTCATTTGGCGGCGCGCTCCCAAGGCGCAGGCGACATCGGCGCCCACGGCCGTGCCGGCCGCCGTCGGTCGGCGCTACCCCGAGGAGTAGGCGACGCCGGCGACCACCGCCGCGCTTCCCATCAGTGGACGGAGCTGCCCCGCCGTGCCGCCGACGCCGACGGCCGGCTTCGCGCTCCCCATCGTTGGGCGGCGCGTCGCCAAGGCTCAGGGAACGCCGGCGACAACGTGCACGCTCCCCGCCGTTGGGCGGCGCCCCCGTGTGGCGTATCCACCGCCGAACGCCAGCGCCGCGCCCCTACCCGTTAGGCGGCGCTCGCACGACTTGTCGCTGACGCCAACGGCTGCCACGAGGCTTCGTGCTCTCTGCGAGTGCTGTCTCTCGTGGACGGGGAGGTACGCGGCAGACTGTGTTTTTTCACGCGCCAACCACAAGCCTGATGAGGCCATTTTATGGACCTACGCCGTATTCGGTCTGCGGTGTCGTGAAGTCGACCATCGGCATGCGCTGGCATATGCTGACCAAGCACCCCCATCTTCCGCGCAACATCAACCGGCGGCTGCCCCCGCGGCAGGTTGGGCCAGATCCTGCCGCGCCGTCGATTTTGCCTATTACCCCTGTCGTGCCGCCACCACCAGCCTCGGCCGACCAGGCGGCTGCCGACCTTCCAGCGGCTCCGAATGCGCCGAATGCGGACGTTCCAGGTGGGGATCTGTTTGCCAGGCTCGGTGCAACGGCCGCCGACGACCCTTCCCGCGCCCTCGTGCTCGCCGACTTTGCGGCGGGACAAGCGGCTCGGGACGCGCAAGCGGCGACTGCCGCGGCTCGGACAGCCGGCGCAGGCGCCAGGCCGCCGCGGGGCGCAGCACCGAGGGAGTGCGTGCTGCAGTCGGATGCCCTCTGCCGCTCCTCCGTAGCCACGGAGGCGCAAGCAGCATACGAGCGTGTTGGGGACGCCCGCAGCTGCGAGCCGGCCGTCTCCATGAGGCCCAACGCCAAGCCTGGTCAGTTTGACACCCCCATAGTGAAGGACTTGCAGTTGCTGCTGCAGGAGATGGGAGGCTCAGGCGCGTCCCTGTCGGACCAGACCAAGCTGTTCCAGTTTTTTGTGAAGTATGACCGGACAATTGTCGCGGCGTGCGAGGCGGCCGCCAAAGCGTCCGCGGGAGGGGGCGGGTCGGCGGGATGCTCTTCCAACGCGCCGGCGTCCTCTGGTGGCGCTAACGCCAATGCATCCGCGGCGGCGAGCGGGTCTACCGCTACGGCATCGGCGACGGGGGGGGCTTCGTCGGCGAAGGCGTCGGCGATGGCGGGCGGCTCCTCCGCCAACGCCTCGGCGGTTGCGAGCGGGTCGAATGCCACGGCGTCGGCTATGAGGGGGGGCTCGTCGGCCAACGCGTCGGCAACGGCGGGCGGCGCCTCTGCGGACGCCTCGGCGGCGGCGGGCGAGTCGACAATTTCTACGCCGCCGACAGGGGGGAGCTCTTCGGTCAAAACGTCGGCGACGGGGAAGGGCTCTTCCGCTGACGCCTCGGCGGCGGCGGGCCGGTTGACCGCCACCGCGTCGACGACGAGGGGGGGCTCTTCCGCTAACGCATCGGCGACGGAGGGTGTGTCCGACGTCTCTTTGGAAACTATGGGTCGGCCGATCGTGAACGCGTCTACGAGGGCGGCCTCTCCCACCAACGTGCCGGCGCCTACTGGCGGCTCCTCCAGTGACTTCTTGGCGGCGGCGGGTGAGTCGACCACGGCCGCTTTCGCGACGAGGGCGGGATCGCACACCGACGAACAGGTGCCTAGAGGCGGCACCTCCGCCGACGCCGCGGCGGCGTCGCGCAAGGGCGGCTCAACGGCCGGCGGCTGCTCATTGTCCGACGCCCTCAAGGCTCGTGGCAGCCCGTTCATTTCGGGCGTGTTCAAAACGGCCAACACGCTACGAAACGCGTTGCGGGATGATCTAGACGATGCGGTGTTGATGGCGGGCTGGAAGAAGTGCACCATGACGCAGGGGGGGGTCAAGTACGTTGCCTTCTTCCGATCGGCGATGGACGTGGCGCTACGCGTGCTTCGGGATGCCGGCAGGGTGCAGCTACGCCGTGATGCCGCAGAGGTTGGCGACCGACGGGAACACCCTATTGACGGTGAGGCTTTTCAGGCACACCAGGACGCCATCGACTCCATCTCGGGAGGAAGTGGCTTTGTGCTCGGCATCTACGTCTACAGCGACGCGACGTTGCTTTCATGGTCAGGTGGTACGATTCGGTGCTCAGTTCCTTCGGTTGTGCATGACTTGTATGCTCGGTGTATTTTTGGCTTCTCTACCGCTCTGAGCCTGTTCGTGCGCCTTGGCCTCATGCATTCCTAGGTGCCCCGACCCGACGAGTTTAGTTCTGCGGGCCAGCTTGGACTATATCCGCTGACCTCGCCTTGTCTTCCCATGTTGGCCTTTTGCTATTCTTTCTCCGGTGCCTCCTTCTTTCAGCCCACTACTTGTACCCTGTACGAATTCGCGTCGTTAACGACGTGACAGGAGCGGTGGAGTGGCACACTGTCGCGTACGTGCCTTACGTGCACACCTGTAAGGAACCGGGGGCAAAAGAGAAAGCCAAAGGCCGCCGCTGGGGCGTCTTGCAGCGGACGCTGTACCTGGCGTTTCGGGACGCCATCCGGTCGAGCCACAGGGGCGCGACGCTGGACGAGAGCATCGGTGGCCGGCGCCTGGCGTTCTTCCGTATTCTCCTGTACGCTTGCGACCGCCCCGAGGAGCGTTCCGTGCTGTGCCTCAAGTCGGGCAACTGTGGTCGCCCGTGCTCGAGCTGCGATGTGCTGGCGGCGGATGCGTGCACGGAAAAGGGGACGGAGGGGGCGCCTCGAGATGTCATTGACTCCCTAGAGGATCAGATGGAGGCCACTGCACTTAGTCAAGCAAACAAGAAGCGCCCGCGACGCATGTATATCGAGTCGAAAAGAAGCATGAACGCCTTCATCCCGGCATTGGCGTGTCTGGGCGGGCTGACCACCGCCCCCTACTACCTCTACAAGATGATTGCTTTTGACCCCCTGCACGTAAGTTGTCCTTGTCCAATCTGCTCTGAATTCTCGTCGGGTGGTTGGTGCTGTGTACCCCACTGCCTCTGTGGTCTGACCATTCTGCTCTCAGCACGCTGCTTGTTCCTTGTACGCGATTGCGGTTATGTTTGCGTGTGGCACCGGCTCTCCACTCCTGTCACAGATTCTCGACCTTGGCGTAACCCGCATGCTCTGCTATCGCCTCGTCGTTCTATTCCCCGGCGTGTGCGCCGAGTTCTACCCGCAATACCGAGACGAGGCCGCCACGCTTCGAGCGGGAACCGTCCGCATTGACCTCCTCGGTCGGCGCAGTCTGGCGTCCTATGTCCCACCTGGGTACGCTCTGGCACTTGTTCTTTGTCCTTTTTTTTTTCTTAGTGAGCTTGTCATCATGCTCTTCTGGCAGCTTTTCCATCCGCACCGGCGCAGGGCCTGACTTGGTGACTGGCATCCTTTTCTTTTCATTGTCTTTTTCTGCTGGCCGCATGCTGAGTGCACCCGCAGGTATCTGGTCGCGCCTAATGGGAAGCAGGCAACGTTCACGGGCGAGCAACAGCGTGGGGGAGTTTGGTTCATGATGTTCATCGTCCTCGGGTTGTTCTCACCCGGTACAACGCGGCGGCCGCAGCCCAAGAAAAAGGCCAAGGTGCGCGACGGCTCCACCTCGGCGCAGGCGGCTAAAACCCAACGGTTGCATGAACGCGCCGCGGCGGCACCCTCCCCGTCGACGGCGACAACGACGGCGAGGGCGGTGGCCGCCAGCTCGGCGGACCACGTCGCCGGCGCCGCCAGTGGCAACGTGGACGCCGAAGCCGATCTAGAGGACGTTCTGGCATCCTTGATGGCCGAAGTTGACGTGGCGGACGGGGAGGACGCCGAGGCCTGGCCCAACCACTCCGACGCTGACAGCGCGGCCAGCGTGGCCAGCGAGGCCGCCGTCTACAGCGGTGCGAGCGACTCCAGCGGCGACAGCGACGCAAGCGCCACTCGCACTGCCGCTGCCGCTCCCGTGGTGTCGGGGACGGCGTCCAAGGGGAAGCAAGCCAAGACTGTGCCCGCCTTCGACAAAGCCGCCTACCAGGCCGTGTTTGGCGACGCCCCGTACCACGTGGCCGTGACGACTCTGTTTGTGACGTACGCGCAGCTCGTTTCACGCCTCACGGGGCACCGCCACTGCCGGGCGCCCATGTCGGTGGCAGAGGCGTAGGAGGTCGGGGCGCTGGCCAAGTCTTTCGTGTTGAAGTACATGGTGCCCATTTTGGGCGAGTGGTTTAGCACCAAGGTGCACAAGCTGCTCGCGCACGTCCTGGAGGCGATTAAGGAGCACGGCGCCATCAACAACGGGGACAAGGGTGGCAATGAGGCCTTGCACGGACAAGACAAGCGGCGGTACGGCAGAACGAGCGGCAGCGACGACACGTTCCGGACCCAGATGCTGCGGGTGGGTCAGGGATCGCTGGAGATTCGGGCGCGCCTGGCCAAGGAGGCGTCCCAGTTTGACGACTGGTTTGAGGACGAGAGCGTGGACGACGCCGATGACGCGGTGCTCGCCGGCGGCGGTGTGGTGCCCGGACGAGGCACTCGTCCTCCACTCTCTGGGGTGCGCGTCGGGGTCGACACTGCCTGCGTGGCCGGGCACCGGCAGGATATTCCTCGCCGGGCCGCCGCCGTTGTGCTCGACGAGCTCTCAGAGCGGCATGGCCTCGGCGCCGTCGCCGATGCGCTCGGCGTGCGGTTAGGCGGCACAATCGTGCACGTATCCAACTCCCTGACCTTTGTCCCGCGCATGTCGTGCTGCGAGGGGGGACACCCGTTGCAGCACTTGCGGGCCTGCCCCGCGTACCGGGGGCTCCCGTGGTACGACGGGGTGGCATATCGTCTTCCTGAAGACGGACCCGAGGTTGTAAGGTACGGCGTGGCACGAGCCATCGTTCGCGCGGTGGGGGGGAAGGTGCGTGAGGAGGTGGTGATGTCGGAGATGCGCAGTTGCGAGTCAACTCCGGGCTGCCCTCTAGTGGGCGCTGGCTGTACACGTCTGTGCTGGTCTATGGAACCGGGTGCGGACTGGCCTTCTCTGCGGTCTATTCCCTTTTGCTCTGTACTGCGCTTGGAACACGTTGTGAGGGACTTTGACCAGGTCACGAAGGCTCATGGTATTGCTGCCACGCCGCAGACCATTCGTGATAGTGCGATGAACCGCCGCGCGGCGCGCTTCTATGTCAATATCTTCTACCCATGGCCATAAAGTCTCACATCGCTACCCGCCGACATCGCTGCGCTGCTCGGCATGCCCGTGGTGGCGCCAGCAAATGTGTCCGGTCCAGTGCCCGAACGCGCGGCGCCCGATTCCAGAGTCTGCGCCGTCAGCCGGACCTTCGGCTGGGTTGCCCACGCCGAGGCAGTCAACGGGCAGTTCTCGATGGATCTCGAGCCGGGGGAGTACCGTTTTGCAGCCCCCTGTGACTCACCTGAAGAGTCGAGTCTGATTCCCGGCAATACCCCGTTCGTCGAGCTCATTGAGGCGGAGACTGTTCAGGTGGAGGTAGCCGACCTGAACAGCCTCTGACCCTCGAAACTGTCGACGTTCAGCCGATCGAGCCTTCCATCTGGAGCTCGATCAGCCGGGACCACTCAACGGCGTACTCCATTGGGAGTGTTCGGGTCACCGGCTCGATGAACCCGTTCACGATCATTCCCATGGCCTTCTCCTCGGAAAGCCCACGGCTCATGAGGTAGAAGAGCTGCTCATCGGCGACCTTCGAC
>ENA-ORXT01006354-ORXT01006354.1-marine-metagenome-genome-assembly--contig:-NODE-6354-length-11014-cov-3.256377_pt1 | contig 11014 bp, 10 predicted proteins | sample MGYA00237868_ERZ511482 | MGnify/ENA metagenome assembly ERZ511482
TGGCCCGGGGCTCGCTTCAGGGTGACCCTGAAAGCTAAAAGCAGGACAATCTGTTCGCTCTATTCCTTGCAGACTGTTATCAAACAGTGATCGGTGAGTTGCTTTTAAAGTATCTGGAAGTGTTGCTTCGTCAACCGCAAAACCATGATTCTGACTGGTAATCATGACCTTGCTAGTTGCAAGATCCTGAACCGGATGGTTCGCACCGTGATGGCCAAATTTCATCTTGATGGTACTTGCACCACTGGCTAAACCCAGCAGTTGATGACCCAAACAGATACCAAACGTAGGGATATGTTTATTTAGAATCTCAGAGATGGCCTCAATGGCATAATCGCAGGGTTCAGGGTCACCCGGGCCATTTGATAAAAAGACGCCATCTGGTCGCATTGCCAGTATATCCTTTGCCGGTGTTTTTGCTGGTACAACAGTCACAGAGCAGCCACGATCTACCAGCATTCTCAGGATATTTTGCTTAACGCCAAAGTCATAAGCAACCACTTTAAATCGAGCTTCAGCTGGCTCTAATGTGATTTGCTGATCCGACTCTAGCTGCCAAGTGCCTTCATTCCAAGCGTAGTTTGCGCGAGTAGTTACTTCCTGAGCCAGATCCATACCTTGGAGGCCTGCAAACCCTTTCGCAGCTTCTAACGCCTGTTCTTCGGAAACCTCATCACCTGCGACAATACAGCCACGTTGCGCACCCTTCTCTCTAAGGATTCTTGTCAAGCGGCGTGTATCAATATCAGCTATTGCAACAATTCCTTTACGCTCCAAATACTGGGACAGGCTTTCGCTGCTACGCCAGTTGCTGTAAAGACGTGGCACGTCTTTTACCACTAAACCAGTTGCGTATATCTCAGTACATTCTTCATCTTCTGAATTAACCCCGGTGTTGCCTATATGGGGATATGTCAACGTAACAATTTGCCGAGCATAGGAAGGATCGGTGAGAATCTCCTGATAACCTGTTAATGCGGTATTAAATACTACCTCACCGATACTTTTCCCATCGCTTCCAATCGACTTTCCCCGAAACACGTTTCCATCTTCCAAGACTAAAAGTGCACGTTTTTTCAACGTTGCCTCCACTATAGACTATTTCAGTAATATGCTTGTTATCAGCTGTTGATAGCTCGAAAGGTTTCTTAAAACAGTCCGGCGCTATGAAAGTCACTTGTATAATAAGTGGCTTACATAATAAAACGAGATGTAGCTTTCGTATTGAAAACTCATCTCGTATTTATGGCAGCGTAAACCTTATTTATTCTACAAGAGTCGCGTAATAAGATCTACGTGAAAGAAATATTAAAGGTCTGTTTAGGGTTAACATTTGTTGAGATGAAATTAGTTAGTCAAGGTATGTGCTTCTATCTGGCTATTGATATCACGGATAATCTGTGCCAGCTGTCGATTCTGGCTCACCGCAATCTCAAACTGAGTTTTGAGCTCAGCATTCTCTTCATCGGCATCGCGCAACTTAGCGTTAATAGAAATTAACTTAGACATCGTCTGGCGATACTGCTTGCTAATTTCACTTTCACCCGTCATTAATGATTCATCTACATCTGGCATCGTAAACACAGAAGGCTTTGTTGCAATCATAACTGATGCAGTATCATCGATATTTTCGGGCAAATCCTGAATTACCATCGCTTCAGAACCCTTAGTATCCTTAGTGATGACCTCTTTTTCATCCTTTGAAGCGTCCATTTTTTTGTCGCCTTCAGAAACAACAGATTTGTACTGGCTTAAACTCTGATTAATGTCATCCACGATCAGCTGATCGCCTTCCGGTAACATAATCTCAGGTTGAGTTGACTCTAGCTCTGACAAATTAAGATCTAAAAAATCCGATGAACCATCGCTTAGCGCATCGGCCGGATCCTCAGACTGCTCACTAACGTCGTCCGTATCTATTGGTTCATTTACCGTACTCATAGCCATCTCTGATTCAGCATTAATTTGCTCTGATTCCGAGTTTAGCGTTAATTGTGGATTAAGTGGGTCGGCCTGTAGCGTTTCAGGCACTTGGGATACAATCTCTTCGCGATAACTAGCGACAGGCTGATCGATTAATTTGCTTTCAAGAGATGATTCAATCTCAATATTAGCGGCTGAGATTGATCTCATACCAGCACTAGCCGCACGCTCAACCTGGGATTCAATACCAGGAATTACAGGCTCTTCGACACGAAGACTTTCATCTGAAATTATTTCAGGCTTTGAACTAAACAAGCTGTACACCAAGCCCACAAAAAGTACTGAGAACAATCCGACTAGAATAATTTTTATTTTACGTTTCAACATCATAACTATCTCTTAGTTAACAGCTAACACAAACCCATGGGTGCTGGTGCCGCTGTGACAACGAATTTAAGAAATAGGTTAAAACAATGTTTGTTCAGGGACTATTCATATCCTGACGAACTACCCGAACTGATAGCTCAGCAGAAAAAAGCAAAAAAAATGTAATTCAAGCGTATTAAAAGTATCGATGAGTGGTTATCGTCCACTCAGAAGCAAACTGTATCCGGTATATTCACCAACTACCTGCAAAGTTTCAGGATAAGCAGCAAGGTAGATAATCGTCACTATACTTAGAGCACTCGCCAGATAACACATCGTTAGCCCGGTTAAGGCTAATCTGGCTCCACCAAAACGATAAGGGTTGTCTTTAATCTGTGCACGCGCCAGATGGCCGACAAAGATACCCGGGATTGCAACCAGGAGCCCTAAAAAGAAAGACAACAGTCCGCACGCCAATGTAACCATGGGCAAACCGACACGAGGGGTTGAAACGTTCATTGACGCACTTGCTAACATAACACTCTCCTTTTCGCAGGGTCTAACAGTATCCGCTTCCGATCCATCGTCAGCTTTAAGATAATTAACCATTATCAATGGCAAGGTTTTGTTAGAATGCATCTTTTAGTAACACTATCAAGCTAACAACAATAAACAATGGCGACATCTCTCATCAGACGATACACCGCTCAAGGCGTAGCAATTAACTTATTGCTACTTTGTAGCCTGACTGCGCTTGTTGTGGGGGTAATAGCTCCACTTCTTACTCTACAGAAGCTTTATTTTATTGAAAACACTATTTCTTTAATTTCTACCATTCAAACCCTCTATAACGATAAAGAATGGCTGCTGTTTATAGTCATCACATTATTTAGCGTCTGCATCCCAGTCGTTAAAATAGTAAGCCTGCTTTTGATAACAAATATCGACTTTGAGGTAGACTCATTTCTAGACAAAACACTTTCTTTGATAGAAACGCTGGGAAAGTGGTCAATGCTGGATGTTTTTGTTGTTGCCTTACTGCTTGTTTCTTTAAAACTTGGAGCATTGGCGAAAGTGGAAGTGCATTATGGGCTGTATGTATTTGCATTTTCAGTCATACTCACTATGGGTTTGAGCTTTTGGATTTACCACCTTTCACACAAAAAAGACAGACAGAAAGCCCAAATTAATTAATATTAAGCCTAAATTTCAGTTTAGCATGACCCACTACCGCCCTGCTTGCTACTACTGTAATTAGTTGTGCTGAGATTCAAAATTCATACAAACATTAACACTTGCTAACCAGACATTAATTTTTGCAAAATCGATATGATTTCCCACAAAATTCATGCAGTATTATTTCGGATTTGCATTCCAAGGTAGTTGATGTGTCCAGGAAGGACACTTCAGGCCTAATGATTTTTCACAGGAGTTGACATTCATCATGATAAAAAGAGCATTGCTACTACTGTTACTGACAGCCGTATGGGCATTTGGCAGTTGGTGGTACTACACCTGCATGATTAAAGGGTTCTGTCGAACTGACGGTGCATTTACCAGCGCAGCAGATAGAGCGAAAACTGTTGCCGCAACTGGCGCTGCAGCTATCGCAACCACGGCTACAGGACTGGTCGGTGATGATAATACAGAAAAGCAAGAGCCTGCGGACACCGAACAAACCCCAACCCAAGATACAGAGGAGAAGCCTACAGCTGCAGAAACCTCAAAACAGCCAGCTCCTGCTGGAACGACCAGCGAATTTGTTGATCAGGATAATGATGCTATTTCAGATGAAGATGAAAGACGCTTGGGAACTGATCCCGCCAAAGATGATAGCGATGGGGACGGAATCAAAGATAACGAAGAGCTAGGCACCGATCTTCAAAACCCAATCGATACGGATAAAGACGGCATTATTGATGCCTTAGATGATGACGATGATGATGACACGTTATCTACCGCTGAGGAAAAATCACTCGGCACTGATCCTAGAAAGGCAGACACTGATGATGATGCGCTAAGCGATGCCTTAGAGGTTGACAGTAAGATCGGCACTGACCCACTTAAACCTGATACCGACAACGATGGTGTCTCCGATGGCGCAGAAGTTGGCGCAGACCAAAGTAAGCCGATGGATACTGATAAAGACGGCACTATCGACGCGCTTGATGAAGATGATGATAATGACGGCATCCCAACTGCGATTGAGACCAGGCTCACTAGTGATCCGCTGAATCAAGACAGTGATGGTGATGGCCTCAGCGATGGCGATGAAATGGGAGATAACCCTGATCAACCTAAAGATAGCGATGGCGACGGAATTTTTGATCTAGTCGATTCAGACTCAGGTGACTCAGCCCCGGCAGACAACGCTACAAATGACCCTGCTAAGGACGATTCAGGCGCAAGCCCAGAGGAGCAGCACTCTACTACCCCTGAGTCTGGTAATGATAATCAGGTAACTGTTAGCAAATCTGAAGATTCTGGAGATGATAGCTCAGCAGATATTCCAATTCAGAAGAGCCGACTTTACTTCCCGTCACGCTCAGCCAATCCAGGATTATCAGAAGCTGCGACTAAATACTTTGAGGAAGTTGCTGCCTGGTTGAATGCTGACCCTACACACACGGTTGTCCTCACCGGACATACTGATGATGTTGGCAAAGCTAAAAACAACCTTGACCTGGGATTGAAACGAGCAATAGAGATCAAAAATATCATGGTCAAGCTCGGAGCCAATGAATCACAAATAGATGTTGCATCTATGGGTGAAACTCAACCCATTGCTTCCAATAAAACGGATTCAGGCAAACGTCAAAACCGACGTGTCGAATTGATTCCCGCTCTGAAACAATAAGCCATTACATGGATCGTAATCACTTAATGATTACCGTGCTTGAGGATAAAAAATGTTTGAACATGCTGTAACAAAGACTCACGACTTAAAAGATGCCAGCTTAGAGTTGCTCATCATGCTTGCAGGCGCCTTCCTGCTGGGTTGCTTGTTCTGCTGGGCACTTGGCTCACGTAAACGCAAGCGTAACCTAGAGGAGCTATAATGATGCCTACTGATTACTCTCTACTAGATGCAACAGCTGAAATACTTATTATGTTGCTGGCAGCTTTTCTTTTAGGTTGGCTATTTTGCTGGTTAATGAAAAAGCTGTTTGGGCGTAAACCCAAAGCGATTAATCGACAGACCTCTGTTGATATAGACAAACCAGTGATGCCTGAAACCGGACGCTCCGGCATAGTGAGTTCAAATAGAGAAAGGCTCTATAATGCTGATGCCGATTTAGATTTAGACGCACCTGATCTTGATAGGCCTGGGGTAAATAGGCCAGGGGTAAACCTCAACGAAGTTGATTTGCCTAAATCGCCCTCAGTGGATAGACCTACGCTTGATATTGATGCACCCGAGCTCAACAAGCCCAGACCACGGATAGACTTACCTGATTTCAATACACCAGAGGTGGATGTCAAGGGCAAACTTGATGCGGGCATTAGCGCAGGAAAATCTACCCTCGGCAAAGGTTTAGGTGCAGCCACAGCAGGTATTGGCGCAGTAGCAGTTGGTGCCAGTGCTTTTAAAGATAAAGCTGTAGATAAGGTTGGCAGTCTGGATATGAATTTAAAAGCTCCTGAGACCCCGGAAATAGATCTTCCTGAGGCAGACGTTCATCTACCGGACGCGGATATTAATTTACCCGATTTGGATAAAACAGACTTTGAAACTGAGATTGATCTACCCAAAGTCGACAGACAAAGTTTAGATACTGAAATTGATCTGCCAAAAGTCCCTGAAATTAACACACCTAGTTTAAATACTGAGGCTGTTAATCTGGATGTACCCTCTACGAGCATGCCAGAAGTAGATCTGGAGGGTGCAAAGTCGGCAGTCACAAGTACTGTTGAGACGGGCAAGAGCAAACTGAGTGGACTCGGCGCAGCAGGTCTGGGTGCTGGAGCAGCAGGACTCGGCGCAATAGCGGCAGGCGCTTCTTCACTGAAAGACTCAGCTTCCAATAAAGTTGGTGACCTAAGTGATAAACTAACTCGCCCTGACCTCCCATCCAGCGAAAAAAGATCAATTGCTGCGGCTGATGGTAGAATCGATGGCACAATTGATTCCACCCAAACCGGGGCAGATGACCTGACACGCATCAGTGGTATTGACGAACAGGTCGTTGGTATTTTGAATAATCAAGGGATCCACAGCTATACCGACCTCCAAAACGCAAATCGAACACAGCTGAAGGATTACCTGGATGCAACCGGTGATTCAAAGTTACGCAGCCTGGAACCAGCAAGCTGGCCTCATCAAGCAACACTCTGCAGCAACCATAATTGGACTAAGCTGAGTGAGTATCAATCGTTTTTGACGGGTAGCAATCTGGATACTCGTCAAGCTATCCCAACATATGAGGTGACTGAAGGCGACGATTTGAAAAAAGTAGAAGGTATTGGGCCGTTTTTCGAAAGCCTGTTAAACGACGCTGGCATTACCACTTATGAACAATTGAAAAACTCAGACCGTGATACGCTGAAAGAAATTATCGATGCAGCTGGCCCGGACTATAGGATGCATGAACCTGAGACATGGCCATACCAAGCAGGATTAGCCTATCGTGGAGAGTGGAAAAAACTGCAGGACTATATTCACTTTATGACCGGACGCAGCTGAAAAAATTAGACATTGCTGTTAAAAGCCTCCCTAGCGGAGGCTTTTTTATGTCAGGTCATCTGATTTTCATTATAATTCTCAAAGTCCGCATGCTAAAATTTAAAATAGAAACAATAATCCCCTGTGTTTCAAATAATTATAATAAGCTAGGAACGACAATGATAAAATTAATCCTGCTCTCCCTCTTCACCACGCTTAGTCTTTCACAAACGCTTCACGCCAAAATCTTCAAATGGACGGATAGCGAAGGAAAGGTGCATTACTCTGCCACTCCACCGAAAGACACTAAGACTAAAGCCGAGAATATAGAAGATAAAATCAAATTCAACATCGGAAAAACACAACCAGCGACAACTCATCACACCGTCTCAAAGAGTGCTGCAAAAAAATCAAGCAAAGAAGATAGCAGTATTAAAGCAACTCAAGCCAAGTACAAAGATGACAAGTCTCAAGCCAGATTGGCTTACTGCAACGGCTTGAAACGAAATATCCACACCCTAGAGACCAGCAAGAACGTGAATATTGCAGAAAAGGGCAATTTAAAACCACTAAGCAGCTCTGAGAAAAAGGCACGTTTGGAAAAAGAAAAAAGCAACCTAGAGAAAAACTGCGCGGGCATGTAAATGCCTCATAAATTCAGCAGTGCTTTCTGATTAATTCAATTCGCAGTATACTGGCCGACCTATATTAATCATAAGCCTGCTGAACAGCCATGAAAGTATCCCAGTTCCCAATTTCTACCCTACGTGACACTCCTGCCGACGCCGAAGTCATTAGCCACCAATTAATGCTCAAGGCTGGCATGATCAAGCGCATTGCATCAGGCCTGTACACTTGGGCTCCTTTGGGCTTAGTCGTGTTACGTAAAGTTGAAAATATTGTTCGGGAGGAGATGAACCGTGCTGGTGCGCTTGAGGTGCTGATGCCTTGCGTCCAGCCCAGCGAACTATGGCAAGAATCTGAACGATGGGAAGAGTATGGCCCTGAGTTACTGCGCTTTAAAGACCGTGGTGACCGCAGTTTTTGCTTTGGCCCAACTCATGAAGAGATCATTACTGATTACGTTCGCAATGAAATCACCAGCTATAAACAACTGCCCATAAATTATTATCAGATTCAAACAAAGTTTCGTGATGAAGTAAGGCCACGCTTTGGCGTGATGCGTTCACGTGAATTCATCATGAAAGATGCTTATTCTTTCCACCAGAGTCAGGAATCACTACAAGAGACATACGATGCGATGTATGTCGCTTATCAAAAAATATTCAATCGACTAGGCTTGAATTATCGCCCTGTTGAAGCAGACAATGGCTCCATTGGTGGTAACGCTTCACATGAGTTTCATGTGCTTGCTAGCAGTGGCGAAGATGATATCGCTTTTTCGGACACAAGTGACTACGCAGCCAATATCGAAAAAGCAGCTACCCTGCCCGCTACTGAGATCAGAGCTGAAGCCTCTGAAACGATGGAAATCTTCGAGACACCGGGCTTAAAAACCATCAGTGCGCTTGAAGAAGCAATGAATTTTCCAGCCTCAAAACAAATAAAAATACTGTTGGTTGCTGGTGATTCCGATACTACCGTAGCGTTATTGCTCCGGGGTGATCATACGCTCAATGAAATCAAGGCTGAAAAAATAGATGGTATTGCTTCACCACTCACTTTTGCGACTGAAGAAACTATTGTAGCCTTAACTGGCAGCAAACCAGGCTCACTTGGCCCTGTCGGCATGGATCTTAGAATCATTGCAGACTATGCCACAGCACCACTATCTGATTTTGTCTGCGGCGCAAACAAAGAAGGTTACCATTTGAAAGGCGTGAATTGGGTTCGCGACCTGCCTGAGCCAGAATTTATGGATATCCGCAATGTGGTGGCAGGTGACCCTAGTCCGGACGGGCAAGGTCATTTAGAAATTCGTCGCGGTATTGAAGTCGGCCATATATTCCAGTTAGGCACTAAATACTCTGAAAAAATGAATGCTAAAGTGCTGGATGAAAATGGTAAATCGCAGCTAGTAACAATGGGCTGTTATGGTGTTGGTATATCGCGAATAGTAGCGTCCTGTATCGAGCAAAACAATGACGACAAGGGTATCATATGGCCTACTTCCATGGCGCCTTATCAGCTCGCAATCGCGCCACTTAACTATCACAAATCTGAAGAGGTCAGAAATACCGCCGATGATTTGTATCAATCGCTGATGGATGCTGGGTACGAAGTTCTGCTGGATGATCGAAACATACGTCCGGGCGCAATGTTTGCCGATCTGGAGTTAATCGGCATCCCTCACCGCATTGTTATTTCAGATCGTGGTTTGAAAAACCAACAGCTTGAATACAAATCACGGACTGCTGAAGAGGCAGAGCTGATCGAAATGAACGATGTCTTAGCAGTTATCAAAACAAAGCTCACGACATAGTTTCTCACTTTATGAGAAGCGGCAAACTTAACTACTCGAAGATTGCCGTAATTTTTTCCAGGTATTTTGAAAAAAGGCTTTTATCAGATTGGCTATCCGTGCTTCGATTATCCAGAGCGGTCTGATACAAAGCCTGCACGACACGCGACATTTTCTCGTAATCTAAGGGGATTTCGTAGTTATTTACTTGGCCTTCAGGCAGACGATACTTCAGCAAATCACTTATTTTCAACGCTGCAAAGTCCTGAGACCAATAGTTTTCATGATCTGACCCACCGATAAGTGGGAAGTTTTCAGGTCCACTCAGAGATTCAACGGATAACTCCGGAACCTTGCTAAAGCTATGCTTGACAGAGCGGACGACACCGAAATCTTCTAAGCGACTTGATAAGCTAATGAAGTCACCCGTATCAGGATACAACATTCGCATAAAAGAAAACGGGTAACGCTGCGAATGGGCCTCGTCACGATAGTATCCAACGCTTTGCAAGCCTAGCATCAGCTGAAGCTTAATTTTTTGATCCTTGAGAGATTTAGCGTGATGAAAGCTTCCCATATCAAGCGTACCATTAGCAGCCATACCGGCGGTGGCATAGGCAACTAATTCAACGGCGATAGGAAGCTCATCTTGATTCGCCCCCAGCACTCTAGCGGTTTCTAATAAGGCAGCGACCCCACTCGAATTCCAATAATGCTTAGATTCACCTTTGGGTGGAGAATATTGAGCACCGATCACTATTCGTTGGCTTGTGTTCGGCCCAATCAAAAGACTGACATTATTGTAGCGGCCACTCATGCCCACAAAACCTTGTTTAGTGGGTTTTCCAATTCGCTGAAAATAGGCAAAAATATAATTATCGGTGCTAAGAGAATCTTTCATCAATTGCTGAGAGGTTGCAATTTTCTGAAGATTGATGACGTGATTCTGGAGGTTTGCCGTGTTCGCCTGAGGCAAATCACTTACAGTCGGTGTTGGAGAGATGGGCTGGGTAATGAAAAACCACAATAGCGCGCACACTATCAAGATAGCGACTAACCAATCGATAAGTCTGACAATCAATCTGCTGAACATTATTTCACAGTCCTAAATTTTACAGATTACAGAGAACCCTTCTCTGACATCCCCAAACGAACTATACAGCCCTTATCGTCTATCGCTACATTTAATATAGTTCTTATTATTTTATGCTTGTGCTCAGATACGCACAAAAAAACCGGCTAGAGCCGGCTTTTAACTTCACCGCTTAATTCAAAGCGCGCGAATACGAGAATTCAAACGACTTTTATGTCTGGCCGCTTTATTCTTGTGAATGAGTCCTTTTGAAACACCCGAATCAATTGATGGTACCGCAGCAGTATAAGCTTCAGAAGCTGCTTCTTTGTCACCTGCTTCGATAGCAGTAACAACACGCTTAATGTGCGTACGCATGGTTGATGTGTAGTGCTTCTTGTGAACGCGGCGCTCTTCTGCCTGACGTACACGCTTTTTTGCTGATTTGATATTAGGCAATTTACTCTCCCATTCGGGCGTCAAAATTAAGACGCATATTGTGCCGCATCTTACCCCCTATGGGCAAGAGCAATTTAAACTTTTTTCTACAAACGCCATCTTATAGACG
>ENA-ORXT01006357-ORXT01006357.1-marine-metagenome-genome-assembly--contig:-NODE-6357-length-11012-cov-3.366255_pt1 | contig 11012 bp, 8 predicted proteins | sample MGYA00237868_ERZ511482 | MGnify/ENA metagenome assembly ERZ511482
TGCTGGTGCCACGATCTCAAAATCCGACGCGGCAAGTGTCTTACCCATATGAACCGTTTCGCGTGCTGATTGCGGCCATTCAAGGTGCGGGCAAGTCACATTTATTTTGCCATCTTGTGCAACAACCTGACCACGCGCGATCACAAGGTCGATTGGCAAAGTCTTGATGTCAGAGGTCAACACCACGTCCGCACGCCGCCCCGGCGTAATAGAGCCCAATTCGCGTTCCAATCCGAAATGCGTCGCGGTGTTGATCGTTGCCATTTGCAGCGCAATCAACGGATCGCATCCACACGCAATCGCATGTCGCACAACACGGTTCATATGACCGTCGTTAACCAATGTCCCTGAATGGCTGTCATCAGTGCATAAAATAAAGTTGCGCGGATCAAGACCCTTTTGCGTGATCGCGGTAATTTGGCTTTCGACATCATACCATGCCGACCCTAGTCGCATCATCGACTTCATGCCCAACCGCACGCGTGCAATCGCGTCTGCTTCGGCCGTACCTTCATGATCATCGGCAGCACCGCCCGCGACGTATGCCGCAAACGGAATCCCCTTATCAGAAGAGGCATAGTGCCCGCCGACGGTTTTGCCTGCGTTCATGGTCGCTGCCATTTCTGCCAGCATCTGAGGGTCACCATTGATCACGCCAGGAAAGTTCATCATTTCGCCAAGCCCGATAATGCCGGGCCATTGCATTGCTTCTGCAACATCATCGGCAGAGATTTCAAACCCTGTCGTCTCTAGCCCCGGTGCGGATGGCGCACAGGATGGCATTTGCGTGTAGATATTGATTGGCTGCATCAATGCTTCGTCATGCATCAGGCGCACGCCGTCCAGACCAAGCACATTCGCAATTTCGTGTGGATCGGTAAACATCGTTGTGGTGCCGTGCGGGATGACTGCGGCTGCAAATTCGGCAGGGGTCAGCATCCCGCTTTCGATATGCATATGACCGTCGCAAAGTCCGGGGATCAAATACTGACCGGTCGCATCGATAATCTTGGTATCCGGCCCAACGCAATGCGCAGCATCCGGCCCGACATACGCAAAGCGGCCCTGCGCGATAGCAACCTGCCATCCGTCCAGAACCTCGCGTGTTTGCACGTTCACTAACTTGCCACCTGTTATGACAAGATCAGCCGCAGCGCGGCCTGCGGCAACGGCAACCAAATGCGGCGCTGTATCTGCCCAAGATTTAATGTGATGTTCCATCCCTGAAAATGGCATGCAAAGAGGCCGTCTTCAAGAGGGGGATGTTTGGACTAGTTCCCGACGCTTGCAAGATACGCATAAAGATCAAATGCTTCGCTTTCCGCTCGCACGCGGTAGGCCATCTTACTGCGCGCCCGCCGATCCTGAAGCGTATCCCTTAGCCAGCTTGTCGGATCTTGAACGTATGCAACAAACGCATCTTCTGACCAGATCGCACCTGTGTCGCCAACCGCAAGAAGGCTGTCGCCGTAGCGTACATCGGCAACCGTTCCGACAACACGGCCAGCCACACCAAACAAGTTTGGCCCAGGCTTGGTGCTGCGCCCAGCCAAGATCGCACCTGATGCGTCTTGGACAACATGGCAAGCACCACACTGGCGATTGAACTGCTGCTCGCCCGCGGACGCGTCGCCGCGTGTTGATGCGTGACCATCAGCTAAAGCTGACGACGCGATCAATCCAAACGCTGAAATCATGAACAGGTGTTTCATCATGTCATCCTTTGACGCACTACCAAGAAGTCTAACAGTGCAAAAAGCTATCGCAAAACAGGCAAATGAAAGACGGTCAATCACGCGGCCATGTTCCGCCTATGCCAGCTATGTAGGGCGATGGATATAAGATTGCCAGTGGTGAAGCGTTAAGAAATTGGACGATACCCAAAACTGTGGAATTGTGCTGTTTTCGCCTGACCTGTGAGATCAAACGCCACCATACCGACAAATGCGCCAGTAAAAGACGCATGTTCGCCGATGCCGCCTTCATCGGATATATGGTACGCGGCGCAAGGCGGACCCAGCGGGGTCTTTTGCCCGTCGCGTGTCGACCAGTAGAACTGTTGCGTATGACCGCGGACCTCAACCGAAAGCGTAATGGGTCCGTCTGGCACTTCAACAGGTGCAGCGAGGGGATAATCAAGATCACCTTCAGGCCAACTTCCATTGCACGACATCAGGATCAAGCTGCGCTTGCCAGCCTCATGCGTGAGGAGGGCTGCATGAAACTTGTGTCTGTTATAATAGGTCGTCAGTCCGGCTGCGTGTTGGTAAACCTCTGGTGCGAAATCCAATGTTGTATCGGCATCATACGACGCATGCTGTTGACGGCGCGCAACAAGCGCTTGTTCAAACCAACTTCCGATGCTTTCACGACCAATCAGTTCAAGCACCCCGTCTTTGATCTGGAATATCCGGTCAGGTTGGGGCGTACGGAGCCATTGAAACTCTGGTGGTAAAACATCGAATGTGTCGTGTCGCACGTCCGATTGCACATGCGTCGTCGCGTGATGTTCAACTTGTAACGGCGGAAGCAAGCCGCCATCCGCCAGATAAAGCCAGTCATCACGCCATATACATTTGGCGATTCCCGTTTCGCGCCCCATCGGGCAATAGCGCCCGTTTCCGTCTTGATCCGTCAATGGGCGACCCATCAGATAGGTATGCCACGCCTCGCCATTTGGGCCCGCGACATATTGGCCGTGGCCTGTGCGCTGCACGTCGTGGTCGGGTGCGCCTTTTGTGGATAACACATGCAAATTCGGGTGGTCTTCGTAAGGGCCATCAATGTGACGTGACCGTGCCAAGGTCACAGCATGATCATACCCGGTTCCACCTTCCGCCGTGGTCAGATAGTACCAGCCGTTACGCTTGAAGACGTGCGGCGCTTCGGTAAGTCCGCGTGTGGTGCCCGCGTAGATATTCTTGACCTGACCGATCAGGCCACGGCTTGGCGACCATTCCTGCAAGAGAATCCCATCAAACCGATCATGCGATGGGTTGCACCCTGACCCCGTTTCCCTGTGGTTCCACTGCATGTTCAAAAACCACTTTTTGCCATCGTCATCATGGAAAAGAGTGGGGTCAAAACCAGACGAGTTCACGTACATCGGATCGGACCAATCACCATCAATCTTGTCGCAGGTGACGATATAGTTATGCGCATCTTTAAATGCGCCATCCAGACGTTTGACATCGGTGTACACAAGCCAGAACTGACCGTCGGCAAAAGAGAGACAGGGTGCCCAAACACCGCAGCTGTCGGGGTTTCCGCGCATGTCCAGTTGCGTCTGCCGACTAAGGGGGCGACTGATCAACGTCCAGTTCGCAAGATCTTTCGAATGATGTATCTGCACACCGGGATACCATTCGAAGGTCGAGGTCGCGATATAGTAGTCATCCTTTACACGGCAAATCGAAGGGTCTGGATTGAAGCCTGCCAAAATCGGGTTGTTAATCATTGTCTCGCCCTCAAAAGAGTATCATTATTTTTAGCTGTGTTTTAAGCCAAGCAATCATAGTGAGTGGACAGAGCCAATAGTAAAGTGACGCTGGCAATGATACTTTACGCGGGCGATAACGATGGATGGAAAATCTTGTTGTCTATCCTAACTTTCCAACGACACGTTCGATCGCGCTTGCCAAGATACCGGACGTAAATGGCTTTGCGACCAAATTGTTCATCCTCAGGTCTTGGCCACGTTGTGCGATCTGCGGGCTTGGCGTTCCAGTAATCAGGATAAACCCGATTTTGGATGTCATTCTATGTTCTCTCAAGCCCTTCAGCAGACCAAGTCCGTCCATAACGGGCATATTCATGTCTGACAAAACCAGATGAACCGGATTTACAATCAAACGCGCCAAAGCTGCGTGGCCATTGTTTTCGGTAGTCGTGTTCCAAACGCCTATCTCTTCGAGTGATTGAACAATCAGTCCGCGGCTCACCGACATATCATCGACAACCATTACCTTCAGTGTATCCCTAAGCGCCATGAAAGATCATTTCCGACATTCAGTCGCAGGTTGGGATCGTGCGCCAACAGCTAAAATTTTCTTTTCCCTAGACTTTTGGGTGGCTAGCACGTCGGATCGTGGTGTGTTTACGGTGCGATTATCGCGCAAATGCGTGGGCGGGATCAAAATTGAAAAGGTTGATCCTATTCCGATGTCGCTATGAACATCGATGCTGCCTCCAAGAGAGGATATTATCGTCTTGACGATATCCAAACCAACGCCTCGACCTGATAGATGTGTCGCATCTTTTAATGTCGAGAACCCTGGCAGAAACAGGAAGTTGTCTATTTCGGAATCCAACATCGCGGGTTCGGTGAATGCGATTCCCTTTGCAATCGCTGTTTCAAGAATGAACCTGCGATCTATTCCTTTGCCATCATCCGATATCTTGATCCGCAAACTGCCCGCATGACAATCTACGCAAAGTCCAATGTTACCAACTTTGGGTTTTTTGAGATCTGCACGAACATCTTGATATTCAACGCCGTGATCGACCGCATTGCGCAGTATCTGGGTTAAGCACGTAATCAGGTTTTCAATCACGATCTTATCGATCTGAACACCTTCTCCCTGCGTGAAGAAGCGAATTTGCTTACCGGTCGTCTTCGTAAGTTCCAGCACCACATTCGTCATGCGCTGGAACAAAACCTTGGCCGGCAGTGTGCGACCTTCTATTTCAATCGGCTGAAACGTGTAGGGCAAGAGCTTGTCGTTTGAAACGCAAAGGCTCATCTCATTTTGGTCCAGTGCAAGCAAATCAAGCGCTTTTGTGACAATGCGATCACTTGTCTCGACACCATTTCGGGCGTTGTTGACCAGTTCAATCAAAACACCGCCGGCGTGTTGCAAGGTTTGCAATAGCGCAGGTTCAACCGTGATCGATTTTGACCTCAAGCGTTCAAGAACGCATTCAAACGCATGGCTAAACCTTACGATGACCGGAAGATCAAAAGCACCTGCAGACCCTTTGATCGCATGCACCGCACGAAAGACTGCATTCACCGTTTCACTGTCAACCTTGCCAGTTGTCATATCATGCAAGTTATCGGCCATCGTGGCCGTTAAGCTTTCGCATTCTTGAAGGAAAAGGTCCCGCGTGGGTGCAGATGACATCACCATACGCCTGCCGCACAATGCATGTCAGAACGCGTGCCTTTTGTGGCAACAAATGATTTATCAGCGTCAGGTGACATGATTACGCCGCCTTGTTGGAAAATAATGACCTGACGCAGGATGCGCCATGACAGACCGTTTAAGCGCGCTCCCCTAAGAATCGGTAAACATAAGCTTGGTTACTGCCGCGAGTCTGCCAACAATGGGTATTGCGTCCCTTGCGTTTGTATTGTCTGGTTTACTGATGAATTTAGCTGATCACGCTGCCAATCTTGACAAACTAAGCGATGCGATCAAATCCCGTCGCGACGATCTGATTGACCTGACACAAAAACTGATCCGTATCCCGACCCTCAACCCACCAGGTGAGAACTACTGGGATATTTGTGATTTTTTGGCAAAACGCCTGCGCGCTGTGGGTTTTGATGTCGAACTTGTGCGCGCGCACGGAACGCCTGGTGACTGCGAAGCGTACCCGCGCTGGAATATGGTCGCGCGGCGTGAAGGGCCGCAAAAGGGTGATTGTGTTCACTTTAACAGCCATACCGACGTCGTTGATGTGGGTCTTGGCTGGACCAAAGACCCGTTTGGCGGCGCGCTTGAAGACGGCAAGATCTATGGTCGCGGTGCGTGCGACATGAAGGGTGGTCTGGCCGCGTCAATTATCGCAGTCGAAGCATTTATCGACGTTTTCCCTCACTACGCGGGCGCCATCGAAATCTCTGGGACAGCTGACGAGGAATCGGGCGGCTACGGTGGCGTGGCCTATTTGGCAGAGCAGGGCTATTTCTCGCCCGAGCGCGTCCAGCATGTGATCATTCCCGAGCCATTAAACAAAGACCGCGTGTGTCTTGGCCATCGCGGCGGTTGGTGGGCCGAGATCGAGACATTTGGCGAAATTGCACACGGATCTATGCCGTTCTTGGGTGATTGTGCCGTGCGCCATATGGGGGCTGTTCTGGACACTTTCGAGGAAAAATTGTTTCCCGCGATGGCCGCACGTCGCACGGATATGCCCGTGGTGCCAGAAGGTGCGCGGTCGTCGACGATGAACATCAACTCGATCCACGGCGGGCAGGCGGAAACGTTGTCGGATAGCACCGCGTTGCCATCGCATTGCGTACCGGACACGTGCCGGATCGTAATTGACCGACGGTTCTTGGTCGAAGAAAGCCTTGATGATGTCCGTGGCGAGGTTGCGGGCTTGTTGGATGGTTTGACAGACACGAGACCCAAATTCAGTTATAAAATGCGCGAGCTAAACCATGTGCTACCAAGCATGACGGACCGCGATGCGCCCGTCGCGCAGACGATTGCAGCACAGATCAAACAGGTCATGGGCCGCGACGCAGAGTTCGTCGCATCGCCCGGAACCTACGATCAAAAACACATCGACCGGATTGGCAAGCTAAAGAATTGTGTGGCCTATGGCCCCGGAATCCTTGAACTTGCACATAAGCCTGATGAATATATCGGCGTTGATGATATGATGGACAGTATAGAAGTCATGGCGCGCAGCCTCGTTGCTTTGCTGGTGCCACAGGACCAATAGGGGAGAGAGACATATGAAAACGTTCCAAACACTGATTGGCGCAAGCGCCATTGCACTGACAGCAGGGATTGCATCTGCGCAGTCTGACATCACGGTCGCGATCCAGTTAGAGCCGCCGAACCTTGACCCAACGGGTGGTGCAGCGCAGGCGATCGACTCGGTCTTGTATTCCAACGTCTTCGAAGGTTTGACGCGCTTTATGGCGGACGGGTCTGTTGTTGCAGGCTTGGCTGAAAGCTGGGATATTTCCGAGGACGGATTGACCTACACCTTCAATCTGCGCTCGGGCGTGACATTCCATGATGGCACTTTGATGGATGCGGACGACGTAAAGTTCAGCCTTGATCGTGCGCGTGCCGAAGACAGCACAAATGCGCAAAAAGCTTTGTTCGCAGGGATTTCTGATGTCACTGTCACTGATCCGCAAACTGTGACCGTCACGCTGTCAGAACCGAACGGATCATTCCTGTTCAACATGGCTTGGGGCGACGCGGTGATCGTCGCACCTGAAAGCATCGCAGACATCGCCAGCAATCCGATTGGCACTGGTGCGTTCAAGTTTGATGACTGGGTCCAAGGCGACCGGATCGAAATGTCGCGCAACGACGCATACTGGGGCGCAGTACCTGCGTTGGAATCCGCAACCTTCCGTTTCATTAGCGATCCGACAGCGGCGTTCGCGGCGGTGATGGCTGAAGACGTGGATGCTTTCGTAGGCTTCCCCGCGCCAGAGAACCTGCCGCAATTCGAAGCTGATCCACGGTTTCAGGTGCTGACAGGCAACACCGAAGGCGAGACTATCCTGTCAATTAACAACAAGATGCCGCCGTTTGACAATGTCATGGTTCGCAAAGCGGTGGCCCATGCGATTGACCGTCAGGCGATCATTGATGGTGCGATGTTTGGATACGGCACGCCAATCGGCACCCATTTTGCACCACATAATCCCGATTACGTCGATTTGATCAGTAATTCGCAATATGATCCTGAACTGGCCAAGAAACTATTGGCCGAAGCAGGCTTTGCTGACGGATTTACAACCACGCTTAAACTCCCCCCGCCGTCCTATGCGCGTCGTGGTGGTGAAATCATTGCGTCGCAATTGCGCGAGGTTGGCATCACCGCAGAAATTAGCAATCTGGAATGGGCGCAGTGGTTAGAAGAGGTGTTCAAAGCCAAAGACTTTGGCCTGTCGATTGTCAGTCATACCGAACCGATGGACATCGGGATCTATGCAAACCCCGACTACTATTTCCAATACGATAATCCGAAGTTCCAAGAACTGATGGAAACGCTGACAGCAACAACCGATCCGGCGGGTCGGTCTGCGATCTTGGCCGAAGCGCAAGAGATCATCTCGCTTGATTACGTCAATGGTTACTTGTTCGAACTGGCAATCTCGACTGTTGCCAAGGCAGAACTGAACGGCCTTTGGTTGAACCAACCAACAGCGGCGGTCGATTTAACCGGCGTTAGCTGGTCGAACTAAGCGATTTGGGGGGCGCAGTTATGATTGCGGCCCCCTTATGATCCGTTATGCGCTAAGCCGTCTTATCTCGCTGACGCTTAGCCTGATCGTGGCATCAATGGTCATTTTTGCTGTGATAGAAGTGATCCCCGGTGATCCTGCGTCTTTCATGCTGGGCGTAAATGCGCGCGAAGACACACTTGCCGCGTTGCGCGCCGAGATGGGTTTGGATCAACCCCTTCATGTCCGCTACGTGGATTGGGTTTGGGGTATGTTGCGCGGTGACTTTGGTAATTCGTGGACCTACAAAACACCTGTCGCTGATATGATCGCAGACCGCGTATGGGTTTCATTGCCGTTAGCACTATACGCGCTGATCCTGTCCACGCTTCTTGCATTTCCCGCAGGTATTTACGCAGCCAGCAGACGTGGCCGTATCGGCGACACCGCCGTGATGAGCGCCACGCAGTTGGGCGTCGCCATCCCGAATTTCTGGTTTGCGATGATCATGGTGTTGATATTTGCGATCAACTTGCGCTGGTTTTCTGCGGGCGGATTCCCCGGTTGGGACCGTGGGTTCTGGGGCGGAATGAAGGCGTTGACGCTACCTGCAATCAGCCTTGCCTTACCCCAAGCGGCGATCCTCGCACGCGTGATGCGATCATCATTGCTGGATATGCTGGGCGAGGATTTTATCCGCACAGCGCGCGCCAAAGGATTGTCTAAACGCCAAGCGTTATGGCGGCACGCCGTGCGCAATGCCTTGATCCCCGTGCTGACGATCATTGGTTTGCAATTCTCGTTCTTGCTGGCGGGCGGCATCATCATCGAACAGGTCTTCTTTTTACCCGGACTTGGCCGTCTTATCTTTCAAGCGATCAGCGCCCGCGACCTGATCGTCGTTGAAAGCGTTGTTATGCTGTTGGTCTTTGTTGTGATCGTCGTAAATTTCGCCGTCGATTTGGCGTATGCAGCGGTTGATCCGCGGCTTAGGACGCAAGCATGAAACGCGGGCTGATCCTTGGTGCTGTGCTGACACTGATGTTTGTGGCTGCCGCATTGGTGTCGTTCGTGTGGACGCCGTTCGACATTGAAAGTCTGGACATCCCCAACAAATTACACGCGCCAAATGCCAAGAACATACTGGGTACCGATCATTTTGGTCGCGATATCCTATCCATGATCATGATGGGTGCGCGGACCTCGATTGCGGTTGCGTTGCTCGCGGTTGGTATCGGTATGTGCATCGGAATGCCGCTTGGCTTGTGGGCGGCCGCGCGACGCGGTGCGTTTATTGATGAATTCATTATGCGGGGCAATGATCTGATCTTTGCGTTCCCGTCACTGGTCATCGCCATTCTGATCACGGCAGTCTTTGGCGCAGGCGCTGTCAACGCGATCATCGCGATTGGTATCTTTAACATTCCAGTATTTGCTCGGCTGACACGCGGCGCTGCACTTTCGTTGTGGGAACGTGACTTTATCTTGGCGGCGCGTGTCAGCGGCAAATCATCATTTCGTATTTCCTACGAACATATCCTGCCAAACATTGCCAACCTGATGATCGTGCAAGGGACGATCCAGTTCTCGCTTGGTATTCTGGCAGAGGCGGCGTTGTCCTACATTGGTCTTGGCGCGCAACCGCCAACAGCCAGCTGGGGTCGCATGTTGGCTGACGCGCAAACGCTCGTCAGTTTGGCGCCACACGTCGCACTGATGCCAGGCATGGCAATCGTGTTGATGGTGTTGGGGCTGAACCTGCTGGGCGACGGGCTGCGCGATTGGCTAGACCCACGCATGCGGGTCGCGCGCACATGACATTGCTACACGTCAAAGACCTTAAGGTTGGCATCAACCAAACTGCAATTTTGCACGGCGTCGATCTGGACGTGCAAGCAGGTCAGATCACTGCAATTACAGGCGAAAGTGGTTCGGGAAAATCCATGACGGCCTTCGCAGTCGCAGGGCTATTACCGGATGCTGCAATAGCGCAAGGAAAGATCACACTAAAGGGGGTCGACCTGTTGGCACTGACAGAGCCTGATATGTGCAAGGTACGTGGTCGTGACATCGGGTTTATCTTCCAAGAACCAATGACCGCGCTTAACCCTGTGCAGACCATTGGTGATCAGGTTGCCGAGACGATTTTGATCCATGGTGCAATGGGCCGCGCTGATGCCAAAGCGCGCGCCGCAGACACGCTTGCACGCGTCGGTTTGCCAAACGACCGCTTCCCGCTTTCGCGTTACCCGCACGAGCTGTCAGGCGGCCAACGACAACGTGTCGTTATTGCAATGGCGATTGCGCTGCGGCCCAAGCTTTTGATTGCAGATGAACCAACGACAGCCTTGGATGTCACGACCCAAGCACAAGTCCTTGATCTGCTCAAAGGGCTTGTCGCAGAGTTTGATATGGGTTTGCTGATGATCACCCATGACCTTGCTGTTGTCAGTGACTTGGCCGACCAGATCGTCGTTATGAAGTCAGGTAAGGTCGTAGAGCAGGGCGAGACCACGCATCTTCTGCGCAATATGGCCCACCCGTATACACAAGCCTTGTTCGCGGCTTCTGCGCATCAGGTTGATCTGCCACCACCCGCCAAAGCGCACCCGTTGTTAGAAGTGTACCATGTCGTCCGCGATTACCGCACAGCGCGCAAAACGCCATTTGGCAAGCCGGGACGTTTCAGGGCGGTTGATGACGTTAGTTTTACCCTGCATCACGGGGAACGATTGGGTTTGGTTGGTGAAAGCGGTTGTGGCAAGTCCACGCTGACGCGCGCCATTCTGGGACTGGAGGATGTTCAGGCTGGTCGTATTTCAATGGATGGCGCACCCGTCTTTACGGGCAAACGCCCCAATCTTGCGGT
>ENA-ORXT01006358-ORXT01006358.1-marine-metagenome-genome-assembly--contig:-NODE-6358-length-11004-cov-3.543608_pt1 | contig 11004 bp, 3 predicted proteins | sample MGYA00237868_ERZ511482 | MGnify/ENA metagenome assembly ERZ511482
CTCTGACCGTGCGTAGATGTCCGCCTCAGTCCACGACTCGGGATGGTCGTCGACGATCTCTCGGCTAAGAGCCAGAACGCTGTACTTGTTCAGCAAGGCGCGCTTAACGAGTCCTTTGTCAGCTCCGCGTCCGCCAGCGGAAGCGGCTGCGTCATCTTTCCAAGGCCTGTTTGACAGCGTGCTGTTCAGACTCTTCGTGACGAGGGTGAGATTGCCAATTGTGTTGATGACGATATCCCGGTTGGCGCACGCCTCCGGATCGCCGAGCATCCCGTCCTGCCAGTAGGTTCGCCACCCCCGGGGCATCACGTGTTCGATGTCCAACTTCTCAGGTAGTGAGACGTCCTCATGTCGCACTGTTCGGAGTTGAAGCTCGACCCCCGACAAGATCGCACGGAGTCGCTGCTGCTTGATATTGCCGTAGACCTTGACTCCCGGGAGCTCACTGACAAGCTCTTTATCTGTTGGCCATGTCCGAGCATCAGCTGTCTGGGAACGCAAGTATTCGATAGTCGCGTCGCCGACACGTTCAGATGGATGTGAGTCGAGTTCCTTAAGCAGCGCAACGACGAGTCGGTTCACGTCTTTCATTGTCCGGCGTAGCAAAGTCCGCCGCACAGCCCAACTCTCGACAGCACCGAGCGCTCGATCTGCCTGCTCGGGGGAAGTGCGGTGCGCATCAGTAATCACCCAGAGCAGCAATGGGATGAAGACTCCCATTTCGAGCGCTTCTATGACGCGGGCGTAGAAGCTTCCCTGGGCCGTTCGGGGATCAAGTTCTGCAAACTCACGGAAGGTGTCGGCGTCTTGCCGAAGCTGCGCCAGGAAGGACTCGGCTGAGTCTTGCTCTCTAAGATGCTCGTCCGCATGCTGTCGAAACTGAGCGAACACTGCGTCGGTCGGGATCTCTTCCTTGACCCGCATCGTGAGCCAGTACTGAAGGAAGAGGTCGATCTTCGAGCGGAGCAACCGGCCCTGCGCTATCTCTTCGCGCCACCAATCATTATCGAAATCGGCCCAATACAGCTCGCCCCAGGTTTCAACATCGGCTCCGAGCTCGTCGCATCGCTGGAAGACGTAGTTCTTGATCAAGTCCGCTGCGAGGAGTGGTGTCCCTCGATCGTTGAGCGTTTCGAAGATCAACTGGTCATCATCCGACGAGGACAGATCGATAGCTACGATCTGGAGATGCTGCTGCAGAACCTCAGCGAGCGCCGCAAGCCGCACACCGACGAGCTGTTCATCGGGGAGATCTCCCGACTCGGCTGACCAATCAGTCATAGCTCGGACGAAGAATCTATGCGCCTGAACGATGCGGCTATCTTCCAGTGCTTCAGGCACGTCCTTTTCATTATCCATCGCGTACTCGAATGCTTGCCGGTCGACGCGCGACGGCCAGAGCTTGAAGCGCTTCGGTGTGCCGCGGAACCGCCGTGAGTCGTTTACAACGAGTTCGAAAATGCTCTCTGCGATGTCCTCATAGCCAGCGTCCTCCATCACCACCTGTGCCGCATCAAGTACCAGCTGCAGAGTGGTCAATCGCTGTTGGCCGTCGATCACCGACGACCTCGCAGGATCGCCCGCCCCACTCGCTAGCTGCTTTACTACGACTGCGCCGAGGAAGTGTCCAGGCAGCTCGATCTTCCCATCACTATCAGGCGGACGCTCCAGGACCGCCCCTGCTACCCGGGCGATGTCGTTCCAAAGTGGCTGCCACTGATCCTCCTCGGTCCAAACGTATGGTCGTTGGAAGGGTGGGATCTCGTAACAGACCTTTCCGTCGAACAGGTCTCGTGGCGTGAGTGCGTTTGCTTCCATGCGTAGGCTCTACGAAGCCCTGGCCACTTGGCCAGTGAGGTCATTCATCGTTGTGATGAGGTTGCAGTCAGCGTCGATATGAGAATGCCGCACAATGTCAAATGCCAGTGCCTCAGACAACTGGGTCCCCTGCGCTAGAAGTCTTTCATCCGGTCCGGAACTCACGGCTGACCTACCAAGCTCATGAGCGTGGAGTAGTCGGTGACGACGTCGTATTTCACGTTTTGATCACCTTGGTCATTCAGCGACTCGAAGAACTTGCGAGCGCAATCTATCTTCGCTAGCTCCGCGCCCTTGAGCTGCATTGACGACAATGAACCCTTCGTTTCGGCGACGAAGTAGACATGTTTGACGCTGCCCTCTTTGAAGGCGATCGCCCAGTCAGGGTTGTAGCTTCCAACAGGGGTCGGAATGAAAAACCCGCGTGGCAGTTTTGCGTACACCACGACTTCAGTGCTGGTGTCGAGTTCGGTCACAAACGCTCGCTCGACCTTGGAGTCCGCCACTACGTAGTCATAGATGTGTTTGTTGAGTTTCTCACCGGCGTTCGTGAAGTCCTGCTTGGTCTGGTTCTCAGTAAATATCGCAATGTCGTGACGGTCGGTCAGCGTGTCGTAGGTCAGGTGTTCGACGATCACGGTCGCCTTTTGCTCGTTAACGATCCGGGCCGTCTCGGTAATGAAGTGCTCGGGGTTCTGCCGGTACTTCTCAAATGTCTCTGCGGGCACGCCCTGAAGGATCTTGCTCGCGGTGCGACGGGTGAGTTGGGTCTTCTCGGTGATCTCACCGAGGAGGTCGTACTTGACCTGCGAGGAGGCCGTCCGCTTCTCGGTCTCCGTCGTCGTCTCCGTGACAGCGAACGCCTCGCCCTTGGAGAGGTCTTCCGCCCCAACGGCTTCATTCTGCTCGCCGGCTTGGATGATGTATTGCAGCGGCGTCACGTGCAGTTCCTGGTCAAGCGCAGCGATGCACTTATCGATCAGTTCGGCTGAGTCGAACTCAACCTGATACACCGCCTTGTGGTTGATCCGGCCCCACAACTCCTGAAATTCTTTCCTATCGAAGTTCGCTTGATTAAGGGGAATTCGTTTCGCCTTCTTGCCATCGGCGATCGGAATATCGACATCGAGCGAGTCGATAATGGCGGCGACCTGGTGATGCGCCTCCTCCAGCCCCTCGGGAAGCTCGGGGATATCGATGCCGTTCGTTCCCCGGTTAAGCCACTTGTCGGTCAGCGTCTCGTCCTCATCGATGAAGTCATGCTTAATGAGCCAGTGCTGGATTTGGGTGGCCTGCTTCGCTGTGATCGGCACCATTTGCCCAGAACCGTCTGGCAGCTCGAGTAGCTGCCCCTCGAAGAACTCCGGCTTGGCCTTGCGCTGGCGCCCACTCAAATCGAGGTCGCCATAGATCTCTTTCTGAAGCCCCGCTACGAAGTCGGTGTATGACTCGTCGGTGACGACGGTCAGCTCGTTGATGTCGTGGACAGTGGCAGGATTATCCATTCGTTCCAAGCGCTGGTCCACAGCGATGCGGAGACCTCGCCCGATCTCTTGACGACGTGACCCATCGTTGTCGCTCTTCTTGAGCATGCCGATCGTAAAGACGTTGGGGTTGTCCCAGCCCTCGCGCAGCGCCGAGTGGGAGAAGATGAACCGCACGGGTTCCTCGAACGATAGTAGGCGTTCTTTGTTTTTCAGAATTAGGTCGTATGCGTCGGCGTCGGTCGAGTGGCCCTTGTCGTCACCACGGCCCGACACCTTCGGGTCGACAAGGTGCTTGGTCTTCTTGTCGATAGCGAAATAGCCCTCATGGATCGCACGGACTGAATCCCGCTCGAGATACGTGCGGTACTCCGCACTCGCCCCGCCGACCGCGAGTTCGCTCAACGACTCGGTAACGACGTCGGAATACTCCTCCTCGAACACTCGTGCGTAGTCACCAAGCGTGTCCTCGCGGCCGTAGTCGCGATACTTCGCGACCTCGTCAATGAAAAAGAGCGAGAGAACCTTGATGTCTTGTCCGAATAGCTCTCGCTCCTTGTCGAGGTGAGCGCGGATCACCTCTCGGATCTGTATGCGACGCTTTGAGTCCTCGGTGACGTCACGCTCCGCGAGCTGCCCCGCGACCACGATGTCGCCATTGCTTAACTCGATGATGTCGCGATTTGCATCGATATCGACGATGAACAGGTCCTTGTAGGCCTCGATGCCACCCGACAGATCATGGAAGTTGGCTCCGACATCCAGTCGTTTGACCTGCCGCTTGATCGGACCAGCCTTTGTCTGCACCTCGATCTCAACTCTCGCCCGGGGCTTTGCGCCTCTGGCGATTTCGATGGCATCCACATAGAGGTACGCGGTGCTGCCGGCAAGGCCCTTGACGGTGATGCCCCGCACGGCGATCTTTTTTACAAGCTTCTGGTTGTACGCGTCGAGGGCGTCGAGCCGGTGGACCTTGTTGTGCTCGACCTTGTGGGTCGCCGAGTAACGCAGGATCATGAGAGCGTTGAAGTTCGCCAGCGATTCGAGCGAGGTCTTTGCTTGGATCTTTTGGGGCTCGTCGATGATGACGATGGGGCGGTTGGCAGCTATCACATCGATCGGCTTCCTCGATTGGAAGTCGTCGAGCTCGTCGTAGATCCGGCGGTTGTCCTTGCTCTTGGAGTTGAACGCCTGGATGTTAATGATCATCACCTGCACACCGGCGTCCGAGCTGAACCGTTCGAGCTCGTGCAACTGAGAGGAGTTATAGATGAATGATCGCGGTTTCGTGCCGAACTGTTGCTGGAAGTGTTCAGCGGTGATGTCGAACGACTTCTTGACTCCTTCACGGATTGCGATGCTCGGCACGACGATGATGAACTTGCTCCACCCGTAGCGTTTCTTCATCTCCATCATCGTCTTGATATATACGTAGGTCTTCCCTGTCCCCGTCTCCATCTCGACGTCGAGATTCAGTGCACTCGGCGCTGCCTTACTGCGTTCGAGCTTGGGCGACAGCTTCAGGTTCTGGCTGCGCTGCACCGCGTGGATGTTCTCCAAAATTTGCGCCTGGCTGAGCACGATCTCAGCGTTCCGCAGCCCGGAGTCTGCTACGCCGGAAACACCGAGGGCCTGCTGCGCTGCCGTCGGCTGGCGGCCGGGGTCAATGCGGTAAGAGATCCCATCATGTTTAGGTTGCCCGGCGAAGCAGTCGACAACCGCTTCAACCGCGGCGGTCTGATAACCCTGGACCTTGAACTGGAACTTCATCGGTCAGATCGCCTTCACGTCCGTGTTGGGCGAGACCTCAGCGAAGATCTGCTCTGTGTTGATTCGGTCGGCGTCTGATGCGAACCCCGAGTCCCTAAACACAGCGCGCAGCGGTTCACGCTCAGCGATCTCGCGTATGAGCGCCGGGCTGACTCCTTCGTCGAAGCATGCGACCAACGTTCCATTCTCAACAACGAACACCTCGTGCCCATCGACCTGCTCGGCCGAGATCGCCATAGTCAATTCGAGGCCCCAATCCAGAAGTACCTGGAACAGAAGGTCGCCGCTAGTCCTGTCCGCCTTCACACTGCCCTCAAGGCCCCCCAGCATTTGCTGCTCGGTTTCGTCAGGCCGGTTCAGCACATCCACGAGGTTTGTTGTGTCCACCCTGAGTGAACGGAAGCCGACATCTCGATTCCACATCGGGTGGGCCTCGCCTTCGCCAACAAAGTCACCTGCAGCACGTAGCCGCAACTTTGTTAACTCTGAGATGAGATTGGGTTTGTCTCGCTGCCGAAGGTACTCAATCGCATTGCGAATCGTCGTCTTCGCTGCACCAGTCGCCGTTGCGAGGTTGTCATCAAGGCTTTCGGGTAGCTGAACAAGAATTACGGGGCAAGCCTGGCCGGTGCGCGCACCCAACTCGAACACTGCTTCAGCTGTGCTTCCGGAGCCAGCGAAAAAGTCCATGACGATGCCGTCAGCACCGTCCAGCACGTATTCGAACAAACGCGAGAGTTCCCGATGGTCCTTGGGGTTGTTGAATACTTTCGACCCCATTAGGTCGCGCAGATGCCTAACGGCCACCTGTGACTGCTTGTAGAAGTAGGTGCCTCGGACCTGCGAAGCTAGCGACAGTTCATCGGTCGGATCATCATCCCCCAGAACAGCCCCGCCTTCCCCTGAGATCGGCCGGAGGTGAGCCTTTCGGAACGGCGGCTCGGTATGGTCATCTCGAAAGACAACGAGACCGAGCTCAACCTGCCGCTGCATTTCATCTGGATCGCTGAAGCGCCAGCCAGCCTCCGGGATCTTGCAGGGCCGGCCCGTTCCTGGATGTATCACCTCATAGCGTGGCCCATCGCCGCCAGGCCACGAAATGTCGCGATCGCGCCACGGGCCGGCATCGTCAATACGTCGATATCTCGCCCATTTCTTCGCAGGATCGGACTTCGGCAGGCCGCTGAACCACTTCGAGATATCCTGTTCGATCGCTGCGTTGTCGTCTCCATGCACTGCCCTTAGTCGCGCGTACTCATCCCAGATTTCTCTTGCACCGGGCTTCTCCTCTCGCCATAACGTGCCCTGGTCGCGGAGCAGCGACTTGGCCTTCGCATAGACGAGTACGTACTCGTGTCCGCTGGAGAAGAACTTGGCATCGTTCTTACGCCCCTTCTCCCAAACCAACTGAGCTATGAAGTTTCGTTCGCCGAAGACCTCATCTGCGAGCCGTCGAAGCGATGGCTGCTCGGCATCGTCAATACTTATAAGAATCACCCCATCGTCTGCAAGAAGCCGGCTAGCCAGCTTCAGGCGCGGGAACAGGAGGCTCAACCAAGCTGAGTGGAAGCGCCCGTTCGCTTCCGTGTTCGCTGTCAACCGTTCACCGAGGTCATTAACTTGGTCAGACTTGACGTAGTACTCCGGAAGCGGCTCGGCGAAATCATCTCGGTAAACGAGGTCCTTCCCAGTGTTATACGGAGGGTCGATATAGATGAGCTTGATCTTCCCGAGGTACGACTCTTGGAGAAGCTTGAGAGCGTCAAGATTATCCCCCTCGATGAAGAGGTTCTTCGTGGTGTCGAAGTCGACGGACTCCTCCCGGACGGGGCGCAATGTCTTCGCAATTGGAGCGTTTGCTGCGGACAACGCTTCACGCTTGCCCGGCCAATCGAGCTGGTACCGCTCTTGCGGTCCCTCGACCACGTGATCCGACAGTTCCTGCCGAAGGAGGTCGAAGTCGATAGCCCGAACCGGATTGCCGTCGTCGTCGAGGCTCTCCGTGATGACCGTCGGAAACAGGTCGGCGATCTTGTCGATGTTCTGTTCGGCCAGATCGGGCGAGTGCATCTTCAGCTTGTCCATTGAGAATCCTTCTGGGGATCGTTCTGAGCCTTTGGCAGTGCGGCATCTGTGAGTAGGGTCAGCATTGCCTCTCGCCCCTTTAACTCACGGCGCAGTTCTACCTTGCGATTGAGTTGGGGCTCGGTGCGAAGGCGTCGCTCGATCATTGCGATTTCGCGTTCGAGTTTGCGAACCTGATCGACCCGCTGCGTCGCTTCGGTCAGGCGCTCACCGGCCCGAGGTTCGACGGGGAGCATCGGGGTCAATACACCGATGTAAAGGGAGACCAGGTCAAGGGCCGACGGCAGGGCGGACCGTATCGTGTCTGTGGGGAGCCACGAGCCCGAGAAGTAGCCGCTCAGCTGGCCGCTTGACCCATTAAGCCGCTTATGGCACGCAACCATCCTTGTCTGGCCCTCGCCCCCACTATCCCGGTTGATCTCAAAGATGATCGGAAACGACACGGTCCGGTCGATGGCAACAAGAACGTCGTCACTGACGTTGTCGCCCTTGGCGGCGACAACGAAGACCTGGATCTCGGGCACGGCCTCAGTGCCGCGGAGATGAATCGTCGAGTCGGCGAGCTTGTACGCCCACGTGATCCGCTGTACTTCTGAAACAAACTTTTCGCGGACTCTCGCGGCGATTTTGCCGTGTTCGTAGAACTTGTTCTTGGGCACGACGCGCCCGAACTTGGCTGCCGGCGGCCAACGGTAGAGACGTGACTCGCTCACGCTGTTGCGCTCTGGTCTGGACCATCAACAATCGCGAGGAACGCAATTAGCTCGAAATCATCGAGCCCACTGATCGTCTGGGTCAGCGCCGTCGTACTCCCACCAGTGAAGAGGCTGTCGAGGTCACGCTCCTCGGTGACATCGATCATCGACCGGATCGCAGCGGTGAGTAGACCCGAGTAGTGCTGCATCTCAGCACCTTGATCGGTAGCGGCATTGAACAGCCGACATACCTCTTGAACGGGTTCGTGATGTGGGCGACAACCCGAGCGGATCAAGTCGAGCAGATGTTTCACTTCGGTGTGGTCGGCAATCACGTTGCCGGCATCGTCAAGGTAGACGAGGTAGTGCGGGTGCAGACGGTTGCCGTGATTGATTGCAGCATCGCCCTGAACGTTGCGCAAGGCAAAGAGCGCCCCAGGCAGCAGGCCCTTCTCTGGCTGAGCGGGCACCACGGCGTGCAAACCCTTCGGCGCAGCGGCCAAGTCGCCGTATTCCTTCACATAGCCGAGCAAGTCCATACGGAAATCGTTCAGTCCGAGGTCGGTGATCGACACGCCCGTTCGCACGTCCTCGAGCTCAATGACTTCGTCTTGCAGCTTGCGCAGCTGTTCTCTGCGGAACGCAGTATCACTCGACTCCTGGGTGAGCACGTTGTCGTCCGCAGTCGCCGACAAATCAGCAATGACCATGCGATTCTCGACACGTTCCTTGAGGTTGATGTACTCGTCAAGCGAGATGTCGGGCCAGAAGTTCACTAGCTGGATCTGCTCGTTCGTTGAGCCGATGCGATCGATGCGTCCGAATCGTTGGATGATCCGCACCGGATTCCAATGAATGTCATAGTTGACGAGATAATCGCAGTCCTGCAGGTTTTGGCCTTCGCTGATGCAATCAGTGCCGATGAGAACGTCGATGTCGCGTTCCTCTTCAGGCATGACGAGGTCTCGAGACTTGGACCGGGGCGAGAAAAGCGTAAGGATTTGCTGATAGCTGAAACCTCTACCCAGAGTCGTAGCTGGGCTCCCCTGCCCGGTTACAACTGCCATCTCTAGCCCGGTCTTGGCGAGCCGGGGTGCTAACTCTCGGTACAGATAGTTCGCTGTATCCGCGAACGCCGAGAAGATCAGGACCTTGTTGTTGCCAGGGTTAATCGGGTCGGCAAGTTTGGCATCGATTGTCGCCGCCAGATCCCGAAGCTTGCTGTCATGTTCGGGGGTCACACGGGCTATCTCGGTGATCAGAGCTGCGATGACCGCAGCGTCGTGGTTGAGGTCCCGCTTCCAAGACTCGACATCCATGTCGGCCAGCTCGATTTTGACCTTGTTACCAACTGTTCCACCAGTTGGTAGATCGAAATCATCATCACCAGCTGCCAAGTCGCCGATTAGCTCAGCTAGGTCGGCGATCGATTCCGCATGTTGCTCGACAGCCTGTAGCGACAGGGCGACCGTCCCATTGAGCTTTCCAAGGGTGAGGCGGAAAGCTTCAACCGAGCTTTCCAACCGCTTGAGAAGATTGACCGTCATGAGCTTCTGGATCCCACGCTCGCGGCTCGCTTGCCCAAGGTTCGACACCGCACCACCAGTCGTGTTCGGCCCAGCCGACACATTGCCATAGAGGCGTTCATACTTGTCAAGCCGGCTTGGGAACACGTAGGCCATCGGCGTGTATACGGCCAGCGTGAGTGAAGAAAGACGCTTGTACAGCTCGTTGAACGACGGTACGTCTGACAGATCCGTCAGCGGCGAACGAATCGAGATAGGTGGGAGTCGCTCGGGAAACATGCCGATCTTCGACGTGTCGTAAAACGCCTCTATGTGCTTGCGCGAACGAGCGATGGTTACGGCATCGAGCAGTTCGAAGAAATCGAAGTCGAGGCGGGCAAGGATCGTGTCGGTCGTGCGTTGTTCGGCTGGAAGGTTGGACCACTCGTTAAAGCTGCGCTGAGCCTGTTTGAAGACATCTTCAACCGTGCCAGAGATATTGAGTTTGGAAGCCAGCTGGACGGAATCGCCTTCGTACGCCAAGGCAAGCTGGTTGCGCAGGTCGCTGAAATGATTGTTCACCGGCGTTGCAGAGAGCATCAGCACTTTGGTCTTCACGCCTTCCTGCATGACCAGGCGCATAAGGCGCTGGTAGCGAGTCTCTTTCTCTGGCGTGAAGTCGGCATTCCGGAAGTTATGGGACTCGTCGATGACGACGAGGTCATAGTTGCCCCAGTTGACCCGGTCTAATGGGATACCAAGCGATTCACCGCGGGTGCGTGACAGGTCGGTATGCGCTAGGACGTCATAATTGAGCCGGTCTGAGGCAAAGATGTTGGTCTTCAGGTTGGCGTTGTAGTTCGTCCAGTTCTCAGCCAGCTTCTTCGGGGCGAGGACAAGGACTGACTTATTACGAAGCTCGTAGTACTTGATGACAGCGAGTGCAGTGAACGTCTTTCCCAGGCCGACGCTGTCAGCCAAAATGCAGCCGTTATAGGTTTCAAGCTTGTTGATGATCCCCGTGGCGGCATCATGCTGAAAGTTGTAGAGGCTCTTCCAGATCTCTGAGTCCTGATATCCCGTCAGGTCATTAGGGAGAACGTCTTCGTTGATGTCATCAAGGAACTCAGCAAACAGGTTGTACAAGATCAGGTAATAGACGCGCGCCGGAGAGTTCTCTACATAGACCGAGGTGATGTGGTCATAGACAGCCTCGGTGACTTCCTCGACCTGGTCGGGGCTGTGCCAAATCTGATCGAAGAGTGCGACGTACTGAGCGGTCGCGGGCGCTTCGTCGATCTTCGTCACCATGTTGGACACAGCGTCGCTGCGCTCGTAACCCAAGTCAGCCGAAGTGAACCCTTGTAGCGGGAGATAGGTCGCTCTGTCATCGACGGTGGCGAACTGTTGCATCGGCACCCCCGCTGTGTTGGATCGGAACTGCACTTTGTCGCGAACCCAGGCGGCGCACTCGCGAGCGATCGCTCGTTGGGTCATCTTGTTGCGGAGCCGGATCTCGAACTCTGATCCGTAGAGCGCCGATTCACCACTGGGGCCTGGCGGAATGAAAAACTGCCTGCGCTCTTTGGGTTGGGCATTGCCGGGTTCGCCTGTCACGAACGTAGGCGATGTGAAGATGAACTCGAG
>ENA-ORXT01006359-ORXT01006359.1-marine-metagenome-genome-assembly--contig:-NODE-6359-length-11003-cov-6.906462_pt1 | contig 11003 bp, 8 predicted proteins | sample MGYA00237868_ERZ511482 | MGnify/ENA metagenome assembly ERZ511482
CGCCTCGCCAAGATCGCCGGGCACCTTGGTCTTGCCGATAGCCAAACCTTCTGGGGCGGGCGGGCTGAAACGATCCGCGACAAGATCCTGACCCATGCATGGTCCGAGGAGCGGCAGGCCTTCGTCGAGAGCTTCGGCGGCAGCACCCTCGACGCCAGCGTCCTGCTGATGGCCGAGGTCGGATTGATCGACCCGATGGACCCGCGCTTCGTCAAGACGGTCGATGCCCTGTCCGAGACGTTGGGACGCGGGCCGTTCATGCTGCGCTACGAGGAGGCGGACGATTTCGGCGAGCCGGAGGTCGGCTTCAACGTCTGCGCCTTCTGGCGGGTCGACGCGCTGGCGCGGATCGGGCGGCACGAGGAGGCGCGGGAGCATTTCGAGGGGCTGCTGGCCGCGCGCGATTCGCTGGGCATGATGTCGGAGGATACCGATTTCCGCACCGGCGAGGCATGGGGGAACTTTCCGCAGACCTATTCCTTGGTCGGTATCATCAATGGCGCCATGCGCCTGTCGAAACCGTGGGAAGAGACCGTATGAGCCGCCTCGTCGTCGTATCGAACCGCGTCGCCGACCCGACCGCCGCCCAGTCCGGCGGGCTGGCCGTGGCGGTGGGCGAGGCCCTGCGCGACGGGAACGGCGTCTGGTTCGGCTGGAGCGGCGAGGTCCGGGAGGATGCCGAAACCTCCGGCGTCCATCTCGACAAGCGCGGCGGGGTCACGCTCGCCACCCTGCCGCTGAGCCAGAAGGAATACGACAGCTACTATCTCGGCTATTCCAACCGCGCGCTCTGGCCCGTCTTCCACTATCGCCTCGATCTGGCCGAGTTCGATCTGGCGGCGTTCGACGGGTACAAGGCCGTCAACCGGCGCTTCGCCAGGTCGATCGCCGCCCTGATCGACCCGTCCGACGTGATCTGGATCCACGATTACCACCTGATTCCGCTTGCCGCCGAACTGCGCAAATTGGGTGTGGAGAACCGCATCGGGTTCTTCCTGCACATCCCCTTTCCCCCGCCCGAGATCATCGCGGCGGTGCCGGACCATGGCTGGCTGTTCGACACGCTGCACGCCTACGACGTCGTCGGGTTCCAGACCGAGCAGGACCGCGCGAATTTCATGCGCTATGTCGAGCAATCGTCGCATGGCGCGGGGCCTGTGACGCATCCGTTCCGCAACGGCACCCGGCGCACGGTGGCGCAGGTCTTCCCCATCGGCATCGACGTCGACAGCTTCATCGAAATGGCCGAGACGCAGCAGGCGAGCGACCGCATCCGCCGCCTGACGCGCGGCGAGGTGCGCAATCACGTCATCGGGGTCGAGCGGCTGGACTATTCCAAGGGCCTGCCGGACCGGTTCCGTGCCTTTCGCCGGTTCCTCGAACAATATCCCGACCAGCGCAAGAAGACGGTGCTGATGCAGATCGCCCCGCCCACGCGCGGCGAACTGGCCGCCTATGCCGAGATCCGCACCGAACTGGAGCAGTTGTCAGGCGAGATCAACGGCGCGTTCGGCGATTTCGACTGGACTCCGCTGCGCTATATCCACCGCTCCGTCCCGCGCGATACACTTGCGGCGCTGTTTCGCGGGTCCAAGGTCGGGCTGGTCACGCCGCTGCGCGACGGGATGAACCTCGTTGCCAAGGAATACGTCGCGGCGCAGGACCCGGACGATCCCGGCGTGCTGATCCTGTCGCGCTTCGCCGGGGCCGCCGCCGATCTGGAGGAGGCGCTGATCGTCAATCCCTACGACGCGGACGAGGTGGCCAAGGCCCTGCACGGCGCCGTCACGATGGAGCGCGACGAGCGGCTGGACCGGCATCGCAAGCTGCTGGCACGGGTGCGCAAGAACGATATCGGGGCGTGGCGCACGGCGTTCATGCTCGCGCTGCGCGGTGACGATACCGGGAAGGATGCGGCATGACCGCCGGGGAGATGATCTGCACTCTGGGCCTGCAACCTCATCCCGAGGGCGGGTGGTATCGCGAGACGTGGCGGGCGGAGGCGGCGGATGGCGAGCGACCGGCGGGAACGGCGATCTACTACCTGCTCGATGTGGGCGAGTTCTCCCACTGGCACCGGGTCGATTCGACCGAGATCTGGCACTGGTACGCGGGCGCGCCCCTGTCGCTCAGCCTGTCGCCGGACGGGCACGACGCGCAGGCGCATATCCTCGGCCCCACCATAGACGCGGGCCAGCAGCCGCAGCGCATCGTGCCGCCTCACTGGTGGCAATGCGCGACGTCGCTGGGGGACTGGACGCTGTGCGGCTGCACCGTCTCGCCGGGGTTCGACTTCGCGGGCTTCGAGATGGCGCCACCGGACTGGCGCCCGGTGCCGCGTGGTTAATCTTCCTCGGGGTCGTGCGGTTCGACCCCCGGAACGTCGTAGCCGAAGCGCTTGATGAAGCGCCGGGCATCGGCGGTCGTGATGGAGACGGTCAGCGACATGGTCGCATCCTCCGCCGCCGTATCGCGCACGTCGGCCACGTCGTAGAGCCACGCGAGCGCGGCGCCGTCGCTGGCGGGCAGGTCGATCCGGACCACCGTTTCCGCCGCCGCGAGCGTCTCGGCCACCAGCGTCAGCAGCGCATCGACCCCCTGCCCCGTCTGGGCCGAGACGCAGAGCGCGTTCTCGCGCCGCGCCGCCTCGTTCTCCCATGCCGCGCGGGCATCGTCATCCAGCAGATCGGTCTTGTTGTAGACCTCGATCGCCCCGTCCAGCGTCGCCTCCTCGACCCCAAGACCGCGCAGGACGGCGATCACGTCCTCGGCCTGCGCCTCCGTCTCCTCGCTGGAGATATCGCGGACGTGCAGGATCAGGTCGGCCTCCAGCACCTCCTCCAGCGTGGCGCGAAACGCGGCGACGAGCTGGGTCGGCAGGTCGGAGATGAAACCGACAGTATCGGAGAAGATCGCCTCGCGCCCGTTGGGCATGTCGACCGAGCGCATCGTCGGGTCGAGGGTCGCGAAAAGCATGTCCTTCGCCATCACCTTGCTGTCGGTGATGCGGTTGAACAGGGTGGATTTTCCGGCGTTGGTGTAGCCGACCAGCGCGACGACCGGCAGGGGCGCCTTCTTGCGCTTCTTGCGGTGCAGCGTGCGGGTGCGCACGACCTTTTCCAGCTTGCGCTCGATGCGCACGAGGCGCTCGTCGATCATGCGGCGGTCCGCCTCGATCTGCGTCTCGCCGGGACCGCCGACGAAGCCCAGACCCCCGCGCTGGCGCTCCAGATGGGTCCAGCTTCGGACGAGGCGCGATTTCTGGTAGCTGAGATGCGCATGCTCGACCTGAAGCACGCCTTCGGCGGTTCCGGCCCGTTCGCCGAAGATTTCGAGGATCAGACCGGTGCGGTCGAGGACCTTGGCCTTCATCTCGGTTTCGAGATTGCGCTGCTGCACCGGGGTCAGCGTGCCGTCGACGATGACCAGTTCGACCTCGTTATCGGCGACCATCGCCTTGAGATCGTCTAACTTGCCCTTGCCGAACAGCGTCGAGGGGCGCGGCTCCCTGACCAGTTCCGCCGCCGTCGCCACGATGTCGAGGTCGAGCGCCCGGGCCAGTCCGACCGCCTCTTCCAGCCGGTTCTCGGGGGTACGGTTCGCCTTCTTCCAGTCGGGCAGGATCGGGTGAAGGACGAAGGTGCGGGTTGCGGCCTCTTCGGTGTTCAAGTGGCGGGTGCCTCCTCGGGCTCGTAGAGAGCGATGGGCTGGGCGGGCATCACGGTGGAAATCGCGTGCTTGTAGACGAGCTGCGACTGGCCGTCGCGGCGCAGGAGCACGCAGAAATTGTCGAACCACGTGATGACGCCCTGAAGCTTGACCCCGTTGACGAGGAAGATCGTCACCGAAACCTTGTTCTTGCGGACGTGATTGAGAAACGTGTCCTGAAGATTCTGTCTGTCGGAAGCCATGGGGGCGCCCTTTTCTTCTTATTGTTGCGCGTATCGAGTCGGAATTTTCCGCGTTCAGTCCCGGACACTACACATAGGGTCCGGCCCGGCAACCCCGCAAGGCCGCACGGGCGGAAATTGACCGCAGCGGCGGCGTGCGTGGGTTATTTTCGCCACGTTCGGGGGCTGAGCAGCGCGACGACCGCCAGTGTCTCCATCCGCCCCACGATCATGCCGATGCACAGGACGATCTTGCCCGCATCGGGCAGGCCGACCCATGCGCCCGCATCCTCCAGAATCATCGGCAGGAGCGGGCCGGTGTTGCTCAGCACGCTGACGGAAGCCATCATCGCCTCGATCATGTCCAGCCCCGTCGCCGTCAATGCCAGCGAGGAGGTCGTGACGGCCAGCACGTAGAGCATGACGAAGACGAAGACGATCCGCATGGCGCCGAGCGTCACGCGATTCGCCCCGCTGCGGATGGGGCGTATCTCGGTCGGACGGGTCAGTCGGGCCAGTTCGTTCAGACTGTGCTTGGCGAGCAGGGCGGCGCGGATCAGCTTGACGCCCCCCGCCGTCGAGGCCGCCCCGCCCCCGACGATGGCCAGACCCACGAGGGCGACGCCGGGCGTGCGCAGCGCGCTCCACGCCGTCGCGCCCTGCCAGTCCGCCGATTCGAACCCGGCGGTCGTGACGTAGGAAAACGCCATGAACAGCGACCCCCAGAGAGCCGCGACCCCCTCCTCGAACTCGTCGGTCGAGCGCGTCTCGATCGCGCCGATCCAGTGGCGCAGGAACAGGATGGCGACGACCACCGCGACCGCGATGAGCATGTAGCGCACCTCCGGGTCCTCGCGATAGGCGCGCACCCGCCCGCGCAGGGCCTGAAGATGTACCGCGACGCCGATGGCGGCGGGGACGATGACGCAGAGCAGCACCAGTTCGGACACCCACGAATCGTAGGCGGCGATTCCGCCCTCGTTGACGATGAACCCCGTCGTCGAGACCGCGCCGAGCGCGTAGCACATCGCCTCGAACGCCGGCACGCCCGTGGCGGCGAGGCCGAGCATGCACAGGACGATCAGCCCGCAATACGGCACGATCAGGATGCGCGTGGCCCAGACGGCGCGCTCGACCGCCTCGCGCCGGTCGATGAACGCCTCGGGGGCGAGGCGCGCGCTCGGCACTGTCTCGGACGGGCGGTCGAGGATGTGCCGGACCTCGAACCCGCCGATGGACAGCGGCGCGAAGATCGCCAGTGCGGCGACGAGGCAGACGAACCCGCCGAACCCCGCGCAGAGGGAACGCCACAGCACGATGGTACGCGGCACCCCCTCGATGTCGCGGATGGTCGAGGCGCCGGTGGTGGTGATGGCCGAGCACATCTCGAAATAAGCGTCGAGGAGGCTGAAACCGGGGATCAGTTCGGCCAGCGGCACCGCGATGATCAGCGGCCCCATGGTGTAGAACGCGACCAGCGCGAGGAGGCCCGACCGCGCCGCCTCGATCGGGTGGCGCAGCAGGACCATGCGCACGGCGGACCCGAGGATGAACGACCCCGCCGTGCAGGTCGCGAAGACTCCGCTCGTCCTGTCGTCGCCGATGACGAGGGCGTGGACGGCCATGAGCGCGAAGCCGAACGCGAATGCGAAGAGCGCCGCACTGAGCAGTTGTTCCGCCCCGGTCCCCCGCCGCTCGATGGGGCGCCAGACCTCGACGGAACCGCGGCTCATGCGAAATAGTCCACGGTGACGCGAAACAGCTTCTCGACCTCGGGCACCGCATTCTTGAGCGCGAAGATCACCGCCGTGTCGCCGTCGCGCAGCGCGTCGCGGCCGCTCGGCACCCGGATCGTGCCGTTCGAGAGGATCGCGCCGACCATGACGCCGGGGGGCAGGTCGACCGAACTGAGCGGCGCTCCGGCCAGCGGCGAGGTCGCCAGCACCTGCGCCTCGATCACTTCGGCGGCCCCGTCGCGAACGCTGTGCAGCGCGCGGATGCGGCCCCGGCGGACGTGGCGCAGGATCGACGACACGGTCGTCGCACGCGGATTGATGAAGGCGTCGAGGCCCAGCGGCGCGACGAGGCGCATGAGGTTCTGGTTGTTGATGAGAGCCATGGCGCTCGTCGCGCCCTCCTCCTTGGCCAGCACCCCGGCCAGCAGGTTGGCCTTGTCGTCATCGGTCAGCGCGATGATCATCTCCGCATCCGAGACATTGGCCTCGGCCAGCAGGGCCGCATCCAGCACATCGCCGTTCAGCACGATGGTCCGGTCGAGGCGCTCGGCCACGTATTCGGCGCGCTCGCGGTCGCGCTCGATCAGCTTGACCTTGATCCGCCGCTCCTGCTTTTCGAGGGCGAGCGCGACGTTGAGACCCACGTTGCCGCCCCCGGCGATGATGATGCGCCGCGCCACCTCTTCCTCGTGCCCGAACAGGCCGAGCGTGCGGCCCACCTGATCCTCGCGCGCGACGAGGAAGACGTTGTCGTCCTCCAGCAACTGGTCGTCGCCGCTGGGGGTGTAGAGGCGACCGTTACGCTCGAACGCCACGACCTTGGCCACCAGATCGGGGAAGAGTTCGGTCAACTGGCGCAGGGGCGTGTGGAGCAGCGGGCAATCGCCGGCCAGCCGCGTGCCGACCATCCGCACACGCCCGTCGAGGAAGGGCGTCGACTCGAAGGCGCCGGGCGCGCTCAAGCGGCGCATCACGGAACGGGCGACTTCCACCTCCGGAGAGATGATGACGTCGATGGGCATGTGGTTGCGCTGGAACATGTCGCTCCATTGCGGTTCCAGATAGGCCTGCGCCCGGATGCGCGCGATCTTTCGGGGGATCTTGAAGACGGTATGCGCGACCTGACAGGCGACCATGTTGACCTCGTCCGAATAGGTCACGGCGATCAGCATGTCGGCGTCGTTGGCCCCCGCCTCGCGCAGGATATCGGGGCGCGAGGCGTAGCCCGTGACCCCGCCCACGTCGAGCCTGTCCGTCACCGTGCGCACGAGGTTCTCGGACTGGTCGACGATGACGACGTCGTTGTTCTCGGTCGAAAGCTGGCGCGCGATATTGAAGCCGACCTGCCCGGCTCCGCAGACGATGACCTTCATGCGGCCCTCAGTTCGACAATCGCACGACGTTATCCGCCGTCGCCAGCCGCGCCCCGCCCCGGTTGGACGTGGTGACGCCCAACGCTTTCAGCTTGCGATGCAGGGCCGAGCGCTCCATCCCGATGAAGGAGGCGGTGCGCGAGACGTTGCCGCCGAAGCGGTTGATCTGCGCGATCAGGTAGTCGCGCTCGAACGCCTCGCGCGCCTCGCGCAAAGGCATCGACACGAAGCTGTCGCCCTTCTCCGACGCGATGGCACCGTGACCGCCGGAGACGACCTCCTGCGGCAGGTCGTCGGCGCCGATATCCTGACCGCCGGGCGACCCGAGGATCATCATCCGCTCGACGATGTTGCGCAACTGCCGCACGTTGCCCGGCCATTCGTAGGCCTGAAGCACCGCGATGGCATCGAGGGCGAAGGTGCAGCGGGCGAGGCCCTGCTCGCGGCTCAGGCGCTCGCTCAGATGCTCGACCAGCGCGGGGATATCCTCGCGCCGGGTAGCGAGGGAGGGCACGTCGACCGGCACGACGTTGAGCCGGTGATAGAGATCCTCGCGGAAATTGCCCTTGGCGATCTCCTCCGTCAGGTCGCGGCTGCTGGAGCTGATGAACCGCACGTCGACTCGCACGACGTCGGACCCGCCCGCGCGGTTGAAGCACTGGTCGACGAGGACGCGCAGGATCTTGGGCTGCGTCTCGCGCGGCATGTCGGCCACCTCGTCGAAGAACAGCGTCCCGCCATGCGCCGCCTCCAGCAGGCCGGGCTGGGCGAGGCCGCCGTCCTTCTGGCGCCCGAACAGCTTTTCCTCCAGATGCTCCGGCTCCATCGTCGCGGCGCTGACGACCACGAAGGGCGCGTCGGCCCGCCTGGAATGGGCGTGCAGGTAGCGCGCGGCCACCTCCTTGCCCGCGCCGGAGGGACCGGAGATGAGGACGCGGCTGCCCGTCGGCGCGATCCGCTCCAGGGTCGAGCGCAGGGCGGCGATGGAGGCCGAATCGCCGATCAGCGCGTTCGACCGCTCGTCCTGCTGCTTGAGCGCGCTGTTCTCCCGGCGCAGGCGCGACGTCTCGATGGCGCGCTCGGCGGTCAGGATCAGCACGTCGGTCTTGAACGGCTTCTCGATGAAGTCGTAGGCGCCCTGCTGCATCGCCGCGACCGCCAGCTCGACATTGCCGTGACCGCTGATGATGACGATGGGAATCTCGGGGTTGTCGCGCTTGACCGTTTTCAGCACCTCGATCCCGTCCTTGCGGCTGCCCTGCAACCAGATGTCGAGGATGATGAGGTCGGGCTGGCGCGCGTTGATCTCGCGGAAAGCGGTATCCGCGCAGGAGGCACGGCGCGACGTGTGCCCCTCGTCTTCCATGATTTCCGCGATCAGGTCGCGGATGTCCGCTTCGTCGTCGACAACGAGAATATCTGCCATTGTTCCTGCCCCATTCGTCGTTCTTGTTCGGTTCGTCGGCCTGCCCGCCGGGCGGTCGATGCTCTGAAAGTCTCGGAATCGTCAGCCGGTCTCTCGCGGAAGGATCGCGCCGGGTGGTAAACGAATACTGACCATCGCGCCGCTCTCCCCGTTCTCCGCGTCCTTGAGGGTCACGGTTCCGTTATGGTCCTCCACGATCCTGCGCACGATGGCGAGGCCCAGTCCCGTCCCGCCCTTGCGGGTCGTCACGTAGGGTTCCGTCAGCTTGTCGCGCTCGCGGCGCGGGAAGCCCGGCCCGTTGTCGATCACGTCGATCGACAGCGCCTCGCCCTCCACCGCCGAGCGGATCGTCACGCGGCCCTGCGGTGCACCTTCGGTCTCTTCCACATGTACGCGCGTCGACTGCGCCGCGTTTCGCACGAGATTCGTGAAAACCTGAGACATCAGTCCCCGGTCGCAATGCATCACGATATCCGACCGCTCGGGCGTCTGCTCGAAGACGATGTCGGGATATTCGGCACTGTGCAATGCAAGGATTTCGCCAAACAGGGGATCGAGGGGTGCTTCCTGAAACTCGGGTTTTGGCATGCGCGCGAAGTTGGAGAACTCCTCGACCATGCGCCGTATCTGCCCCACCTGACGGACGATCGTGTCGACACATTGGTCGAAAACGGGCCGATTGTCGTCGATCTGTCCACCGAACTTGCGGCGCAGGCGTTCTGCCGACAGTTGAATCGGCGTCAGCGGATTGCGGATCTCGTGCGCCACCCGCTGGGCCACGTCGCCCCATGCCGCGAGGCGCTGGGCCGAGAGGAGCGCGGTCATGTCGTCGAGGGTGAGGACGTAGCCCTCGATCCCCTCCTCCCCGCGCTGGCAGGCGATCCGCGCCAGATACTCGCGCTCGCCGTCTTCCGAGGCGAGGATCACGCGCCCCTCGGATATGCCGTGCGGCGAGGCGCTGGCCCGGTCGACGAGGTTGCCGATGCCCGGCAGGTGCTTCTCGAAATCGCCGATCCCGGCGAGCGTCTCGGTCCCGCCGATGATCCGGCTGGCCGAGGCGTTCATCAGGTCGACGTTCCCCCCGGCATCCAGCCCCACGACCCCCGCCGTCACGCCCGACAGGACCGCTTCGGTGAACCGACGGCGATGGTCGAGTTCGTCGTTGACGTCCAGCAGGGCGTCGCGCTGCAACTGCACCTGACCCGTCATGCGGTTGAAGGCGCGCGAGAGGGTCGCGATCTCGTCGTCGCCGTGCTCCTCGTGCACCCGCGCATTCAGGTCGCCGCGCGCCACCCTGTCCGCCGCGCCCGCCAGCCGCCCGATGGGCCGGGCCAGACGGTCGGCGACCCAGATGCCGAACCAGATCGCCGCCGACACGACGATCACGGCGAACCCGATATAGAGCACCGCGAAGAGGATCTGCATGTCCCCGCGCCGCGCCTCCAGCCGCTGGTATTCCTGCGCCAGCGCGCGGGTGTTGGACAGCACGCGCGCCGCCTCCGCATCCACCGAGCGGGCGAGGTAGAGATAGGCGTCGAACAACCCGCCGAGCGGCGCGAGCGCGCGGATCGCATCGGTCCGCTGGTCCTCGTAGACGTAGATTTCGCCGCGCCGCGTCTGCTCCAGATGCCGCTCGTCGGGCGGCTCGTAGAGGAAGAGATAGCTGTTCGGCCCGCGCGCGATGATCTCGCCGTTGGAATCGATGATGAAGATTTCCGTCAGCCGCCGCTGCGCCGAAACATTCGCCAGCACTTCCGCCAGATCCTGCGGGCGCGGGGTGCCGAACGGAGAGATGCGCGCAATCTCGGCAGCGAGGACGCTGGCGTCGAGGCGAATGGTCTGGTGCCGCTCCTTCACGTAGGATTCGGCGATCTGGACCGAATTGCGCACCACCCCGCCGACCCGGTCGTTGAGCCAGCTCTCCAGCGTGACCGTCACCGAAATGGCCGCGAACAGGCCCAGCAGCAGGGCCGGGGCGACGGCGATGATCGTGAACATGCGCACCATGCGCAGATGCAGCCGCGACCCCGCCGACCGCGCCCGCCGCGCCAGCACCAGCGTCGCGATGCGCCATGCGATGACGGCGATGAGCGCGAGCGCGAGGCAGAAGTCGAGGACGAGCATGACGCGCAGGCCGGTGCGACCCGTGTCGATGCCGTCGGCACCGTCGCCCGCCGTGGCGAGGTAATAGGTCAGAATCGCGCAGACGGGGGCGGCGATGGCCAGGATGAGGCCTAGCGCACCCGTGATGCGACGACGACTCAGCGTGTTGCCGAACCAGGCCTTTCCCGGCCGGATCGCATGATCGGGAAGTGTCAGTGACATCGTCGCTCGGTTGTTGCCCCGCCTACCGCGTCGCTCCTGCAACGCTTCCAGCCACAATGTGGCTTGCGGGCATCACCTTTTCTTTCGATCGACCGGAATGTCAAGCTCGCGTATTTTCTTGCGCAAGGTATTTCGGTTCAACCCAAGGAGATCGGCGGCGCGCAGCTGATTGCCCCGCGTGGCCGCCAGCGACAGCGTGATGAGCGGGAATTCCACTTCCCGCAGAATGCGCTGATACAGCCCCGCCGGGGGG
>ENA-ORXT01006360-ORXT01006360.1-marine-metagenome-genome-assembly--contig:-NODE-6360-length-11003-cov-2.183873_pt1 | contig 11003 bp, 6 predicted proteins | sample MGYA00237868_ERZ511482 | MGnify/ENA metagenome assembly ERZ511482
ATCGAAGGAGAGGTAAGTGTTGCAAGCGCTGTTAGAAGCAGGAGAAATGAAACGATTGCAAAAACCAGTGTCAATCTGATTGGGGCTAACTGGCAGTCTCACATTGTTGAGCAATACCAATCCTATATTTCTCAGATTAAATCAGACAATAACCCTGAAGCGGCATTAAATGCGTTCTCTCAATTTCAGGTGCTAGCGGCGATTCGTCAGGGTGAGTTTGGCGTTGAAGGTATTAATCGTGCAGTCGAAAGACAAATTAACTCAGCACACGTGCCAACGTATCTACCATGGTATCACGGCAAGCCGGTGATGATTACCCGCAACGATCCGTCATTAGGCTTGTTCAACGGTGACATTGGAATTTGTTTGCACGATGATGATTTGTTACAGCTCAGGGTCTGGTTCAAAGCAAGCGATGGTAACTTCCGGGCCATCCTGCCAGCGCGTCTGCCACAGCATGAAACCGTTTATGCGATGACAATTCACAAGAGTCAGGGCTCAGAGTTCGAGCATGTCATGATTGTCTTACCGGATAAACCAGTGCCGCTTCTGTCAAAGGAGTTGTTGTATACCGGGGTGACCCGGGCTAAAAAAATTGTTGATATTGCCACCAGCAAAGCGGTGTTCCATTTTACCCTGAATCAACGAGTGGTTCGCAACAGTGGAATACAATCCAAAATTCAGGCATCAATGATTGACAACTAGCCAGTCATAATACCCTTAAAATAAATTAATCATTATCCCGGCATTAGTAATGGTTGATGCTGTGAAACTGTTTAGTTTGCAGGTATATTGTCACGGCTCAGCAATCAGGGAAGAATACGTGAACAAAACAATAGCACGACACAATATCGCAAAGAGTATTGTCTGCTTTTAATGACAAAAGAAAACCCTACTATTCTTGGATTGACTGTCGGTTTTTTTACAAATGCCAGAACCACGCCCGTCGTTCTGATCATTATGTTGTCTATCATTTCTTTTTATACCAGCTACGATGGCCTGGTTAGATTCTCCTTTGCCTCGCCTGAAGATGCCTCTTGGTTAAATCTAACGATTCTGGCGCTGGTAGTATTTTGCATACAGCTGGTGCTGGTTTACTCGCTGCGCAAAATGGGATTGACCAGACGCGTAGGGGCCAAGTTTCGCTGGCTTCCGCTATACATTCTGATGATGTGTATCAGCGTGTTTTTCAGCTATGGCTTTTATTACAAACTCTTGCGGGCTGAAGGGTTTGCACAGGAAAACTTCACGGCCCAGTTAAATCAGGTTCGCGATGGGGCGCAGGACTATCTGTTGTCGTTTGAGGCGGTGGAAGGTGGTGCAAGGCAGTTAAAGCAATATTCAGAGCGGCGAGCCAGAGAGGAAGAACGTTTTGGAGGTAGTTGTGGCGATGGATCATCTCCGGGAAAAGGGCCGCGACGTACCTTCCGCAATAACGAGGCGCTGATCTTCTCAGCGATTGCCAGTAGTATTGATCCGTTAGCGACCCGGGTGCGCACTGATATTGGCAAATTGCAAAGCATTATCGAAAATTATCGCCCTGACACGCAAGACGTGACTTCACTACAAAATGAAATTAACAGCATAATCCACGAGATTAATACCAGTCGTAATGCACCCGTTTTGCAAGAGAGTAGTCGGGTCATTTCACAACGTATCGGGGAGAAGCGACAAAGGATTGTGCCCACTGCCGCTGGAAGTATTCCCTGCCCGGATACCACAATTACTCTCAACGGTAACGCGATGCTAAAGAGTATTCAGAACTTACCAGTGATGGAAGATGTGCTGTTATTTAACCCATTCGATCAACGCAATGTTCTGAATCGAGCGATGGATGTTATCCGTTCTATTCCCGAATTGACAACGACCTGGTGGCGTGGCGATGCGGTCGATGAGGTGATGCAGCAAGGTAAAGATTCAACTAAACGCGATGACTATGTACCGCTCCTATTGGGTGCGCTGGTTGACTTCGTATTATTAATTGTTGGCTTAGCCGATGGGTATATTTCACGTCGCAGAAATTGGATGAGTCCGGAGTTTGAAGGTGAATATTTCAGTGCTGAGGATGCAAAAAAGCTGCGTGGCATTACCGATATGAAACAATTATCGAGCAATGTGCAGCCTTATTTGCACAATAGTCTGGGGCAACATTTCTTTGTTATTCCCAGCTCCCCGGTGCACGGCAACCGACTAGCCAGTGAAATGCTGGAATTGTTCGAGGTATTGTCCAGCGAACGCATTCGTCCGGCCATGTTGCGTCAAGTGCCTTACAGTTGGATTCCACGCCGGGTGAGAGACGAGGTTTACTCGATTATGGGTGACGATGCTGAACACCTGACCTTTAATGTGTATCGAATGGGCGCGACGCAGTGGGACGAATTGAAGCAGGCCCTGTCAGTCGCGCTGATTCCGGAGAAAGTTGAAGCACTTGAATATGATGAAAGTGATCCATCGTGTACCTGGCCCTACTAAAACTCTTCGCAATAATACTTGAGTCCATCGACTGGATCAGGCTGCATGCGCTTCGCTACTTCGCCAGCCCTGTCTTTCAAAGTGGTTCAGGAAACGTAGGCGAACGCGCGGGCAAACTGCCACTGAGCGACTGGCGCTATCCCATAACCGTTGTTTTTGCCTTAATCGAAGCGGTTGTTTTAAGTATTTGGCAAGTTTTTAAGTGGCTGTTCTTTTTTAACACTCGCAGCCTGTTTGAGTTTTTTCTCAGTGGCGTCAAAATTGTTATCGTTTTATCCGTTCTGAGTGTTGTAGGACTCTATGGCTATCTATCGGCATCCCCTGATCCTCAGGTTCTGAAGCATTATCAAGCCCTACACCAAAAGAACACGGCGACCGCCATACTTGGGAGAAGCGGTGCCATTATCGGCGCGATCTCCAACCCGCAAGCAGATGCACAATCAGTCGGTGGCCTGTATGCAGAGATAGTGCCTCCGGTTTATTGGGATATTCTCGATTACCAAACGAAACGCCAGCTAGATTTTAACTATCAGAAAACGGGCGTTTTCGATGTTCTTTTCTGGAAACAGAAGCATTATAAAGGCATTTCTCTGACGGGTATTTTTGATGCCTTAAATCCTTTCGCGAAGTCATCTAATGAAAATTTGATGAGTGAACTCGCCGTTAATCTGAACGGTGGCGAAGCTGCTGTGTCTGAACGCTGCCCGTCAATTCTATCCGGGCTGTGCAGCACCCTCAGCAGCGTGCGTTTTGCGCGGCATACCTTCTCTTATCTGGCTAATAATAAGGGGGCAGAGTTCAAACGATGGATGGCGATTCATGGGAATCTTAAGGGCTTTAACAAGGACTTCACTGGCATAAAGGCAACGGCCGATGTGGTGTTTAATAAAAAACCAGAGCAGTTAAGTAATGCCGAACAGGCGTTAATGGCTGTCGCCCAATTAAATAATGAGCCACTGTTAGAAACGCGTGATTTAGGGGCACTTAAAAACGAAGCTATCAGCATTTCCCGAGAACTGTACGCACGTGCGCAGCCAGCCTTAGTGACTGACATTGAGCAAAACCTGATTGGTTTAAACCTTAATCAAAGTAGCCGCCAATCAAATTTATTCCTCAGAGGTAAAGACACCCTTGGCAATTTCACTGACTTAGTACAGCAGCGGTTGAGGGAAGCGTACCAAGCACCGGGCAATCAACGCATTATTAGTGATGTGCAGGTGACCCTGCCGGTCAAAGATAATCAGCGCTTTAATGAGGGCTTGGTCGCAGCTTTAGAAACATTACAGCGGCGTTGCACAAACTGTGGTTTGAATTATCGTTTGGCTGCTCCGGTAGAAGAGGGTGGTGCGGCCATTGAGGTGATGGTTGCTAATCAGGAAGGGCAGATCGTTAGGTACTTTAAGCGTGGCAATGTCAAAGAACGTGCAGCCGGTGTGCTCTCCACAATACCCGCTGCCGTATTATTGACTACTCTGGGCAATACGCCTGAAACGCGTTTTTGTAATCAAACCTATCGGAATCTGCCCAGTTCAGTGACGGAGTTCCCTCGGGGTTTGGTTAACTGCGATACGCCAGAACAGCCAGGTCATTCACTGAGCTTTCAGGAATCTCTACAGACACGTTCTTCCTTGTCATTATTTTATGCGCTAAGAAAACAAGCCACGGCTGAGCAGCTGCAAGCAGTTTACCGGGATTTTGGTTTTACTGATTTACGCACCAGAGCAGGGGACGTTAGCCATGGTGAACAACTTGCTTATGAAATGAGTTACGGCGTTGTGCAGTCCTTACCGTTACAGCAACTTGACGTGATACATCAACTTGGCGATGTGCTTTACGGCGGCCCACAATCTAAGGCAATTATCGCCATTTCTCAATTTTTGGTATCAGATCTGGATGAGGGAAGACGTTATCTACAGTTCAACAAAGCCAGGTCTGGTGTAGCCATTAGCGGCAATTATTTACGGACGAGAAATGCCAAAGCAGCACTGCGGCAGCTGCTTGGTTTCGATATAAATAGTAAGAATGCAGAGCTCAAACCATTAAGAGATTTAAAAAACATTAGATTTTTATTAACCAAAACCGGCCAAAGCTACACTAAGCAACAGACATTACGCGACCAGTGGTTGGTGGCTAGTGTTGTGATCAGGGGGCGACGCTACAGTATTAGTGCATTTGTTGGTAGTCCGACAACCGATCAGCCAGGACTTGCAAAAGCGTTGACAGCGGCTCAGGTATTTCACCCAATAATGGCTGAAATAATGGATAGTCTTGACTGATAGCGTATTGTTGGCTTAAATTGTGATCCTTTAATTACCCCTAGCGCTAGAAATCCAGATGCTCCTTGCACATTAATGAGCATATTCCTGAAGTCTGTCACTATGCAAAAACTTTTAAAAGGACTCTAAAGTTAATGAGAAAATTATTGATTGTTTTACTTGCGTTGATCGCCATATCAGTCGTTGGCTGGTTTGGCGTTTATCAAATGAAAGCCCCCGATATTCAGGCCGATATAAAGCAACGTGTGGGTGAAGCACTTGCATCTAACAGCTTAGATTGGGTTGATTATGAGGTGGATGGGCGAGATGTCACACTCAGTGGCGCTGCACAAAATGAGCAAATGGCACAGCATGCGTTTGACACCGCTGATATATATGGGCTGAATAGCCTGAGTAGCAACATATCAGTGAGTGAACCTGCGCAAACGGCTGGCGCAGAGGAGCCAGCTACAGCTACTCCGGCGGTTGAAAACACCGAAACTACTGAGGAAGCGGAAAAAGTCACAGATGTTGCGGTTCAGGAGGTTGCAACAAAGGGGGTACCGGCCTTGCCGATAACCATGAATATCTCGCGGGATGCCAGTGATGAGTACATTTTTAACGGTACTGTGCCTGATATGGAGCTAAAGCAGACAATTGATGAACATTTGGTTTCGGTTGGTGCTGATCCTGCAAAAGCGGTATGGCAGGTTGACCTTAGTTCTGCAACAGCACCTAAAAATTGGCAGCAGAATATTTTAAACTCAATCAGTACCGTTCAGGTACTTGAAGAGGGTGAAGCCAATTTGTCGGGTGATCAGGCAGTGATTAAGGGAATAGCGGCTTCGCAGGATGCCAGCGACGCAGCAGAAGTATTCGCACAAAAAATTGCCGGTGACTATACCACTGAAATGAATTTCTCGATTAGTGACCCTGTGCAAGACAAAGCCGCCGATGAAGAGACTGAAGAGTTGCCATTAGTGGGTTCGGATAAATATGCAACTAAGTTTTGCCAGACCGAATTTAATGCGCTGCTCAAGCAGCAAAAAATCATTTTTGACAGTGGTTCAAGCAATCTGCAATCTATCAGCACCGCGTTGTTGGATAAAGTGTCACAGGTGGCAGGGCGATGCGCTAACCAACAAATTCAGGTGCATGGTTATACCGATTCGCAAGGTGGTGCAGCAGCCAACAAGAAACTCAGTAAGTCACGAGCTGAAGCCGTTGTGGCCTACCTGGAGCAGAAAGGTATTGTTGCTGAGCGTTTAGTCGCAATTGGACATGGGGAGAAAAATCCGGTTGCTACCAATAAAACGGAAGCAGGACGAGCGCAGAATCGTCGTATAAAACTGATTGTTAAGGGATTAAAAAAATGAGCTACTTGATATTGCAAATATGGATTTTCTTATTGCTGGCCGCTTTAATTGGCTTAATTGCCGGTTGGTTTTTACGGGGAGGCGCAAAGGCTAAGTTAAATAAATTGAATCAGGGATGGTCGCAGCGATTGGCCAATGTGGAGGCTGAAAGAGATGAGTATGCCCGCAAAAATGATGAACTAGGTACCGCAAGTGCGAGACAGGGAGAAATGTTCCTGAAATTATCCGAGGAGCGCGATGTTCTCTCAAGCCGCTTGCTTGAGCGTGAGACCGGCAGTGAAGCCGATCAACAAACGGTCGATGAGTATCGGCAGCGCCTTAGCCAACATGAAGTTGAAGTCGGGCAGTTGAAAGAGCAGTTGTCTGAGACAGCGAATCAGCTTGATGAAACGCAATTTGCGCTGCACGCAGCTCGCGGGCAGGCTGAGACCGGCTCTGCAGAGCTAAAAAATGGTTCAGAGCATCTTAAAAGCGTGGAAAATAAACTCAGTGAAACCGAAAAGGTGGTCGCTGAACGCGATGAAACGATTGAGCAGCTGCACCAAAAGCTTGCAACCAATCAAAGCGGCCTTAATGATACCAAAGAGACGCTCTCAAAAAGTTTAGATGAGGAGCGTGAAAAGGCTCGTCTTGCCACAGAGGCTTTAGCGGAAACCAAGCGTGTCAAAGAAGAATACGAAGAACAGCTGAAATGTAGTGAAAACTCTCTACAGGAAGTCTCGGCTGAGCTTAAGCAGAAGCAGGAGTTTTTTGAAGTTAACCGCCGTGAATTAGATACTAAACTAAAAAATAGTGCTGAGCAGTTTGAATCGTTAAATACTGCCATTCATGAAAAAGAACGGCGTTTGCAGGAGCTTGAGCAGTCGGTTGCGCAACGAGAGTCATCGCTTAAGTCGGTTAGTGAAAAAGAATCTGAGCTACAAAAAACAGTTAATCGCATGAGCGAACAGCTGGAGCAGACTCAAAAATCATTGACTGAGAGTAATCAACGTCAGCAAGCCACTGATAATGAGCTACGCGCTAGCCAGATGCAGTTAACTAAGCTGCAAGCTAAGGCCGGCCAACCACAACAGCCACGGGACTATTCAGGAGTGGCGTCTGGAATGATGGCCGGTGCAGCAGGCACCGCTGCGGTTGCAAAATCAGATGGATTATCCTCGGGCTGGTCCAAGCTAAGTGGGCTCGCGCGGGATGGCTATCACAAAGTGAAGGAGAAAGTCGAAGACACGACTAATGAAGTGGTAACTGCCACTGCCAAGGCTTCACCTAATGATGAAAATTATCGGATCGAAGTGATTCGCTCCATCGGCAGTGATAATCGACGGTTATTGCATGATATGGGCGTAACGACCACGTTTAATTTACTGGATAAATGTCATGATCCGGAGGGGGTTAAGTTAATCTCTAAAACCCTGGGTCGTGAGTCGTGGGTAATATCGTCATGGGCTTCGATCGCTGATTTGCTGCGAGTTAAAGGCATTGATGGTGGCATGGCTGAAGTGCTTGAGCTGGGTGGTGTGTATTCTGTTCAGAGCTTGGCTGATGCAAACCCTGAGAAACTGTTGCAGTCAATTAAGGCAGTTAATGAGCGTGTGCAGAAGGTTGGCAAGATGCCGGATATCGCAGAGATTGCTGCCTGGGTTCGTCATGCGGGGTCGCTTGAGGAGTTGATCGCTTAAGTTCTTCTTTGGTGCCGTTTCAGGGGCCGATCATCTATTCGCTCACCCAACTTCGTTGGAATGTTCGCTAAATAGATGATCGGCCCCTTTCACTTCTGATGGATTAACTTAGTCGCGGAAGTTGGTAAATTGTAGCGGTAGTCCCAGTTCTTCTTCGCGTAGCAGAGCAATCGCCTCTTGCAAATCATCTCTTTTCTTGCCGGTCACCCTGACTTGCTCTCCCTGGATCTGCGATTGAACTTTTAGTTTGGCCGCTTTAAGCGCCTTAACGACTTTCTTGCCATTGTCAGAATCCAGACCTTGCTTAAGCAGCACCTTTTGGCTTGCATTATTAATGCCGGTTTCAACCGCTTTTTGTGGGTCGAGTGCGCCAGCGTCAATTTTTCTTTTGGTGAACTTGTTACGCAAAATGTCCATCATTTGCTGAAGCTGAAAGGTGTTTTCAGCTTTCAATGTGATGGCATCGTCGCTGAGTTCAAAACTGGCATCACTGTTTTTGAAATCAAAGCGTGTGGTGACTTCTTTGTTTGCCTGATCCGTGGCGTTGCGTACTTCGTGAAGATCAACTTCTGAAACTACGTCAAATGATGGCATGGTAGCCTCCTGAGGAATTCAAACGTTAATAATACTGTATTCTCCCCAGCGTTTACAGAGAATCAGGCGGCTGTATAAATGGAGTAGTGGCGTGGCCTTGGTTAATTTCAATACAGAATGCTGATATTATCAGTCAAAATACTATCTTGGCCTGAGGACGATACTGTATTATGTCGTTCCTTGTGAAACAGCTGTAAGCAATTATGGAACTCAATCCTACCTATTCGCACATTAAAGACCTGCAGACGCGACTTGAATCGCTCAGGGGGTACCTTTGACTATGCCGAGAAAAAAGAACAGTTAGAAGAAGTTGTCCGCGAGTTGGAAGAACCGACCGTTTGGAACGATAGAGAGCGGGCGTTACAGCTGGGTAAAGACCAATCGCGACTCGAAGAAGTGGTGCTGACGGTTGATCGCTTAGATGAAGGTTTAAGCGATGCGCATGAGCTTCTGGAGATGTCAGAGGCTGATGATGACGAGGCTGCGGTAAAGGATGTCATCGAAGAAATTGATGGTTTTGAGCGTGATTTGGCACAACTTGAATTTAAGCGAATGTTCTCGGGTGAAGCGGATAGTTGCAGTGCGTTTCTGGATATTCAATCGGGATCAGGCGGTACTGAAGCTCAGGACTGGGGTGAAATGGTTCTGCGCATGTTCTTGCGTTGGGGTGAAGCCAAAGGCTTTGACGTTGAATTAATGGAGGCATCGCCGGGCGATGTGGCCGGTATTAAATCGGCAACGATTAAGTTTGACGGTGCCTATGCCTATGGTTGGTTGAGAACCGAAACTGGCGTGCATCGTTTGGTGCGTAAGTCACCGTTTGACTCTGGTGGGCGTCGCCATACGTCATTTTGCTCGGTGTTTGTTTCGCCTGAGATTGATGATGATATAGAAATTGATATCGATCCATCTGATTTGCGCATTGATGTTTATCGTGCTTCCGGTGCTGGTGGTCAGCACGTAAATAAAACAGAATCTGCGGTACGCATTACCCATAATCCAACCAATACCGTGGTGCAGTGTCAAAATGGCCGCTCTCAGCATCAGAACAAGGCAACTGCGATGAAGCAGCTGCGATCTAAGCTGTACGATCTGGAGTTGCAAAAGCGCAATGCTGAGAATCAGACGATGGAAGACAATAAATCAGATATTGGTTGGGGCAGTCAAATTCGGTCCTATGTACTGGATGCATCGCGTATAAAAGATCACAGAACCGGCGTTGAGACGGGTAGTACCCAAGCGGTGCTTGATGGATCTTTAGACCAATTTATTGAAGCAAGCCTGAAAAACGGCTTGTAAGAGAGAGAATTATGAACGATCAAGTTGAGACAGTTGAACAGGACGAGAACCAATTAATTTCACTGCGCCGTGAAAAACTCGCTGCTATTAGACAAGCAGGCGTTGCCTTTCCTAATGACTTTGTAAAGCAGCATGACTCTGACGCTATTTTATCCCAGTACGATCAGCACGATAAAGAGTGGTTCGAAGAAAACGAAGTTGAAGTGCGTGTTGCTGGAAGAATCATGCTCAAGCGAGTTATGGGTAAAGCCAGTTTTGTCACAATTAGTGATACGTCTGGCCGTATTCAACTCTACGTTCAGCAAGGTCGGTTAGGCGAAGATATCTACAAAGATTTTAAAGGCTGGGATATTGGCGACATCGTCGGTGCCGCTGGCACGCTGTTCAAAACTCAAAAAGGTGAGCTGTCAGTAAAACTGGATGAGCTAAGACTACTCACCAAGTCACTGCGTCCGCTGCCTGAAAAATTCCACGGTTTAACTGACCATGAACAACGCTATCGCCAGCGGTATCTTGATCTAATCATGAGTGAAGAAACGCGTAAGACATTCAAAATGCGTTCAAAGATTGTTAGTTATATCCGTAACTACTTTCTTGAACGTGATTACATGGAAGTTGAAACGCCAATGTTGCAGACAATCCCAGGCGGTGCCACGGCTCGCCCGTTTGAAACGCACCACAATGCGCTGGATATCGATATGTATCTGCGCATTGCGCCTGAGCTTTATCTTAAGCGTTTGGTAGTGGGTGGTTTTGATCGCGTGTTTGAGATCAACCGTAACTTTCGCAACGAAGGGCTGTCGACGCGGCACAATCCTGAATTTACTATGATTGAGTTTTATCAGGCCTATGCAACTTACCACGATCTAATGGATATGACTGAAGAGCTATTCCGTGGACTGGCTAATGACGTATACGGTACTACTACGGTTGAGTATCAAGGCGCACACTTCGACTTTGACAAGCCATTTGCTCGACTGTCGATGAAAGATTCGATTCTTCAGCACAATGAGGGATTAGTACCTGCTGATTTAGAAACGGACTATCGCGCCAGAATCGTCGCAGAGAAGCTGGGCGTTCACCTCAAAGATTCATGGGGATTGGGCAAGATTCTGATGGAGCTCTTTGAAGAAACCGTCGAGTCTAAACTAAGTGATCCAACATTCATCACGGAATACCCTGCCGAAGTGTCGCCGCTTGCAAGACGAAATGATCATAATGAATTTATTACCGACCGTTTTGAGCTGTTTATTGGCGGTCGTGAGATTGGTAATGGGTTTTCTGAGCTTAATGATGCCGAAGATCAAGCCGAGCGCTTTCGTAAGCAA
>ENA-ORXT01006362-ORXT01006362.1-marine-metagenome-genome-assembly--contig:-NODE-6362-length-11002-cov-5.101876_pt1 | contig 11002 bp, 9 predicted proteins | sample MGYA00237868_ERZ511482 | MGnify/ENA metagenome assembly ERZ511482
CTGTTTATACGATGCCAGCACCTCTGGAAATACTGGAAAAAGGTCTATTGGAAGCAGAGGATAATTTGTCTACGATCAGAAAAACCTTCTATGGAGATCGCCTAAAAAGTAAACTAGATCAGCCTACTTTAACGCCACTTGGTGCAAGAATTTGGGCTGCTACTGCTGGCTTTGATTCTACTTCTGAACCAACTACTACGGCTAAAGATGCTTATACAATTGCTGAAAAAGGTTTGCAAATGGAGATACAAAATATTAAAAATTTACTACAACAAATAGAAGAATTAGAAGAAAAATTAGAAATGGCTGGTGCGCCTTATACGCCAGGTAGGGCGATTGATTGGCGGAAATTGTAATTGTAAACGTACACGTAGCCCAGAAAAGAATGTCTGGGCTACGGTACAAGATAGAGCGTCAGCTAAAAAAATGATAATTACGTGTGTTTGCGTTTTACGTAATTGCCAAATTTATTTGGCAGATTCCACTTGTTTTACTTGTATTTTAGAACAAAATTTAAAGCTCCAAATAGTAAAATTCTTTATCTATACAGAAATGGTAAAGAGTACAAATTTAGAACAAAATAAAAAAGGATTACTAGTTGAGATTTGGAGATTAATATGATGTAAGATTTATGGTTTTTTACCCCACTCAAAAGATGTGTGGTATCAATAGGCCTTCAAGGTATCCCTCCTACATTTAACGTCAGAAACTAAGCCACATCCACAGTAAATCTCTGAATACCCCTTTTTTAAGCGATTATCCAATATTATTATATGGCTATATTGTTATATGGCTATATTGTTGATAAATAATATTTTACTGAAAGACGATGCGTATGGCCCAATACAGCAATATAACCATTAAGCAGTTTTTTAATTAAAATGGACTATTTATTTTATTCAATTCGATGCATCGTGAAGTATTCGCTTTTTATAGGAAACCGTGAAATATACAATTATTATACCTTTTATATAAACTGATAATTAAGTGGTATATTTGTTATGTATAATTTATATTTTTTTTACTACAAAAATGAACAATATTTTTTTTACTAATTTGTTTCGTTTTGGGAATGGCATGACTATTTTTAATAGCTGATTATTAAAGAGTTAAGATTTTATTTAAAGATGTTTTTTAGCTTGTTAATGAAGGCAGATACACACCAGTCTTACAAGTAAATATAAGTTATTTCACCATAGCCTAACGGCACCCATCCCTAACCGGTCGGGTTTTTTTTCTCCTAAACGTCGAAAAAAATACGGTGAAATAACACAACATGAGTGGTCATATTTCTATGCGAAAATACGAGCACTCATACGCGGACGTTCCAGCCAACCAAGAAAAAGAAAAAAAGCAATCAATGAAAGTCAAATTTGAAATTGAATTAAAATGGAAAACGGGTAAAGGAAAAGAAGAAAAGCACTCTGTTTTTGCGAAGTGTTTAGAAAAGGAAAAGAATTTCTCTTTGACTGATAAATCGAAATTAGGAGATGTTGAAATAAATAACTATCTAAATCAACCAAGAGCAATTAACAAAGAAGGAAAACCAAGATTGGATTTATTTGCTTTCAAAATTCGTTATAAAGAAGATTGTGAGAAATTAAAAGAAGGGCAGATTGTAGAATTAATTCAAGTAAAAGAAGAAAATGGAATTTAACTGTAAAAAGATAAGTGTTACAGATTCAGGGATTGGAGTAGAAATTTATTTTCAAAATCTTAATGAAAATAACGATTCATATTTCTTAATTCAAAGACATTTTGACGAGTATGATAACAGTAGTTATATAGAATCTCATATTGAGGATTTAATAGGTCACTTTCGCCCAAAAATAAAATTAAGCAAAACTAAATGCGAATTTGAATATGACAAAAAACAAGTAACAATTAATTACCAAATTACTGAAAAGAAATTTGAAGAAATAAAAGAAGTAATAAATGCACTTGGTACAGTCGAAATAAAAAAATAAAAAGAGAAGGCTGGCTGGAACATTGGCATAGGTGTCAATTTTTTTTATTCAAAAAAAACTGCAACCAAGAAAAAGAGAAAAAGAAAAACGTCTTCGTAAAAAACAGATTACTAAAAAAAGATGTTCGTCTTCGATTAAGTAGAATTGATATATAATACTCTGGGGGAAGAAATTACAATTCTGCTATTTTGCACTGTTAAAAAGTAAACAAAATAATGTCCAAAGGAAAACTGAAAAGAAAAATCTTATTGAATGTGTATTCTGAAAATTTAGCTTTCCTTATAAAAAATGAAAAGATTTCAGATATACCTTTTAAAGAAAATAATAAATATGTATGTCCAATCTGTTTAAATCATTTTTCCGAAGATGATTTAGAAAACACTTCAAATAATCCATTAACATTAGAAGACTCTCCACCAAAATCTTTGGGTGGCTCGCAAATAGTACTTACTTGTGCATCATGTAATAATACAATGGGTAGAGATATTGATTGGCATTTAAGTGAACGACTAAATGAATTAGATTTTAAAGATAGAATTGAAGGTTCAAAGCAATTGGGAAGATTTACATTAGGTGAGATGACAGTAAATGGAGAAATCAAAGTCCATAAAGGAGGAGTAACCAAAGCATATTATTCTAAGAACAATAATCATCCAAAACTTTTGGAAAAGTATATTGACACGATTTCAAAAAACAGAAGTTTATCTCCTATTTTCAATAAGAAGCCATCAAGGGTTGATCCAAAAAAATTACAAATAGCACTTCTGAAATCAGCTTACATTTTAATGTTTGAAAAATTTGGTTATTCTTTTCTATTTAATCCAGAATATGATAGAATCAGAGAACAATTACTGAATCCAACAAAAGATGTATACCCATTAAAATGTTGGTTTCAGGGGCCGTTTCCAAAAGAGAGAATTGGCGTTCCATTTATCGTAGAAAAGAATTTAGAATCAATCTTCGTATTGTTTGAACTGAAAACCAAACTATCAAGTAGGATGTTTGCAGTCGTCTTACCCTTATCAACGAAACCAATTGAAGATATAATTATTGAATTGGAAAAGAGGTTTGAAAAAGAGAAAAATTTTGAAATTTCGATGGAATCCTATGATAAAACTGATTATCTAAAGGATATAGAATCAATCAATATTCTATTAACATGGATGAGTAGTTTTGAAGAAAAATAAAGAATATGAAAAGGAAAACTGAATTTCAGAACTTTATAATAAAAGTTACAGAATCCATTTTAAAGGATGAAGTATTCATAAAGAATTGGAATACACCAGAATATAAAAAATTTCTTGGAGAGAACCTTAGAAGATATAGCGAATTCACAAAAGACCATAAAAATATTGTTAGAAATATTGGAAGGCTTCGAGAAAATTGCAGATTTACAGAAGATGCTGTAAGTGAATTGGCTAAACTAAATTCAACTAATTGGAATTCGATAAAAAATAATATTCACCAAGAACATATCTTACCAATTAGTGAAGCAATTAGACAACTCGTATCCATTTCTGAAAATCCAAAACGAGAAAAAATTGAAGAAATATTTGATAAATTAGAATTGATAGTGATTTCTGAAAGAGAGCATCAATTATTAGATGGTAAAAATGGCATGGGATTAAAATCAAAAGGAGAACCTGAAGAAAGATTAAAGGCAATTGGAGCACAGATTCATAAAGACTATGAGAATAATTCCATCATTTAATTTGTCAAAAAACAGATTAAGCAGAACTGGTAAATAGTACTCGGAGCAGAAAATGGCTTCGTAAAAAATGAATTACTAGTGAAAATATTTCGACTTCGGTTAAGGGGCATATAATACTTGTAGAAAAAAAAGAAGGCGAAAGGCTAATAATGTATATATGCCAATTTCCATTATGCATGGAAATTTGCACATATACGGGGACGTTCATCACAATTCAAAAAAGAAGAACCAAATAAGTTGTAAATAAAAACGAACTTGTTTATATTCGCACAAGTTCAAAATAAAAAACAACTCCTAAAAAATGAAAGGCGAAATCATACTATATCAAACAGAAAACGGACAAACTAAAATTGAAGTAATCCTTGAAAATGAAACAGTTTGGTTAAATCAGTATCAAATGGAAGAATTATTTCAAAGGAACAGGACTTCAATATTAAGACACATAAAAAATATCTATAAGACAGGCGAATTAATAGAAGAAGCAACTTGTGCAAAAATTGCACAAGTTCAACAAGAGGGCAAAAGGAAAGTAAAAAGAGATATACTTTATTATAATCTTGATTTGATTATTTCAGTAGGTTATCGAGTTAACTCTCATAGGGGAACACAGTTTAGAATTTGGGCAACACAACAACTAAAAGAATATTTGGTTAAGGGGTTCGTGATAAATGATGAGCGTTTGAAATCAGGAAATCAGATGAATTATTTTGATGAACTGATGGAGAGAATCCGAGATATACGAAGCTCGGAAAAGATTTTTTATCAGAAAGTAAAAGATATTTATATAACAAGTATTGATTATGATGGACAAGGTGAAATAACTAAAAATTTTTATGCAACCGTTCAAAACAAATTACATTGGGCTGTTCATCAACATACTGCTGCCGAATTGATAAAAGAAAGAGTTGATGGGAAGAAAAAGAATATGGGGCTAACAACTTGGAAAGGTGAAAAAATAAGAAAGGCTGATATAACAATAGCAAAGAACTATTTAAAAGAAGAAGAATTAAAGCAATTAAATCTATTGGTCGAGCAGTATCTAGCTTTTGCAGAAGCGCAAGCACAACTACAACGACCAATGTACATGAAAGATTGGATAAAAAAATTAAACGATATTTTAACCATTAATGAGCGAGAAATACTTGAGCATTCAGGTAGAATAACTAAAAAGTTAGCAGATGAATTAGCAGCAAAAGAATACCAAACTTATAAAGAAAAAATACGAATTGCTGAAAAAATCCAAAGTTTGGAGGAACTAGAAAAAGAAATGAAACAAATGAAATTAGACTTAAAATCAAAAAAGAAATAATAGTGATGAACAAAGCATCTATTTCAACCTGCCCTATACGGGCAGGCTGAAATAGATGCAAACCGTTCACTTTAATACTAATCACTATTACTCTGCTGCACATCTACAATCAAACTTTCCAACTGTTCTTTTAAAACCGAATACCGTTCATAAGCATCCTTCCCCGGTCGTTGGTCCGCTGCATTAAGCATGTAAGCTAGATACCTGATTTGTGCTAACAACATCGGTTGTTGGTAACGACCGTCTGCTGTGGATAATTGCGCTTCTATGGCTTTTAGCGTATCAATTTCTTTTTCGTGATTTTCCACATTTTCACTTTCGACCAATCGTTTGGTATGAGTCTCTACAGTATTAGCGAGTTGTTTTGCACGAGTTTGTAAGTCTCTAACTTTTAAACTTAAATCTTCTTGTGCTAATAAATCTTCTTGGGTTACTTCGCTGGCTTTCAAGCGAGGATCTATTAATACTTCTAACGGTTGAGTATAGTTTTGTCCATCGACAGTTAAGCGGACGGTGTAGTAACCAGGGGCAACAATAGCTCCATTTCTACCATTTTTCCTTTTGTCTTTATCCCAAGTACCATTATGCCGTAAATCCCATTTAAAACGGTGCGTACCTGCACCTGTTTCTAGTAAGGGGGTCGCTCCTCTTGGCGCAAATCCAGTAGCCATGCTAGGTGTGGTAGTAGACGCATTACTTGCTTTTTTATTTTGACTCGTGAAGGTGCGAATTACTTTTTCTTTATTGTCTAGTATATCGAGTTTGAGCGTACTTGTTTCTTCTTTTAAATAATAGTCAATACTCGCTGCATTAGAAGGGTAGTAGGGAATGCTTTTTTCACTCGTGCTAGTATGTCGCATTCGGTAGACAGGTCTTGGTGTAAATAAGTATATTTCTGCCTTCGCTAATTGCGTTAGTGATTCATGTAGACTAGTCAGATCATCCATTATCCAGAAAGCACGACCCATCGTAGAAATAACCAAATCTTTTTGATGCACTTTTATATCTGTAATCGGCGTGACTGGCAGATTTCGTTGGAAAGATTGCCAATTATTACCATCATCAAAGGAAATAAATAGACCAAACTCCGTACCTGCATACAATAAACCTTCTCGACTAGGATCTTCCCTTATTACTCTTACTGGATAATCGCTTGGAATTCCTTTGGTAATAGCCGTCCAAGTATTTCCATAATCATACGTTCGATAAATATAAGGAGTCCAGTCTCCTAATTGATAACGTAGAACCGCAACAAAGGCTTTCCCTTCTTGGTGGGTAGAAGGTTCAACGGCATCTACTCGACCTCCTTTGGGCATATCTGGTGTGACGTTTATCCAGTTTTCGCCGCCATTTTTAGTGACATGCACAGGACCATCATTCGCACCTACCCAAATCAAACCTTTTTCGATAGTAGATTCTCTAATGGAATAAATCGTGCTATATATTTCCTCCCCCGTTACATCCCGAGTAATGGGCGCACCAGAAACAACTTGCTTGTCTGGCTCAAAAGCGGTGAGATCTGGAGAAATGATTTCCCAAGTCACCCCGTCGTCCATTGTTTTATGTACATATTGGGAGGTGTGGTAAACGACATCTGGATTATGTGGAGAAATATGAATCGGTGCGACTCTTTGAAAACGGAATTTTAGGTCTTTAGGGTTTGTTCCGTAAATGTTAGTAGCTCCTATATAATAACGTTTCTCTTGTCCTGTTTTTTTATTATACACTCCAAAACGCCCTTTACAATTAGAATAAACAATATCTGGATTACCGGGCTTTGGCACAGCAGGTCCAGTCTCACAACCACCCGTATTTACAATCATTCCAATACCTGGATTTGCTTGTGTTTTGTAGGGTGCGATACTCGGTACAGAAATAGTCGTATAATTATCTTGTTGACCAGCATACAACCAATAAGGTGTACGGTCATCTACTTCTACCTGATATAATTCCGCAGTTACTTGATTTTGTTGAGAAGACCAAGACTTGCCACCGTTCATAGTTATATTAGCGCCACCATCATTTCCTTCGATAAAATTTAAAGAGTCATTAGGATTGATCCAAATATCGTGATCATCACCGTGTGGGGTTCTAATGGATTGCCAGTTTTTTCCACCATCTGTTGATTTCCAAAATCTTGTTGCCATCGAATATACTATATCTGCATTTTGAGGATCTGCGGCAATATTACAATAGTAGAAAGGGCGATCTAATAACTGTTTTTTAGTACTCATTAACTCAAAGGTTCCCCCTCTATCATCCGATCTATAAACCCCACCTTCTCCTGCTGGCGCTTCGACTAAAGCATATAGGCGATCAGATTTGGCAGCAGAAACCGCTAAATCTATTTTACCAATTAGACCTGTTGGCAAACCTTCTTTTAAAGGCAACCAAGAGTCGCCACCATTAATAGATCTATAAATACCGCCTTCTTGATAACCGCCACTAATAATCGTCCATGGCTTTCTTTGTGCTTTCCATGCAGCAGCGTACAAGGTAGTTGGATCGTCGGGAGCAAATTCTAAATCAGAAAAACCTATTTCATCAGATATATACAATACTTTTTTCCAATTTTGCCCCCCATCTAAGGTTCGATAAATGCCTCTTTCTTTATTGGCATTAAATGCCTGTCCGATTGCCGCAACATATACAATATCTGGATTCCCAGGATGTATTTCTACTGCACCAATTTGTCCTACATTTCTCAGCCCAATATGCTTCCAAGTGCGTCCCGCATCCACAGACTTACAGACACCTTTACCAGTAATTACATTACTTCTCAATCCATCCGAGCCCGTTCCCACATATAGTATATCCGTATTGCTAGAAGACACACTAATTGCACCAATAGAAGGGGTTTCAAAATACCCATCTGAGCAATTTTTCCAAGTAATGCCATAGTCTTCGGTTTTCCAAACACCGCCGCCTGTTGCGCCCATGTAATAGGTAGAGGGTTTGCCAACTACGCCAGAAACGGTAGTCACCCTACCCCCTCGAGTTGGTCCCACACAACGATAGTCGAAGGCATTGAGGAGATTATCATTAAGCCATTCCGCTGATGGCAGTTGTCCCATAGTATCAAATACTGCAAAGCAGCCTAAGAAAAACAGTAAGAAATTTTTTTTCATGTTGTTTGTTTTAGTACCTTAGCTGGGCTTTAGCCATTAGTCTTTGGTCTTTAGTAGCAGCCTTCCAAGCCCTATGGTTGGTAAGACTACTTATGTTACCCTCCTATTTTTTAATGGAGTGTAAAGAAAGTATTTAGCTAATACCTACTATCAAGCGGGGGCGTACCAAAGACTAAAGACCAACGGCTAAAGTCCAGCTTAATTAATTTCTTGCAATTGGTAACTATCGGCTGTTACCTTAAATCGCTTGGCTAGTTTTTCCATAGTTGTCCGAGTCTTAATTTTGTCTACATAGTAATATTCTGCTATCGCTTCTGATTGATTTAAAGTTAATAATAAGTAGCCATGATCGCTAAGATTGACGTATTTCAAATGTGGATTGAAATTCTCATTAACAAAAATAGCCACTGCTTGTTGTACCTCTGCTAAGTCCGTACTTTCATCAAAATTAGCAGAAGTAATACTTGGGGTGCCAAATTCCACAGCTACTGCCTTTTTAGTTCCTTCTGCTTTATAAGCGGCTATATCTAATGGCACTTCAAAAGCCCAAGAACAGTGCGTGTCTCCTGTGGTAAAAATCACATTGGGTATTTGTTCTTCCGCTAAAAATTTATTTATCTGTGCCTGTTCATGTGGATAGCCATCCCAAGCATCTAAATTGAATGGTCGTTTAGGGTCTCGCCAACTTAAATCCATTAAGGAAAAAATGACTTGATTACCTATTACTTTCCAAGTAGCATCCGAAGTAGTCAGTTCGTTTTTAAACCATGCTAATTGTTCCGAACCTAACATACTTCTATCGGCGTAGGCGTAATTTGCTTGGCTTGCACTATCTACAGGAATGGTCCTCCCCTTCACTCGTTCATCAAGCATAATCAAATCTACCAAATTGCCAAAATGTATCGTTCGATAAATTTCTTTAGCTGCCCCTTCCCTTATCGGCAACCATTCAAAATAAGCTTGTTTGGCTATCGCCTTACGTGTATTAAAATCGCCCTCCGCTTCCTGATGGTTTTCCGCACCTTCTCGATAGACATTGTTTGCAAATTCATGGTCATCCCAAATTGTAATAAAAGGATGTTGTTGATGTACTTTTTGCAAGTCTGGATCTAAGCGATACTGCGAATAGCGAGTGCGATAATCTGATAAAGTAATAATTTCTTTTGCAGGTAGATGTTGTCGGGTGACACCTAGCGTAGTATCTCCATAAGTGCCAGGTCCATATTCATAGATATAGTCTCCTAAATGAACAACTGCGTCCAAGTCGTCTCGTTCTGCTAATCTAGCAAATCCATTAAAATAGCCTGCTTCATAATTGTTACAACTAACAATTGCTAGGCGAACTTTTTCCGAGTTGTCAACAGCAGTTGTTTTTGTTCGGCCTATCATTGATTTTTTACCAAGTGCTTCAAATTGATAGTAATAGCTAGTAGTAGGACGTAAACCAGTCACATCTATTTTAACGGTATAGTCTTTCGATTTATTAGTAGTTATCTGACCATTCTTCACAATATTGGTCATTTTTTTATCTGTTCCAACTGCCCATTTTACTTCCACTGGTTTTGGAGTAGATGGACTTACCCTTGTCCAAATAATTACTCGATCTTGTAAGGGATCGCCCGAAGCCACCCCATGATAAAATGGGGCTTTTGTCGTATCGTAATAAGTGGCATTAACTTCGTCTGATAGCTTTTGTGGAGAAGAATCGCAAGATAGGAAGCATAAAATTATGAATAGTCCGTATACTATTTTTGCGCTCATGATGTTTAGGAAGAAGTTGTTTATTGATTTGTTTATTTGTTTAACTGTTTATTTGTTTAGCAACGCAGCCAATAAACACATAAACCTTAACAAGAAGATTATTCTAGACAATCGTTTAAAAAAGGAATACTTCCAACTTGTTTATTTGTTGATATTGTTTATTTGTTTAGTAGCGTGCCTAGTAAACAAATAAACAATATCAACAAATAAACCATTAAGCGACTATCTATACTTAGTTTATCCTAGTTTTTTTATTCGAAAGTAAAGGAAGTGTTTAGCTAATTCCTACTGCCAAACATTAAGCGTACCAAAGACTAAAGACCAATAGCTAAAGTTCAGCTAAGTGTACAATTTTAGATAAACAAATAAACAGCTTACACAAATAAACAATTTTAATAAGTAATCCTCAAATATGGCGATTTTTTTTTATCTATTAGAGTTGTAAAACATATATTTTTGATTTCTAAACCAGAATTATGAAAAAAATCCTTTTTTATCTCTGTTTCCCGATAATATTCTTCTCCTGTGGAGATAATAGCCCTAGTTTAAGCATGACCTATCAACGAGACTTTGAGATCCCAGCGGGCTTAAATACTTTTGATACACACGTTTTTGAACTTAACAACATCCCTACCAATAAAGTTGCTTTTTTTACGGGTAATGGGATAGATGAAACGGATATTACGGAAATTGCGCCCATAGAAGGCGAATTGCAGGTAAGCTTTGGGCAAGAAGATTTGTTTTTTATCAGAGAAGTGGTAGTGGAGATTTTTACAAATGACAATCCGACGGGCAAAGAAATCTATTTTAGAGAACAAGTTCCTTTTAATACTGGGCAAAGCATTCTATTAATTCCTAGTCTTCCAAAAGTAACGGATATTTTAACGGAGGATCAATTTTCAGTGCGGGTAGAGTTGCTATTGAGAGATATTACGCCCACTTTTATAGAGGCTCGATTGAATATGGTTTTTAGGGCAGAGTATGAATTATAAAAAGAATGGAGAATTGAAAATGGAGAATTCACTAGACGTGGACTAGACGTTTTTTTTGGAAACACAAAAGGCACAAAAGCTCATAAAAGAGTTTTCACAAAAGCTATTTTGAAAATAAGACAAACTTTTGTGAA
>ENA-ORXT01006363-ORXT01006363.1-marine-metagenome-genome-assembly--contig:-NODE-6363-length-10998-cov-12.514605_pt1 | contig 10998 bp, 11 predicted proteins | sample MGYA00237868_ERZ511482 | MGnify/ENA metagenome assembly ERZ511482
TCTGTGATCCTCTCACGCCCCCTCACGGAGGCAATCGAGTCGCACAACACCTGGATCAGAAACCGGGGCTCACTTCACTGGCTGCTTGCCAGTTGCCTGGAACTCGCGGTTCACCGATTGCCAGAGATCGAACTGTTCTTGGCTGATGTCGTCGAAGACGCCTTCTCCGAGAACTTGCTCTGGGTCAGACTCCTGCCCAGCGAGGAATCCGGCGATCCACAGCTCGGCCGGCTCAGACACTTTGGAGAGTTGATAGAGCGAGGTTGCGTGGGTCTGTCCGTCGTTGTCCCACAGCACGCTGAATCGCCCGGGGTGTGTGTGGCAGTTCCCGACGATCACGCCACGCTCACCGTCCTGCAACCAGACGACGAGGTCTTCTCGTTCTCCTGTCGGACGTATCTCCACCCGCCCACACTAGAACCGGCCAGGGCGAACGAGTTTCGCGCGATGTCTTCGACGCCGTGAAGCGGCCGCATGATTCCGAGTCGGACTGCCCGATCCGATGTGCTCTTCTGAGCGGTCGAGCACTGTCTGCGGGAGCGTCGACATGCGTTTGGGATCTGAGTCGGCCACCAAGTTCGAAGCAGCGGTCAAAGCCTGAGGCGGGACCGGTCGATGCTGGTTGCGTCCCACACGATCGAATTGGTATCGAGCACCCAGACTGTCTGCGGCATCCCAGCGCTGACCTCTGCGACCACGTCACAAAACAACTGCTCGTGCCGGCACTCGGCCCAGACCGCCTCAATGGGCACGGGCCCTGCGGGGTCGCCGCTGGGCATGCGAAACCCGGCCTTCCACTCATCGCTGGCGTCGCCGAAGAGCGTCAGCAATCGATCGTGCGTGTCGCGCAGTTGGATCACTCGGGAATCTCTTTCCACGACGCCGAGATCAGTTGCTTCCAGGCGATCGCCGAATGCGATGAAGAAGCCGTCCATCGGCGAAATGAGGAATGCACCCTTCATTGCCCACCATTCTCGCATTCGATCTGCTCATTTCGGAGCCCGAAACGAGCCCACTCAAGGAATCGGGTTGCTGCGCACGTTCCCGAGTGGATGGCCGATAGTCGATGTGCTGTACCGCGAGACGGTCGACGAGAGCTGTGCAAGTGGTGTTCACCTACCATCTCGGCATGAATCGCATCGCCGCTGTTGGATTCGTGATTGTGGCACTCGTGCTGAGTTGTGTAGGTGGATTCAGGTTGGCGAAGTGGGCCGAGCCGGAACCGCAGACCTATTGCGTCGTGAGTGACCAAACGGCGGAGACTCGGGGAACAAGCGCAGACGTCATCTTGCTGGGTGACTCTGGGTGTGTCCCGGGTGAAACACCGTTGTGCGTCTACCGCAGCACTCTTCGCTTTGAAGAAGCATGCTGAGAGATCAGGAAATTCTCCGCACCGCCGGTCTCCGCCGCCCATAGCTGGCTTTGCGATCGATGCTTATCGAACGACGATCCTTCAGAACGCGAGGGCCGTAGCGCGCTCGGATTGTCCGGTGCGCCGCAACGCTTCGATTCGTTCGCTGTTCGCAATTCTGCCCGACGGACGGCACGGTGAAACGGGCTCGGCAGTCTTGGGCGTGAGCGTCGATCGGTAGCGTTGGGCCTGTGAAGGAACGTTTCGTGCGGCCGGGAGATGAACTGGGCGACGACGAGGAGATCGTGCTGCGCGGAGGTCGGCTTGCGGACGCGATCGTCCGGGCCGATGCGCAGCGAATGCATGATGTCTACGGCACCTTCGGAATCTCGGTCTTCGCATTGCGCGGAGCGACGATCGATGAACTCGCCCAGCAATCACCGCTCGTTCGATTCGCCGAACTGACTGTCGTGACCGTCGGAGCCCTTCGAAGCGCCGGTGTCCGCCTCGAACCGACCGGGCGAAACCGCCGGCACTTCACTGTGATGCTCGACGATCTCGATGCAGGAACCGAAGCGCTGCTGTCGTGTCGGCACCAGGTGTGGATCAACCCGTATCATGAAGACTGACGTAGCAAGAGGAGGCTCAGAGATGCTCGACGAACTCGATGTGATTGCAGATCTCAATGCCGAGGACGATGACGGCCTCGGCTGGTCGACCCTGTCCGATGCGCGTGATGCCGACCGTGTGCGACCCGGAGCGATGCTTCTCGCCGGCAACGAATCAGCGAAGGCAGTCGTTCGCGTTGTGGCCGTCGATGACGATGGCCAGATCCGCTTCTTGATCCTCCCCGGTTCCGTCGCGAAGAACAGGGATCTGCTCGACGGCACCTCCGCCTGACGTCATATCAACGCCGTCATCGGCGACGTCTCGCTTGTCAGATCGCACCTCGCGACAAGGCGGGGTTCGCATGGTGTATCGGATCAGATACACTCTTCGTATGAGCTCCGGAAGCCTCATCACCAGACGACGGCGTGAGCTTGGGCTCACGCAGGGGCAGCTCGCTGAGCTGGCAGCTACGTCGCGAGAACGGATCAACACGTACGAACGCGAGCAGGTGTCGCCGCAAGCAGACACGTTGGAGCGCGTGCTGGGTGCAATGCAGTTCGAGTTGTCAGCCGTTCCGTCGCTGACGTTCGAGGAGCGTCGATCTCTGGTGATCAGCACCGCTGTCGCCGCAAAGCTCCGGGAGAATCCCACTGCCGTGTTGGGGAAGGGTCGCGAGAACATCGAGAAGATGCGATCAATCGGACCGAGTGAGCAACGGTGGGTCGATGTGTGGGAGTCCCTGCTTGCTCTCGGAGCTGGCCACGTCGAGGCGTTGCTCATTTCGACTGACCAGTTCGCTCGGGATCTGCGTCAAAGCTCGCCGTTCGCGGGAGTGCTGACCGAGGAAGAACGTCGTGAGCTGCTCAAGGGACTCCGGAGGTGAATCTTGAACAGTTTCATCACGGCATTCGAGCAGCGCGAGACGTGCTGCGGCATCAAGGTGCAAGCGGTGCTCTCGTCATCATGGGTTCCCAATCGATCCTTGCGTCGTACTCGGCGATGGTGCTCGACAGTGCGCTGATGATGTCGGCAGAGGTTGACATCTTGCCGATCGCTTCGGATCGAGACGAAATCAATCGACTGTCGGATCACCTTGACGGCTCGCTCGGTCAAGAGTCCCACTTCCATGAGTCGTTCGGCTTCCATGTCGATGGGATCTCCATCGAGACATCCGTACTGCCGGACGGGTGGATCGATCGTCTCATTCCTGAAGTTGATCCCGGCTCGGGAGCGACCGGGTGGTGTCTCGATCCCCACGACCTCGCCGTGGCCAAACTCATCGCAGGCCGGCCGAAGGACAACGACTTCGTCGACATCCTCGTGACGCAACGCCTTGTCGACCCCGTTGTGGTGCGGGACGGTCTTCTCGCCGTGAACGACGCACGGTCAGGTCGCGCAGTCGAACGACTCGATGCGGTCGCCGCCCGCGGACTGCCCCCACCACCGCACCGGCGTGACAGCATCCGCGCCAGCGCGACCGCGTCGCCGACGGGGACCGCCCGCCGCGCGCCACGGGTGCGGCACGGGGCGGGTGCGTGGATGCGGCGGCGGCGGCCGATGTGGCAGGGGGGCAGTCCATATCGAGGGCCCCGCCACCGCCTGCTGACCGGGGCGGCCGACGCCGACGCTACGTGCGGCGTCGCGCCGCCGGCAGAGGCCGTGTACGGCGTCGCCGACCGCCCTGCTGGGGACGTCCGTCTCGGCACGCCGCGACGGCTGGTCGCGGCGGCTGGTTGCAGCGGCTGGTCGGTCGGTCGCCCTCCGCCGGTGGCTGTCGCGGTCGTGGACACGGTCAGCCGCGTTGGGTCCCCCCTCCCGGGGGGGCGGACGAGGCGCACCGCCGGTGGCCGTGACTGGCGGCGGCGGCGGCAGCGGCGGCACGCGCTCGTGCTATTTCAACGGTGGGTGCTGCCGGCGGCGTGCCGGCGGCGTGCCTCGGCGGTGAGCGCCGCGTGCACCTCGGTTCCACGGCAGGCCGGCTGCACACCCGTCGCCTCCATCGGCCTGCCGCCGCTGTGGTCGGCCCCTCGGCAGGCCCCCCCCATTGCCCTCTCCGCCGGCCGCCATGGCGTCGGTGGGTTCCCCCGCCGCGACCACCGGCGCGCTGCGGCCGGTCAGTGACCCTGCCGACGTGCCGCCGCTGCGCGTCGCCCCCCCCGCTGACGCCCCCCCGGCGGCCGACGGCAGCAGCAGCAGTGGCGACTTGGTGACGGGCAGCCGCTCGACGCGCTCGTCGGGCGTCATCGCCAAGCCCGGCGGCGCCAGCGCATCGTCGACGCGGTCGCCGCCCCTCCCCCCCGTGAGCGTCGCCGCCCTCTTCCGCTTTGCGAGCCGCACCGACGTGGCGCTGATGGTCATTGGCGTCGTGGCGGCGCTCCTCCACGGCACCCTCACGCCCGCGGGCATTGTCGTCCTCGGCGACGCCTTTACGACGGGCACCGCCGCGTCGGGGGGGGCGGGGACCATCTCGGTCGGCACGAGGGAGGAGCTGTCCCGCTTGGCGGCCAAGCTCGGCATCCTCGGCGCCACCGCATTTATCGCCGCCTTTGTGCAAGTTGCCTCCTTTACTGTCACGTCGACGGCGCAGGGCGCGCGCCTCCGCTCGCACTACTTTCAGGCGCTCCTGCGGCAGGAGATGGCGTGGCTGGATGACCACGACGCGGGCGAGCTCGCCGCGCGCGTCGCGTCCGACGTCGACGTGATGGTCGTCGGCATGGGCGCCAAAGCCGCGTACGCCGCGCAGCACTTGTCGACCTTTGTGACGGGCTTGACCGTCTCGTTTGTCGTTGGGTGGCGCCTCGCGCTCGTCGTCCTCGCGACCGTCCCCGTGTTGTTTGGCTCGGCCGCCGCCGTCGCGCGCTCCGTCGGCCGCTCCACGGCCACCTCGCAAGCGTCCTACACGACTGCCGGCGCCGTGGCGGCCGAGGCGCTCCGCCACCTCCGCACCGTCGCGGTGTTTGGCGGGGAGGAGGTCGAGGCCGCCCGCTACACCCGCCACCTGCGCGACGCGGCGGCCGACGCGGAGCGGCGGTGGCACGTGGCGGGGCTCGGCGCCGGCGTGACGATGGCGGTCACCAAGGCGGCGTACGCGCTCGCGTTTTGGTACGGCGCGCGGCTGGTGCGGGCGGGGGACCTGTCGGCGGGGGCGACGTACACGGTGTTTTTTGCAACCGTGACGGGGTCCATGGGCTTGGGCCACGCGCTCCCGGCCGTGAATGCGATGGCGGCCGCGCGGGCGGCCGCGCCCCGCATCTACGCGCTCATCGACCGGGCGTCAGGGATTGACCCGCTGGATGCGGGGGCGGGGCGCGTGTTGGACGTTGTCCGGGGGGAGCTCTCGCTGGAGGGCGTCGGTTTTGGCTACGCGGGGGGGGGGGGGCGCGCGCCCTCGACGGGTTTTCCGCGACGCTGCGGCGGGGGGAGACGCTCGCCCTGGTCGGACCGAGTGGGTGTGGCAAGGTACGTGGGGTGACCGCGGGGGTGTGTGGGGACCGGGGGGGGTGGGGGTTGGTTTTTGGCGCGTCTCGCCCAGTCCCACTGGGCCCGCTCGAGGGCGTCAGGCCCAGTTAGAGGCGCCGTAGAGGCAGAGTTGGACATGCGCGATTGCTGACGCGCTTCCCTTGCTGTGCCTCCCCAACCTTGTTGACGCGCTTCCCTTGCTGTGCCTCCCCAACCGCTCCTCTTTCGACGCCTACGCCTGCCCACTCCTTTCCGGCCTTGGCATCCCCCCACAGACGACCGTCGCGCAGCTGCTCGCGCGGCTGTATGACCCCCAAGACGGCGCCATCCGCCTCGACGGCGTCGACCTCCGCGACCTCAACGTGCGGTGGCTCCGGGGCCAACTCGGCTTCGTCTCCCAAATGCCCGTCCTTTTCTCCCTCTCCATCTGGGACAATATCGCGCTCGGCGCGGGCGTCGTGGCGAGCACCGCGGCCGACGGCAGCCGCTCCCTGTCCCCCGCCCCCGTCACGCACGCCGATGTCGTGGCGGCAGCAACGACCGCGCACGCGCACCGCTTCATCACCGCCCTCCCCGACGGGTACGCCACGCGCCTCGGCGACGGCGGGGCGGGCTTGTCGGGCGGCCAACGCCAGCGCATTTGCGTGGCGCGGGCGGTCGTGCGGCGGCCGGCGGTGCTGCTCCTCGACGAAGCTACGTCCGCGCTCGACGTGGCGGCGGAGCGGGCGGTGCAGGGCGCCCTCGACGCGGCCGCGGCGGGGCGGACGACGTTGATCGTCGCCCACCGGCTGTCGACGGTGGCCGCCGCGGATTGCATTGCGGTCGTCCAGGGTGGGGTCGTCGTCGAGGTGGGCACGCACGCAGAGCTGCTGGCGGGGGAAGGGGTGTACGCGCAGCTGGTGGCCGACCAGGCGGTCGGCGTTTAAGGGGGGCGGGCGGGGGAGACGGGTGGGACGAGGGTTCGCGGTTTGGTGGAAGGTGAGTGCGACGCCCACCAATGCTGTCGGTAGCCGCAGCGGGATGTCTGGAATAAATTACATGCGCGGCACGCCTCCCACGTCGGTCAAGAACGAAGCAGATCGTCGGGAAAGTGTACCACTGTACTTGGGCGTACTGACCAGTACAGCGCGTCGCATTTCAGATTGAGGTGAAATGGGCCCAGTACACATATTCGCGGGGTTACTTGCCTCGTTTCCCCACAGTGTTCTTCCAAACTAGTACATCAGCGATTATTCGCGTTTTAAGACGTGCATGTACTGTGACACTGGCCAATGATGTCTCTGCGAGGGGGGGTGGTTATCATACACCCCCCCCTCAAGGGCTCTGTGGGGGCCCTGTCCAGACGGAATGCAATTGCACAAGACTTGAAGCGTAGCCGACCATTCCATTGAAACGTATCGCGCGCCGACAACGGTACGTGTCTCGCAGAGATGCGTCCTGCCGAATTTGTGGGCGCTACGCTTCGGGCCTGCCGGCAGTCGTTCTAGAGGATTGCTGACACTGCGTCCGGGCTCTTTTTTCCTACGCTTCATCAGCCCTACTGCCCACACCCACATACACGCCGAGACTACCACTATTGCAGGCAGGCATACACCTGCGCACCACCCAGGACGCCAAGAAAACGGACAACAGGCAGGAAGACAGAAGAAACAACCAGAGCAGAGGGCAGAGAGCGGAGGCGGAACGCGAACACGATAAGAAGCAGGCCCTCCAAGCCACCATCAACGCGAGAAAAACATGACACCAGGCAGCAGATCACAGTGACACCAGGACAAGCAGACGAGAGGCGATCACAAAGTCCAAGGCAGGCACGAGAGGAGCAGGGAAAAGGAGAATCGGTTAGCACTCTCTCTGTCGGCAGCGTACGGTATTCCAAGGAACTGAACCCTATGAGCGCAGGCAGTTGATGGTTGTCTCGTTTGTCACTTGCGCACAGAAAAGAGAAACACACGCGAAAGAGGCGGATTGCGTAGCACGTACATGTGCCAACCGTGACCCGTGCAACGCACTGCACCGTTCATGTCAAAAGAGATCTCGTGAGTTCGCATGCCTGGAAACTATAAGAGAAGAGACAGGGCGCCCCTGGGCGAGTCGGCGAGGAGAGAGGCGGGAGGGGGCGGGGGTGAGAAAGACGGTGGGTCCGACTGCAAGGTCGCATGGCACGCGAGCCGTCATGTTCCGACTTTGTTGTCGGCGCGTGCTCGCGAAGGTCGCGCCCGTGGATCAGGCTTGCGGCCGCCTCGATCGACAGCGTCGGACTGGCACGTAACTGTCCTGGGATCACCCCCAGCGGGTAGGAGCCTCCGCGTGAGATTGAAAGAAACGCGATTCGCTCGAAGTCTGCAACGCGGTATTTTCGTGCGGCCGTGTCGTGCCACCGAAAAACAACCCAAGCACAAAGAGGGCCTGCCATACGTATTGGCGCGGACCACCTCAGCTGACAGAGTGTGAACCCGTGTCATTTAGCACGTCGCAACACGACGTTCGTGCTTCAGCACGTGCTTCAGCACGTATTGTTATTGGCTCCTCCATCCGAGTCGGCTGATAAAGAAACAACACACTGTACACCAGGCATGATGTGTGACATTGGGCTGCTACGAAGCTGTCAGCTTCGCACGTGTTCAGCGAAGAGGCCGCCGGGCATTCCAGCGACACTGATCATCTCTGACTTGTGACCCGGAGCCGCCTTCCCGCCCCAAGCTGCCCAGCGGTTGCTGAAAATGGGCCGAATCGCTCCACTTGTAGCCTGCATTCAGCCATGCCACAAGTCGTAAAACTTGGCAGCCGTCTGGGAATGGCGAGGGTGTGCAGAGTACCGATGAAACAGCCCCTGAGGCCTCGATTTGCCTGGGTTTTGATCGACTTGTAGTCTGCTTTAGTCGTGTGTTACAAGACGCGGAATCCAGTCGCCTTCTCGGGCCGTCTCGAGCCGTCTCTAGTACGTGACATGCACAATTGTAGCCCACGTTTCGGCCGCCCTGGCCAAGGCTGGGCTGCGGCCGGGCTTCATTTTGGGCTCCGGGCTTCCGTTTCGGCCCCACAGTACGGAAATTGGGCCCCAGTATGCCCGAGTACCCCCCAAGTATTGCTGATGTCCCAAATTTGTCCTCTGCGGACGTGAACAAGAGTGCTTCTGCACAACTGTGCCACTCGGAAAGTTCTCAATATCAGAGAATTGCCGAACAAGAAGTGGGAACGGGCCGAATTTGACTCCCTTTCTTGTGGCAAGACCGTAAAAAGATGACTCGAGACCTGTAGGATTCATCACAAGTGCCCCGGCACGCGACAGCTGTCCTGATCTGTTCATCGCCTATCGCTTGTAAGTGTGTACTGGAAGCTGACTGGCTTGTCCTTTCTGTTCCCGAGACGAGGGAAGGGTGCTGGGTCGGCGCCAGCCTTCAGAAAATGCGGCTGGATCGACTGATCGCAGAGACAGACGAGCACAGGCTCAAATTCTCTCAGAAACCGCACTCTGTCTGCTGGTCGCGCGGGAGAAACTCTCGATTCTGCCCGGTTCATGTGGGCTGCCGCCCGGGCGCCCGCACACCCGATTGCAGGCACACTGGCTCAGTGCAGGCCCGACAAGCCCGCACCTCGCTCCCGCCTGCCCACCCCGGCCACCCCTCCACCGCCATCCCCCCCGTCCCATCCCGCCAGTTCCCAGAGGTTGGCACTGGGCCCCCCCCTTATTGTTGCTGTATCCTACTCCCCGCCCCCGTCGTCATCCGTCCTACTCTGGCGCTGAGCATGAAGTCCGAGGAGAACCGCAAGACGGCCGTCCGCATGGTGCTCGTTGACAACAAGGGGGTGGCAGAGGCCGCCCGCTCCACGCGGATGTCTCGGCGGTCGCTGACGCGGTTCCTCCGATACTTCAACGACACAGGCGGCGCGTTGCACTATGACCCCGCTATGTGGAACCGCCACTGGGACAACCGGATGGACGATCCGGAGCTGAAGAGCGTCGTGCTGGCCGCCGTGACGGCTGAGCCCGAACTTTTCTTAGATGAGATTGCGGTGGCGGTCAGCCACGTGGCCGGCTTGGTGCAAGGCGTCGCTGAAGTTTCCAACAACACCGTCTGCCGAGTGTTGGCTCGCAACGGCTTTACTCGCAAGGTTATTGAGAAGGCCTTCATCACCCGGAATGAGGCGCGGCGGTTGCTGTGGGTTGAGGAGCAGTGGAAGATACCGCTCCGATGCCGCGTGTACGTTGACGAGGCTCACCGCGTGGGGAGGGCGGCGGAAAGGCGGTGGGCGTGGGCGCTGCGTGGGGAGCGCGCGGAGTGCTACGTGGCCTCCTCCGCTGGTGTGCGCACGAGCTTTTTCGTCGCAATGGCGCACGATGAGGTTATCGATTGGATGATCACGCGCCCGCCCCCGGGCCAATCGTCTGTCGACTTCGTCTTGTTTTTGGTGCGGCACCTGTTGCCTTCATTGAGGTCATACGACCCGGAACAGGCGTGGGATGAGCAGGAGGACAGATGTGTTTTGATTCTTGACAATGCGCGTGTGCACGACGAGGTTGCATTGGCCGCAGTCCGCGCGCGGGGTGTGTTTGTGTTGCTTCTTCCGCCTTATTCCCCCGACTTGAACCCGATTGAAGACGTCTTTTCGACGGGGAGCAGCTGGCTGCGTCGGTGGTCGTCACCAAGCCAGTTTAACGACTGGCCCATGTCGACCATTGATAACATGCTCAACAGCATTACGGGGGATATGTGCACTGGGTTTGTGAAAGCAGCAGTGCGTCGGTACCTGATGTACGTCCCATAAACCTCTGAGGATGTATGCACCACACTTTGACGTCGTCACAGCAGCACTGAGACTCAACGACAGTACCCCAATGCATATCATCACAGTTCCCTGCAGTGAAATTCTCGATGCGATCGTACAGCGTCTATCGGTACATGGCAGCCGGCCATGACAGTCACAGCACGCACGCGACCAACACGAACATGCAAGCCACAAAAGAGAAAAATTCAGTTGTCTGCAGACCAATGCATCCGCGAGCAGACGCAAACAATGCACGCACGCAACTAGCGACGAGTCCAGAGCAGCCGCGTCGAACGCCGGCTCACGACAGAAAAATACGCGCCTCTGCACGTACGGCCGCAACACCACATGTAAACAGCAGAAGATGACAGGGACCTCATCAGAAACCCAATATGAGGCCAAAATCGTGACCGACGCATGCGAGTTACTCTGTGTGACCGCGGGGGAGGTCGTAGAAACGTGCCCTGAGCGTGGCGCCATGGCCATGTCCTGATTGCATGCATCCCGATGTAGACGGTCAGCACCCAAATGCGAATAACTCGGCTGTTTTTTGTCGGTGAGGACTCTACATGGGGGCAAAAGATGCGCCAGAGCCTCAGCTACGAGGTCCATAGCCGTAAGGTACAAGTATTTTGCACAGCAGAAAGATAGTCCACGCGCCGCGTACGGCCGATTTTCCGCGTGAATAGGCCTGTAGATGAGGGGGACCTCATCAGAAACCCAATATGAGGCCAGAATCGTGACCGACGCATGCGAGTTACTCTGTGTGACCGCGGGGGAGGTCGTAGAAACGTGCCCTGAGCGTGGCGCCA
>ENA-ORXT01006365-ORXT01006365.1-marine-metagenome-genome-assembly--contig:-NODE-6365-length-10996-cov-4.233813_pt1 | contig 10996 bp, 10 predicted proteins | sample MGYA00237868_ERZ511482 | MGnify/ENA metagenome assembly ERZ511482
GGATTCCTTTCGATTCCGCCCAGCGTGCAGTTTCCAGTTTGTCGAGGCAGATTTGGTTGATCCGTGAGTTGGGCACGCAGGCCACGGTTCCGACTTCCGCGAGAGCGGGGATGAGGGGCGCGATCCAAGGAGCTTCCCAGTCGTGAAGAGAGAGGAGAAGTCTGACGTCTTCGGCCGCACAGAGTTTGATGAGTTCAGGGCCGAAGCTCTCATCCTGCGCTTGAGGGAGGAGAAAGGACTGGTCGGCTTCTTGTAGCCCTGGGGCATTCGCCGTCGAATTGGCGGCAAGGACGCGCCCCCGCCCCGCAAGGGCCTCCTTGAAGTATCCCACGAGGTACCCGCGCCGCCCCGTGCTCGTAAGGAGAACACTAGGCATCCGGACGGGAGAAATACTTGTCCATTTCAGCTTCGGGGTGTTTCAGTCGGATAGAATCCTCCGGATAGACGAAGACCGTAAACTCAAAGAGGGCGTAGTTGTGTCGCACCTCAAAGAATCGCGACATCCGGTCCCGAATGACATGAAGGAGCTTCATCAAGTCGCAGTAGTAGACTTCGGATTGGTGGAAATCGACGAAGGGAGAGATGAAATTGAAGGCAAGTCCCTTGCGGCACATCTTGAAGCTGTTCTCGAGGATGGCGAAAGCGAACTGTTCCCACTCGCGCCGGTTCGAGTTGCGCATCTGGTGAAAAACACCACTTAGAATCACATAGTCATGCATCTCTGGACCGGGTGTTTCCGCAAGATCTCGGAGGTGGAAATCCAAGTCAGGATAGGTCTCGATGCAGTGCCTGTGATACTCAGGGACGACATCCGTGCCGGAATATTGGACATCGAGATCGGGATGGCACTGCTGCAGATATTCCCAGAAGTGGCCCATACCCATTCCGACGTCGTGAAGGGAGAAGTGCTTCTCTTCCCCCGCGAAAATTTGTGCAATCTGATCAAAGCGGATTCGCTTATGCACAGGTGATTCGGAAGACACGGCCATGGGTTCCCCGGGATGTTTTCGGAAAAGCTCCGAGAAGTGTCGGACTTGGTCATCCCGGGTGGAATTTGTCTTCTTGTCCATTTTCACTCGGTGCCTTCCTGGTGCTCCTGGCGCAGCAGGCCGAAGAGGACTTTATCCACGTACTTCCCATCCTTGAACTCATGCTCCCTCAGGACGCCTTCTTTTTGAAACCCGACCTTTTTGTACATCGCGATTGCAGCCTCTGAAAAGGCGGAAGCTTTCAAGTGGACACGATGGAGATTGAGACGGTCGAAAGCAAAATCGAGTATGAGTCGAGTTGCGTCCTCGCCAACTCCACGGCCGCGAATCGAAGGTTCTGCGATGAAAATCGAAAGCATCCCATTTCTCGAAACTGCGTCGATTGCACCGATAGCGACATTGCCAACATGTTGGTCTGTAGCTTGATCACAGATCGCAAAAACGAACTTTTCCCGACTGTTGACGGTTGTCTCGAACCATGCCTCCTGCGCTTCAATCGGAAAGGGAAGGTAGCCCATAATGGACCCGAGTTCTGGGTCGTTAAGCCATGTGTGTGAAAGAGGGATATCGCTCTTTGCAAAAGCTCGTAGATAAATGGTTTTCCCATGGATCATAGATTTACCTTTACAGTCACTGGCTCCGAACTCTGCTTCGCATCAAGTCGAGAACTTGGCTTGAGTTCAGGCCGAGGCGGACACCGGTCCTCCGTTCGAGGGATTTGGACGGAACATTCTGCATGTTCCCAGAATTGGTATGATCAGAACAAGTGCGTGTTCAATGAATCCAAAGACTCCGATGTAGACGAGAAAGAGGTGCATTCCGAGGATCCCACCAAGAACGAAAAGATGAACCCGAGTGGTAACAAGCAGCAGAATGACAGAGACTTCTGTCGCCAGCGCCAGCAAGGCAAAAAATGCGAATGGCCAGGTGGTATCGACATAATTGAACAGTGGGTTTTCTGCTACCCAACTAGAGGGGGAATCCAAAAAACGGACGTACATGATGTACCGAATAATTCCACCATCACCCCAGGCAATTCCGTCACGAAGCGGCACCCATTTGGCAACGGCCGCCCAAAGGTAGATGAGGACGAACCAGCAGGTCGCGGCCTCCAGCGGCCAACGGTATTCTCTCGGATCGACTTCTGAAATCGATTTGCCACTCTTTCGACGCTGGCGGATCCAAGCGTCAACGGACCAGACGTCTGCGGTTCGAGCCCAACACAGGAAAATCAAGGGTGCGAACTCGTACAGCCAAGGGACGGGTGCATCGAATCGACCATAAACGGGTGAGTAGAAAAGCAGGTGAGCGATTGCCAAGGCAGGAGTGACGAAACGAGTTCCAGCTCCAGCCGCGAAAACGAGTGCCAGTGCGCAGAGAAGAAATCGAAGGACACCTAGTTGGCCCAGGAGCAGCTCATCGAGCCACTCAGGAAAGTAGCTTTCCAAGTTGAGAGGCCGGTCGAGTCCGCCCACAAAAGTCGAGAGTCGCCGTTGCGCCGCCCAGAAGATTTCCAGACCAAGAGCGATTCGGAACAGTGCCAGCCAACGCGGCGAGGCGGGCCATTGTAACCTTTCCAAGATATGGCTCTTCACGAGAATACTTGGTTCAAGTTGCCGCCTTAAGGGGTTCTGAACAATGGATCATAAACCGCTTTTCGAGAGACCTTCCCGTAGACGTCGAGTTCGAGAGGTCTCGGGGGTGCTGGGTTGAACTGGTTCTCACCTGTTCGAAAATCGTAGATCTCCACGCCAAGCCGAATGGGAGCATCATAACCAGCATTTCTCAGCTCCTGCTGCAGGTAGTCGAAGGTCTCCTGACGGTCGCGGTTGTGGTAGCAGATAGAAAAGCTGATTTCGTTGCTCCATGACAGAAGATCGGAAAAAAGGAAGTGTCCCTGCCTGCGAATGTCGATGACTCGAGGGCCGTCCGGTTCGTCGAGGTAGTACTTGTGGCGGTGGACCGTGGAGGGGTAGTCGCCGATCCCCGGGCTCCGCTCGAACATGCCGACATGAAGGATCGGGTAGACGGACTTCTGGAATAGCAGGTGGCCGACTTGTGCGCAGGCGAGCAGGGTGAGGGCGATGACTGCGCCTCTGGGCACGGGGAGTTCGCGCAACGAGGAGAGCCAGGGGCGAAGTTTTCGGATCAGGTAGAAGGGGATGCCTACGACGGCTGCCCACTGCAGGGCCCAGGGAAGACCGAAGAGTACCAGTTTGGCTGGCACCCAGAGGGGCTTGTTGAGAAGCCTCTCCAGGAACCACCCGATGCCTTTCGTGCAGGCGAGGTCTCCCGCCAGTACAAGCCAAACAACGATGAGCAAAGCGCATTGCATGGAACCTTGGTATCATTGGTATCATTGATATGTTCCATTTGGTACTCTTTTCGGAATTTCTTTATGAGTGGGATCATCCGGTTGGACTCTCTGATGGCGCCAGTGGGCGCGCCAAGCATGCGATTCTCTCGCCTTCTTGCCTCGTAATGTCGTGTGACAAGGGGAGACAAAGAACCCGCTTGCTCGCTCGTCGACTACTGGGGCAAGACAGAGTGGCGGAGAGGTAGGGGAGCTCGCTGAGGCAGGGGAAGAAGTATCTCCGCGGAAAAATCCCAGCAGAGTTCAGTCGCTCGCGTGCTTGCAGAAGCTCCCGCTCACTTGGATAGAGGAAGGGATAGTATGCGTCCCTCAACTTTGCGTGCTCCCGCCAGCAGAACTCGTTTTCGAGCCCTAGTTCGTGCCGATAGATTGCGGCAATCGATCCCCGGCTCGTTCGGACCTCGTCCAGGTGACCCAGGTTGGCGAGTCCCATGGCGGCATGGAGTTCGCTCATCTTGCCGTTGATACCGACGCCCCAGAATTCCTCCTGACCCTTGTGCCCGAAGTTTCGCATGTAGCGGAACCTGTCCGCAAGCTCATCGTCATCGGTAGCGATCGCGCCACCCTCGCAACTGTGGAAGAGCTTGGTGGCGTGAAAGCTGATGATCGAGGCATGCCCGAAGGTCATGATCGGTTGCTCAAGGTACTCCACGCCGAAGGCGTGGGCGGCGTCGTAGAGCAGCTGAAGTCCGTGACGGTCGGCGATCTTCGCGAGGGCCTCGCAGTCACAGGGGTTGCCATAGACATGGGTGGCAAGAATGGCGGTGGTCTTTGGCGTGATGGCCTTCTCCACCTCGACCGGGTCGAGTGTCAGGGTGTCGGGCTCGACGTCGGCAAAAACGGGCGTGCAGCTTTCCCAGACAAGTGAGGAGGTCGTCGCGACGTAGGAGAAGGGGGTCGTGATCACTTCATCCTTGAGCCCCATCGCCTTGATCGCGATCTGCAGGGCCAGAGTGCCGTTGGCGACAAGGACCAGATGCCTGACTCCGAGATGCTCGCGCAACTGTTCCTCGAGTTGCTTCACCAGAGGACCGTTGTTGGTCAGCTGACCACGCTCCCAGATGCCCTCGAGGAGGGATACATACTCCTCCAGTGGGGGCAGGAAGGCTTTGGTGACGTGGATGGGTTTCCTATCCATGGGAAGAGGGGTTGAAAATCGGTGTCGCGGGGTAGGGGCGAGCGTCTCTGCTCGTCCGGGCGTCGCACTCCGGACGCGAGGGACCCACCTCTCTACCTTACTGCAGTCGAACTAGCCGCGATCTCTCGGAGCGGTGGCAATGGACTTGGCAAGCGGGCTGTCCTCTCTCACAAGGGCGACTTCGACCAACCAGAGGAGCCCATGAGGGAAGGGGCGGTTGAGGTCGGTGAAGTCGAGAGCCCGGTATCCGATCTCCGAGGCTGCCTTGAGGACGGCGGCGAGATCGTTGGGGAAGGTGGTGTTCGCGACGGCCGCTTCGACCAGCAGGATTTCAGCGGAGGCAAGCGTGCGGGACGCGCCCTTGAGGACTTCGAGGTCCAGTCCCTCGGCGTCGATCTTAATCAGTGTCGGGGGCGGAAGTTCGGAGCCTTCCAGGATCGAGTCGAGCGTTCGGATCGGTACCTCGATACGTTCATGACCGCGCTCCTTCGCTAGTTCCTCCGAAGGCAGAAAGGAACAGCTGTCGTCGAAATCGGAGATGGTGAAGGGCAGACTCCCATCAGCTGATCCTGCTCCGACTGCGTGGTAATGGATCTGGGCATTCTTCTCTGCGAGAGGCTGGAGATGTTCGGCCATCGCAGGCTGAGGCTCGACCATCGTGAACTGAGCATCAGGGAAGTGCTCCAGGGCGGCCCGCGTCCATCGGCCGTGGTTGGCTCCCACGTCAATCGCGTGGCGCGGGTCGAAACCCAACGCTTTGAGCCGGGAAAAGAGCTCGGCAAGAAGCTGCTCGGCACTGGGTCGAAGGCTTGCGGAGGCAGGGCTGCCGTTCGCCGCGACGGGGGCGTGGGTCGGCGGACTGATGATCGACTGCAGTCGGTTCAGGATTCGGGGGAGAAGGGGCCTTGGCATGAAACTGAGTGGGGGCTATCGAGAAGAGAGAGCGCGTGAGCCCCAGGTGATGCCGAGCGCATCCACGTGAAGCAGGTCTCCATTCTCCGCATGAGAATTGTCGGAGGGGCTTCCGGAAGCGTGGACCTGAAGTTTCGCGGGTGGGTCGTCGTAACCGATCGTGACGATGGGATTTCCGGTCCCTTTTTTCCAGAGACCGCCGGCGAGCAGGTAGGTTCCCGGGCAGAGCGGAAGGCTGGCGAGGCTGGCGTGAAAGCGATTGGTTCCTCTCTTGATCACCGTCTCGTCGGTATGGTGGCCTCCCGCGCAGGAGGTGATGAAGGAGCCATCACTCTGTTTGATGATGAAGACGAGGTACACGTCGGCGAGTTCTTCCTCCGACTCGACCTCAAGCACCAGTTCGATGGACTGGTTCGGGTAGATCCTGTCTCCATCGGACGCGTCGGCGCGAAAGGAGGTGATCCGAAAGTCCCCTGCGGATCCAAGAGCGCCTTCGGGAAGATCAGGTCCTTTGGTATCGAGTTGGAGGTTGTTGTAGACCGCGATGGACGGAGACACTGCCCCATGGGCGATGACCTTGCCTTGGTCGAGCACCATGGCCTTTTCGCAGTTCGACTGGATCGAGTGCATGGAGTGGCTCACGAGGATCAGGGAGCCGCCCTGGTGGCGGAATGCCTGGATTCTCTGACCGCATTTCTGCTTGAAGGAGAGGTCTCCGACCGCAAGCACTTCATCGACCAGAAGGATGTCCGGGTCCATGAAGGACGCGACCGCGAACCCGAGCCGGACCTGCATCCCGGAACTGTAGGTCCGCACCGGGGCGTCCATGGCGTCCTCGATCTCGGCGAAGTCGATGATCTCCTCGAGCTTGGCGTCGATCTCCTTCCTGCTGAGGCCGAGGATGGAGCCGTTGACGTAGACGTTCTCGCGCCCGGTGAGGACGGGGTTGAAGCCGGCGCCGAGGGCGATCAGGGCGCCGATGCGGCCTTTCATGGTGATGCTGCCGGTGTCGGGCTTGATGAGTCCGTTGAGCATCTTGAGGAGGGTGGTCTTGCCGGCGCCGTTGTGGCCGATGAGACCGAGGCATTCGCCGCGCCTGACCTCGAAGCTGACGTTCTGATTGGCCCAGAACTCGCCCTTGCGGAGCTCGGGAAGAGCGGTTTCGGAACGGGCCTCCGCGCGGCCCGTGAGGTCGCCGGCCATGTCCCTGACGCCGTACCAGAGGCTCCGCTTGAAGTCGCGGCAGAACTTCTTGGAGACGTCGTCGACCTTGATCAGGACTTCGTCACTCATGGCTGAAGAGAGGCATGGTTGGGTGCTTCACCGGCCAAGGCAGGGCGACCTTTCTGCCGCCCCTCCCTGCGCCGCCTACTGGGCTCGGGGGAACGGACGGGCGAAGGTGGATCGCATCTGCTGCGCCATGGCGAGCTCGGTTTTCGCAATGCAGTATTTCTCGAAGAAGATCAGCCCAAACCGACGCGCTTCGGTTTCGGTCGCGCTTCGATCGGATGCCAGAGCATCGCGGAGAGCGAACGGCAGCTGGTCCGGGCTCAGAGCGTCATGGGTGAAGCCGAGATTGGAATAGAACGACCGGCCGGCCACGATGACGGGCTTGCCCATCATCGCGGCCTCCAGGCCCGCCTGGGAGGTCAGCGTCACGGCTGCCTCGCAAGCTGCAATAAGTTCGTAGGTGTCGAACTCGTTGTCGGCATCGACGATGAGGCGTTCGGTGGAAAGGGCGTCGCGGCAAGTCTCGTCCTGCTGAAGTTTCCGCCAGGTGAGCTGGTCATAGGGGCGAGCTGTCAGGGGCGCGGAGCCTGATTTCTCTTTCGGATGCAGCTTGGCCACGACCGTGGCACCGAGCGTTTCGGCCGCTGCCAGAAGATGGGCCAGCAGTCGCACCGGTGACTGCCATTCGCCGACCCCAAACAGGACGGAGGAGTCGGTGTAGACTTGCCCCAGGAACAGGATGGATGGCCCCGAGATGGAAAGGGCCGGACTCCGGGCAGGGCTGAGGTGCTCCTCGGATTTTCGGGAGCGCAGGGTCGCGCGCCAGCCCTCGTACCATTCCTCGACGGCGGGATCAGTGATGGAGTCCCGATACCGCGCGTAGTAGTTCGCCGCCTGATTCCTGTTCACGGTGATCCCCGAAACGTCATCCCAGAGCAGCCGGTCGGCGAGGGCCGTGTTCTCGAAAGCCAGAAGGGGAACGCCTCGACGGATCCCCACCGCGCGAGCGATCGCACTGTTCGGCTCGTAGCCCTGCACGAGCAGGATCGTATCGGGTTTGTGCCGGTCGAACTGTTCAATGACGCGCGTTTCGTGGGCCGCCAGCCGTCGGCTCCAGACCCTGAGGAGCTGGGCTCCGGGCGGATCGGAAAGTTCGCAGGGCATGAGGTCGCCGGTGAGGCAGGCGGGGTAGACCGCGAGCCTGCGGTGGAGGGCGGTACTCTGGCAGGCTTCGCCGGTGGGGGCGGGGACGTCGTCGTAGCTTTCCCAATCTCCGGGCTCGGGAAAGGCATGGCCTCGAGCAGGGACGTCCAATTCCCGGAGGCGGTCTTCCAAGCCGGCGGGGGTGGCGCCGAGCCAGGCATGGATGTCGCCGGGGTAGAAGAAGCACTGACCAGGTTGTTTCCCGGTCTCACCGGAGAGACGATCGAGCAGGCGGCGAAGCATGGTGGTCCTGGCCCCGATTCAGGCGGTCTGGAGTGCGGCGAGCCATTCCCCGAATCGGGTCATCGATTCGGAGGGGAACGAAAACCGATCGTCGAGGTCGAGACCGGCCTCGAGGGCTTCGTCGAGGCGCGCTTTGATGACTTCGAGCTGTGTCGATTCCTTTTCCGTGAGAATGAAATCGGAAAGTCCCAGGGGGCGCGCGAAGCCGTCCTGCTTCACGTAGCTGTAGTGGTTTCCCGTCATGCCGACAAAGGGCGTGCCGCTCGTTCCCGCGAAAACGATGAAGTGGTACCGCCCGCCAAGGGCCGCGTCGCATTGGGAGATTGCCTTCTTGAGCATCTCGCCGCGCCAGAGACGGGTGTCGGGCAGGTGGATGGCTTCCTTGCAGGCGTTGGCCACGCTGTCGCGGATCACGTGCAGGTGGGGATAGTCCCAGGGGGCGTGGCTCAATAGAACGACCCGCTTGCCGAGCGTGCCGACGACGTGCTCGCAGAGTTCGGCCATGAGGGCCCGCTTCTCCGAGCTGTCGGCGGTGTAGTGGGTGACGTTGACTGCGACGACGTTGCCCTCGGCGAGGAAGGCTGAGCTTTCCTCGGGAAGAGCCGACTCCTCCCAGGGGAGGGTGCAGGCGTCGTCGTAGGTCTCGAGATGTTCCTTCGGCTCGGCCCCGATCATCTCGAGGTAGCGCCGGGAGTAGAGTCCGTCGCGGGTGGTCAGCACGTCGACCATGTCCACCACCTCGCGGGCGAGTTGGTCATGGACGTCGTGCAGACCCAGAGGACCGAAGGTCTGGCCGCTCATGAAGACGGGCAGTCCGGCCTCTCGGAAGCAGCGAAGGTGGTGGTGCATCCGGCGCAGGCTCTGACCCTCGGCATCGCGCGTGTTCAGCGTGCCTCCCCCGGTGACAAGGGCGGCATCGCAAGTTCCCAGAAGTTGCATTCCCGAATGCGTGTTCGCAGGGGAGGGAGGGGAGGCAGAACCATCGGAGTCGCGGCCGAATGCCTCGCGCGCGGCCCGTGTGAGAAGATCACGGTATCCGCGGAACGGCTGGGGGCTCCCTGACGGAGTTGCAGGAGCGGGCAGCAGGTTCTCTGAGGAGAAGCAGTTCTCTCTTGGGTGATCATGGTACTCGGCGAGATAGTCGGCCTTTGCTCCGATCAGAAAGAGATTCTTCCGGGGCACCTCGAGGACCTCTTCCAGGTAGCGGAGATCCTCGGTGAGCATCGCTTCGTCGCCGATGTCGGCCCAGCCGAAGCTGCCGGTGATGGCAAGTCGGAGTTTGGAAATTGCCGTGTTCAGGACCGGAGTGAATCGAGCTTCTTGAGGGTGTCTTCCTCGAGTCGGTGGTTGGACCGATCGAGGCGACGGGTGAGAGCGGAGAGGGCTCGGACGGCTCGGCCCTGGAGCCTCAGGCGCAGGCGGCGGAGAGTTCCAAGTCTGGCCGGCTCTCCATGGGCAGCCGCGGTTTTCCGCGGGCAGAGATAGTGTTCCAAGGGGCGACGCTTCACCGACTCCCAGAAGGTCGCGCCATGCTTGGCTTCACCTTGCGGATAGCCGAGTTCGTCTTCCTTGGTCGGGTACCCCATCAGGATGAGGCCCTGCGGCTTGAAGTGGAGCGGCACTTCGTGATTGGGGAACAGCGCCTGCCAACGACCTCCAGAGGTCAGCCGCGTGCCGTTCATGTGCTCGGAAAAAGAGACCCAGCAGGTCGCGACACCCTTTGCGGTCGCGAGGAGAAGAATGTTTTGAATCGAGGCCGCGCAGTTCTGAATCTCGAGATGTTCCCAGACATGGTACTCCCCAAGACCTCGTCGATCGGTGCAGGTCGAGTCGGAAAAGACGGCGATGACGGCGGGGGCGAGTCCGATGATTCCTGCGGGGTGTTGTTCCCTGACTCTGCCGGCGTTCGCCTTGTAGGGCCAGACGAAGCGCTTTTCCCCGAGCGCCTGAATCTCGTCGGGCTGATCGAGAATGAGGAAGCGCTGGTTCTGGGAGTTCGAGCCGCTCGGAGCGTGGATCCCCGCCTCGACCAATTCCGAGAGGAGATCGGGGGGAATCGGATCGGGCTTGAAGCGACGGGTGGATCGACGGTGCCGAATGACTTCAGTGACCACGGCGGCTCTCTCATGAATTTCCACGACGGGCTCGTTAGTTGTTCTGGCTGACGCTGGCCGTTCCTGCCAACTGATAGCTCTGGTGCCCCTGGCCCTCGCCAAGAATGCGAATGCTGGCGATCGAGCGCCCCCAGAGCAGATGCAGGGACCTCTGATAAATGAGGCTGAAGGTCAGGTCGTATTTTCCGGGGAGAAGCCGGAGGTCCTTGAGATCCACGACGAGTTGGTTCAACCCTTGGGCCAGGTCAATCGGCTGCTTGTTGTTCCAGCTGCTGAATTCCGCCACGATCTCTCCGCCGGGAATCGTGAGGTTGGTCTTGAGCAGGCAGTCTGTATAAGCTCGAGGCACCTCGACTTGGTAAGTGAGGCATAGATCCTCGCCGACGATCAACTCGGGAGGATTGATGCTGACTCCCCGAAAGTGATGCCCCGGCTCGGTGTTGATTTCGGCCTGCGAGGTCATCGCCTCCCTGTAGGACTGCACCGCCTCGGAGGTGGTTCCGAGCGTGACGGCCTGCCCTTGTCGCAAGTAGAGACCGCTGGTGCAGATGCGGGTGACCGCCTCGGTCTGATGTGAAACCAGAATCACGGCAGCAGAGGAGAGAAGTTCGTTGATTCTCGCGAAACACCTCGAACGAAAATTGGCATCTCCCACCGCCAGCACTTCGTCCAAGAGGAGCACGTCCGGCTTCACCAGAACCGCCGCCACCGCAAAACCGAGCCGGACCTGCATCCCGGAACTGTAGGTCCGCACCGGGGCGTCCATGGCGTCCTCGATCTCGGCGAAGTCGAT
>ENA-ORXT01006366-ORXT01006366.1-marine-metagenome-genome-assembly--contig:-NODE-6366-length-10991-cov-2.599414_pt1 | contig 10991 bp, 10 predicted proteins | sample MGYA00237868_ERZ511482 | MGnify/ENA metagenome assembly ERZ511482
GTCGAGCTCGTCGACTCCCGGCTCGGGAATCGCATTGAAGTACACCGCAAAGTACGAATTGTTCGACGCGCCTTTGAACAGCGTCACGTCTTCGTCCACAGTCTCGACTTCGTTGGTCATCGTCGTTCCATTCCTTCAGCGGCCACGATGGCCATCACACGTTCTAGGTCTTGGCCACGGCTGTGACAATTGCGGACACCGGTTCATTCGGTCTCGTCGGGCCGGTCACCCCTCGCTTCACCGGCGAGGAACGATCCGGAAGACCGGAAACCCTGGAGCGATGTCGGCAAGCTCTGCATCGGTCGAGTTCTTGGTGACGCCTTCGAAGAACTTGCCGACCTCGAACGCCCACTCCTCCAGGTAGGCCCGCAACATCGGCACCTTGTCGATGTCGGAGACCTCCACGATCGTGAACTCCTCGGTCCGTCGACCCTTGCGGAGCCGTCCGCCACCGGCGGCACGAATGTTCCGGACCCATTGCGTGGTCCCTCGAGGAGCGACCAGGAATCGGATGCCGTCGACCGTGAGCGGGTTCACGGGAACTGAGCGCCACTCGCCTGACGTACGACCACGGACCTCGAGCACTCGAGAGCCCCGAATACTGAGCCCGAACTTGACCAGCCCAGCAACCAGCGGATTGAAGATGCGGGCGGTGAATACGTCGGGCTTGATGTAGCGGTCCGTCGATGGTGTCGCAGTAGTGATGGTCATTGCGGTTCTCCCAGTGGTCTAAACGAGAGCACTGCTCTCGTAACGACATTCAACAGGAATCATTGAACAAAAGCAAGAGCAGTGCTCTCGCCTCTGGCACACTGTCGAAATGGGTACGAAGCAAACACCTCGAGCGTTGGCTCGCGAGAGGACCACCAACAACATCATCGAAGAGGGCCGTCGCCAACTGAGCGAGAGCGGAGCGGCAGGGCTGTCGCTGAGGTCGGTCGCACGGGAACTCGGCATGGTTTCGTCCGCGGTCTACCGCTACGTGGCCAGCAGGGACGAACTCCTGACGCTCCTGATCGACGAGGCCTACAACTCACTCGGCGAGGCGGTGGAAGCTTCCGTTGCGGCCGCCGCCGACCATGCTCCGCTCGATCGGTGGGTGCAGGCCGCACACGCGATTCGGGACTGGGCACTGGCCCAGCCACACGAGTACTTCCTGCTCTACGGCACCCCGGTGCCCGGTTATGCAGCCCCCGAGATCACCGCCGCATCAGGAACGCGCCCATCCCGCGCCCTCATCAGCATCGTCACTGACGCCAAGGCGAGCAGACAACTGAAGGGCAAGCGATCCGCCACCGCCGTCAGCAACAAGCTGACCGACGACCTCACCGCTTTGCGCAGCAACATCGATGACGGTGACAGGCTCAGCGATGATGTGCTGCTTGCCACCATCGCCGGATGGACCCAGCTGTTCGGACTGTTGAGCTTCGAGCTCTCGAACCAGACACGGGGAGTCGTCGAGCAACACCGCGACCTGTTCGATGCATCAGCACAACTGATGGCCACCCAGATCGGGCTGGCCGAGCTTCGCTCCTAGCCGGCGCTCAAATCAGCGGACCCCACACCTCGAGATGGTTCACTCGCTCGACTCGGCGGATCGTGCGGAGGTCCAGCATCGACTCGAGCCCAGCGCTTCGGAACATTTCGCGAGCGACGACCTGATTGTCGGCGCTGGCCCCGCTGAGATCGTCCTGCAATCGCTGGAGCAACCAGAACCGGTACGGCATCACGACCGTCGTGAGCTCGATGCCACGCCATGTGAACGTCGCCGAACTGCTACCACGCTCGTTGCTCAGACCACGGCCGGCCGGGTCGTCGAGTCCGTTGGTCCCGGCTTCGATATCGGGATTCTCAGCGAGCCATTCATTGGCAGCCTCGACATGGGCGCTGATCTCCGGCAGATACTCCTCGGAGACGAACCGCATCATGGCCAACAGCGTGTCGGGCAGCGCTTCGTCGGCGATCAGGCTCTCGTCGCGATCGCCGAACTCGTGCTGGTACGGCTCGGTGGTGGTCATCCGCTCGACCCAGCGGCCGACCCGCGGCGCACGCTTCTTGATCAACATCTGCGGGGCGGGATCTCGGTAGAGGTGAGCCCACATCGCTGCGATCAGCCCGAAGTCACCGATGGTCGGACGGCCGCCGAGCAGGTAGGGATGGTCCACCAGGTGGGCCTCAAAGAAGTCGAGCCACTCGTGGAAGGCCGACTCGATCAACGGCTGCGCCTCAGGGGTCACCCCGAAGCCGACGCCCGCCTTACGCATGCGTCCGCTGCTCTTCAGGAAGCCGTTCCTTGCCTCATCAGCGGTGAGCGTCTGCGGCATCATCAGCGCGAACTCAGCGGTGATGAAGTCGAGATTGTCCTCGTCGAAGTTCCAGCGGTAGTGCATGGCCGGACGAAGCAAGCCCTCTCCACCGAAGATCTCGAACAGGTGCGCGATGGCAAGCAGCACTGGCGACTCTGGATACGCCGAGTAACGACGCAGCGGCTCACCGGGCCCGCGTTCGAAATGGTCGATGATGTCGGCCCCATCCTGGATGATCTCGCCATCGGGGGTTTCCACACACGGAATGATCCAGCGCCCCGTCTTCGGCACGATGTGGGTGAGGTAACGCTCACCACCCGGCGATTGCTCGACGAAGTCGATGCCTTGTTTGCGCAGGTACGACCGAGCCTTGCCGGTGTAGAGCGATGCAGGTGCGCCGTAGAGCGTGTATGTCATGACTCGCCAAGCTACAGACGGCGCTTGGGACGGGCAAAGAACGAAAAGTCGGCGCATTCGCCTGAAGCCAACTGGTGCGGCAACGAGTCTTGCTGCAAGCTCTGACCAACATCAGCTGACGAAAGAAGCGCGAACGTGAATCGACTCGATGGCAAGGTTGCTCTCATCACCGGAGGCGCTCGTGGTCAGGGTGCGGCCGAGGCTGAGCTCTTCATCGCTGCCGGCGCTCAGGTGGTGATCACCGACATCCTCGATGCCGAGGGCGAGGCGACTGCTGCTCGCTTGGGTGACGCCTGCACGTACATGCATCACGACGTCTCGTCGGAAGAGGAATGGACCGCAGTCGTCGATGCCGTCATGGCCCAGCACGGCCACATCGAAGTGCTGGTCAACAACGCAGGCATCTTCATCACCGCCAACATGGCGGACACATCGATGGAACTGTGGAATCAGATGCTGGCCATCAACCAGACCGGCGTCTTCCTCGGCATGAGGACCGTGGCGCCGGTGATGAAGGAAAACGGGATGGGGAGCATCATCAACATCTCCTCGATCGCCGGCATGAAGTCGGCCGCCGGCGCCCACGCCTACAGCGCAACCAAGTGGGCGGTGCGAGGCATGTCGAAATCAGCCGCCGTTGAACTCGGCCCGTCCGGCGTACGGGTCAACTCGGTGCATCCCGGCATCATCGATACCAACATGCTGCAGCAGTTCGGTCCGGGTGTGCGCGAGCGCATGGAAACCCAAATTCCGATGGAACGGGTGGCCAGCGCCGACGAAGTCGGACTACTGGTGCAGTTCCTCGCCTCCGATGACTCGAGCTATTGCACAGGCCAGGAGTTTGTCGTCGACGGCGGCATGACCAGCTGACAGACTCCGTCGGTGGCTACCGAACCGACGGCACCAGCGGACTTCTACACCGGCCTCGTGGCCGAGGTGTACCGCCACACCCGCTCCGAGACCTTCGACCCCGAGCCATATGCAAAGTTCATCGAGCGTTCGGGCGAACCTGCGCTCGAACTCGGTTGCGGCGACGGTGACCCGATCCTCGACCTTCGCGAGCGGGGACTCGACGTCGAAGGCCTCGATTCGTCAGCCGACATGCTCGAGCGTTGCCGCTCGTTTGCAGCTGACCGCGGTCTCGACGTCACCCTTCACCACTCGACGTTCGAGGCAATGCACCTCGGCCGGACGTACCGCTCGATCTTCTTCGCCGGAGCCACGTTCAACCTGTTGCCCGACGACGAATCGGCCGAGCGTGCGTTGGTCGGTATTGCCGCCCACCTCGAACCCGGTGGCTCAGCCCTGATCCCTCTGTTCATCCCTCAGCGTCCCGGCGAGTCGACCATCGGCAGTGTGCAAGAGCACATCGCAGACGACGGCTCGGTGATGAGCGTGACGGTCACGAGCTTCGAACGGGATGAGGAGCTTCGGACCCAAGTCACAGGGCTCCGCTACGACGTGAGCGAAGACGGCACGGTTCGAACCACCGAGCGAGAATGGCTCCTGCACTGGTTCGATCGCGAGACATTCACGGCCATGGCCGAACGGACAGGGCTTGTTGTTGTGGCCGTCTTCGAGGAAGAGAAGTCGCCGGAAACCACTCACGACACCGCCTTCACCTTCCTCTTGCACCGGCCCGAAGCCTGACCGAACTTGGGAGGACCCGACCCCTCCCAAGTTTGGGTCAGACCGAGACGCCGCCGTAGGCGACACCGGTGAGGTGGTGCATCTCTCGGTCGAACGTCGTGAGGTCATTGATCGAGAACTGATCGAGTGAGCTGTGACCACACGCCCTTGCCAACACTTCCATCAACTCGGTACTCGAACGGAAGAACCGCTCGAGCCGGTCAGCCGCGTCCTGCACGGGCAGACGCTCACGAAGATGGAGCTGCTGGGTGGCGATGCCGACAGGACAGTTGTTGGAGTTACAGGCTCGCATGCCGATGCAGCCAATGGCCTGCATCGCCGCGTTGGACACCGCGACGGCGTCGGCGCCAAGAGCAAGGGCCTTGGCGAAGTCCCATGGCGTACGGAGGCCACCGGTGATCACGAGGGTGATGTCGCCACGGCCGAGCTTGTCGAGGTGACGACGAGCACGAGCCAGGGCGGGAATGGTCGGCACGCTGATGTTGTCTCGGAAGATCACCGGCGCGGCTCCCGTGCCGCCGCCGCGACCGTCGAGGATCACGTAGTCGACACCAATGGCGATGGCGGCGTCGATGTCAGCTTCGATGTGTTGCGCACTCAGCTTGGCGCCGATCGGGATGCCACCCGACGCTTCTCGAACGTCGGCAGCAACCGCTTGGTAGTCCTCGACGGTGGTGAGGTCAGGGAAGGTCGCTGGGCTGATGGCGTCGGTTCCCTCTTCGAGGCCGCGGACCTCGGCGATCTTGCCTTGCACCTTGTTGCCAGGAAGGTGGCCACCGGTGCCGGTCTTGGCGCCCTGACCGAACTTGAAGTGGAAGGCCTGTACCTTCTCGACCTTCTCGATCTCCCAACCGAAGCGGCCGGAGGCCAGCTCGTAGAAGTACCGACTGTTTGCTGCCTGTTCCTCGGGCAACATGCCGCCTTCACCGCTGCAGATGCCCGTGCCGGCCTGATCAGCTCCGAGCGCCAGGGCCACCTTGGCTTCTTCGGAGAGGGCTCCGAAACTCATGTCGGAGACGAACAGCGGCCGGTCGAGCTCGAGCGGCCGAGCAGCGTTGGGGCCGATGACCGTCTTCGAGGTCACGGGCTCTTCGTCGAGCAACGGTCGAGCTGCGACCTGAGCGGTGACGAACTGAATGTCATCCCACTTCGGCAGATCGTCGCGAGGCACACCCATCGATGTGGTCGAGCCGTGATGGCCGGTCTTGGAAAGGCCATCGGCGGCGAGCTGGCGGATCAACCCGACGTGGGGCTCCTCGGGAGCACCGTGCACGTCCTGATACGCGCCCTGATACGCGTCACGGTCGTATGGCTGCGGGTGCTGCAGTTCCCACGCACCAATCTCGTCAGCATCGACCATCAACTGGTCGTTCTCGATCCAGCTCGAGAACTTCTCGAGCACTTCGGCGTTGTTGTAGGCGCTGATGCCGGTCTTGATCCCGTAGTCCCAGCCATGCAGCCCACAGATCAGATCGTCACCGCTGAGGTGGCCGTCAGACATCAGGGCACCCCGGTGCAGGCAGCGGCCGTACATGACCGAGTGGTTCTCTTCGTAACGAACGATGACGAGATCGACGTTGCCGACGAGGGCGCCTTGCGGCTCACGGTTGGGGAGCTCGCTCCAAGTGGCGATCGAGGTGGGTTGCATGGTCTTCTCCAGAAAGTGGACAGCGTCCAGCAGTAGACCACACGGTCATCACAATGCACGGTCCGCATAAATGAAGTTGAAGACATACTTTCAAATAGGTATGTTGTAGAAATGGCTTCACCAACTGCAGATCAACCCACCTCGGTCACCCTCGCAAAGGGCGACGGCATCGGCCCCGAAATCACCGACGCTGTACTGTCGGTACTCGACGCTGCAGAGGCTCCACTGCGATTCGAAGAAATCGAGATCGGCGAGCAGGTCTACACCGCAGGCCACACCTCTGGCATCGCACCCGAGTCATGGGAGACCATCCGGCGCAACCCGGTCTTCCTCAAAGCACCGATCACCACACCACTGGGTGGCGGCTACAAGAGCCTGAACGTCACCATCCGCAAGACGCTCAACCTCTACGCCAATGTGCGGCCGACCAAGGCCTACGCGCCGTTCGTCACCTCAGCCCACCCCGGCATCGACCTCGTGATCGTGCGCGAGAACGAAGAAGACCTCTACGCAGGTATCGAACACCAGCAAACCTCAGAGGTCACGCAGGTCCTCAAGCTGATCACCCGGCCAGGTACCGAGCGCATCGTGCGTTACGCCTTCGAGTACGCACGGGCGTACGGCCGCAAGAAGGTCACTTGCATGACCAAGAACAACATCATGAAGCTGACAGACGGACTGTTCGCTCGGGTCTTCGAAGAAGTGGCCGCTGAGTACCCCGACATCGAGTCTGATCACCAGATCATCGACATCGGCGCCGCTCGCCTGGCCGCCCAACCCGAGCTCTTCGACGTGATCGTCACCCTCAATCTCTACGGCGACATCCTCTCCGACATCGCGTCGCAGATCTCGGGCTCGGTCGGCATTGCCGGCTCGGCAAACATCGGTGACGGCATCGCGATGTTCGAAGCCGTGCACGGCTCGGCCCCAGACATCGCCGGCAAGAACGTCGCCAACCCATCGGGCTTGCTCGTGGCCGCCACGCAACTGCTCGTGCACGTCGGCGCCGCGGATATCGGTGGCCTCATCAAGAATGCTTGGCTGAAGACACTCGAAGACGGTGTCCACACTCCTGACATCTACCGAGACGGCCTCAGCTCAGAACGGGTGGGCACAAAAGAGTTCGGCGATGCCGTGATCGCCCGCCTCGGAAAGGGGCCGAGCCATCTCGCCCCAGTCGAATACAAGACCACCGGCATCTCGGTCGCCGTCACCAGGCAAGACCCCAAGCCGAAGGAACTGGTCGGCGTCGACGCGTTCGTCGACTGGACCGATGCCGATCGCGACGCCAACGTGCTCGGCGCCGCTTTGGAGGCAGCCACCCCCGAGGGGTGGACGCTCAAGATGATCACCAACCGTGGCGTGAAGGTCTACCCCGACGGCATGCCCGAGACGTTCTGCACCGACCATTGGCGCTGCCGGTTCAAGCCAGCCGGCGACAACAAGCCGAAGAACAGCGACATCGTGAAACTGCTGGCTGCACTCGACGCTGCCGGCATCGATGTGATCAAGACCGAGAACCTCTACCGCATCGACGGCGAGCTGGCGTACTCACTCGGGCAGGGCGAGTAGGCATCACTGCTCGGCGATCGTTTGCTCTTGCGCCTTGGCCAAATACTCCTCGGCAAACCCAGCAAATCGATCGCCGAGCTCTGAAGCGACCACGCTGGTTGCGAGCTCGGCCAGTTTGCCGACGTCTGCGGTGAGGCCCGGAACCTCGTCGACCGGCATCCCTTTCTCGACGAATGGCCCCCACAAGTACTGCTCGAAGACCTCGCGAAAACGCCCGGCGATCTGGTCGACCGATGCCCGCAACGCTTCGTACTCGTCCAGGATCTCGGGAACAGGGACCCCGAGCTGCGCCACCGCAGGCCCGATGTCGGCGAACGCTCCGTTGGCGACCAGCACGTCGGCTCCATCCAACTCGACCAGACCGATCTCGACCGTGCGCTGGATGTCGACCTGGGTGAGCTGAACCCCTTCGAAACGCTCGGCCAGCTCAGCCAAGGACAGCCGCAACGGTTCACGAGCAAGCGATGGGGCGACATCACTGACGCCGAGAAGATGATCGAGCGACCGGCCGGCATTCCACGAGTCGAGCGATTCCTTGATCGCTGCGAGTGAAAACCCCCGGCCCTGCAAGTGCGCGATCAGCCGCAGGCGTTCTCGATGGTCGTTGCCATAGAAGCCCACTCGACCCCGACGCTCGGGCGGCGGCAGCAATCCCTTGTTCTGATAGAGGCGGACCGTCGACACCGGAATGTCCCCGTGCTGGGCGATCTGATCAATCGTCATGTCGGCCGGCTCGAGAGGGTCTGGCGTCGTCATGGAATCATTCTGCCATCATTTACCTTGCTAGTGTTTACTAACGAGGTTAGGGTGAGTGGCATGACAGCATCACAAACTCCTCGATCACCGATTCCTTGGCGCCAGGCGGCCATCGGCGCCGTGCTTTGGGTCACCTGGGCTGCTGTCGTGCGCCCCGAGTGGACCGCCGTCCTGCTGCTTCTCTCTCCCTTTGTGCTGTTCCCTCTGGGTCTGCGCCTGGCGGCAAGCGAAACCGTCGGACCAGATGCACCGATCATTCGCTCACTCAGCCGGGCGACCATCCCACTTGCCCTCACCGCCGCCGTCAGCTTCGTGCCAGACCCGGGCTGGCTCGCCGCATTGGTGTCGGTGCCGTGGCTGGTGTTCACCACGCTGATCGCCCTCGCCGGACTCGGCCGGGCGCTGTCACGACGCACGCTCCTCGAGCCAGGTTTCGGAGCCGACGCGGGGTTGATGTTCGTTGTTGTCGGCGGCGCGTGGCTCACGATCAGCCGAGCCGGGCTGAACCCGCTCGGCTTCAGCGATGCCATCGTTCAACTCACCGCCGTCCACTTCCACTACGCCGGCTTCGCCCTCCCGATCGTGGCCGGGCTCACTGCCAGCCGCCTCGGCCGGTCAGATGTGATCCCAAACGCCGTGATCATCGGCGTGCCGCTCACCGCCATCGGCATCACGGCAGGTGGCTGGCTCGAGTGGGTAGCGGCGACCTTCATGGCCGTCGCTGGCATGGCAACGGCGGCCCTCCTCGTTCGATGCGGCACCAACGCTCGAGGCACGGCCCGCCTGTTGACTGTCACTGCGGGCCTTGCTCTTGGCGCTGGCATGACGCTGGCCATTGGTTGGGCCTGGGCGATGCGGTTCGACTGGCAGTTCCTCGGCCTCGAATCAATGGCCGCCACCCACGGCTCACTCAATGCCCTCGGCTTCGGGCTCTTGGGCCTGATCGGCCTCAACATGGTCGAGCTCCCCAAGACCAGCGCCGCAAAAGCAGAGATGACCATGCACCTCGGCCGCCCGACCACGAGCGAACTCGAACGCCTTGCAAACGCAGCCGCTGAAGTGCAAACCACCAATCCCGCTGGACTTCTCGATCGACCAACGCCCGCTGGCTTCAATCGCAAGACCTGGCACCGCACCGTCGACCACGCCGATTTCGATGCTGCAGTCGAAGCCATGAGGCTGTGGTGTGGGCACGAAGCAGCTGGCATCACCCGCTGGCCAGCTGTTCCTGCCCTCGAGGTCGGGACAACGCTTGGTTTGGCCATTCCCGTTGGCCCGCTGGCCATCAGCGCCACCTGCCGCATCGTGAGGGTCATCGACGAGGCTGACCGCTTCGGCTTTGTCTACTCAACGCTTCCCCACCACCCCGAGGACGGCGAGGAGTCATTCATCATTGCCCGCCACCTCGACGGCACGGTCGACGTCACCGTCACCGCTGTCTGGCGGCCGGCAACACTGGCCAATCACGTCGCCCCGCCGGTCACCCGATTTCTCCAGAGCCGGGCGATCAATCGCTACCTCGACGGCATCGCCACGAGTACCGAACCCACCGGCACCGGACACGCCGTCAGCATCAACGCATGAAACTCAACGCTCTCAAACTCAACGCTCTACGGCTCAACGCTTTGGCCGGCACGATCAAGCGCCGTGCGTTGATCAACTACCGGATCGACCCCGACATTGCGGCGTCGCTGCTGCCAGCGCCGCTCTCCCCCGCCCTGGTCGACGGCTACGCCATCGCCGGGATCTGCATCATCCAGCTCGAGGTCCGGCCACCGTGGATGCCCAAGGCAGTCGCATTCCAGTCGATCAACGGGGCCCATCGCATCGCCGCTGTGCTCCCCGACGGCAGCGATGCCGTCTACGTGCCGCGGCGAGACACCAACGCTCGGCTCAATGTGCTCGCTGGCGGTCGCCTGTTTCCCGGCGAGCAACACCTCGCTTCGATCACCTTCACCGAATCCAATGATGAGGTCGCCGTGAAACTCGAGGGCAACGAGACACGCGTCGCCATTGCTGGGAGGGTCGCCGACGACATTCCTGAGTCGTCGGTCTTCTCCTCATTGAGCCAGGTGTCTGACTTCTTCGAACGCGGCTCGCTCGGATTCTCCGACACAGCAAGGGTCTGCACGCTCGACGGCATCGAGTTGCGAACCACTGCCTGGTCGGTCGAAGCCCTCGAGGTAGATCATGTCGAGTCCACCTTCTTCAATGACCGCTCGGTCTTCCCCACTGGGAGCGCCGAGCTCGACAACGCACTGCTCATGCGAAACGTCGACCACTCGTGGCATCGCCGAGAGTCGCTCGACCTCACGTAGGACTGGGGGCTGGCGAGCGCTTGCTTGTTGTCGCCGGGCGCTGTCAACTGGGCGAATGCCGGACGAGGACCAACGATGACTGTGTTGATTGCAGGCGGCGGCATTGCCGGCCTGACGCTGGCCCTGACATGTCACGAGATCGGCGTTCCCGCCGTGGTGCTCGAATCGGTGAGGACCGTCGCTCCACTCGGCGTCGGCATCAACCTCCAGCCCAACGCCGTGCGAGAACTTCTCGACCTGGGCCTCGGCCCGGGGCTCGATGACATCGGTATTGAAGCCAAGGAATGGGCACTCGTCGGCCGCAACGGAAACGACATCTGGTCG
>ENA-ORXT01006368-ORXT01006368.1-marine-metagenome-genome-assembly--contig:-NODE-6368-length-10988-cov-5.038127_pt1 | contig 10988 bp, 10 predicted proteins | sample MGYA00237868_ERZ511482 | MGnify/ENA metagenome assembly ERZ511482
GGCATTGGGCCAAGCTTATGTTTTGTTCGTAACGCTTTATGGTGGGTGGGAAGTTTTTGTTACGGACATGGTAGACAGAACAAAGTAATCCTTTAGGTTCGTGGGGGATCAATAACTATCTTAGCTTATCAATCGTTTTATCATCATGGATACTGCACCATTACAAGACCGCAAGTACACCGAACAGGAGTATTTTGATTTACTGGCTACTTCAGATCAAAAATATGAGTTTCATGATGGCCGCATTACGATGATGGCTGGTAGTAAAATTGCTCATAATGAAGCCAGGCGAAACGTCACCTTTGCCTTAAACCGAGAGAAGGGTGATTGTAAAGTTTACGACAGCGAAACGGCCGTGTTTATTCCAAAATTAAACAAATACTATTTCCCGGATATCACAGCCGTTAGTGGAGAAATTGACGTTACTGACAAGGGTGGTATTGAACGTTTACTGAATCCACAATTACTCATTGAAGTGCTCTCTAAGAGCACCGAGACCAAGGATACCGGAGAGAAATTCGATGCCTACAGGACACTTGACTCCTTCCAGGAATACGTTATTATCCATAGCAAAGTACCGCATGTTATCACTTATTACAAAGCAGAAAAGGGGCTATGGCGAATCGGTAATTACTATCAAATGGATCAAGAAGTCGAATTTCTTACACTTGGCGTAAAATTACCAATGTCTGTTATTTACAAAGATGTAAAATTCAAGCAGCAGTAAGGTTAAGTTCTTATATCGCCTGCAAAATATCATACTGCGCCACCAGGTACTTCCGCCCCGAGCGATCGGTGGTTACTACGGCGGGGTTTTCCTTCGTGATGTGCTTACCGAGTTCCGAGAGCGTCATGTCCGTACTCACTTCGGGGAACGGCTTCCGCATAATGTCCTCTACCGTTTTCTCCGCGTTTTCCATCGGGTTAGCCAGCAGGAAGTTGAGTACGTCGGTCTCGATGATGGAGCCGACGGATTTTTCTCCGTCTACTACCGGCATCTGACTGAATTCGTGCTCCTTCATCATTTTCAGGGCTTCGCGGACGGTGGCTGTCTGCTCAATTCCAGCAAAGGCCGCGTCTTTCTTCAGCGTGATGAGGTCACGAACCCGAAGCTCCGCGTCCAGGAAACCACGTTCCCGCATCCAGTCATCGTTGTAGATCTTACCGACGTAGCGGCTTCCGTGATCGTGGATAACGACAACGACTAGGTCGTCAGGCTTCAGCTCATCCTTCAGCTGCAGTAAGCCGGCAACGGCGGAGCCGGCACTGTAGCCCAGCAGCAGACCTTCCTCGCGGGCGAGGCGGCGGGCCATTACGGCACCGTCCTTGTCGGTCACCTTCTCGAAATGATCGATGATGCTGAAGTCGACGTTCTTCGGCAAAATATCTTCGCCGATGCCCTCGGTGATGTAGGGGTAGATCTCTTTTTCATCGAACTCTCCCGTTTCGTGGTATTTTTTGAAGACCGAGCCGTAGGTATCCACGCCCCAGACCTTTACGTCGGGGTTCTGCTCCTTGAGGTACTTGCCCGTGCCGGAGATGGTGCCACCGGTGCCAACGCCAACGATCATGTGGGTGACCTTACCGTCGGTCTGTTTCCAGATTTCCGGCCCCGTGCTTTCGTAGTGCGCCAGGCGGTTGCTAAGGTTATCATACTGGTTGAACCAGTAGCTGTTGGGAATTTCCTTGCTGAGGCGTTCGGCGACGGAGTAATAGCTCCGGGGATCGTCAGGGGTAACGTTCGTCGGGCAAACAATCACCTCCGCACCCATGGCGCGAAGGATATCAAACTTTTCCTTGCTCTGCTTGTCGCTGGTAGTAAAAATACAGCGATAGCCCTTCACGCAACCGGCGAGTGCCAGCCCCATTCCGGTGTTGCCGGAGGTACACTCGATGATGGTTCCGCCGGGTTTCAGGCGGCCGTCGGCTTCGGCGTCGAGCACCATTTTGAGGCCCATCCGGTCTTTGATGCTGTGGCCGGGGTTGAAGGTTTCCACCTTCATCAGTACGCGGCAGGGCAGCTCACTGACGACTTTATTGAGTAGTACCATCGGCGTGTTACCGATCGTCTCGAGGATGTTATTCTTGATATCCATTTGATCATTTTCTTAGGCACTTCGGCAAGCTCAGTGGGGTCCGGGGCGAAGGTACGACATGGGGGACGGGTTATAAGATACGAGGTGCCGGGTACGGGGTGCCGGGTGAGCGGTTAAAGCAACTGGCAGCCCGCAACTGGAATCTGGCACCTGGCAGCCCGCAACTTAACCCACGCTTAACACTGGCCCGCAAACATCGGCCTATCTTGCGCGATCTTACTCCCGTCTATTTAAAACTCCTGCATGGACCCCACAATGATCATCATGTGGCTCGGCTTTATTCTCGCCGGCTACGCCGTCGTCGGCAATGATTCGATCCAAACCCTGGGTACTTTTCTCTCTTCCAACGAAGACCGTCCTTGGTATGTCCTCTGGGCCTTTGCGGGTAGTATTCTTGCGTTCACCCTCATTTACGGTTGGTTTCACTACTCCGGAGATGTAAGCTACGGCAGGCTGGAGAAGTATGCCTTCGTGGAAGACATGACCTGGCCTTACCTCCTGCCTCCGCTGGTACTGATGCTGCTGACCCGGACGGGAATTCCGGTAAGTACTTCCTTTCTGGTACTTACCTTCTTCAAACCGAAGGGGCTTTACGCCATGACGACCAAGTCCATCCTCGGCTACGCCCTGGCCTTCTGCGTAGCGATCATCGTCTGGCAGCTGGTCACTAAAATGCTGGACAAGAAATTCATCGCCAACGACATCACCCGCAGCGAGCGGCGCAACTGGACCATTCTGCAGTGGCTGTCTACCGGTTTCCTCTGGGGGCAGTGGCTCATTCAGGATTTTGCCAATATCTACGTTTACCTGCCCCGGGCGCTCACCGCGGCGGAAATTGGCCTTTCCCTGGTGATCCTTCTTACGATGCTGGGCATTATTTTTTACAGCAAGGGCGGTAACATCCAGAAGATCGTTAAGGCCAAAACGAATACGGCAGACATTCGCTCGGCCACCATCATCGATTTTATCTACGGTCTGATCCTGCTTTTCTTCAAGGAGTTCAGCAACGTCCCGATGTCTACTACCTGGGTGTTTCTCGGCTTATTGGCGGGTCGGGAGATCGCCATTCGCTACAAGCTGGAGCTAGGGAAAGAGCCTTCGGATATTGCCGCCGCGCCAGTGGCGCGCTACACCGGCGTTACGCTTAATGTGCTTATCCTCGCGCTCATCGGCTACGTCGTTTATATGCGGGATGCGGTTCAGGACTGGATCATCTTCGTCATGGCATTCGTCATGATTGCCCGCGCTGCCGTCGTTTATTACGAAACCATTCCGGGGCGGCTCAACCTCAAATCCGCCTTCAAAGACATTGGTAAAGACCTGGCAAAAGTCAGCTTTGGACTATTGGTCAGTATTGCGCTGGTGTTCATTATGCGGTTCTTACTGACCGGATCGTTTGCGGGGCCGGTGGGGTGATAGCGGAGGAGGTCGGATCACGGATTTCGCGGATGGACGCGGATGAGCGGAGATGGTCGGATCACGGATTTCGCGGATGGACGCGGATGAGTGGAGGTGGTCGGATCACGGATTTCGCGGATGAGCGGAGGTGGCAGGATCACGGATTTTGCGGATGGGCGCGGATGAGCGGAGGCGGCAGGATCACGGATTTTGGTAACCGTCCGATAAACTACACCTTGCCCATTTGATTTTCTTCCCACTGCCCCGGCAGTAATTCTTCTAATCGATTAACAGGATGGGCCCCAATCTTACCCAGCACATCAGACAGCCACTCCCACGGATTAACGCCAGCGTATTTGCAAGAAGCAAAAAAGCTGTACATCATCGCCGCCCGTTGAGCGCCCTGATGAGAACCGGCAAATAAATAATTCTTACGGCCCAAGGCAAGGGGCCGGATGGAGTTTTCGATCAGGTTATTATCGATCTCAATACGGCCATCTTCCAGGTAATGGCGAAGACGGGGTAGCTGGTTCTTAGCGTAGTGCAGGGCTTTCCCGATTGCGCCCTTACTGAGATTGTTTTTCTGCTCGGTAATCACCCACCTCAGTAATGCCTCGTAAATGCCTTTAGCCTTTGTTTGACGCAGTGCCTGACGATCACTGGCCGACATTTTGTCTTCCCGCGCACGACGCTCCACTGCATATAGTTTTTGGATTTCCGCCAGGGCATGATTTGCCATTTCAGCATGATTGCCTTTGGCCTCAAAGAACTTGCGTCGGATATGGGCAAGACAGCTGACCAGCTCCACGTCGCGGCCGCGCGCGAACTTATCGTAAGCGGCATAGCCATCGGATTGAAGATATCCCGTATAGTTATCTAATGTTTCCGTCAGGCCATTAGCGCCCCGGCCTTTTCGATACACGAAAAGGACGTTTCCAGACGTCGGATTGCGGAACACCCATTGGTAACCGAGGTGTGCTTTGCCAGGCTTATTGGTGTCAAGGACTTTTATGGTGGATTCGTCGCCCTGTAGGTAGTCCGTTTTAAGGACGTTATTGCGCAAAGCTTGGTAAAGCGGTTCGAGCAGGGTGCAACAGGCGGCGAACCAGTCGTTGATCGTCGATTTGTGGATCGCCCAGCCGTGATCGCGCTTGAAAATCTCGATCTGGCGGTAGAAGGGCAAGTGGTCGATGTATTTGGCGACGAACAGATGGGCGAGTAAGCCCGGCTCGGCGATGCCCTTAGGAATGGGCCGTTCGGGAAGCTGACCGATTACTACGGTCTGCTCGTCCTCGACTTCTTCAGGACGGGCGTATTTCTTACGGATGTAACGACGCTTGAGTAGTTTTCCCGGCTTGTAATCCAGTGTTTCTGTGATCTCTTTTCCGATTTCGATCATTCCGGTCGTATCCTCCTCCGGTTCGATGACAATCTCCTCGACGGGCAGATTATCGGGCAATTTAGTTCGGCCAGGATGCGCCTTTTTCTTACGCTCGTAAGAGATCTTTTCTTTTTCAACCTCCTCAGTACCTGCGCCCTCGCCCTCGTCCCATAAGGCCATTTGTTCCGGCGCGGACGCGGGTGCAAAGCGTTCGGTTTTGGCACCGTAGACCAGCTTGAGCAATTGCTCGAAGCGAAGTTCGAGCGCATTGTACTTCGCTTCGAGTTTATCGTAATCAGCCTTGGAGACCATTGCTTCCATCTGGCCAAAAAATACGGTGATAAGCTCATTTGTCAAGCAGCTAACCGGTATCTTTTCGCCTTTTTGCCGCTTTAATCTCAATACCCTCCAGAAATAACTGAATATCCGTCCAGGACATCTCCAGAGTATCCTTTTCCGATGCGGGCAGCTCAAAAGTGCCTTGCTCCAGCACCTTGTACCAGACGACGAAGCCCGTCCGGTCCCAGACCAAAAGCTTGACCCGGTCGCGGCGCTTATTCATGAAAATAAATACGTCGCCACTTAGCAGATCGTGCTCCAGGTGTTCGCGTACCAGTCCACTCAGACCATTGAACCCTTTGCGCATGTCCGTCGCCGCGCGATATAAAAAATATCGTTGCCGGCTGGAAAAGCTAAGCATGGGCGCGGTCGATTTCCAAAATCAACATCGCAATTTCTTTTACCGACAGTCCCACAACTTCCAACTGCAACCCACTCGGAAGCCGGAGGCTTCTCTCAGCCAGTTCCTGTTTCGGCATTATCTGACAAAAGCCCGAGTCAACCGGTTCGATGCCTTGTTCTTATTTTCGGTTCCAGGAATAGAAGGTCGGTACTTTCAGTTCATGATCTTCACAGAAAATGGCGACACTCTGTCCGCTACTGGATTGATCGGTGAGAAATTGCCGAATGGCTTCGGGGGTATGGCGCATCGTGCTGGCATTGTTTGGGGCAAAGCTCTGGCGCGGTTTTCAGGTAGGCAAGATGTACTTAGTCGGACGGTTACGTTTATTGTTTGTAGGGCAGTCTTTACGTGCTTCTCATTATTCAAAGGTGGGGCAGAAATATTACTATTAGTTAATCTTTCTACAAACTCGTCTAAATCTTCTGAACGCCAATAATTATTAAGACTATACGTTTCAATTGGATCTACAATAATTGCATTGATTTTTGTAATTGCTTCCTCCTCAGTGAATATCTCGTTTTCATAACCTACTATTAATTCTTTAATACCCATGATGGCTGATTTATGAATTTAATTTTAACGCGCAATATGTAGCTGGATTCCTTTAAAAGTATCATCAGCGTTTTTTGTTGCCGCTAACGGATCGGCTGTACCCGTCGTAGCCTGCCGATAGGCGGCTATGATCGTGGTCACAGCTTGTTGAACTAAGCCCCTCCGCGTCAACCGCTACCGCGCCCAAGCAGCCCAATCCATCCCTCAAAATACCCCTATCTTACCTATTCACCAAACCATTCCATCATGGCTAAAAAAAATCCCGGGCTCAGATAGCCCACCACCCCGATTGCCAAGCCGACCTCGACCGGTTCGAGGCTCATATGCGGGTCGCCGGTATGACAGCAAGTACCGTCAAAAACTACACCCGGCCGCTGCGCGACATCATGGAGTATTACCATGCCGAAGCCGATGCCATCACCGCCGAGGACATACTGGCATTTCTTGCGGAGCGGGAAAAGACCATTGGTAAATCCACCCTCAACACACTCTGCTGTGCGCTCAAGTATTTCTACGGTAGGGTCCTCGGTGACCCCGACCGCATTGTCGACATCCCAACCCCGCGCACACCCAAACAACTAGGCGAACTGCTTACCACCAGTGAGTTACACCGTCTCTTCGCCGCTGTCAACTCCCCCAAACACCGCCTGGTACTCAGCCTCATTTTCGGCCTCGGACTCCGCGCCGGAGAGGTCGCAGGCATCCGCCTTCACGACTTCGACCGCCACCACCGCACCCTCATTATTCGCAACGCCAAGGGCGGCAAACAACGCACCTTACCCTACGACGACGCCGTACGCCGCGACCTCGTAGCCCACTTCCGCGACGCAAACCCTAAGGATTATCTCTTCACCAGCACAACCCGGAAATCCGAAACCGGAGGTATCTCCGTACGCGGCGTACAGTACATCGTGCGGACTACCAGAGAGCGCGCCGGGCTGACCAAAAAGGTATGCCCCCATACGCTGCGCCACTGTTTCGCCGTCCAGTACCTCAACCACGGGGGTAACCTTATCAGGTTAAAGCAATTGCTCGGTCACGCGCACATCAGCACGACCCTGAGGTACCTCAGCTACGCATCACCAGAGTTAAAAGACATACCCTCCCCCTTATCTTTTTTATTCGATGCGTGATGCCAGAAAACGCCCGGCGTTCGAGGTAGCAGATATAATAAAAAAGTATGGCAATCAATACCGCGCCACCGGCAAAGTGCCCGCTCATCATCTGCGTACCTTGTCGGCCATCGAACGGTGTCGAACCTCAGAGCTTGGCGGACACATCACCGTCTGCACCGACTGCGGATCGAGCAAGATCAGCTACAACTCCTGCAAGAACCGCCATTGCCCAAAATGCGGCGGCCTCGCCCGCGAACTTTGGATCGAAGACCGACGACGGGAATTACTCCCCGTTCGCTACCAGCACATCGTGTTCACCATTCCCGCCGAGCTCAACGACTTCTGCCGCTACAATCCCAACTTCTGCTACGGACTACTCTTCCGCGCGGCATGGGAAACGCTGGACACCTTTGCCAAAGATGAAAAATGGCTGGGCGCACGCGCAGGTGCAAGCATGGTGCTACATACCTGGGGACAAAACCTCATGCTGGCTTATTTGTGGGGCCCCTACCCCACAAAACGCGGACGTCCACGCCATCGTACCCTCCGGCGGTCTGGATGGTGAAGGCAACTGGATCTCCCCCAAAAGAGGTCATCGGAAAGCTGGCTTTCTCTTTCCCGTCAAGGCCATGAGCAAGGTCTTCCGGGCCATCTATCTGCGTGCCTTTATGAAAGCCTGGGAAAATGGCGATCTTCAGTTACCACCGTCCGCTCCCAATAAAAAGGAAGACATTACTACCTGGAGAAACAAACGTTACCGACAAGCCTGGGTAGTGTACGCCAAAGCCCCCTTTGCCGGTCCGGAATCCGTCATTGAATACCTCGGCCGCTACACCCATAAAACGGCCATCTCCAACCACCGCCTCCTCGATCTGGACGACGGCAAGATTACCTTCCGCTACAAAGACTATCGCGAAAAAGGAAAGCAAAAGTCGATGGCCCTGGCCGCTGTAGAGTTCTTGCGCCGCTTCTGTATGCACATCCTACCGCTCCGGTTCCGACGTATCCGACACTACGGCATCCTGTCCCGTTACCACAAAGCCAGTGCTTTAGCCGCCGTGCTTATCACGGCCCCATTGACCCCCTCAATACGGTAGCTTTGACCCCCCTGTGGATAACTAGCGATTTAAGGAGTTGCTAAGATAGGTTTTTTGATTTCTTTCGTAGGCTCTTGCCCTTCAGTTCTACTCGATGAGCCTTTGGAACGAGGCGGTCCAGGATGGCGTCGGCGATAGTGGGTTCGGCGATGTAATCGTGCCATTTGGCTACCGGTATTTGGGAGGCGATTACGGTACCGGCGCGCTCGTACCGGTCTTCGAGGATTTGCAGCAGCAGTAGCTTTACGGGATGACTTATTGATTGCAGGCCGAAGTCGTCCAGGATTAGCAAGCGGGCTTTTTTGATTCGATCCAACCATTTTATGACCGTTCCGTCGGCTTGTGCCAGGGCGATTTGTTCGCAGAAGCGATTGAGGTTGAAGTAGAGGGTACGCCGACCGTTGGAGCAGGCGTGATGACCCAGTGCGCAGGCCAGATGTGATTTGCCACAGCCGGTGGCTCCGGTGATCAGCACGTTCTCTCCACGATCGACCCAACTGAGATCCGCAAGCAGGGAAAGCTGCTGTTTGGATAGGTTACGGGCGGGGCTGGGGTCGACGTCTTGGAGGGTGACGGCGTAGCGTAGTTTGCTGATCCGCAGATAGGAAGTCATGCGGCGGCGTTGGCGTTCCTGGGCTTCGGCGTCGACGAGGCGGGCGAGCAGTTCGTGGGCCTCTGGGTGCTTGTTGTGGGGCAACTCCAAGATGCTTTCGTAGGCGGCGGCCATGCCGGTGAGTTTGAGGTCGCGCAGGGCGGAGAGGGACGTTGAAGTCATAAGGTAGAGTATTGATGGTTAGTTAATTGCATTGCTTTTCAACCTTCCTTGCATCCCGCGTCCGCGCCTGACGATCATTGTTTAGTCGCAGCCGCAGGTGCAAGGGAAGGTCATTGGTAGGCATCGGGGCCACGGATGTTTTCGTGGGCGGGCGGGGTGAACAAGTCGGGTGCTTCAACGGCCAAATCGAGCTTCTTTTCAAGCACGTTTTTCAGCATCGTGTACGTCGCTTTTCCGGCCAATTGAAGACGAGCGGCGGCGGCTTCGAGGCGGTCATTGCCGTACTTTTTGCCCAGGCTGAGTACGCCCTGACAGGTGCGGTAAGACTGGCTCTCGTGGAAGCGACTGGCCAGCACCAGGCTGATCGCCCAGGCGGTCGCCGAACCGATTTTGCCCGCTTTACCGAGGAAGTAATCAGCGTCAAAGCCCTCGGCCTGGCGCCATTCCAGATGGCCCTTGGGCATGTGTGTCAGCTCCGTTACGTGACGCCCGCGTTGGGCAGGGTGGCAGCGGCGATGAGTCGCCACTCGGTCGGTGCCAACGAAGATCTCGACGGTGTCGCGGGTGTAGACGACCTCGGCCCGCTTACCCACGTACCGAAAGGGCACCGAGTAGTAGTTACGGCCTTCCGACAGGTAAATGTGGTAGCTCAAATTGACCTTCGCGCTGACGGTTGTCTTGGTCAAAAACGGTGTCGACGGCAGGGGCCTGAGTAAGGGTTTTTCGGAGGTGAGAAAAATTTCCGTGCGGCTACCTTCCCGGCGCTGAAAGGGCCTTTTGTTGTGGTCGTGCAGCAACGGGATCAAGGCGATGTTGATTTCCTCGGGGCTATGAAAAACGGTGCTGCGCAAAGGGGCAAACAGCCGGGTATAGACCGTTTTAACGGCTCCCTCGACGGCTGCTTTGTCTTTAGGGCGATACGGCCTGGTTGCCTGTAAATCAAGCTCGTAGTGATCACCGAGCTGGATGATGACGTCGTTGAACGTCGGCTCATACTTGTCGGATTTGACAACAAAAGCCTTGAGATTGTCTGAGACGATGCCTTGAGGCAGGCCACCGAAAAAGTCGAGCGTACGGGTCACTCCATGGACGAAGTCAGCCGTTTTCTGACTCGGCAGCGCGATGGCAAAAGTGTACTGGCTAAACGGGAGAATGGCAACGAGCACCTGGCATTCATATACCTCCCCCGTGTCCCGATCAACCCAGGGAATGGTGGCGCCGGTGTAATCGAACTGGAGCAGTGCGCCGGGCTTGTGGTCGATGGCCAGGGTCAGGTTCCGCTGTTTGGCGCGCTCCCGGAACAAGACGCAAAACTGGGTGTAGCTGTAGCCATCGGGAACTGTTCGGCGATACTCTTCCCAAAGCAAATAGCGCGTCACGCCGGTCTTCTCCAACTCTTTGACCCAGTCGTCATAATGGACATTGAAGTAAGCAAGCCGGTCAGCACCTTCGTTTCGTGCTGGCGTACCGGGGTAGAAAACCCGGCGCAGCTCGTCATCAGGCAAGGCCATGACTACCTTAAGATCTTTGTCGTATTCAGCGGCCAGGCGGAGGTAGCCGCGAACGGTGTTGCGTGCGCAGCCGGTGGCTCGCTTCGTCGCTTTGATGGAGCGCGTTCGTTGGTACGTCTTCAGAATGTGAATGATCTGGTCCATGCGTTTGATTGCTCCCATCTTGTTGGCTTTGTTGAGGCCGTAAGGTGGGAAGTCAATCGCGCCTTATCCAAAGTCCAGGTGGGGGGTCAAAGCACCGTTACGTTTTCCACATTTTGGGTGGGGATACGTTTGGGAGGGGGGGGGCAAAGCTACCGTATTGAGGGGGTCAATGGGGCC
>ENA-ORXT01006370-ORXT01006370.1-marine-metagenome-genome-assembly--contig:-NODE-6370-length-10987-cov-3.839413_pt1 | contig 10987 bp, 11 predicted proteins | sample MGYA00237868_ERZ511482 | MGnify/ENA metagenome assembly ERZ511482
GCCTGATCCAGTTCAGTGAAGAGGACGACCCGGAGTTCCGCCACGCCTCCGTTGACATCTACCTCGATCCCGGTGTTCATCGTCGTGGGTACGGCTCGGATGCGATTCGGACCCTGGTCGCCTACCTTTTCGGCGTCGCCGGGCACCATCGCCTCACGATCGACCCGGCCGTTGCAAACGTTCGAGCGATCGAGTGCTACCGACGTGTCGGGTTCAGCGACGTGGGTGTCATGCGCCAGTACCAACGCAGATCGGATGGCACGTGGATGGACGGGCTGCTGATGGAGATGCTTGATACCGACCCTCTTCCTGAACTCTCTTCCTGAACTCTCGGTACGGTTCGGGCAATGGCACGGGGACCGCGCGAATTGGCGCGTCGCATCAAACAGGCCGGCGACGGCGTCGGCAAGTTGCTCAGCGAGTCCGAACGCCGTCTCGGCGAACGAGGCGTCGGTGTCGGCGCCGCTCGCCAACGATCGAATCGCACCGTCGAGGAGATCCGCGCCGAACTCGACTCGCTCGTCGGGCTCGACTCTGTGAAGGAGCAGGTGTCGACCCTCGTCGCATCGCTCAGCATCCAACAGCAGCGCCGCAAGCACGGGCTCGCCGAAGTCTCGTCGAGCCAGCATCTGGTCTTCTACGGCAACCCGGGTACCGGCAAGACCACGGTCGCTCGGCTCGTCGCCGAGATGTACGGCGCATTGGGCTTTCTCGACAAGGGTCACCTGGTCGAGGTCGACCGTGCCCAACTCGTCGGGCAGTACGTCGGCCACACCGCGTTCAAGACCAATCGTGCGATTCGGCGAGCGCTGGATGGGGTGCTGTTCATCGACGAGGCATACGCGTTGTCACCGCCTGGCCCGCACAGCCTCGACTTCGGTTCCGAGGCGATCGAGACGCTGATCAAGCGGATGGAGGATCACCGGGGTCGGCTCGTGGTGATCGTCGCCGGGTACCCGGAACTGATGGGCAACTTCCTCGCGTCCAACCCGGGCCTCCGCTCACGTTTCTCGCGTGAGATCGCGTTCGACGACTACACCGACGCCGAGTTGGTCGAGATCATCGAAAAGACCGCCGCCGACGCCGAATACGTGATCGATCCCGGTGCGCACGGAGCGCTGTACGAGATCTTCCGAATGGCCCGACAGAAGAGCGGCTTCGGCAACGCCCGGTTCGCACGAAATCTGTTCGAGCAGGCGATCAGCCGGCAGGCGTTGCGCCTCGATGCGACCGGTGACGTCGACATCGGCCGGACCGAATTGCTGACGCTGACCGGGCCGGACATCGAAGCAGCTGCCCGTCTGGTCTGATCGGGTTCGGGTCTGGCGGACGAATTAGAACACTGTTATAGTCAGCTCATGCGTGTACATCTCGATGCAGAAAAGTGCCAGGGCCACAACCGTTGTTACGCGTTGGCGCCTGAATTGTTCGATGTCGACGACTACGGCCAGGCCGTACTGATCGGGGACGGCGACGTGTCTGCTGACCTCGAAGACAAGGCGCGCCTCGCTGCGTCGAACTGCCCCGAGTACGCCATCACGATCACTGATTCATGACTGACACGATCGATCCCAACGCAGCTGCTGAGCCCCTCGAGGTCTCCGATACTCCGGAGAACGCGCTGTCGTGGTTCCGCACGCCATACGACGCTGCCGACTACGGCCCCGTCACCGACTGGGCCACCGACATCGATCACGCCGACCCGGCATACAACCCGAACGCCCCGGAGGTGTGGAAGGAACTGCGCGACTCGGGTTGCCCGGTCGCGCATACCGATCGGTACGGCGGTATGTGGGCGCCGATCACCCATGAGGCCGTCAACGATGTCGCCTACGACACCGAGAACTTCACCAGTCGCAGCGTCGTGGTGACGCATCTGCGGCCGGGCGATGCTGCGATGCCCGCACCGATTGGTGTCGTCCCGCCGATCTCCAGCGACCCGCCGTTCCACGGCATGGCACGTCGCCTGCTGTTGCCGCCGTTTGCGCCGAAGCAGATCGAGCCGTGGGAGGCCGAGGTCCAGATCTTGTGCCGGCGACTCCTCGACGAGATGGGCGAGATCACTGCCGGCGAGTCCGTGGTCGACGCCGCCGTGCAGTACGCCCAGCACATTCCGGTCGACGTGATCGGTCGCATGCTCGGCTTCCCCACCGAGGACCAAGAACTCTTCCGCGAGTTCGTCCACAACACGATGGAGACCATCAACGCCGACCCCGAGAGCCGCCGCGAGAACTTCGAGAAGCTCGAGGCCTACCTCGAAGCACAGGTACAGGACCACCTCGACAACCCGCGCGACGACCTCACGAGCTACCTCATGAACGTCGAGATGGGCGGCGAGAAGTTGTCCGACGAACATGTTCGCGGCTCGATGGTGCTGCTGCTCATCGCAGGCATCGACACGACCTGGTCTGCAATCGGTTCGTCGCTGTGGCACCTGGCCCAGACCCCGGCTGACCTCGAACGACTCGAGTCCGATCCCGAGGTGATGACATTCGCGATCGAGGAGTTCCTTCGAGCATATGCGCCGGTCACGATGGCCCGCATGGTCGCCAAGGACGTCGACTTCCACGGATGTCCGATGAAGAAGGACGATTGGGTGCTGCTCCCCTTCCCGGCAGCGAACCGCGACCCGCGCATGTTCGAAGATGCGGACAAGTTCATCATCGACCGCGAGTCCAATCGGCACGCAGCGTTCGGTCTCGGCATCCACCGGTGCCTCGGGTCCAACCTGGCCCGGCTCGAACTGAGAGTGGCGATCGAAGAGTTCATTGCCCGCTTCCCCAAGTTCGAACTCGCCGGCGACGTCACGTGGAGTGCAGGACAGATCCGTGGCCCCCGCGTCATGCCGATCCGAATACTCGAAACAAACTGAGCCACATGTTCAGGCGAACGTCGCGCCGATCGACGCAGCCACGCACACGCAACCCACGGTGAGTGCTGCATACGCACTCCCCCAGCGCGAGCCGAGCGATCGCGCTTCCAACGCGAACGACGAGTAGGTGGTCAACGCACCGCAGAGTCCGACCCCGACAATCGTGACGGTCGTGGGAGACAGGTCGGATCGCACGACGTAGCCGAGCACGGCGGCACCCGCGATGTTGACGGAGAGCAGGGCCTGCCACGAGCAGACGACAAGCCCGACGGTGAATCGCACGAGCGCGCCCGCTGCGGCGGCCAGAACGAAGAGCGCCGGGGTCATGCCGGCGGCTCTGTCCGGCGATGTCCCATCATGATGCCGACCGCGAGGGCAGCGGCTGCGGAGGCGAGCGTGGCGCCACCGTACGCGATGGCGGTGCCGGGCCGCCCGAGGTCGACCATGTCGTTCAGTTCGATCGCGAAGGACGACATCGTCGTGAAGCCACCGAGCAGCCCGGTCACGATGGCGTCCCAGCGGAGCGATCGGCGTTCGATCCGGTTCACGGCCACACCGATCAGCAGGCAGCCGACGACGTTCACGAACAGCGTCGGCCACGGCCATCGGCCGGGGTCGATGTCTTGTATCGAGCCGACGAACCATCGCAGCGTTGCGCCGATTGCCCCGCCGAGGGCCACTGCGGCCAGCGATCGCATCGGGAACTGCATCACCCGTTGCTAGCAAACGGTGAGTGCCGCTGATGACTTCGAACCCCCAGATTTGGCCGTAGCGTCGCCCCGGTGATCTGTGTCGATGTCTCCGGTACCGGGATGGCCCAACCCGACAAGGTGCTGTTCAGCGATGTCGGCGTGACGGTTTCGCGCGGCGATCGCGTCGCGGTCGTCGGTGTCAACGGATCCGGCAAGACCACGTTGCTGCGGATCATGACCGGGGTGTTGCAGCCCGACTCGGGTGCCGTTCGCTTCGGGCGCGGTGCGCGCATCGTGTCGCTCGAGCAGGATCCGGTGCTGCCCGAGGGCACGGTTCGCGACGTCCTCGGCGACGGTTGGGAAGTGCAGGCCGCCGCGACGTCGCTCGGAGTGCAGCCGCTGTTCGACCGACGGACCGACCAGCTGTCGGGCGGTCAGGCCAAGCGGGTGGCCCTGGCCAAGGTGCTGGCCGACGATCAGCAGGGGGCGTTCGACATGGTGGTGCTCGACGAGCCGACCAACCACCTCGACCTGGAAGCAATCGAGTGGCTCGAGTCGCGTCTGATAACGATGAAGGCGGCGCTCGTCCTCGTGACGCACGACCGGCACGCTCTCGATCGCCTGACCACCTCGGTGGGCCCGAGCCGCGTCGTCGAACTCGACAACGGCCAGGCCTACATTCACCAGGCTGCCGCCGGGTCGAGCGCATATGCGACCTACCTCGACGCCCGCGCCGAGCGCATCGAGCGCGATGCCGCCGAAGAATCCACGCGCAAGATCCTCGCGCGCAAGGAGTTGGCTTGGCTTCGACGCGGTGCTCCCGCACGGTCGACGAAGCCCAAGGCACGCCTTCGAAGCGCCGCCGAAATCATCTCGGGCGGGCCTGCTGCAGCGGGTGTGCGCGGCAACGATCTCGAGCTCGGCGCAGGAACGACACGCCTCGGCAATCAGGTCGTCGAGTTGATCGGTGTGACGCAGCGATTCGGTGAGCACACCGTGTTCGACGACATCGACCTCCTCATCGAGCCCGGCGCCCGACTCGCTGTGGTCGGTCCGAACGGATCGGGCAAGACCACGCTGCTCGACATCATCGCGGACCGCACCCAGCCGGTGTCGGGTGAGGTCAAGCGGGGCCAGACGGTCGTCGTCGGGTACGCCGACCAGCACTCGTCGGCGCTCGATCCGGATGCGATCGTCCGCAAGCTCGTGGCAGGCCCGTACCGGGAGCCAGACCATGAGGACAAAGCGCTGCTCGAGAAGTTCTGGTTCGATTCGACGGCGCAGTTCGCGCCGACCCGGATGCTGTCCGGTGGCGAGCGCCGGCGGCTGCAGCTGGTGATGGTGCTCGCGACAAAGCCGAACCTCTTGATCCTCGACGAGCCGACCAACGACCTGGACCTGGACACGCTTCGGTCTCTCGAAGCCTTCCTCGACGAGTGGCCTGGCGCCCTCGTGACCTCGAGTCACGACCGCGCATTTCTCGATCGGGTCGCCGACCATGTGTTGGCGATCGACGACACCGGCGCGATGCGTCGAGTGGCGGGTGGGGTCACGGGGTGGCTGGCCGAGCGATCGAGTGGACGGGCTGCGAAGTCAACTGCAACTGCGTCGGTCAACGCTTCGAAGAAGGCATCGAAGAACGCTGCGAAGCCGAAGACAGCGCGAACCGGGCCGAGTCCGTCGACCCTCGGACGACAGCTTCGCGAGGTGGAGCAGGCAATGGTCAAGAGTCAGAAGCGAGTCGACACGCTGACCACGAAGATGACCGGTTTGACCGATGCTGCCGAGTTGCAGCGCGTCGGCCAGGAACTCAGCAATGCTCAGGCGGCGCTCGACGGCTACGAGATGCGCTGGCTCGATCTTGCCGAACAACAGGAATCTTGATCGGCTTCGGGCTCAGGTCCAGAACGGACAGGCGGCAGTCACATCGGGTCGACCCCTCCGTGACGTTGGCCGACAGACCCGAGTGGTTCAGGAGCGTGCGTCGAGGTAGGCGCGAGCGATTTCGCGAAGTCGCTCGCGACCGAAGCTTGGGTCGTGGCCGCCGTGCACGACGTCGACCGGCAGCCCGAGCAGACGCTCCATCGTGACGCAGTAGTCAGCGACGTTTGACCCTTCGAGCTGGTCCAGCAGCGGGCCGTCGTACACGGCGTCGCCCGAGAAGAGTGTGCCGGTTGCTACCTCCCACAGCCCGATCGAACCGGGGGAGTGGCCGGGAAGGTGGAGCACCTCGAAATGCCGGTCGCCGAGGTCGAGCACATCGCCCTCGTCGACCTCGCGTGTGACCTTGGCGGCTTTCTGCCCGAACGACGGCGTCGAACTCGTGGTGGCCTCCGATGTGATCACCGTGGCCGTGTGTGGCGACGGCGATCACCGGCTTGTCGAGCAGGTCGGTCAGCTCGTCGACGAGGCTCGCCACGCCCATGCCGGTGTCGATGATCACGTCGCAGTCGCGACCGCGGACGTGCCAGATGTTGCAGCGCATCAACTCGATCACGTGTGGTTCCCACAGCAGGGTGATGTCATCGGAATTGATCCGGCGGTCGAACCAACGGTCGGCAATGGGCCTGTGGTCGAGCCCGGTCGTCTGCTGCGTCGGCGGCCGTCTGCAAAGGTCGTCGAGTGTCCATCGAACGTGACCTGACCGACTACTACGACAGCGAGGCCGCAGCCGGCATCCGGTTCTCGATGGGATCACGGGGGCGGCGCGACGACCTCCGTGATGCGTTCGTGGCATTGCTGAGAGCGGAAGGCTGTGCGAGCGTCGTCGAGGTCGGCTCCGGGCCGGGGACCGATGCGAACGTCTTCGTCGAAGCCGGTATCGACTACGCAGGTTTCGATCTCGCCATCGGCAACAGCCGCGTCGCTCACTCGCGAGGGCTGCGGATCGTTCCCGGTTCGCTGTTCTCCCCACCCTTTCGCCCGGGCTCCTTCGATGCCGGCTGGACGATGAGCACGTTGCTGCACGTCCCGGACAACCGGTTCGACACGGCAATGCACGCCACGGTCTCGCTCCTGCATCCGGGCTCGCCCTTGGCCATCGGTCTGTGGGGCGGCGTCGACCGCGAGTTCACCAACGAGACCGATCACTTCGACCCGCCGCGCTTCTTCAGTCTCCGTTCTGACGACCGAGTACAGGCGATGTTGTCCGCTCACGGAGCGATCGAGTCGTTCGAGTCGTGGCCGAACGACCGCAGCGACTGGAGCTACCAGTTCATCGTGTTGCGGGTCTGACGCACGCTTCGGCCGGGACCTGTAGGGTCGGTTGTCATGAGCGGACGCGGACGGAGCCGAACGATCGATCTGACTGGTGTGCGACGGTGGTTGCGTTGCATGGTTGCCGTGGTCGTCGGAGTCGTGGCTGCCGTGGTGGGGCCGTTGCTCTCCCCGGACGGCGATGCGTCCGCAGCTGACGAAATCGAATGGTTCGTTGCCACCCCCGGCTACGTGCGGACCGATCTCTTCATCGAAACAGCGGTCCCTGGGCCGGATGACAACCTGGTCTACGTCTACGCCGGGCGCGAGTTCGACCGACGAATTGTTCTCGTCGACATCGACGACATCACGATCGTTGCCGAGTCGCCGACCACCCCCCGAGGGATGTTCGACATCACGATGTCGGGGGATGGTGAGTGGGTCTACGGCGTGACCGAGAACGATCTGTACCGGTACGACGCGCGAACGCTCGAGTTGGTGAATCGGGAGTCGCCGATGGACGCGATCGAAAAGATCTTCGACGTGGCCGACGACGGGAACCGCATCGCTCTCGCCATGGGAGGTCTGTCAATTGTCGACGACGACATCGTGGAGTACTTCAACACCACGCCGCTCCTCGACATCGAGGCGTTGGCATTCTCTGGCGACGACGAGGTCATCGCCGTGACGCGCAACTCGGTGACGCGCGTCGACATCAGCGACGGGTTCGACGTGGTCACAACTTTGTCGGACCAAGAGGACTTCTCGAGTGTGAACACCGTCGAGATGGACGGAGATTCGATCCTGCTGTGGTCGGCGCGGTCGCTCTACACCCTCGACGCAGACACACTCGAGGTCGAGTCGCAACAGGACTTCGGCAGTGGCAATTCCGACAGGCATCGGCCGGTGGTCCACCGACTCCAGGACGGAATCGCCGTCACCGGTTCGCAACTGTTCGGAAACGGACAGCTTGCCCGGTTCGAGATCGGAGTGGACGACCCGGTCGGCACACGGTGGACGCTGCCGGTCGGGGAGCAGAACGTGACCCCGAAGGCGGCTCTGCCCGGCGGGTTCGTGATCGCGTGGGAGCAGGGCAAAATGGTGCTGTTGAACGTCGATCTGCTGACCTCAGGTTTCGGCGACTACCAGGCTGTCGTGCCGGAGCGGGTGGTCGACACGCGCTCCGGTCTGGGAGTGCCACGACCGGGGCGGCTCGCTCCCGGGGAGACCATTGTCGTCGACATCGCCGGGCGGGCTGGGCTTCCCGAAGGTGGGGTGCTCGCGGTGACGATGAATGTCACTGCAACCGAGCCGCTCGGTGCTGGCTTCATCAAGATCTGGCCGTCGGAGCGCGCGCGGCCGGAGATTTCGAACCTCAACTACACCGTGGGTCGCACGGTTGCGAACGGTGTGACCGTCACCTTGGGACGCGATGGCAAGTTGCGGCTCTACAACCACGTCGAATCCGCTACGCACGTGCTGCTCGACATCACGGGCTACTACACCACCGGGGCGAGCGAGCCCAGCGCGCGATATGCGCCGATCACCACGCCTGCGAGAGTGCTCGACACGCGCAACGCAACCCAGGGTGTCTTCGGCAAACTCGGGCCGGGCGAGTTCATCGACATCGAAGTGCCGTACTCGCCATCGGCGAGCATCGGCGAGGTCGACGGCGCCGTCGCGGCTGTCCTCAACATGACGGTGGTCAACGCCACCGAATTCAGCTTTCTGTCGGTGTATCCGAGCGATGCGCCTCAGCGCCCCGATGTGTCGACCATCAACTTCTACCCGGGCGACATCCGGTCGAACCTGACGATCGCGCAATCGATTGGCAACACGCCGATTCGGCTCTACAACCACGCCGGGACCGTTGACGTGGTGGTCGACGTCCTCGGGCACTACATCGAACTGTGTCGAAGCGAGACCGCTTTGACCGGTCGAAGAAATGAACTCTAGGTCGGACTTGATTTCACTGGCAGCCTGGTATCGCATCTGGGGCTCTTGTTCCAGCGTTCGCAGGACAACTTCGTCAATCCGCACATCAACTTGCACTTTCTGCGAAGGCGCTTCAAATCTGCCGACCGGAAGTTCCCCCGTCAGCATTTCATAAAACACCACTCCTAGCGAATAAATGTCGGCTCGGTGATCGACTTGGTGTGATCCTTCAAACTGTTCAGGGGCCATGTAACGCGGCGTGCCAAGCACCTGATGAGTCTGCGTTAGCGCTGACTGATCATTGCCTTGATTGTCCTTCCCAACAATTCGAGACAGGCCAAAGTCAGCTATTTTCACCGCCCCGTCTTTGGCCATGAGGATGTTTTCCGGTTTGATGTCGCGATGGACAAAACCTTGATCATGAGCATATTGCAGTGCGTCACAAAGATGAGGCACGATGGCCAAAGCATGTTCGGGCGCAAGTTGCCCCGCCCGTACCACGTCGCGCAGCGTGGAGCCATCAACGTACTCCATCAAAAAGTAATAGATGTCCTCAACGTTGCCAAATTCGAAAACCGAAACAATGTTGGGATGATTGAGCTTGGCCAGTGTGCGTGCCTCGCGTGTGAAGCGCAATGCAAACTTGACATCGTGATCAAACTCCTCCGGCAGAATTTTAAGCGCAACCAACCGATCGAGGCCTTTCTGTCGAGCCTTGTAGACAGCGCCCATTCCACCGGCACCAAGTAGCCCGATGACCTCAAGTGCAGGAAACAGTTGCGCGATTCTCTCAACGCTCGGTGGCTCAAACCCTCCGCGTTTGGCTGGCTCAACCCCCAAGGCCTCGCGAATCGTTTTTGCGTATTTGGGAAAGCGCTCAAGATACTCTTCAGCAGACAGCGACTCCCCTCGGCGACGCCGATAATCGATCTCAAGAACCAGCAGCTCCGAAAGCAGCAAGTCGCGTTCATCGTCAGACAGTTCGACAGCGGTGGAGGATAAGGCAGCTTCAATCGTCTGAGGCTGATTGGACTGCCAGTGACGTTCAAAATCAGCACACAGATCGTCAATTCGTTCTAGTGCCGCGATCGGTATTTTTTTTCTGCGAATTGTCATGGCCAGCGATCACTTCCTGCTGCAATTTTTCTCGAATCAGATGCAAACGACGCTCTATCGTCCTCTCAGAGCAACCCAACCGCTCAGCAATTTCGGCGTTAGAGTACCCCTCTAATTTAGCACCCGCTAAATCTTGCAATTGCCCGACACCCAAATGGAAAAAAAGTTGCTCGACAGACTCCTGCATCATCAAAACCATCTCTGGCGAGGGTTCGTCGCCGATCGCCTCGATGATAACGGAATCCTCTGCGTCCCCATTTAGCGAATGGACGGCAACGTTTCCGCCACGCCGTTGCCTGTTGTCGTGGCGTCGCTTGTCGACAATTTTTCTGGCCGACATAGTGAGCAACAGTCGCCAAAGGTCATCTCGATCCGAAAGATCTGGAAAGCGGCCTTTTTCCGCCGCCGCGTAAAAGCTGTCAAAAACGCTCAGCACGATATCTTCTTCATCTGATACCGCCCGATTCTGCCCGTACAAGCGTTGGCGAACCGACCGCACCAGTTGGTCAAAATAGAGCTTCCAAATGCGATTGGCCGCGATGGAGTCTCCATTTTTGATCTGGCTTATCCAGTGACTGATATTCTGAGATTCCGGCATATGAATGTTTCGTCCTCAATTCGCAATTCTTGAAGGATTCTTTAGCAGGCCAGAATTAAATATACTCAATTTTGCGGATCAGGATCAAACTTTAGAGATGCTTCGGCTCTATGAAGTTAAACCGATACAAACCCGCAGCGCCGGCAAGTGAGTATTTATCGCTGTGCGAGGACTCACTTGCTGGCGCTGCGGGCTTGTATTGAAACACCTCGTTTTTACACACCTTCACATTGATCTTGCCGCCACAGGTGAATCTCTCTAACGTGCCGACGAAAACCGTCTCCCCCTCGGCCAGAGAACCATCTTATGCGTTCATTTACCGCACATCGCCTGTTCTTCACGTTGTTGATTACCTTCGGGTTGCTTACATCGCTGGGATGCGCTGGAGCAATATCCCAGCTGATTTATGTCATCAAAGGTCATACGGTTCCGGCAGCTTACAGTGGTTTAGAGGAGAAAAAGGTGGCCGTCGTTTGTATCTCCGATGCATCAGCGTACGGTCCAGACCCGCTCACCTACACAATTTCAAATGCGCTAAGTGTTAAATTGGCGCAGGGTCTAAAAGAAGAAAGCGTCATT
>ENA-ORXT01006373-ORXT01006373.1-marine-metagenome-genome-assembly--contig:-NODE-6373-length-10983-cov-13.437741_pt1 | contig 10983 bp, 7 predicted proteins | sample MGYA00237868_ERZ511482 | MGnify/ENA metagenome assembly ERZ511482
GTTTATAGCAAGGTCTAAAGAACAACCAATTAAGGTACGTAGTACCGACACCGTTAGCGCGTACAAACGGTGTCGGTACTACCGTACCTTTTATAATACCACCGATTTGTGACACACTCAATAAATTTCTTTGTGTTTTTAAGTATTTCTTTTATTTTTTAATAAATTTCTCTGTTAAAATATGTCGTTCGTTTGTCAATTGCATAAAGTAAAAACCTGTTTGCAGTTCGCTGACATTGATGTCGATTTGTTGTATATCTGAATCAAGCGTTTGTTGGTGGATTACTTTTCCCGTCAGGTCAATTATTGTCCATTGAATGTTTTGTCCTACTTCAAATGTATGTGTGAGGGTGATTTGGTCAGTTGCCAAATTTGGGCGAATGGTCATGCTTGCCGCCGTGTTGTCGTCATTATTTTGAAGTGCTTCATCTATTGTTGGGTTGGAAATGAGATTTCCTACGCCGCCTGCGATACAAAAGGTATTGGTTTCGGAAGTGCCAAATCTGCCACCGCCGGAAACGAGTACTGCCCCGTTGACATCCGTGAGAGTATAGTCACCGCAAGCTTGTGCTGCTATACGCGGAGTGCCATTGAATACGCCACCCAAACCGAGTGTAGCGATATTGATTCCTGTCAATACCGTAGTCGTACGTCGTGGACACATACCGTCATTCGCGGTATCAGAAACCACCAATTCGTAACAGCCGTCGGCAAGGCAGGCTGCTTGTGTAGCATTGACCATTCCATTGGTATAAGTGCCGTAAGAAGATGCGACGAGGTCGCCGTTGTCGTTGAATATTTCCCATGAAGTCTCGTCGGGGCTTGCGTCAAAATTGATATTCATATCCACGCCTGCACAGCCTGCACTCGCACATGGCGTACAGGTAGAGCTGCCACAAACGAGGCTCGTACCATTGCAATTGAGTGTACCATCTCCGCAGAGGTCGTATTTGAGTAAGAAAAGCCCTGTGTTACGATTGGTAACCGCAATAACGCCGCTTTCAAAGTAGGGATAATTGCTCCAAGTACCATTGTAGCCGACATTGTTGTCAGAAGGATAAACGTCGAAATAAGCGACTTCATTAATCGAAGCTGAGGATATATTTGTGATGTCATAAATCTGTAAGCCGGAAGTGTAATTGGAGAGGTAAGCACGGTTTCCTTTGATGTATAGATTGTGGTCGGTAGAGGCGTTGGCACTCTCGAAGAAGCCCATATAAACAGGTGCATCAAGGTCGCGAATGTCCCAGATATGTGTGCGTGTGTTATGACCGTTGCTACTTTCGTCGATTTCATCATTCATCAAATAATACGCTTGGTCTTCGGTCGCCCAACCTTGATGTGTGTATACACGATTGGCATAAGCCGTACTGGAAATGAGCATCATGTCTGTTTTATCCGTTACATCCACGATGGCAAGGTCGAAGCCACTATTGCCATTGGAGTTGAAACATATTTCTTTTCCGAAGTGGTCAGCGTCAGGACCGGTGTAGTCCAAACATTGGGCATCGTGCGTATAACCAGCAGTACTAAAACAACCATCAAATGTGAGGGCATCGGGATTGGCAAGATTAACAGCGACTAAGCCGCCGCTACACACATTCGCACCTACGGGGTAAGCGTAACCGCTACATTCATTGATAACAATATTGTGTGCGCCACTCGTGCCAAGTCCGTCGAAAGTAGAACGTGATTCAAAAGCGATGGGCGGATTGACGACATTATCCAATTGTAATAAATCGAATACTTGTATGCCGTGATTTACTGCTTCACTGACGATGTAGGCGTAATTTTCGTAAGTCTTGAGGTCGCGCCAGGTAGAGTTGGAAGTTTGGGTCGCCAATTTGCCGAGATAAACCGGATTGACAGGGTCGCTGATGTCAAAAAAGCCCGTGCCATCAAGCAGCCCAATGAGGACGTATTCTTTTCCGGTAACGGTGCTGGTCCAACCCCAGATGTCATTCGCACCTGTAGAACCCATATCCGCAAGCGGAATGAAGCTGTACAAATCGACATTATCGCAAGGGTAGCCCGCAGCCATACCGCCTACGCAGGGTGTTTGTGCTTGTACGGTATAACCTATTATAACAAAGGCAAGTACAAAAATAGTTTTTATTGTATTCATAATTAATAAATTGTAAAATTCCCTGACTATGGATTTATCGTATACAATAAACGCACATCTCTAAATCATGTAGCCTTAAAAGGTAATTTTTGTGGTGCGAATAATGTTTGGCAAGGTAAGCTTTTTCGTGGTCGATATTTTGCGTCTATAAAATATCCCAACAAATGTATGACATTTTGGTGTTTATAAAAACACTATTTTGTAATTTATGTTAAGGTTTCGGAAATTAGATAAGAGAAGACGAAAAAAATAATCTACCCGTCTGAATTGTTCTTTTTCTTATATGTTTCACTAAGTGAAAGAAAAAAAATAACTTCTTCATTTGGGGTAGATTATTTTCCTCCTCTTCCCTAATTAGGTGATTGATGGTTAGGAAACTGGAGTATTATCATTTACCCAATCACCTAATTCCCCAATTCTCAAATCCCATCAACGCAGTTGAATATGCGTTCGCGCCATATTCTGTTGGGCTTTGGCGATGAGTTTTCCGGCTTCGTTGATGACGGTGCATTCTAAGTTGATAATGGTGCGCCCTTTGCGAACGACCTTCGCACATACGTCCAATACATCGCCTACTTTTGCCGCCGAAAGGAAATCTACAACGAGATTGATGGAGGTGAAATGATATTCATTATATAAGGAAAAACATGTCATTCCTATCACTTCATCGCACATCAACGATATGATACCGCCGTGTATTCCTCCGACGGGATTGGTCATGTTTTCACGTACTTCAAATCTTACCGTTACTTCGCCTTCTTTGGCTTCACACATGGTGCCTGCCAACCAGTTGCCAACAGGCGAAGGTCCGCTTTCTATCCCTTTCCCGACTTGCGAGGCAAACATTTCTACTATTGGATTGCTCATTTTATGTGTTGATGTGTTGGTGTGTTGGTGTGTTGATGTGTTGATGTGTTGATGTGTTGATGTGTTGATGTGTTGATGTGTTGATGTGTTAACGCTTTAGCTGTTATTTTTTTTACAAAAAAAATAAAAATTGCGTTGTTTTATTTTTACACAATTTATTAACATTCAAGTAAATAAAAAATACAAAAATCTTAATTTGTAAAAAATCGCCCAAGTGTTCCTGTGATTGCTTGTCGGAATCCCTGACCTTGCAGATGTAAAACAAATCACCCAGTACTAAATCGGAATTTGGAATTTACAACGATGTGTAGCTACATTTTTTTAATCCATAAATATGTAAACGATGAAAATGAAAAATAGTTTAGTCTTAATCTTGCTTATTTGCCTGAATTTTGCGGCGTATAGCCAGGTTGTGAATCCGCAATACGGCGATGTACAAAATTGGGTTTTGACACTCAACGAGGATAGAATCGAAAAGATAAAACCTTATAATTATGACTCTGAAAGACCGTACAGTTACGCCTATTCTGGCAGAGTGAGCAACGACAAAGCAACGCTGCGCCTACTAGAAGGTGAAGAATTTTTGCGCCTGCGCGTAATGTTACATGCGGAGGACGGGCAAGATGCTTTTTTCCGTTTTGGTGTGGGCGGCGTAGATGCAGACGGCAATTACGAAATCGCCAAATTTTACAATGTCAATAATAATAGAATGTACTACACATTTTTTGATTTTGTGGAGTTGGACGCCGCTACCAATGTCATTGATTTTTATTACGATGATGATGCGAAGGAGTATCAATTGAGGCATAATGATGCGCCTGTCATCTGTGGCAGTCTCGATATTGCAGGCGTCAAAGAGATGTTTGTATCGGCTGATAATGGCGATAATACCAATGCACAAGTTTATGTTTCTATCGAACCGGAAATTGATTTGTTGCTGCCCTGTGACCCTGCCTGTATGGAGGTGGATGAATTGACGGTCGGCGATGTCCCCCAAACATTTGATACCTACCCAATCCCCGCAAATGAGTATGTAATCGTAGAGTTTGATTCCTTATTAGACGAAAATATACATATCAATTTGGTGGATGCGGCAGGGAAAATCGCCTACCGTCATTCGCAGGAAGTGCGGGCGGGACATGTTGCCGATATTCACCTGCCAACGGCGCATCTCCCGACAGGTATTTATTATGTAAATATTCAATCTCAACAAAAATTTGACCCGAAAAAAATTACGATATTTAGATGAAAATTTCAAAAAATAAAAAATAAATTTCAACAAAATATTTCGCCGAAGGCGACACAAAACATATTTAATTAAAAAAATATTAATCATGAAAAATTTGAAAATAATCGTACTCTTCGTTTTTGCTACTAACTTTATTTTCGCACAACAAACGACCACTATATTAGGAGAAGAAGCCGGACAAGCGGCAGGAGGGAATACCTCAGCTTTCGGTTATCAGGCAGGGCAAAATGCTTCGGGCATGAGCAATACTTTTGTAGGTGCCAATGCCGGAAAAGATGCTGGAACTGCTGGATTCAATACCGCAATAGGCTATGATGCACTGAAGACCAATTTGACGGGGCAAAATAATGTCGTGATAGGACACAAAGCCGGAGCGACTAATGGCGTAGGCGGTGATAATCTATTCGCCGGAGCGTATGCCGGAAATAAAAACGGTGCCGGCTACGATAATATATATTTAGGTGCCGGATCAGGTGCAAATACCGGCGGAACAGGAAATGTATTTATCGGTAGGTCGGCTGGTAATCAACTCATAGATGGTTCAGGGAATATATTTATTGGTAGTCATGCAGGCAGTCTGTTAGAAAACAGCGTATCCAACAAATTATATATCGAAAACTCAAATGATACAAGTGCCCCCTTGATTTATGGTGATTTTCAATATCAGAAAGTGGGCATTGCAACAAGCTATGTTCCTTTCGGGTACAAATTTGCGGTCAGTGGCAACATCATCGCCGAAGAGATACAGGTGATGGAGCGAATACACTGGCCCGACTATGTTTTTGACGTAGAATATGAGTTGATGCCGCTTGCCGAACTGGAAACAGAAATCGAAACACTCGGTCATTTGCCTGGCGTACCTTCTGCCGAAGAGGTGGAAGAAAACGGTCATGCACTCGGCAAAATGGACGCGATTTTGTTGGAAAAAGTGGAGGAATTGACCTTGCATCTTATCGAAATGAATAAGCAAATGGAGGCGCAACAAGCAGAAATTGACAAGCTAAAAACCGAAAATGAGGACTTGAAAACGGGAGTTAGCGACTTGAAGAAATAAAAAAGTCGGCGGTTAGGGAACACGAAGAAAATAATCTACCCGAATTGACGCAGCTATTTTTTTTATATGTTTGGCTAAATTTGACGCACATAGCCGAGCTACGTAAGGAAGATTTAGTCAAACATATAAGAAAAAGAAAAATTCAGACAGGTAGATTATTTTTTTCGTCTTCCCTTAACGCTTAACAACAACAATATTATGAAAAACTCAAAATCAATACTCGCCTTATTGATATTGCTGATTAGCAGTACGATGGTTTATAGTCAAAATTTTAGTCGCTTGGTGCGCGAAAAAGGCTTGGTGATGCAGCGCATACACACGCCCGGACAAACGCCCGGCATCGGTATCATGGATTTTCACAGCGATGGCGACATGACGCATCCCGATTTTATTTATATGCGAGCTACCGCCGAGTCGGATTCCCATAACCCGAATAATATGGTGCTGACGGATAGCGGCTTGTTGGCAATTGGTCAGAATAATGATTGTATGGAATTGACAATACCAGATTTTGGCAATAATAATGTCATGCTTTATGTCAACGGAGATATCGCGACCAATACCGGTAATGGGATGAATATCGTTACTTCTGATAGACGATTGAAGCAAAATATTCAACCTCTGACCAATAGTTTGGAGGTGATTCGCCAGAGCAACTTTGTTGAATTTCAATATAACAACATTTCGGGCAGACGTACCGATAAGACGTACTACGGTATTGTTGCACAGGAAATGCAGCAGGTCTTGCCGAGTACGATTACACAAAGCGTGGGGAGACTTAGAGCAAGCGATAAGCAAGCCACGGAGTTTTTGATGTTTAATCCCAATGACTTACTTTATTCGGGCTTGAATGCCATCAAAGAATTGGATGAAGAAAATCAAGATTTGAAAAATAAGGTTGCCGAATCAGCAGAAAAAATCGTTGAGTTGGAAGAAAAAGCCGCAGAAACCGAAGCCCTTGAAGCGCGAGTGGGTCAACTGGAACAATTGCTCACAGAATTGATAAATCAAGGAAAAGATGCACCACTTTCTATGCGTGCTACTTCGCTCACAGGTGCGTCGCTTTCACAAAATGCGCCCAACCCACTCCACGAATCGACTGATATTGAGTACATTTTACCGAAAAAATACACTACCGCTATGCTCGTTGTTCAGGATATGAACGGACGACAAATCGCGCAATTTGATTTGAATGAAACCACAGGAAAAATAACTTTCCGCCCTAAAAATTATGGTATCAGCACAGGAACTTACGTCTATTCGCTCCTCATTAACGGGAATATTGCGGATAGCAAAAAGATGATATTTTTTGAGTGAGAAATCTTTCATCACAAAAACACAGGGTTTAAACCCTGTGTTTTTGTGATGAAAGAGCGTATGTTCATAGATTCCTTTCACACCAAAATAAAACACACTCCAAGTCTGCCGTACTTAGGTTTTGAGCTTGTTTTATTTCGATTAATTTATCTTTAAGATTCGTGATACAAGCCTTTTTCTCTTGCTTATCGGCACAACGAATCAGCTTTCTGAAACCCGCAAGAATAATCTGTCGATGTTCGTTCAATTCGCCTTTTTTTGTCAATACCTTTCGGGTAGATTCTATTCTATTGTCCAGATTATCATCCTCGTAATCATAATACATCGGCAATTGAATGATTCGCGCATTGTTGATGAATTGCTGTCCTTGCAATACATTTTCTGCGTTCAGAATTTTGCTTAACCAATGAATTGCAGCATCCATTTTTCCACCAAACCAATAAGCCACCATCATATTGGAACAGTAAGCCAACTGCCTTCCTCTTGGTATTACGTTAGTTAACTCTTCCCACCTAATTTCAATTTTTTTAGCTATTTCTACTGCGGATTCAATGTTATAATTATTGAGATAATAAAGTAATGTTTTGAAATAAATGGTATTAAACATACCTATATTTTCTCCAGAGGATGCCGTTTTCAAAATCTCAATGATGGCTAAATAGTGTTCGTAATTATCCGCATAATCTGCCACTACCAAATACCTACACAAATGTTGTTTATGTTTCTTGCTAATTTCCGCGCCAGTCTTCGGATAAGTTTCAATCAGATTTTTAGCAGCATTATGCGCTATGTTCCACTCGCCCAAATACCCGTAATACGCTGTTTGTGTATAATAAAAATCGCGCTTGGCTTTCATTGAGAAATGTTCGGCTTCTGCATCTTGCAGTAAACCGACCACCGTTTGTTCAAACTTTTCGCGGTTATCCGGTTTTTCGATTTTTGGGTCTTTCAGGATGATGAGTTGAGTGCGAATCGCCGCGCTTTCCATTTTCAATTCCTCGTCTTGCATTGCTTGTGCTGACTCTCGCGCTCCCAAGACTTGAATTACTTTGTCGTCGTGCTTATTGGTGTCTTGCAAGATTTGTATTTTTCGTTCCCAGGGAAATAAATCGACCAGGATAGAAAGGCACTCATCTTTTTCCGCTTTTTGGCGTATCGTTTTTAGCAAGTTTTCATATTCCCTTGTCAATACCTTGTCTTTTATCGCCTTTTGATACAGTATAGGCAACAAGTTCATCTGCAAACGCAAAGTAGATGCTGTCGTGCGATGAGCATGAAACACACTTAAACTCTCCATGATTTTATCCTTCAATTGCGTCTTTTTTCGCGCCAATTGGTTGATAAATTTTTCTCCTGAAAATCGCTCATTTATCGCCGCTACGTCATACTCTTCACTATCATCCAGAAATTCAAATAATAATAAATAATCTGGCTTTTCCCGTACCGAATTGAGCCGAGAATATTTACCAAAATAGGCTTTCTCCGTAGGTGTCAGCGACTTGATGAGGGCGAAAAGTTTGTCTTGGTTCATCCACTTGTTGTTTAAAACCGTAGCACCGTGCTTCAAGCCCGTGTTTGTAATACGCGACGCGGGCTGGAAGCACCGTGCTACGGTTCACATTCCACAATTTTGTGATTAAAATAAATCAAATTCGGCTGCGAGGTCGGCGCATATACATCCAATGATTTTGATTTTATCAACACATTATCTATCCACAGATTTTTGCCAGACAACTCCAATTCGATACGGCGTGTATTCGGCGGCAAGTTGTACGATTTTAAAAAACGCACCCAATCGTCCACGATTTCTACCCGTAAAAACGAATTGTCCATAAACGTATTTTCCAGTAGCCATTCGCCATTTTCATCGTAGGCTCGAAAGCTGCAAATCGGAATACTATTATTCGAAGACTGCACTTTGAACCACATACTCACCTCAATATCAAGCGTATCTGTGAGTCGTACAGGCACGTCCGCGAGTGTAGTTTTATTTTTTTCTGTAAAAAATGCGCCTTCCGAATATAGTGCGTTTTTTGTTTTTTTATTATCATAAAAATTATAATAAATAAAATTGGACGTAATTAGCGTGTCGGGTGTTTGGATTAAAATATCAGTTGGTTGGAAAATATCTACCGCCTTATTTTCTTCCGAATTAGACATATAAATTGCATTTTTCAAATCGGCTTTACTTACTTTTTGTACTTTGGTAGCCGCTTGAATGTCGAGTTGGTAGAGCGTAAGCAAGTCGTCCGAACCCAATTTTTCTGCCCGTCCGAGTATATCCGCGAATTGCGTTATTTTATCATTTGCAATCACGACCAAAAACGGCAAATTCGAGGGCAAATCTTCCAATAATTCCTTTTGCACAAATTTCGAACTACCCAATTGACATACTTTCAAGGCGCGCGATGTAGAGGTACGCGACATGATCCCCATCGTCATCGGCAAGCCCGATTGGTAGGCGTAGGGCAGGGCGTGTCGGCGTATCGTTTTATCGTCCGGGAAACCGATAATTTCTGCGCCTTCTATCGACGGCGGCAAGGTAAGCATTGCTTGAAATTCGTTGGTATTACGTTGGGCGTTTTGCATGATTTGGGCGATATTTTGTTCGGTATAAAGCAGGTTTTCAGATTTGTACGTTTGTATATGCGTCCGCAAATGCTTATGATAGGTGTGTACATCGTAGCTCCAACCCACGAGCGCAACCGCCAATAATCCATATTTCCAAGTAGTTTGCAATCCCTCAATAAATCGCCAAAACCACACCGCCAAAACCACAAAAGCCACATAATAAAAGCCCCAAGAGAGCCGCCCCAATGCGCGAAATTGTTTGAGTGGCGGCAGGAGTTCTAATATCCAACCACCCGTGAGTGTGACGTGCAAGCCCGTCGCGATGGCGAGTATCAGCAAGGCGGTGATGGCGAATAGGCGCAAGTCCTCCCCCCAGCCCCCTCTAAAGGGGGAGATTTTCGCTGCGCGAAAAGTCTCTTTCACGTCTATCTCCCCCTTTGGAGGGAGGTGGGGGGCGGACAGCCTTTTTGTAGTATCTGCTATTTTTTTTTCTTTAGAAAAGTATTTATATAAAAAATTTGCTACTAATAAAACAGGCATTAACAAAAATAAAAACCCGGCATAACAATAGCCTTCGCGGTACTCGGTACGGAGCTGGAGTGGCTCGCTGAATTTTTCGGCAAGTACGCCGTAGAATGGAAAAAGATCAGCAATTTCGGATTTGTAACTGAGTACGCCGTGCGGATTTTGAGGGCGGTCGGTGATGGGGTCGGTAATTTGAGTGATGAGGGTGAAAATTATTATCGGGAGCAGGGCGGTGGCAAAGCGTATGGCATGCGCTGTCCACCCCCCAGCCTCTCCCGAACTTGATTTGACAAGGATTGGGATGAGAAGTCTGACCAAAGCATACGCCAATCCAAATAAGCATATACTTAACATTAAGTAGGGATGTAGAAACCCAGTTGCAGTCGCAAGCAAAACCATGATAAATAGTGGCGTATAATGTTTTTTGGATTCAAATCGCAACCACAGATACCACACTAAAGGAAAAATAAAACCATAGACCAAACTAAAATGACGTGGCACACGGTATAGCTGCGGACTCATCGCCACACACAGCACCGCAACGAGGATAGCAAAGCCAACAGGGAGTTGGTAGTAGCGACCGATTTTGTAGGTAAAAAAAGAGAGTAACACAAAATTTGCCATCGTACATGCACGCAAGGTGAGTAGTTCATAGCCTTCGATATTAATGCCGATATTCCGCAGGGCTTGGAATATCCAGACGAGTAGTGGCTGTCCATCGGTGTAGATTAGGTGTTCGCCGTAAGGATAGAGCATCCCGTCAAACCAAATGCCAGTGCCATGTTTGTATTGGTAGGCGAAGGTGAAGTAGTTTTTGAAGCCGTCGCCGAGGGCATCGAATTGAGTGGTGTTGAGTTGGAATAGTAAATCGCCGAGCAAATGGTAGAAGACCACACCCGTCGTGCAGGAAAAAAGGAGGATTAAGCCAACTTGGTTGAGCCACCGTGTTTGTTCCTTTTGCATCAGACAAAGGTAAGGAATTTGTAGCTACCTTTGTTAGGGAGGAGGAAGAAAATAATCTACCCCGAACGAAGCCGTTATTTTTTTATATGTTTGGCTAAATTTGACGCACATAGCCGAGCTACGTAAGGAAAATTTAGTGAAACATATAAGAAAAAGAACAATTCGGACGGGTAGATTATTTTTTTCGTCTTCCCTTAAGAACTAGACTTTGGACATTAGATAACTGGGAAATTAAGTAATTAGGCTGACGAAAGCATAATTCGCTATTTATCAGCATAATAAAAATTGTAATAAAGTTAATTTAAAATAAAA
>ENA-ORXT01006374-ORXT01006374.1-marine-metagenome-genome-assembly--contig:-NODE-6374-length-10982-cov-5.349748_pt1 | contig 10982 bp, 9 predicted proteins | sample MGYA00237868_ERZ511482 | MGnify/ENA metagenome assembly ERZ511482
CGCGGCCTGCCGGTGACCTCGCTGGAGGAACGCGGCGCGGCCCCCAATCGGCGCGGCACGACCGTCACCTTCGCACCCGACCCCGAAATCTTCGGCGAACGCGCCAGCTTCCGCCCCGCCCGCCTTGCCCGCATGGCCCGCTCCAAGGCCTATCTGTTCCGGGGCGTGGAAATCCGCTGGCGCTGCGACCCGTCCCTGATCGGCACCGGCGACGAGACACCCGCCGAGGCGACCTTTCACTTCCCGAACGGGTTGGCCGACTTTCTGGCCGCCGATCTGGACGGAAAGCCGACCCTTGCCGAGGAACCCTTCGCCGGACGTGCGGAATTCGCGGAGAAGTTCAGCGGCACGCCCGGTGCGGTCGAATGGGCGATTCACTGGTCCGCCGCCGTCGATGGCGCGATCTCGTCCTACTGCAACACGATCCCCACCCCCCAGGGCGGCACCCACGAAATCGGAATGCGCCAGGCCCTGACCCGCGCCCTGCGCGCCCATGGCGAGATGGCCGGAAACAAGAAAGCCGCGCAGATCACCGCCGACGACGTGATGGTCGACGCCCGCGCCCTGATCTCGATCTTCATGCGCGAGCCGGAATTCCAGGGCCAGACCAAGGAAAAGCTGTCCACCGCCGATGCAGCCCGTCTGGTCGAGGGCAGCCTGCGCGACCGGTTCGACACCTGGCTCGCCTCCGACCCGCGCCGCGCCGAGACGCTGATCGACTACTGCATCATGAAAGCAGACGAGCGCGCCCGGCGGCGCAGCGAGAAGGAGACTCAGCGCAAATCCGCGACCAAACGCCTGCGTCTGCCCGGCAAATTGACCGATTGTTCCGATTCCACCCGCGACGGTACCGAAATCTTCCTCGTGGAGGGCGATTCGGCAGGCGGTTCGGCCAAGCAGGCCCGCGACCGGCGGTTTCAGGCGGTCCTGCCCCTGCGCGGCAAGATCCTCAACGTCGCCAATGCGACCGCCGACAAGCTGGCCCAGAACCAGGAACTCCAGGACCTGCTTCTCGCCCTCGGCGTGCAGACCGGAACGCGGTTCCGGCTGGAAGACCTGCGCTACGACCGCATCATCATCATGACCGATGCCGATGTCGACGGCGCGCATATCGCCGCGCTGCTGATGACGTTCTTCTATCGCGAACTGCCCGAGATCATCTCGAATGGCAAGCTCTACCTCGCCGCCCCCCCGCTCTACCGCCTGACCAGCGGCGCGTATTCCACCTATGCCGCCGACGAGGAGGAACGCGACCGCCTGATCGCGAAGGAATTCAAGGGGAAGAAGGTCGATATCGGGCGCTTCAAGGGCCTGGGCGAAATGATGGCGAAGCAGCTCAAGGAAACGACGATGGACCCGGACAAGCGCAAGCTGTTCCGGGTCAGTCTGGAAGATGTCGAGCCGGGCGAGACCCGCAGCCTCGTCGAGCGACTGATGGGGCGCAAGGCCGAAAAGCGGTTCGAATATATCCAGGACAATGCGCGTTTCGCGGAGGATATCGATGTCTGACGGGGACGATGTCTTCTCGGTCGCGGGGCGCGTCGCGGTCGTCACCGGCGCATCGGGCGGTCTGGGACGTGCGGTTGCGACGGCCCTCGCGATACGCGGCGCCAGGGTCGTCGGCATCGCGCGCCGGGCCGAGGCGCTGAGCGAATGGCGCGCTGAAACGACCGGCGAAACCGCCCTCCTCGCCGCCGATCTCGGCACCCCCGAAACCGCCATAGATATCGTGCGGCGTGCGGCGGAACCGTTCGGGGCGCCGGATATCCTGATCAATGCGGCGGGGGTCAATACCCGTCAGGCGGCGGACGACGTGACGCCCGAAGGGTGGCAGCGCACGATGGATCTGAACCTGGCGGTGCCGTTCTTTCTCGCCCAAGGGATGGTACCGGCCATGCGCGCGCGGGGGTGGGGACGCATCGTGAATTTCGCCTCGCTCCAGACTTTCCGCGCCTTTCCGGGCGGGCTGGCCTACGGCACGTCCAAGGGCGGGATCGGCCAGATGACCCGGGCCATGGCGGAGGCGTGGTCGCGTGACGGCATCACCGCGAATGCCCTAGCGCCCGGGTTCTTCCCGACCGACCTGACCGCCCCGGTCTTCGACGATCCCGAACGCGCCGCGCGCAATGCCGCCCAGACCTGCATCGGGCGCAACGGCACCATGGACGACATCGTCGGCCCCGCACTCTTCCTGTGTTCACCCGCCTCGGCCTATGTCACCGGGCAGATCCTCAGCGTCGATGGCGGTTTTACGGCTCGGTAAGGCACCATGAATGCCTGTTCGATCGGCATACGAACGGATCGTCCTGCTTCGAAACCGAATCGATACCTATGGTTCCTTTACCATGGTACGATAGGGTTTCAGGACATGCACCCGGAGGGATTGATGATACGACGATTTGTGCTGGCGATGATAGTCGTGCTGATGCCCCTGCCCGCGATTGCGGCGGAACTGCTGATGTTCGATGCCAGAGGCTGCTATTGGTGCGATCGCTGGAAAAGCGAGGTCGGCGGGTATTACCACGGCACGCGCGAGGGGCGTGCGGCACCGCTGCGCCGGGTCAGCCTCGACCGCCGCCTGCCGCCTGATCTGTCCTGGATACGGGGGGTGCGGGCATCGCCGACCTTCGTGCTGATCCACCGTGGCCGGGAAATCGGGCGGATCGTCGGATATACGGACGAAAGACAATTCTGGGCGAGGATGGACGGGATGATGCGCGGTCTGGCGCACCACCGCTGACCGTCAGCTCCGGGACAGTTCCAGCAGGCGGACGGCATCCATGAACGCCGCGCGCTTGTCATCGGCGGCCTTCGTCGCGAGATCGTCCTCGCCCCACTTTTCTATCTGCCAATCCTCGTCCACCCGCGAAGCCGTCCAGGCATCCTGTGCGCCCAGATAGCCGTCACTGACGGCGAGGGCCAGAATCAGCGAACCGGAAAACGCCGTCAGATCGTGCAGCGCCGTCAGGGCCGCATCGTCATGCTCCTGCACCATCGCGCGCAGGGCGGCGAGGCTGGCCGCAGGCTGGTCGACCGCCACGATACCCCCCGTGACGACCATCGGCGCACCCCGCGTCCGGGCGATCCAGGTCAGCGGATCGTCCCATGCCGCCGCCTGCCGGGCAACGAGACCCTCGGGGTGTTCGGCGCGATAGCAGAGCAGATCGCTCGCGCCATAGACGGCGACCTGATCCACGATGTCGGCGCGGTGATCGACCACGGTATCGAGAATGGAATTCATGTAGCGGGTCATCGGCATGGTCGCCGGATCGACCCTGTCGCCCTGCGCGCGCCATTCGGCGGCGATGGCATCGGCCAGCGCGCGGGTCGGGGCGGCAACGGCGCGCCGGGTCGGCGTGCGCACCGGCTTTCCGTCCAGCGTGATCGCGAAGGGCGGCGCATCGCCCTCGACCCGCGCCGCATGCCACGGGCGGCTCACGACAGCGATTCCAGGGCAGCGTCGAGATCGGCGAAATCGTCGATCACGACATGCGCCCCCGCATCGTGCAGGGCCGCGACCGGGTGATAGCCCCAGCTTACGCCGATGGCGGTGCAGCCATGGGCGCGGGCCATCGCGATATCGAACGTGGTATCGCCGATCATCGCCGTGCGCGCGGGGGCGATGCCGGTCAGGCGCTCGCAGTTCCGCAGCATGCCCGGATGCGGCTTGGACGGAGCATCGTCCGCCGTCTGGGTCGCGGTGAAGAACGGACGCAGGGAAAAGGCGTCGAGGGTATGCTCCAGCCCGCGCCGCGCCTTGCCCGTGGCCACCGCCATCAGCGTTTCGGGCGTGTTCAGCCGTTGCAGCGCCGCGAGGGTGCCGGGATAGAGCTGGCCGTCCGCCTCCGGTCCCGCCTCGCGGTGGGCGATCGCGGCGGCGCGAAAGGCGCGGTCGAGGGCGGCGAGGGTTTCGGGTGAAGCGCCGGGGGCCAGCGCGGCGACGGCCTGCGGCACCGACAATCCGACGATGCCGCGCACGGCCCCAGGGGCCGGGGCGTCCATGCCGACGGACTCGAACCCGCGCTGCATCGCGTGCTGGATGGCGAACAGGCTGTCGACCAGCGTGCCGTCGCAGTCGAAGACGATCAGTCTGGGTTCGGTCATTCGGTCCATTCCGACAGGTACTCGTCGTCGTCCACGCGCTTCGCATCCCAGCCGAACAGATCCCAGCTATGCAGCATGTGTTCGGGCAGGGGCGCGCGGATGTCGAGGGGCGGGTGGCCCTTTTCGGGGTGCGGCACGACGATGTGGCGGGCGTGCAGGTGCATCTTGCGGCTGACCGCGCCGGTCAGGCGGCGCTCGGCTTCATCGGCGGTCGGGCCGTACTTGCCGTCACCGACGATGGGGTGACCCATGGTCGAGCAGTGCACGCGCAACTGGTGCGTGCGCCCCGTAACCGGGCGCAGGGTCAGCCACGCGGCCAGTTGCGCGGCGGTGTCCATGGTCGCGTAGTCGGTGACGGCGCGCTTGGCATCGGGCTGGTTGGGCAGGTCGTCGCGGTCGATCACCGTCATCTTCTCGCCGAAGGTGCCGGGGGCCTTCATGATCGCGGCCTTGATCGTGCCCTCGCGCGGTTTCGGCACGCCGATCACGGCGGCCCAGTAGGTCTTGCGCGCGGCCTTGGACCGGAATGCCGCCGTCAGGGTGCGCGCCGCCAATCCGGTACGCGCGAGCAGCAGCAGGCCGGAGGTATCCTTGTCGATGCGGTGCACGAGTTTGGGCCGGTCGTCCCCTTCCTCTGCCAAGGCGGGCAGAAGGCCGTCGATATGGCGGTGGGTCTGGCCGGTGCCGCCCTGGACGGGGATGCCGGGGGGCTTGTTCAGCACGATGACGTGGTCGTCGCGGTAGATCACCATGTCCCGGATCAGCCTGGTATCGGCCTGCGAGATCGTCGGCTTGCCGCCGCGCGTCGGGGCCTGCGGGTCGTCGGACAGGGGCGGGACGGTGACTGTCATCCACTCGGCGATGCGGAAATTCGATTTCACCTTGCCGCCATCGACGCGGATATCGCCCTTGCGCAGCAGTTTCTCGATGCGCCCCTGATTCAGTTGCGGATACCGCTCGCGCAGCCAGCGGTCGAGCCGCCGCCCGTCATCCCCCGCCTCGATCGCGACCATCTCGCCCTTCATGACAGCACCGCGCGGGTCAGCGCCAGCCCGGCAAACAGTGCGGCGAGGGAGGCGACGACCGATCCGCCCACATAGCCCAGCGCCGCCAGCATCCGGCCCTTTTCCAGCAGCAGGACCGCATCCAGCGAGAAAGCGGAAAACGTGGTGAACCCGCCCAGCACCCCGGTCATCGCGAAGGCCGCGACCGGCGACGCCGCCCCCTGCCCCCGCGCGATGAAGATCGCGGCGAGGATGCCCATCGCCAGCGACCCGGCGACGTTCACGGTCAGCGTGCCGTAGGGAAACCCCGGCCCGAATGTCCGCAAGGCCCAACCGCCGGTCAGGTATCGAAGGCTGGCCCCGAGGGCGCCGCCGCTGGCTACTGCAATGAGCATCATGCGGGCGGTTCTAGCGGCGGGGCGGTCGGGTGGCAACGCCCCGCGTGACGTGCGTCGGGTTCCGAAGTGTTTTCGCCAGTTCCTTCCGATCCGCGTCCGGATCGCGGCGTGGTGCCTCGTCGAAAGCCGCGCGGTGCAGGCCGCTCGCGGATCCCTGTTGCCCGATATCGACAGGGGGTTGCGCGCCTGCGACAAAGCGCCTATGCCACCCCCATGTTTATCACCGGACCCGGAAATCGATGAATTTTACCCGCTTCCCCCCAAAGGGTGCCGATGCGGTGACGGCCGGGCGGTAATCGCGCGTCTTCGTCGCCTTCAGGTGCCTTTGCCCCTGAAAGCCGATGGAGACTCCCCATGTTTCGCTGGTTCGCGACCCGCGTCGATCCCTTCCAACCCTATGACGACCGGGCGGAGATGCCGCCGACCCTGACGCGATTCTTCGTGGAGATGATCCGGCCCGTGCGCTGGATCGTGGGACTGGCGCTCGTCTTCGGCGGGGCGGTCGCGCTGCTCGAAATGCTGATGTTCCGCTACGTGCAGCGGCTGGTCGACATCCTCGGGCAGACGACGCCCGCCGAGTTGTGGGCGCTGCACGGCACCGAGATCCTGGTGATGGCGTTCGTCGCGCTGTTCCTGCGACCCGTCGTCGATTTCATCGCGATCAACCTGATCAACCTGACGTATCTGACCCCCGTGGCCGCGCTGGTGCGCTGGCGCACGCACCGCCATGTGCTGCGCCAGTCGGTCGGGTTCTTCCAGAACGATTTCGCGGGCCGCATCGCGCAGAAGGTGATCCAGACCGGCCCGGCGGTCGGGGACGCGGTCTATACCGTGATCGATGCGCTGTGGTATTCGTCGATCTTCATGCTGGGCGCGCTGTTCCTGCTGGCCGAGAACGACTGGCGGATGGTGATCCCGTTCGTGCTGTGGCTGGCCGCCTACATCGCCATCGCCGTCTATATCGTCCCACGCTCGGGCCGGGCGGCGCATGCGATGTCGGAGGCGCGCTCGACCATGACCGGGCGGATCGTGGACAGCTACACCAATATCCAGACCGTCAAGCTCTTCGCCCATTCGGACCGCGAGGATGCCTATGGCCGCGAGGCGATCGAGGATACCTACACGACGTTCCAGACGCAGATGCGGCTCGTGTCGGTCATGGAGGCGGGGCTGCTGTTCATCAATACCGCGCTCATCGCGGGTGTCTGCGGCACGGGCCTGTGGCTGTGGTCGATCGGCGAGATCGGCGTGGGCGCGGTGGCGGCCAGCACCGCCGTGATGCTGCGCATCTCCGCCATGACGAACTGGGTGATGTGGGCGCTGACGCAGTTGTTCCAGAATATCGGCGTGGCGATGGAGGGCTACGAGACCATCGCCCGGACGCGGGACGTGGTGGATGCCGGGGAGGCGAAACCGCTGGCCGTCACCGGGGGCCGTATCGCCTTCAGGGATATCCGCTTCCTCTACGGCCGCGAGGTCGGCGGGGTGAGGCGGGTCGACCTGACCGTCGAACCCGGCCAGCGCATCGGCCTGATCGGGCGGTCGGGGGCGGGCAAGTCCTCGCTCGTGAACCTCGTGCTGCGCTTCTACGATCTGGAGGAGGGCCGCATCGAGATCGACGGGCAGGATATCGCGCGGGTGACGCAGGACAGCCTGCGCGCGAATATCTCGGTCGTGACGCAGGATACGGCGCTGCTGCACCGGTCGGTGATGGACAATATCCTCTACGGTCGCCCCGATGCCACGCCCGAACAGGCGCGGCAGGCGGCGGAGCGGGCGCGGGCGCACGACTTCATCCTCGACCTGTCCGATCCGGCGGGCCGCACGGGCTATGACGCCCATGTCGGCGAGCGGGGGGTCAAGCTGTCCGGCGGCCAGCGCCAGCGCATCGCCATCGCCCGCGCCATCCTCAAGGACGCGCCGATCCTGGTGCTGGACGAGGCGACCAGTGCGCTGGATTCGGAGGTGGAGGCCGAGATTCAGGAGGAACTGGCCGACCTGATGGAGGGCAAGACCGTCATCGCCATCGCCCACCGCCTCTCGACGATCGCGCATCTGGACCGCATCGTGGTGATGGATGCGGGCCGGGTGGTCGAGGACGGGACGCATGCGGAACTGCTGGAGGCGGGGGGTCTGTATGCGGGCTTCTGGAAACGGCAGTCGGGCGGCTTCCTGAACATGGCGGCTGAGTGAGCCGACGGCCCCGACAAAGACCCCCCCGCCCCGGATCACGGTCCGGGACGGGGGCGAGATCGATCCGGGATGGCAGACGCTATTTCAGGACGGCCGGCCAGTTCGTATCGGCCCTTGCGATATGACCGGGAATGTCCTGCTCCCACCGCGCCTGCACCCCCTTCGAGTAGTTGAGATACAACTTGTCATCCACGATGCTCCACGCTTCGGGCGTGGTCGATGCGGTGGAACCCTGCGCCACGGCCCAGGCGCAGTAGCCGCCGTATTGCGGTGCATAGCGGGCCGGATCGGCGCGAAACGCATCGCGGTTCGCGGCGGAGGCGAAATGCCAGGTCGCGCCGTCGTACCGGGCGGCGAAATCACTCGATCCCTCGACAGGGCGGCTTTCGGTGAAATACGCCACCACGTCGTGGCCGGATGCGGCGACATCCGAGAACAATGATGTATAGATGCCGTCCTTGGCATGAACTGCGGAGGGCACGAGGGCGGCGGCGCCGAGACTGGCGAGGCCCGCGAGGAACATACGGCGGTCGGGTGATGGCATGGTCTATCTCCTTCGGTTGTCACGCATTCGATCTGGGCGAGAAAGGTCGCCACGGCAAGCATCCTCGCGAAAACGCGAACGGTCGTCATGACCCGGCACCCCTGCCACCCCTTGCCGAGTTCCGATCCCGCGCCCTCGATCACGGCCCGAAATCGACATGAGGAGGCACCACCATGACCCGAACCGCTCTCATCACCGGTGCCGCACGCGGGATCGGCCTCGCAGCGGCGCACCGGTTCCTGCGCGAGGGGTGGGCCGTCGCGATGCTGGACCGGGACGGCGACGAACTGGGCCGGGCCGCTGCCGCGCGTCAGGATGTGCTCGCGATCACCGCCGATGTCTCGGACCCCGACGACGTGGCCCGTGCGGTGGCCGAAGCCGGGGCGCGGTTCGGGCGGCTGGATGCGCTGGTGAACAATGCGGGCGTCGCGGAGTTCGGCCCCATCAACGAGGCGGATTTCGCGATGTGGCGGCGGGTGATGGCCACCAATCTCGACGGGGTGTTCCTGATGTCGCAGGCGGCGATTCCGCTGCTGGCGCGCCAGGGCGGAGCCATCGTCAATATCGCGTCCATCTCCGGGCTGCGCGCCAGCACGTTGCGCGTGGCCTACGGCACGTCGAAGGCCGCCGTGATCCAGCTGACCCTGCAACAGGCGGTGGAACTGGGCGAACTCGGCATCCGCGCCAATGCCGTCGCCCCCGGCCCGGTGCGGACCAGGCTGGCCATGGCGGTGCATACGCCCGAGATCATCGCCGCCTATCACGACGCCCTGCCCCTGAATCGCTACGGCACCGAGGAGGAGCTGGCCAATACCATCTGGTTCCTGTGCTCGGACGAGGCCAGCTACGTCACCGGGCAGGTGCTGGCCACCGATGGCGGGTTTCAGGCGACGGGAGTGGGGTTGCCCGCGCTCCGGCGATAAACCCTCTCGACGGCGCGGCCCCTTCCGCTACATCCCTCCGTATGAACCGTCTCACGCGCCCCTTCGAAAACGCCTTCCGCCCCTTCCAGCCCGACACCGTCCCGCAGCCGCCCGCCGAACTGGGCGCGTTCCTGCGCTGGGCCTTGCGGGAGTTCCGGTGGGTCATGGTGGGTCTCGGCCTCGCCACGCTGGCTTACGGCGCGCTGGACGTGTGGGTCGCGTGGTATTTCGGCCAGTTGATCGACATGGCGGCGCAGACGGGGCGCGCGGACTTTCTGGCGCAGCATTGGGGGTCGCTCCTGCTGGCGGGGCTGGTCTTCTTCGTGGCCCGGCCCGTCGCGCATATCGTGCAAAGCGCGTTGCAGACCCTCGCGCTGGGGCCGAACCTGTCGGTGCGCGCGCTGTGGCGGCTGCACCGGCATACGCTGGGGCAGACGCTGGGATTCTTCCAGGACGATTTCGCCGGGCGCATCGCGTCGAAGCAGATGCAGACGGCGGGCGCGCTGGTCACCGCGACGATGGATACGATCATGTCCGTCGGCCTCTTCAGCGTCTATGTCGTCGTGATGGCCGGGGTGCTGCTGAGTACCGACTGGCGGCTGGGGGTGATGACGATCCTGTGGGCCGGGGGGCTGACCTGGTTCATCGTCGCGTCCGTCCCCCATATCCGCGCGACGGCCAGGGCGCGGGCGGAAACGCGGGCGGCGGTGAACGGGCGCTTCGTGGACAGCTTCACCAATTTCGCGACCGTCAAGCTGTTCGCCCACACCCAGCGCGAGGAGGCCCATGCGGAGGCGAGCCTGCACCGGTACCGGGATGCCGCGCTGAACTACGGGCGCGCCTCGGTGCGGGTGCGGGCAGGGATCGTGGTGATCAACGCGCTCGGCTCCGGCGGCATCATCGGGCTGGCCCTGCTGTTCTGGATGCGCGAGCAGGCCACGATCGGCGAGTTGGCCGCCGCCGTCACCCTGATCATGCGCGCCACCCAGATGAGCGGCTGGGTCGCGTGGAGCGCCATCGGCGTGTTCGAGAGCATCGGCACGATCGAGGACGGCGCGGGCACGCTGGCCACGCCCCACGGCATCGTGGATGCCGGGACCGCCCGCGCCCTGCCCGCCGCCAAGGGGGCCATCCGGTTCGAGAACGTCACGTTCCAGTACGGGCGCGAGGTGGGCGGCGTGACCGGCCTTAACCTGTCCATCGCCCCGGGCGAGCGGGTCGGACTGGTCGGGCGCTCCGGCGCGGGCAAATCCACCATCGTCAGCGCCCTGCTGCGCCTCTACGAGATCGAGGAAGGACGGCTGACCATCGACGGCCACGACATCCGCACCCTGACGCAGGACAGCCTGCGCCGCCAGATCGCGGTGGTGACGCAGGAAACCGCGATGTTCAACCGCTCGGCGCTCGACAATATCCTCTACGGCTATCCCGGCGACCACGACACCCCCGAGGCGGTCGCGGCGGCCAAGGGCGCGGCGCGGCAGGCCCGGGCCGACGACTTCATTCGCGACATCTCGGACCGCGAGGGGCGCAGGGGCTATGCCGCCCATATCGGCGAGCGGGGGGTCAAGCTGTCCGGCGGCCAGCGCCAGCGCATCGCCATCGCGCGCGCGATCCTCAAGGACGCGCCGATCCTCGTGCTCGACGAGGCGACCAGCGCGCTCGATTCCGAGGTGGAGGCCGAGATCCAGGCCGAACTGACCGACATGATGCAGGGCAAGACCGTCATCGCCATCGCCCACCGCCTTTCGACCATCGCCCATCTCGACCGCATCGTCGTGCTGGACGGGGGCCGCATCGTCGAGGACGGCACGCA
>ENA-ORXT01006375-ORXT01006375.1-marine-metagenome-genome-assembly--contig:-NODE-6375-length-10982-cov-4.295736_pt1 | contig 10982 bp, 14 predicted proteins | sample MGYA00237868_ERZ511482 | MGnify/ENA metagenome assembly ERZ511482
CCCCGGGTAAAACCTCGGCCCCAATTGCCTTTAAAAAGGCATGCCGACTACCTCCAGTACCTGAACGTATACTGATAGTCAATTATTTAGACTAATATAGTCCTTAGGTGCTCTAATAGGTGTGGTTTATAGCTGCTTTTGCCTACAAAAATCAGATTTACTTAATGGCCTGATATATAAGAACTAAAAGTCCCGAGCTTTTCATAGTTTTCCCTTAATTGCAACTACACAATTTAGATATTGATTTACTTAGAGTTGTCTTTAAATATTTATCGTGGTCAAAATTATTTTTCACGTAATATCCCGAACCCTCAGAACTTGATAAGAGTCCAGTACAATTGCTTTCTAAATCATCATTCCAATAATAAAGAGTGTATCGTTTATCTCTACATTTCACCACCGTTTCATCAACTAATATACTACAAACTCTACCTTTATGCTCAGCAACTATTTCAAAGCAATCACTACTTGAACTACTAGAAGGAGAGCTATATGAATTACCATCATAAGTCAAACTTTCTTTTAATGCTTTTGCTCCACCTGCAAATAAAGCAGCTGCAGCCACAACTCCTAGCGCTGCTCCAATTCCGCGGTCTCTTTTCAATTCTGCCAGTGGAGAACTTTCATCAAAATTGCACTTAAAGCCCTTTCCTGAGCCGCCATTTTTACATATGTAACCTCTCTTACCAAAATTTTCTAAGGTATTACTGTTAGATAGAAAACCAACACCTTTCCCATCAATTTCATATCCATCGAAATCAGCTACAACAATTAAATAATCAAAACTATTTAAAATAGGGAGTCGAACTATTCCCACTCCTTTTAAACTATTATTTTCAAAATTACCATCCACCATTGATGAAATGTCTCTCTTAACTGATCTATCATAAGTAAACACTCTCCCAAAGCCTGATAAAGACCCCTCATGTACAGATCCAACGTATATTGCATCGTTACTTAAAAAATACCCAATTCCAATTCCGTGAGCGTAACCACTTTTAGATTCTCCATACCATTCACATGTTTCATATTTTTTTGCATGGTAATTATAAAGTTTAACTTCCTTTTTTTTCCTTTTATACTTCTTCCTTATCGTATGATACTGATCAGACACTTTGAAGTATGACCCTGTTTCAAATAGTATCTTAGGTAAAATGGAGTTTTGAGAAAAAACAGAACTAGTTAACGAAGACATAAAAAGTAAAAGTGTTGTTGTAAAAAGTATTTTCATAGTCGTAAATTTTTAAAGTTATCAATGTGGAGATTGAACTTGATTCTAAAGTATAAAATCTCAAGAATCTATCCTACTTAAAAAAAATTTAACTAAATAAATTTAATATTACCAATAGAGCTGATATTATGAACCCCTAAATTTGGGGGTATCTGATGCGAATATTCTTCTGACTCATGATTTGAAATATAGTATTCTGATATCAAATTTGATACACTTTAACTATGCGCACTTAGTGCAATATCTTATTAACTGAATGTTTTACTTATGACGATTTAGAGGTAAGGTTAATCTAATAATTCTTTCAACTCCTCAGGTGCAAACCTCAACTCCATTGCCTTGAGAAAAGCATACCGACTACCATAGACCTTCACTTCCTTAGTCTCAAAACCATCATTTGACTATTCCATCTCATAGCGACCCTCATGATGCCAGACCCTGATCAAGTATCCATTCTTCTCTAAGTAGCCTTTGAACGTAATAAAGCTTATATAATGGACCACGGGCAAGCTATCTGCACGATATTGCTATCTTCAAGAATGAACTGGTTTACATCGAACGTAATAGCTCTATTGGTCGACGGGTCGAGCCCCATTCGCCGCATCTTCTCAAACAGAAGCCCAATATGCTGATTACATTCAATCCTTGATAGGTGGTGAAAGAGAGGTGTCAGTCCCTTCTGGCCGTGTGGACCTAATGACAAAAGAATTTGCCTTTGAGATCGAAAGAGCTGCAAAGTGGAAAGATTCGATAGGGCAAAGCCTTTGGTATGGCTTGCAGACGAATAAAAAGCCTGGGATCATATTACTATTGAAATCTGAGAGTGAATACAAGTATGCTCAACAGCTCAATTCAGCTTTGCAATATGCTGGGCTGGATAGCTCTATAGTAGTCTATCTGTACCCTTATGACTTTCAGAAGATCATTGATGAGAGGAGAGCTAAAGGGAAGTGATCAATTGAAATTTAGCTATATCTAACTTGCTTAGCACTATGATTAGATTACTTTATATGATCTACTTTAATCAGGACATCCATCGATAAAAGCATGAAAAATGCCACCAGTATTAACCTGAAAACCAATTTGCAAGTCTATTTCATTGCCTGCATCAAATATTATGTTTGAGTATTGGTTAATCTCACTTGATGAACTGATATAGTCTATGGCTTCGAAATGTATTGTGTCATTGGAATAAAAATCTTGACTTAGATTATCAAATTGCTTACACTCTTTTATGTAAAGGTTTATCGTTTTAGTTGTTGTACAGTGATCATCTGTGACATTAACAGTTAAGGATCTAAAACCAACAGCATTTTCAAAAATTAAAGCCCCACCATCTGAGCTATTCCCGAGTGCAGAGTTTCCAGTTGAATTATCTATTACTTCAAAAAAGTAATCATTTGAATTAGTTATCACTGAAGGAATGAATTCAAATCCAATTGTTTGAAATAATGGATTGGTAATATATATAGAAGTATCACAAGAGTTTAAAATTTGGGGTTTAGGGTTTACTTGAAAATCAAAACCATTAGTAATTTGGCATCCATTCTTATCAGTTATTATAACAGATACCCAATTGGCACCTAAGTTTATGGTGCTGTATTCAAAAACAGACTTATATTAACTCGGTGTTATCATAAAATCTACACCTGGATAAAGATTACCATCCATAATATCCCAACTGATTATACAGTCTTCACAATCCTTTACATGTAAAAATAATAATTGATCATCTCTCTCACATATATTATTTCCCGCCATTGATATAATTTTAGGCTTAGGCTCACTGTAACCTAATAGAGAAGCTGATAGACTTAGAGTCATAGTTTCTCCAGTATTTTGCTTTGATCTTATTAGGAATACTCCTTGAGTATCACATTGATCAAAGAATATTTGAGTAGACCCATTGGCAAAATTATTAGATCCACAATAGTTAATAATTTCAGTGGATGTCCCTGAGGGATAGGATTCGAAGTATAATTCAAATTGATCTCGATCTGTACATTGGCATTCTAAATTTCCTGAATCAAAATAGGAGTATGATACATCTAAAGAAGAAAATTGATCAATACTGAAATAGTTACTCCAAAACGTATTCAAATTTATGCCACATTGGGATCCTGACACACTATTAACACAATCAAAGATATTAAAATCGAATGTCGAACAAGGCGTGCAATCAATACCCTCTAATCCTGACAGCTCAATTGAAGGATTGAAGCCATTTATAGCATTTATGCTTGCACTTCCTTCGCAATTATTTGTATTGTTAGAATTATTCAAGTTGAGATACAATTGAGAAGACTGTGAGTTCAAACTGTGAAGTACTAAGAACGATAATATAATATGCGAATGAATAATTCTTTTCATCATTGTAGTTAACAGTTTATAAAGTTGGACGAAGTTCCTATAATGCAATATAGCAAATCTTTCTACTATCACTATGCTACTTGATTTGATTCTGGCATCCCATTTGCCAAACTTTAACTATGGTCACATGCAATAGCTGTCAATCACTGGACCTATTTGATATAGCTCTGAATCTGGACTATGGAAGGTCTGAGATTATCTTTAGACGATCATGTAGCATTAGAGCTATTTGCAAAGATGAGGGCGAATCTATATTGCTCAATTATATAATTCATATACTTTATCTCGATCTCTCATTACTTTATTAAAATAAGATTCATCCTTCATCCTATTATTTGACTTTGTTATTCTACTTAATATTCTAATCCCATTGAATAATAAGCAAAATGTAATTGAGCCAAGTATGAAAAGGAAAACTTGAGTATAATCAACGATTTCACCATTATTCGCCTCAAAATATTTCCAATAAATTGCTAACGAGATTATTCCTAAAGGTACCCCACACAGCAAAGGGTTAATTAGAAGAAATTGTGATAACAGAAATACTTTATCTATACCCCATTTAGCTTTCCACTCTAAAGTGTTAGGTGGAAGATATGTAGCCTCATTGCAATTGGGACACTCGAATTCAGGACTTTCAAATGTTGTGAATTTAGAATTCCTTGAAAATAATAGAGCTTCACATGAGAAACAATAGATATTCATTTGTGAAATTTAAGTGTGCTGTCTTTTCCCGCTAAAGATGTAAGTACATTATGTAACCAACCACATAAAGAAAAGAACATAAAATTGATGAGATACCTATACGCATACCTATTGGAATTTCATCTGAATTGCCTGCCTTTGATATTAAATTCGAAAATGGGATAGCGAATATGAAGAACAAGATGATACCTATTTTAAGTATTGCCGTTCCTTGTATAATGAGATATATTTCAAAAAATATATACTTGAAAATGACAAATGTAACTATCCAAGCAAAAGCACCAAGAAGAAACATTATCAATTTCATTTATTAAAAATATGAATTTAATTGCATTTTTTCATCCCTTAAATTAGGGTATTTTATAAAATAGCTGATGCTATAGGCGTTCATGTAATTGAGTTATTCGAACAGCCCTCGCATAAAGACGGCAAAAGTATTTATCAAAAAAATGAAGACGGCACCTTTGAGGAGATCGGATACATTAAGCAATAGTTTAAACGCGCCGTGCTGGACTTAATTGATGTGACACCGCATAGACAGCGAAAGGGACGCCGATAGCCGGTACCATACTAAAGAAAGACTGATAAGTGAAGTAATTCATATCTATATGATATGCGTACACGTTCATCAAGCCTCACCACAAGAAAAATACAAACGATACACGATAATTTGCATTAGCGACAAAGTACAATATCAGTGAATCCATTAGAAGTGCGGTCAAGATTCCAAAGATGTAATTTATAGGAGCTTGTAAGGTGGTCATATTTATTAATGCGTGTGAAGTGTGAAAACTTTGGACCACCATTAAACCGATTGACAGATAAAGTGCCAGTCTGTCAGACTTGATGAAATCCAAAATTAGCCCCTCTGAGCGACGATCTCCTAAAAGAGACCCATTCATACTGCTATGGTCCTTAGAATCAATTTTCGAGCTTGAAATATCGGAGATGGACATATTAGAGGGACTCATAGGGTCTTTTTTTTTGGGGAATATTGGTCTATTTAGCTCTTTAGAGTATTCCAGCCCGTGCGAAGCAATACATTTCCAAGCCTTAGAATGTGGATTATAATTCCTCTTTAACTCAGCACCATAGTTGACAGATAGATAGTCAGTCAAAATGATTGTATAGTCCTGGACCATAACCAAATCATTGATTTTGGGAATGTCGCTCGGATACAATAAAATAATATCTAAAGTTCTGGCACATGCTTTTACTTGAGCGAAAGTTAATATGCCAGCCTGATCACATGAAGCCCACAGCTTTATGTAGAGTAGTTGATGTTTTTCTCGTAGTCTATCAAGCTTCGAGAATAAATGCGCTTCTATCTTCTTTGTAGCCATTATCCTTGAATTTTAATTTGCGTATACATCCGCTTGCAGTTCAAGTTCTCTATCCAATTCGTCCTTAATACATTCCGATTAATACCCCATTCAACCGTTGAATTAGCCCCGATCTCCCAAATAAATGCACAAAGACATCACTTCTAAAAAGAAAGTAGCTTAAAAATCGTTTTAAAAAATTCAGTCAACCTTATATCTGTAAGTCACTAATTATCGCCAACATTCTTTTCAAAATCTGGAAGTCTATTTTTCAATTTATATTCTTCTATGGTCCTGTGAATGTCTAATAGTAATGAATATGATGCTCCATGCTGTTTCAAACTTTCGAAATTAATCGGAAATCCTTCTTCAATTATGATTTCTATGTCTTCCTTATTATTGAGTAAGAAAAAGTCTATAATACATGTTGAGAGCACCAAACGATTCTCAGCTGGAATTTTAAAGTACTTTGCTTTCAATAAAATATTTCTAGCTTCTTCTATGATTTCAGATGATAATATTTTTTTTGGTGTGTCTTTATTCATTTTTATGAGAATTATTCTTCTTGTGCAATTTCGAATTCATCTTCAATTAATTCTTCGCCTGCGTCATCATATCCAATTTCAATCTGGGTAGCATCATTGAGGAAAGTATGTTGTAACATATTAGGTTTATGATCTCCATGCCTAAGAGCCAATTCTCTCAATAGCTCTTTTAGTGCCCTTGAGAGTGAAGCAATTTCATGAGGCTTGATGGGTCTGGTAATTTCGTTAGAATTTCCATTTTGATCAAAATAAATATCCTTAATGTTACCGCTTTCAAGTATCGTAATAATTCTTTTCGATTGATCTTGTAAAAAGACGCTTCTTTCGAACTTTGATTGTAGACCCTTTTTCTGCATTTGTAATTCCGACAAGCTAAATTCAAATTCTTTCTTTTTATCCAGCTCTAAGTTGATGCGCTCAAATTCAGCCTTGGCCAACTTATAGTACCTGTCTGCTGTTCGTTCAGTCTTCTGAAATTTTTCGACAAACTTTGAAACAACGTTTTTTCTTCCTATAACTCCAGACTGCATGAGTCCTATACAAAAAGATATGTATGAGGTCTTGCTCATTACTATTTGTTGAAGAAGTCCTTAGTTGCTTTTGAAACCAACTTATTACTATTTCTTGATTTAAAATTAGGGTCGAAACCCTGTGATATTTTTACGGCCTCAGCGATGACACCTGATAACGATGTAATTTCATGTTTGTTGATGGTGATGGGCTTGTCAAGTGTATATCCCTTATTTTCTGCTATTAAGGCCCCATTCATCAGAGTAGGAACAATTACTTTTAACTGATTCTTGTATTTTTCAGATGAGGCAAATTTTTCATTCAGAAACTGGTCAAGGAATACATCTTGTACAATTTTGAGCCTCCCTTTCGATTCTTCAATAAATTTCTCAATTGTCTTACTGGAATCAATTTTTAATCTCTCCAATTCCTTTTGAGAGGCTTCTAATTCTTTTTTCAATTTAGTATTTTCGTCAATAGTCCTCATGTGAGCGACATCAATCTTTCCTTGGATGTTTTCTTGTGTAATTTTTTCTTTTGACATAATCAATTATATTTTAATTTTAAATATTCTTATTTAACGTTTGTCTTTTTATGAATAATACATCTTTTCATTTGTAAGTGATTCCGTGTTTTTTGCAAGCATCAAAAAAAGTTCTTATGGTTATACCCTTGCTATTTGAGCGACATATTGAGTCATATTTCCTATCAGCTTTTCGAAAATTATATTCATGGTTATATTGACTAACAGCGTGGAAATAATCACGCCCCGCCTCTCCAAATTCTGAATAAATCGCAAAGCCTACTTTTAGCCAATTGTCATGGCCTTTAGTGATGTCGGTACCAGTCTTGGTAATCTGACTCATTAGTCTTAGAAAGTCTGTTTCACTGGATTGATAAGAATAAGTCTTTAGCTTTTTTTGCTTTGGTTTATATGCTTTAGAATAAGGGACTGGACTTTCATTTATATAGCCATCTGGATCATAAGCATAGTATCTGAGACGGTTTACATTTTTACAGCTTGGATCTAAATGAATTTCAAATTGAGCGAAGTCCTGAATTAGTGCAGCGGCTCTATTTTCATGAATCTCAATTGATTGTTTTACAGAAGCATGTTCTGGCATTGATAGTGGTATCAGTCCCCAAAGCCCTTTGCCCGATAACGAATGACCTATGTATGCGACATTCACCATTCTACTGATCTGATCTTTTAGCTGGGACCAATTAGATATATGACTATTGCTTTCGTCTGGATCAATATCAATAGAGATATATCCTGAGTGCTTTACCAGATTTTCCTTTCCTTTTGAGTCTCTGAAAATTCCAGAAGGCATTATAATTGGAGCTTCGCCTTTCCACTTCTTATATGAATCATATCTACCAGTTTGATATAGGGTCTTCATAGCTTTTAAGAATTCAATCCATTCACTCCCTACTTTACCTCGCACCATTGCAAGCAAGTTCGCATCATACAGTTCTGGCCCTGTTTTACTCTTATTCGCTGCTATGGTTATGATGCTATTTTTCATAACTGAACTGTACTGCTATTAATACTCTCACCTACTGTACTGTACTGGACTGAACGCCCCCTATATATATAGGGGGGGCGCGCACACCAATAAATTACTTACTCGACTACTGTACTGGCCTACTCGACTGGCTCCGTTTAGTACACTATAAATCTTCATAAGTCCAGTTATTATATTTCTTTAAATTACCTATGAATTGGTATCTCTGTTTAGGGCTTCTATCTGGGCATGTCTTTTTAAAGAAGCTTTCTTTCAGATACCAGATAAGGAAGTCACTTGCTTTATCCTTACCTATTCCATAGATGTTCTTGATAATGGCTATCACGTCGTTTCTGGTGTATTCCTGACCTAAATCAATCCACTCTTTAAGCTTAATCATGTGTTCTTTGTCTTCAATACCACTGGCCTGAACTGTTTTGCTTTTACGGGTATGGTGCTTAGCTTGGGTTGCTTCTACAACTTCCCGATCTAAGATCATTGGAATCCCATTATCTGTAATGCTAAAAGTGAATGGATCAAAGCCCATCCCTCTTGTATATTCCCCCTCAACAACACTGCAATTTTTAGGGTCATACTTGTCTTTGGATACTCTAAAAACGGTCTCGCTCTTATTGGTTAGCTCTGTACCCGCATGACCTCTGGCATCGGTTCCGACCTTATTTTCATGAAGGATAAAGCAAATGTGAATATTGTACTTAGTGGACCATTGCATTGCTTTTGTCACCACTTCGACACATTCTTTACGATCATTGATATCAAAAATTAAATCTGCAAATCCATCAATTACCACGAACGACGTCCGGTCTGCGAACCTTTCTATTTGCTTTTCGACCTGGTGTAATCTTTCCACTGTATCAGCCGATCTTAAAGCGAACGTGAATAAATTAAAAGGCTCTTGCTCTGTCATCTTAGGGATTCGATTCATAGCTTTTTGTAAATCATAATCAGATTGTTCTGTGTCTATCCAAAGAACGCCTTTTACATTAGCTGATCTTTTCAATCCTTGATATTCAGGTTCAGGATGTAGCAAGGCTCCAATAAATAGAGTAGCAGCAAATGACTTCCGAGATTTCGCCTTACCCTTAATCATGGAGATATTCCCCAAAGTGAATAATCTTTGAACCCTTTCACCCTCTTTTAATCCAAGCAGTAAAGGCTCTTCTTCGATCTTATCTGAAAGTCGAATCCTGTATTTGTCTGGGTCTTCAACCTCAATAGGGTTTGGCTTATCACTATCTGGAAAAGCGTTCAAATCAATGCCTTTTGGTATTTCGCTGATTCCATTTAAATTGTGTCCTTCCATTATTTTTTATAAATGAGCTTTACCCTTTCGTTCTCAATTATCCTTATACTTGTGTCCATTGGTTTTAGTAAAATTTTAACCCCTATAGGTCTCGACTCCCATAGGGAATTTCTTATTTTTATGCTGCTAATAATTTTTCTTTGAAGGCCTTTATTTGATAAGCAGGGACTACAGTTTTAGATCTAATCTTACTCTTTGTCAAATCACCATCTCTGATCATTCTATCTATAGTGCTAACAGAACAATTTAATTCCTGAGCGGCTTCATGCTTAGTGTATAGGTCTTTTCTTGTTGGGGGATTACTGTCCAAAATAAAGTGATTGGTAACAGCATCCCTAACGGCATCTTTTATCAAAGTCTGTAATTTCTCTTCTGTGGTTATGATTAGATTTCCCATTAAGCAACTATTTGTCTGTTTGATGAATTAATAGTATTTGCAACAATGTATTGTTGATAGAATTTATCAAATTCTACATACAGGATTCCCCCCGGATAGTACTGAACATATTCAAATAGCCCATTCTTAGCATCTTTCATTACTTTGGATTGCTTCAATCCTATATGCAAGCAGGCATCTTTGAGCTTAATTAGTTTTATATCTTTTTTCACCATCATGTAATTATTGATGGCGTAAAGGTGAGGTTGAAAAGTTGTTAAATGTTATCTAAAACAGAACCAGTGCCTTTATAGGCACTATTCCTGAATTCTTTTTGCTTTCTCATAATCTTTAGGTGAAATAATCATGTCGCCTCCTTTGGTCAAATGCCTTGCAGCAATTTCATTTCTTAATTCAGAATATTGATATCCGTATTCTTCACATAAATACTTAAGAGGCTTACCACTTTTTTTATGCTTGTGAATTATTAGCAAAATAGATTTGTCTCGTATAGTCATGTACTCGATAAAATCGAGCCCTTCGTCAAGTTTAATATTAATCAAGTTAATTGCACTTTTTTGTATTTGCTGTAAAGCTCTCTCATCGTTCCATCCATTAGGTTTCATTGATAAGATCGAGTCCTGAATGTCGGACTTCAGTTTACTAAAGAATATTTCAGTAAATTCTTGATTGATTGAGGATTCTCTATTTGGTGTCATATATCGAGTTATCCTCGCTTTATCTACAATTGTTTCTTTGTTAAAAAAAAACCTCTCTATAAGCCCCTGCTTTCTTTTTTTCATCTTAAACCACCTTTAAATTAGATTCCTTCATTCTCATTGCTACCTGCTTAGCAACTGTCTTAGCGTTCTCTCTTCCAGTGATACAGACATACTTCATGAATTGGGCTTCGGTAGAATGGCCAGTGATTGACATGAGGTGAATGGAAGGAATGCCAAGCTTATAGAAATTAGTCGCAAAGCTTCGCCTGGCATTATGACTGCCTATGATCCTATGTATCGGTTTACTATTGCTTTTCTTCTTACCTCCTTTATAGGTGCTGTAGTTAATCACTCTATCAATCCCTGCCA
>ENA-ORXT01006376-ORXT01006376.1-marine-metagenome-genome-assembly--contig:-NODE-6376-length-10982-cov-4.102797_pt1 | contig 10982 bp, 9 predicted proteins | sample MGYA00237868_ERZ511482 | MGnify/ENA metagenome assembly ERZ511482
AAAGATCTATCATATTCTTTTCTTTTAATTGGATCGCTTAGAATGCTCCAAGCTTCATTCAAATTTCGAATTTCGATTTCAGATTGTTCAGAAACTTCACCAGCTAGCGAATCTGGGTGCCATTTTCGTGCAGCTAAATGGTAAGCCGCTTTTATGTCATCTTGTGTCGAACCTTTATCGATATTTAGCAATTTATAATAATCAATCATCAGATAACATTTCCTAAATTGATAAACCAACTGAAAGCAGAATTCCAATAACTAACTGAGCAACAGCTGTTTGACTAAGTACCTTGACTAGAAGTAAACCAGTCACTTTTTTAATAAGAATCGAATACAGAGGAAATGCAAACAGCACTAAGCCAGAAAGAGCAAATAGAGCATAAGGGTGAACTGCCCCAATAACTATCAGGCATAGAAAAATTATAATTACGCAGAGTAAATAAAAATACCTTGTGGCTGAATCACCAACTTTAACAGCTAATGTCATTTTATTAGAGACACTATCGCTATCAATATCTCTCAAGTTATTTGTGATCATTAAGCAAACTGAGAGACATCCAACAGCCACAGCACAAATAGCTGAAAGCCAATTTATTTGTTCAACCTGAACATAATATGAACCCATTGTTGCAACTAAACCAAAGAATACGAATACAAACACTTCACCCAGACCTAAGTAGCCGTAAGGTTTAGGACCTCCCGTATACGCCCAGCCAGCAAGTATTGAAAATATACCAACAGGGATTAGTTCAAATCCAACAGTAAGCACTAGAAATAATCCAGCTATTCCAGCAATTAGGAAACTAACTCCAGCTGCTACCTTTACATCTTTTACAGAAGCTAAGCCTGATGCTACTAAACGTGTCGGGCCTTGCCGATCATCATCAGAGCCACGAACCCCGTCTGCATAATCGTTAACAAAATTAGTCGCGATTTGAAGACTTAAAGCAACGAGCAAAGCAGCTATAGCTTTGCTGGCTGAAAAAATTCCTTCTCCTATAGCAATTGAAGTGCCAACCGCTACTGGCACTACGGCAGCTGGTAAGGTTTTAGGCCGGGCTCCAATTACCCATTTGTTTATATTCACGACATAAGTCTAGCCATCAATATTCTTACTTGTTGATGTCTAAATGCCAGCGTATTCTTTCACCGAACCTCAAGCCTATCGATAAAACTTTATTGAGCTAAACAATTTTTATAGCATCTACCCTACTAAAGCTGATCTTAAGAATGATAATAAGGTTCGCCTTAATCTAGTTGCAACTCTTAAATCAAGTTCGAGCCCTACTGCACGCAGAACTTCTACATCTCCTACTACTCCTGTCACAGCTGAGTAGGCCGAGGCAAGCACTAATTGTGGGTCACCTTTTTTAAACACACCTTCGTCCATACCTTCTCGTAAAAAATTTATAGAAGGTTTAATTAAAGGGTTTATTGATTTAATTATTTGATTAGACCAAGGGTCTCCTAATCTATTTACTTCACGGAGCAACCCTAATAGTTCTGGTTTCCGCACTGCTAAAGAAAAGGCTGCCCTCACAACTTCTTCTACCCTGTTCCAGCCATTTCCAGTTCTTATAGTTACGTCGCCGAATACTTGTAAGAGCTCCATGGAAGCATCGTTTAGCACAGCAGAAATCAAACCATTTTTTGAGCTGAAGTGATACAAAATAGCTTGTTTAGTAATACCTAGATCCTTTGCAATGTCGTCTAATGAGGTTCCTGCAACGCCTCGATTTGAAAAAGCGACGCATGCGGCCTGAATTACTCTATGCTTAGTACTCACTTACCAAATGGTAGGGTCTATTGTTTTGAATTGCAATATAAGGTGAATATGATCGCAGAACAGTTAAAGAACAAGAAAATAGCTATCACAGGATGTACAGGCTTCTTAGGAACTGCTTTAGTTGAAAGATTGATGCGTTGCGCTCCAGATTGTTCTTTAGTTCTACTTATTAGGCCAGGAAAAAAATCGTCTCCAACACAAAGAGCAAAAAGAGAGATATTTCGAAATAATGTTTTTGAAAGAATGCTTGAAGAAAGCGGCAAAGAAAACTTTTGGAAACAAGTCGAAGATCGTGTAACTGTAATCGCAGGAGATATTGGAGTAGACGGACTCGCTCTTGATGAAGATGGTAAAAAGATTCTGGCCGACTGTGATTCTATAATACACTCGGCTGCAACTGTAAGTTTTGATGCCCCTCTTGATACCGCTGTAGAAGTCAATTTATTAGGGCCTACCCGAATAGCTGAAACCTTAACCGAGCTTAAATCGAAGGCACATCTAGTTGCTGTTTCAACATGTTATGTTGCAGGTAATCGCAGGGGTCATGCAAACGAAGAATTACTAAGCGATACCCCGTTTTCAATTGATGTAGATTGGCATCAAGAAGTTAAAGCAGCAAGACGAACTAAAACTGATTTAGATGCAGAATCACGAACTGTTGAGAAACTAAAAGAATTTCGAAAACAAGCAGAATATGAACTTGGCGCAGCTGGCAAACCATTACTTTCTGCAAAGACAGAACAACTGCGTCAACGTTGGGCACACGACCAAATTGTTGAAGCTGGGCGAGCTCGAGCAGTCTCATTAGGTTGGCCAGATGTATATGCCTATACAAAGGCCCTTGGGGAACGAGCTTTAAACGAAAGCAAAAAAGATATTGCCGTTTCTATAGTTAGACCATCAATTATCGAATCTGCTTATGCTGAACCAAAACCTGGTTGGATTAAAGGTTTCAGAATGGCAGAACCGTTAATCATAAGCTACGCCAAAGGTATTTTGAAGCAATTCCCGGGAGCTCCAGAAGGCATAATTGATGTCATACCAGTAGATCTTGTAGTTGCGGCAATAATAAATGTAACAGCCAGGGGCCCAGTTCATAAAGATAAAATCGATATTACCCAAGTAGCTTCAGGCTCAACAAACCCTCTTCGATACCGTGAACTTATAAACCTAGTAAGCGGCTGGTTCACCAAGAACCCGGTTTATGATGCAGATGGTGAACCAATTGCGGTTGCTGACTGGTCTTTTCCGGGTAGAGATGCCGTTGAGAAAAAACTTGAAAGAGCTCAAAAAAATCTTAGACGAGCAGACCGTGCTTTAAAGATGCTTCCATTAAGAGGCAAGCAGGCAATGCTAAACGCAGAAATAGATCAGAAGCTCGAAGAAGTTGAAAGAGCTTCAGGTTATGTGAAGATTTACGGCGCTTATGCTGAGTGCGAAGCAGTTTATGGTGTTACAAATTTGCTAGAACTTCATAATAATTTGAGCGAAGATGACAAAATTACTTTGGGTTGTGACCCTCACATTATTGACTGGAAATATTATGTAACAAAAGTTCATTTACCTTCAATAATTCAACATGCAAGAGTAAAGACAACACCAGAAGTCACAGATGTTGATGCAAGAGTTAAAAGGTTAACAAAACGTGTTTTATCGCCAGATCGACACATAGCGGCTTTTGATTTTGAAAATACTATCATCGCTTCAAATGTTGTTTTCAGTTACGCATGGTTGGCAACAAAAAACCTAGGCCCAACGGGTAGGTTTAAATTGTTAGCTAAGACATTGGCCGAGGGTCCATCGTTGCTTGCTCTCGATAAACGAGACCGAGCAGATTTTTTGCGTCACTTTTACCGTCGTTATGAGGGAGCTTCGGTTGAAGAAATGGAAGAACTTGGTCCTCAACTGTTGAAAGAACATATTCTGACAAAAGCTTATCCCGCAGCGTTACGCAGAATCTTAAAACATCGCGAGCTTGGCCACAGAACATTATTAGTTACTGGCTCTTTAGATATTGTTGTTGAGCCAATGAAGCCACTCTTTGATGACATCATTTGTGCTGAAATGTCTATTAAAGATGGTAAATATACAGGCGAGCTAAAAAGTGTGCCACCTACTGGTGAAGTGAGGGCGCAAGAATTAAGAGATTATGCAGAGAAACACGGATTTGATCTCGCAGAATCTGTAGCTTATGCTGATGCCTCGGCCGACCTGCCGCTTTTAGAGGCAGTCGGTTTCCCAGTTGCGGTAAACCCCGAAGCAAGGTTGGCAACAATTGCAAGTAAACGGGGCTGGTTAATTGAATCATGGGAAAAATCGAGAGGCTCTGCGGCTGATTTATTTCCTACAAGCGCTTCAGAAACTTCATCCTGAGGTTGATATGGGCTTGTTTAAACGCAAAAAATCATCAGATACTGAACCGTCAGTAAACTCTGAAAAAAATAATGACAACGGCCTTGGCATTTATTACGACACTGACTGGGCGCATCGCCGGCCGGCTAAATTTATAAGAAAACTTGGAGTTTGGGGGTTTATGAAACCCGCAATAAATTTATATGGATCACCTAAAATTATTGGCGCTGAAAGACTCGATGATATTTCTGGACCCGTAATATTTGTTGCCAATCACCAAAGCCATGCAGATACAACTCTTTTGCTAGCTACTATCCCCTCACATCTGCGAAAAAACTTAGCTATCGCCGCCGGCGCTGACTATTTTTTTCCCAATAGATTTGCGGCAACAATTTCAGCGTTATTTATTGGAGCAATTCCAATTGAGCGACAAAGAGTATCAAAACTTTCAGTCAGAAATGCTCTAAAAGCAATTCAAGCAGGCAATAACCTTTTAATTTTTCCAGAAGGTGGTAGAAGCCCTGAAGGAGAAAGCAAAGAACACAAACCAGGTGCAGCATTTATCGCAAAACGTACCGGAACCCCCCTGGTTCCTATACATATTGATGGCACCGGCAGAATTCTTGCCAAAGGCAAAAATTGGCCAACTAGAGATAAATGTTTTGTAGTATTTGGTGAACCCATCCACGTTGATTCAGACACAGATCCTAGAAAATTAGCAAAGGTAGCTAAAGAGAATATTGATAATTTAGCTAAGGAAATTTAGCTGAGCAATTATTAACTGGCTTTTTTTTAGTTTCCGAAACTTACTGATACAGGATCTAAGGAGAGTTTAAACAAATTCTGCTCTGACATCATCATTCCCACGAAGTGTGTAAACATGAGCAGGGATATATTCAACTAGAGATCCCCACCTGTTTACAGGCAATTTGCTGGAGGATGAAACTCGGTTTTATGTAAGACCTGGGTAAACAAATTTTCGTGATGCTAGTACACTAAATTTGATGATGCATGCAAACCTGAATTTAAAAAATTCTGCTCAAAGAAACAGTATTGCTTCAATTTTATGCTGGGTTATTTTAATTCCTTCAATTGCCGCGGTGGGATATTACTATTTGGTTTTCTATTCTCAAGGCGTCAGTAGCTTTGAGTCTGACTACTTTGTCAGACTCAGTGATTATTCAACTAAAACAGTGTTTGGATTTTTACTTGAATCATTCCGTATCATTGCTCCAACAGTATTGCTAACAACAATTTTTACTGCGCTACTTTCACGTTTTATAACTGAAGGTTTAAATCGTAAAGTTATTTTATATTTATCAATCAGTATTTTTTGTTTGACACTGTTTAGATTTGTGCAATTACTTAGCCATTATGACCGAATTTACTTCTGAAATTGATTAGAGCCTGAAGTTGTTATTCTTCTGTGTCTTCATCCGGCAAAGCAATTTTTGGAGTCGGCCCATTATCAACAGAGTCCAATTCGTTGCAATATAAGATGTTTGGCCTTCGGCCACAGTTCAGTCCAAACTCTTCATAGTCGCTGTTAATAGGAGATTTCATGAATAATTCATCACAAGATTTACCTTCTCCTGCTTCACATTCATCCCATAGAAGGTCTAACTCTTCATCATCACCGTATTCAGTAGGCTGATCTACAAATGCTAGCTCCTCGGTTCTATTTTCAGGAATTTCTTCTACTTCCTCTTTTTCTTCTTCACAAGTTTCTTTAGAGGCATCAATTTCTGTCTGAGATTCATCGCCTTCTTGGTAACTATCTCCTAGATCTGCGGCGACACATTCAGCTATATCCAAAGATAATCCATCAACGACTAGTTTATCTGTTAGTTCTGTTTGAGTTAAAGGTTCTTCATTTGAGCTACATCCAAATAGGATTAAACCCATAGACATTACTAAAGTTGACTTGATAAAAAATTTCCCGATTTCCATAAAGACCCATTCGGCGGGTTTTAGAGATCTTTAGGGTTGTTTGAATTTAAACTTATTGAATCATAATTAATAATTTGAACTATTGAATCCGACTCATTAGCCTTGTCCTGAAAGTTTGAAAAGTCGGAGCAATATGATTTCGGCTCCGGGCGCTATATCCAAGATCCTCTAAGGTGACTGAGACAGAAGGTTCTGCTGCTATAAAAAACTTTGGCTCTACCGAACAATAGCTAGCAGCGATAGAAATAGCTTTTAGATAGTTATTTAGAAGATACTTTCTAAATTTATTCCGAGGACTGTTCGACAATCTTGCAACTGCATCCAATTTTAGTCTAAGACGGTCATCAGATTCAGAATAAAATCTTACTGCAGCATTTCCATTTATGTCGCTACTTCTAGTTATTCCAAATGATTTTGCAAACTGAAAGTTAATGAAATTAAAAAACTTACGATATTTAATAATATCAACTAGATGAAATCCTTTAATTGAATAGAGTTGGTTTTTTTCCTCATCAAAAACATCTTGAGAAATTAAGCTTCCTTCATAGCTTATGGTATCTATCCCTAATTCCTGTTGCAGTGCCTGAGCAAAGGATAGAGACAGACCAGCATTAAGATTGTAAGAGCGCTCGCATGAGAAAAGAAAAATCTGACTAAATTGTGATTTCAGTTCTGGGAAATCTGCCCGAAGCTGCTCTGCAAACTCTTCTGGATACAAATGATATTCTTGGTGATTTCCATCATTATCAATTTTTGTGACTCTGACTTTATTTATGTGAGTACTTGGATCAGCTAATACATATAACCTTGAGCTATTAGGGTGAAAGGTTTCCATTAATGATTTTAACAGTGATTGTTTAAAATTTAGTGCTGATGGCTGCTCTTCTGCTCCTAAAAAATACTTAGTGCTATAATCAACACCAAATTGTACATTCTCCTGAGTTTCGATAGAAACTATTTGCCCTGGACAATCAGGGACTTCAATAAAAGTAAAGGGATCCAAACAACGTTTCAGCATTTCTTCAAATATCGCACACTCATTATCTAGACTACTTTCTTGACATCCATCAGCTGTAATAGCTGCTCTCAATAATTCAGAATCAAGCGAGAGGACCCCATCTTTAAATCGGTAACAAGCCAAAGTTAACTCTGCCAAATGTACCGAAAAATCTAGACGAGGCAAGCTTCCAGAAACCCCATCCCATCTTAAAGTACCGTCCAGGTTGATGGTGACCTGCCTCAAAAACTTTGCGCCTTGGGCATGATCTTCATCAAATCCAATATATTCAGGCAAATTATGCCTTACAAGTCTTCGTCCCACGCATCCACCTTTGTAAGTTGATTATAGCTACTCACGCCTAGCTCAACTACATCAATAAGGTGCACTCATTAACGTCGCAATGATAGAGTTTGAATCGAAGACAATATAAAGGGAATATATGACTGTAAAGCCAGAAACACCAATCGAACTAATTAATGATGTTTACAGCAAATTCGACGAAAGAGTTCAACAGCTACGGGAAACTTTGGGCAGATCTTTAACCGTCTCTGAGAAAATCCTAGCAGCCCATTTAGACGACCCTTCAACAGTTCCTGAACGGTCTAAAACCTATGTGGACTTCAGGCCCGACCGTGTAGCTATGCAAGATGCAACCGCCCAAATGGCATGGCTACAGTTTCAACTTGCTGGACTATCTGAAGTTGCAGTTCCAACCACCACTCATTGCGATCATCTAATTCAAGCGAAGGTTAATGCTAAGAAAGACCTTCTCACCGCAGTTGATACAAACGCTGAAGTGTACGACTTTTTAAAATCTGTTAGTTCAAAGTATGGGGCCGGATTTTGGGAACCTGGAAGCGGAATCATTCATCAGGTTGTGTTAGAAAATTATGCTTTCCCAGGTGGGATGATGATTGGTACAGACAGCCACACCCCCAATGGTGGTGGCCTAGCGATGATTGCGATCGGTGTTGGTGGTGCTGACGCTGTTGATGTAATGACGGGTAACCCTTGGAATGTTCGCTGGCCAAAATTAATTGGTGTTGAACTCACAGGTGAACTAAATGGTTGGAGTTCCCCAAAAGATGTAATATTAAAAGTTGCAGAGATCTTGACTGCTAAAGGCGGTACCGGGGCAATCGTAGAATACTTTGGCCCAGGAGCAATCAGTCTAAGCGCAACTGGTAAAGGCACTATATGCAATATGGGAGCCGAGATTGGCGCCACAACCAGCATATTCTCATACGATGAATCAATCAGCAGATACCTAAAAGCTACAGGGCGAGAAACTACTGCCAATGCTGCTGACGCTATTGCGCATCACCTTCGGTCTGATGATGAAGTTATAGCCGACCCATCTAAGTTCTATGACCAAGTAATATCAATTAATTTATCCGAACTTCGTCCAGGTATTAACGGCCCGCACACCCCTGACCTTGCAAGAGAATTGCCATCTCTAGGTGCAGAAGCAGAAACCAATGGTTGGCCTCTAGAAATAAGTTCAGCACTAATCGGTAGCTGCACTAACTCATCTTATGAAGATATTACTAGGGCGGCATCTATTGCACGCCAAGCATCAGCGAACGGTTTAAAACTTAAGACCGAGTTATTGATCACACCAGGTTCTGAACAAATCAGAGCCACAATAGAGCGAGACGGTCTACTTGCTGACTTTGAAAAACTTGGCGCAACTGTACTAGCTAACGCATGCGGACCTTGTATTGGGCAATGGGACAGAAGCGCTAGCCGGGAACCGGGCGAAACCAATGTGATTGTAACTTCTTACAACAGAAACTTTCCTAAACGAAATGATGGCGACGCTGCAACTCTAGCGTTTGTGACTTCTCCAGAAACAGTTATGGCTCTTGCTCTGGCAGGCAGGATTGACTTCGACCCAATTAGTCAAACGTTAACCAATGATCAGGGTGAAGAAGTCAAGTTAGATGTGCCTATAGGGATCGAATTACCTGAAGATGGTTTTGATGAAGGTTTAGATGGTTTCATAGCACCTGAGAGCACACAAGATATAGATGTAACCATCTCTGCTGACTCGGAAAGATTGCAAGAATTAAAACCATTCCCAGCTTGGGATGGAGAAGAATTTACAGATCTTCCAATTCTGCTTAAAGCAAAAGGTAAATGCACAACAGATCATATTTCTATGGCAGGTCCTTGGCTTAAATATCGTGGCCACTTAGAAAACATATCTGGGAACCTATATCTAGGAGCTGTAAACGCTTTTGTAGATGATGCTATAGGTGAAGGTAAAAATCAACTCAACGGTGAAACAATGAGTTACCCAAATATCGCAAAGTTCTATCATGAAAAAGACCAACCTTGGGTAGCGATTGCAGATGAGAATATGGGTGAAGGTTCTTCGAGAGAGCATGCGGCTATGGAACCTAGATTCAGAGGGTGCGTGATGGTTCTGGCAAGATCATTTGCACGTATTCATGAAACAAATTTGAAGAAGCAAGGCATTGTTCCACTTACATTTGCTGACCCTGCAGATTATGACAAGATCGGTGAAGACGACAGATTAGGAACTATCGATGTGTCTAGCCTTTCTCCTGGTTCTCAGGTAACAGTTACCGTTACCAAACCAGACGGATCAAATTGGGCTTTTAAGGGGAATCACACATTCTCAGATGCCCAGGTTGAATGGTTTAAAGCTGGCTCTGCACTAGCAGTGATTAAAAATAATTTGAAATAATTTATAAGACTTTGTCGAAATCAGTCATCAAGTGTAACAGTTGAAGAAAAGTTACTTTCACACCCTGAATAATCATTTCTGCAATATAATTATAGTTGTGGCGGCCACAAGTAAAGTTCCAACAATTGTTTTGACTTATAGATTTAATGGTCGTTACTTTATCCCAGCAGTGGGCTTCCAATCAGACACTAGCAGTGATATTCATTTTATAAAGAACAATCATAAAGTTATGGCATGGGGACATAGAGAAGATACAGATCAGAGAAGACAAGCTCTACTTACTTCTGCAAGAGCAATAGGAAATAAATTGTTTGGTGACGACAACAACAAACAACTAACTGGTCGAGCTTTACAAATATTAAAAACAGTAGCTAAACCGTCAGAAGATTTTATTTTAGTTGAGGGAGAGGTTTCAGTCATATACGCAAATCAAGATTCCTTAATTGGCTACATGTTAGGATTCAGAAATTATTCAAATTTTTTCTTTTCTCCACCAATAGCATTATCAGAGCTTTTAGGCCAGCCAGTCTTTTCAATAAGTGAACTCGCAGTCAACAGAGCATCCAGTTTTAAAACCTTACAAACTGAAATAATTCAATTATTGGAAGCTTCTAATATTGATTTATCATTAGTGCCTCGCCCAAGGCTTGAGCTATCTAAAGCGCCAAGACTTGCAGTTATCTCTGAAGCAAGACACGTTTCTCGGGTAAATTACCCAAACTCGATCGATTCACTTAAAGCTCTTAGCCATGGAGCTCTAACATTCAAATTTTTACCTTTCAAACTGAATAAGAAACAAAATGAAATAGTAAATAATGTGATAGATGTTTGTGCAGCCGAAGTTACCGCAATTGCCGCTTATGCAATATCTAAATCAAAAACAGGAGATAAAACAAAATTATTAGCTTGGCTAGAAGAAATTGTTAACAATTACAAAAATGGTTTACTTCAAGTACCTGATCATAAAGGAGTAGCTTTCATAGCTCCACCTAACATATCTGGAGCTACAAGAACAAGTTTGCCTGACAGAAGATACCCTTCGGAAATTCAAATTGCAGCATTATTATCAAATGGCAATGATGGTTTACCAATTGCTACTAGTTTTTTCTCACAAGGAATATGAAATATTAAAATCTGAGAAAAATCACCAATCTCTATAGGCAAATCGATTTTTATGTG
>ENA-ORXT01006378-ORXT01006378.1-marine-metagenome-genome-assembly--contig:-NODE-6378-length-10979-cov-17.654834_pt1 | contig 10979 bp, 4 predicted proteins | sample MGYA00237868_ERZ511482 | MGnify/ENA metagenome assembly ERZ511482
GACGGCCAGCCGGCGGCGGGCCCCGGCGGCGCCAACGTGCCCGGCAGCGACGGCGGCGGTGACATTGGCAGCGTCGACGACGACGGCCTTTCCCCCCCCCCGCTGGGGTCTGCCGCCCCCACGGCGGCGGCGACGCTCGCCGACGCGGATAGCCTCGGCTTGGCCGCCGCCGCGGCCGCCCTCGCGCACGACGCCGACAGCGCAGAGGGCGCCGGCGGCGTCGGCGCGCCCGGCTCCCTCCTCCTCGCGGACGTAAACGCGGAAATGTCACGGAGCTACCTCGAGTACTCCCTCTCCGTCATCCTCGGCCGCGCGCTGCCCGACGTGCGGGACGGCCTCAAGCCCGTGCACCGGCGCATCCTCTACGCGATGCACGGGCTCAAGCTCGACGCGACTGGGGTGTTTCGCAAATCCGCCCGCGTCGTCGGCGAGGTGCTCGGCAAGTACCACCCGCACGGCGACACGGCCGTCTATGACGCGCTCGTGCGGATGGCGCAGCCGTTTTCCATGGGCGTGCCCCTCATCGACGGGCACGGCAATTTCGGGTCGACGGACGGGGACCCGGCGGCGGCGATGCGCTACACCGAGTGCCGCCTCACGGCCATGTCGGCGGCGCTGCTGCTCGCCGACATTGACCGGGATACGGTGCCGTGGGCAGACAACTTTGACGGGTCGGAGCGGGAGCCGCTCGTCCTCCCCGCCCGCCTGCCGCAGCTGCTCATCAATGGCTCGTCGGGCATTGCGGTGGGGATGGCCACCAACATCCCGCCGCACAACCCGGGGGAGGTCATTGACGGGGTGCTGGCGGTGTTGGCAGACCCGGCCCTCCCCGAAGCCGACCTCTTTCGCCTCATCCCCGCGCCCGACTTTCCGACCGGCGGTCAGATCCTGGGTCTGGACGGCTCTGCCGCGATGCACCGCCTCGGCCGCGGCTCCGTGGCGGTCCGCGCGCGCTCCCACATTGAAGTCCTCCCGTCGAGCACCGCCCGCGGCGGGCGGGCCACCTCCCGCAAAGCCATTGTCGTCACGGAGCTGCCATATCAGGTCAACAAGGCGACGCTCGTGGCGAAAATCGCGGACCTCGTCAATGACCGCAAAGTCGACGGCATTGCCGACTTGCGGGACGAGTCGGACCGCGACGGCATGCGCGTCGTCGTGGAACTCAAGCGCGACGCCGTGCCGGCGGTGGTGCTCGCCAACCTCCTCGCCAAAACGCCGCTGCAGTCGTCCTTTTCCGCCAATGTCGTGGCGCTCGTGGCCGGGCGCGCGCCGGCGCGCCTCTCCCTCCGCGCCTGCATCGACGCGTTTATCGATTTCCGGGTCGAGACGGTGCGCGCGCGGGCGCGGCACGATTTGGCGCGCGCCACCGACCGGGCGCACGTTGTCGATGGCTTCTTGGCGGCCGTCGCCCGCATGGACAGTGTCGTGGCCGCCATCCGCGGGGCGGCCGACGCGCCGGGCGCGCGGGCGGCGCTGCAGGCGCCCCCGTTTGGCCTGTCGGCCGCGCAAGCCGAGGCGGTGCTGACGATGCAGCTCCGCCGGTTGACGGCGCTCGAGCGGGGGCGCCTCGAGGCGGAAGCGACGACGCTGTCGGCGACGATTGCGCGCCTCACCGCCACGCTCGCCGACCGGTCGGTCGTGGTCGGCGTCATTGCGGAGGAGCTCGAGGCGGCGCGGGCGAGCCTCGCCGGCAGCCTCGCACGGCGCTCGGAGATTCTCGTTGGGGAGGACGCGTCCAAGGTTGTTGACGACCTGTCGCTCATTGCCAACAGCCGCTCGGTCATTGTCGTCACGTCGCAGGGCTACGTCAAGCGCATGCCCGTGGGGGACTTTGACGCGCAGTCGCGAGGCACCCGCGGCAAGGCCGGCGTGCGGAATATGAAGACGGACGACGTGGTTGCCCACTTTTTCTCCTGCTACGACCACGACACGCTGCTCGTCATCTCAGAGGCGGGCTTTGCGCATGCCCTCCCCGCCCACAAGGTGCCCCGCACGAGCCGGGAGGCGCGGGGCACCCCGCTCTTCCAGCTGCTGCCGGCGATTGCCGCCGGCGACAGCGTTGCCGCGCTGCTGCCCGTGTCGGCCTTTCGCGACGATGAGTACATTTTGCTCCTCACCGAGGCGGCGTACGTCAAGCGCACGCCGCTGGCGGCGTTTGCGTCGCCGCCGGGGCGGGGCCTCAAAATCATCCACCTCAGTGAGGGGGACCGCCTCCGCTGGGTGTGCCGCTGCTCGACCGACGATTCGGTGATTGTCGCGTCGGCGGGCGGGCTCGGCGTCCGTTTTCGGATCAATGAGGCGCAGCTGCGGCCGACCGGCCGCACGTCGCGCGGCGTGCGGGCGATGAAGCTCAAGGCGGGTGACCGGGTAGTCGACGTGGAGGTGTTGCCGGCGGGCGGCGACGCTGCCTCCACCTGCTTGTTGGCGGTCACATCGTCGGGCTATGGCAAGCGCCTGCGCGTGTCGGACTTTCGGGTGCAACGCCGGGGGGGGATTGGCCTCAAGGTGCTCAAGTTCCGCAAGGCCAAGGCGTCTGCCGGCCGGCGTGACCGCACGGCTGCCAAGGCCGACGCCATGGACGTGGACGCCGCGCACGTGGTGGACGACGACGACGAGGACTTGCCGTCGGACGACGAAGCAGAGGACGAGGAGGAGGACGAGGAGGAGGACGAGGCGTCCCCTTCCACCCTTGCGGCGGCCGACGGGGCGGGCCTCCCCCCCGGCCCCTCCCTCGTCGCTCTCCGCTCCGTCGAAGCCGACGCGGAGGTGATGCTCATCACCTCCCGTGGCACGCTCGTCCGCCAATCCGCCTCCCAAATCCCGTTGCAGTCCCGCTTTGCCACGGGCGTGCGGGTGCAGCGGCTGGCCGTCGACGACGACGTTGTGTCTGTCACGACGCTGCCAGTGGCGCTGGCCAGTGAGGAGCCAGACGGCGTCAGCGAGGCGGACCTGGCCGACTTTGTCAATGGCGACGCGGGGGAGGGGGAGGGGGGGAATGGCGCCTCGGATGACGATGACTACAATACGCCCGACGTGTTTCGGCGTCAATAGCGCCGGCAGCGGCGGGGGTGGGGGGTGGGGATGGGTGGGGATGAGGCGGGCGGCGCGAGACCCTCCTGTCGGGCTCTGCGAGACACGTAGGCGAAAGAACCCAGACGAGGCAGGTCTGCAAGCGATACGTGCGCGGTGTGGGCGCAGAAAGTCGTGCGGTTACCATACCCTAGGCCACATGACCAAGACACTGCCGCTGTCTCAAGCATCTATTTTCATGCTAGTGACAATCACAGCCGGTGAGCTGGGGGCATATTGAAATGCCCGCTTTGCCGTGCTGAACGCCACCAGAAGCAAGAGTTGCGCCCGCCAGCGGGCATACTAGCAGTGGTGCACGCACTTCGCTGTCCGCAGCAATGATGCCTCCTTCCCCTTCTTCCCGTGCCTCCCCCCCTTGCATCGAACATCAACCGCCCTCCGCCTCAGACTGGGATGTTGTATTGAAAGGCCACCGTCTCGAGGAAGGTCACGAGCGACGCCCACGGGCTGTCCAACACAGCGGGCGAGAAGCGCGACGGCCCATTGATCGAGTCGCAGCGGAAGTCACGCAGCCGCCGCACGATGCGCGTCATCAAGCACAGCAGGCGGGTAAACTCGGAGCGGCCCGGCCCCCACGGCCCATACTGCACGTCCTTGACGCCGAGCTCCGCCCGCGCCGCGTCGCAGCTGTCGCCAAAGCGGTCGGGGAGCTTGTTGTAATCCCCAAACGCCTTGCCAATGTCAATCCCCTTCTTGACGTTAAACGACGGGCGCTGCCACGCCTTGGCCCACCGCAGCGCAATGACCTCCCCGGCACACTTGACGTTGTACCCGCCCCCGTCCTCGTCCGTCATGACCAGCGCGTCGGCCCGCACCCGAAACCTAAGGGGCGTGCGGGGGCGGTAGCACTCAAAGCTGAGCGTCGGCGCGCGGCCAATGAGCGACGCGTTGAAGGGCACCGAGGGGGGGGACGCCGCGCACCCGTCGCCATAGCCGGCGACGCGCTCCAGCGATTTTTGCATGGAAGACTGCGCCGCCGCGGGGGTGGCGGCGGCGGCGGCGGCGAGGGCGGCGGCGGCGCCCGCGTCACCGCCCGCGCCGCCCGTGCCGATTATCGACGCCTCTTTCCTCGCTCCCGACCGGCAGGAGCTGGTGCTCCTCGAGGAGGCGGTCATTTCCAGCGGCAGCGGCAGCGGCAGCGGCGGCGCCGCCGCCGTGTTAAGCTGGGAGCCGGAGCGGCCTCGGCTGCACCCGCGGCAGGGATTTGCGTGGGATTTGAGAGGGCCCGGTAGACAGCGTGTCCACTGGGCCGGTGGGGTTTTAGCGTGGGCGCTCGACCGGTGCAATCGGGTCGGTCGGGATTCTAGGCGGCCGCCACCCTCAAGGGGGCGACGGCGTCGTCGTGGGGAGCCCCGACGAACGAAAATAACGCGTCTCTTCCAACACACACAGCAGCTGGCGGAGGAGGGAGAGCGCAACCCCCCCCTCGTCGAGGCGGCTCGCGAGGCGCGGGTCGGCGCCCGACGGGGGACCCCACCCCTCCACTGCCTGGAGCACCGCGTCGGGGGTGGAGCCCGGGTAGGGAATCGCCCGCGTCACGCCGACGGCGCCGCCGACGGAGCGGCGGGCGCGCGGCCGCCCCGTCGGCGGCGCCATCGGCGCCACCGGCACCCGCAACGGCGGGGGTGGCGGCACCCCCGCGTCGGCGCACCCACCCCCCGCCGACCGCCTCGTTGGCGGCGGCGACGAGTGCAACAAGTGCAGCCGCCTCAACGTGCCGCCGACGGTCTCCTCGGTGGTGACGGCGACGAGCACGACCATCGCCGCCGCCGCCGCATGCCGCCGATTGGCGACTTGGTGGCGGCGGCGACGAGCGTCACCAGTGTCGCCGCCGCCCCTTGCCGCCGATCGTCGCATTGGTGGCGGCGGCGACGATCGCCATCAGCACCACCGCCGCCACGTGCCGCCGAAAGTGCAGGTAGTGACGACCGCGACTCACACGACCAGGCCTGCCGCCGCCCCTTGTCGCCGATAGTCGCATCTGTTGTCAATCGAGCGTGGTGGTGGTGAAGGTTTTATTGCCTTCTCCCTCTGTCCTACTCCCTGGGCTCGCACTTCCTGCTTATCTACCCCCAGCGCCGCCCAGGCAAGGTGCTCCGACCCCGTCCAGGGGCCGCCTTGGCCCACAGGCACCGCGCGCGCCCCAAACGTCCACACACCAAGCTCTCCCGGCGGCCGCACCCAGGGCGGCCGCCTGCCCACGTCGCCCGCTGCTCTCTCCCCTCGGTTCTCCGCTTTCACGGAACCGACAGGGGCTGCTCATCAGCAGCGGCACTGGGACGACTGTCCTGAATGTCTCTGCCCCGCGCCCGAGCCCACCGGCTCCAACTCGCGGAGCCCGCTCCCGAGCCCACCGGCTCCCCCGCGACACTGTCCGTTGGCGGCGCGGCGGACGCTCGCCGCGTCCACCCACCCTTGAATTCGATCCCGAGTGCCCGACCCTTGTCAAGTCCGGCCAATCGCCCAAGTCCAGGGCGACGACCAATTGCTCAGTTTCCAACAGCTTCGGCGGCGGCGGCGACGAGCGCAACCAGCGCCGCCGCCGCACCTTGTTGCCGATTGTGGGTTCGGTGGCGGCGGCGACGCACGCCACCAGCACCGCCGCCGCCCCTTGCCGTTGAGTGTCGCCTTGGTGGCGGCAGCTACAATCGCAACCAGCGCCGCTGCTGGAACGTGCCGCCGATGGTCTCCTCGGTGGTGTCTGCGACTAGCGCGATCATCGCAGCCGCGGCCGCATGCCGCCGATTGGCGCCTTGGTGGCGGCGGCGACGAGCGTCACCAGCGTCGCCGCCGCCCCTTGCCGCCGATCGTCGCATTGGTGGCGGCGGCGACAGGTGCCATCAGGGCCGCCGCCGCTCTTTGTCGCCGATTGCCGCCTCGGTGGCGGCGGGGACGAGCGCCACGAGCTCCTCCGTCGCCACTTGCCGCGGAAAGAAAGGGTGGTTGCGGCGGCGACGCAGGCCTCCAGCGCCGCCGCCGCCACAAGACAAAGTGGGGGCGGTGGCGACGCGCGCCACCAGTGCCGCCGCCGCCGCCAGGCTACGATCGATGGTTGGGTGGCGGCGGGGACGCGCGCACCCCGCGTCGCCGTCACCTCTTGTCCCCGATATTCGCTTCTGTGGCGGCGCAGCCCGTTGTGCCGCCGCTTGCCCATTTCGTGATGAGAGCCGCAGCGATTGTTGGTCCGAGACTATCTGATGAAATCATAGAACCAAGAAATCTGATGATTTTTGCCCTCCAGCCGGATCATCTCGAAAAGGTACCACACTACTGGGGCACACAAAGGGTGTGCTGGGGCGTACTGCGGCCTTGAATTTGTACCCAGAAAGTGAAATCAATGCTGTGGTGGCGCGGGCTCCACTGGCCTCTCAGAGCAAGTCTAGCCGTGCACCATTGCGCTATCGCCATTTCGCCAAATGTTTTGGCGATAGCACAGCGCATCTCTATGGGTCAATTCCTTCGCCATATCCATAAGTGGAGCCCCATCACCCACTTCGATGGCCCATGCCTCTTGAGAGGACAAAGGAGAGCCCTTCAGCACAACAGATCGCCTTGCAATGTATCAAGTCCCCGCATGGGGTCGCTGAAGGATGGGGCCGTTGAAGACTTAATCCTGGTGGACACGAGACATCTGTCACCCCATCATGCCATTGACCCACGTATTTAGCGAAGAGGGTATCTTTCGCTATCCTTCTCGCTATCCTGTGCAGATTTGGCGATGGCGATGGCGCAATGGCGAGGAATATGGCGAAATGGCGCACCGATAGAGATGCCCTTCGTCATCCGCCGTCGCAGAATGGCGAAATGGCGCACCGATGGAATTGGTCTCACCAGCCGATGGAAACGCAGGCTACAAGTGGTGCCCTCAGTCCTGGTGGTGTTCTCGCCGACGGCGATGGGGTTCGGCGGGAGTCCCCATCCTGTAGCCTCGCCGGATCGCTAATGTAGCCTCACCGGGTCGAGAGGGAAGTTCCGTGCGTGAGACGATTCAATGCCTCGATGCAAGGCCTGGACGAGACTGGTCACCGATCAACTCCGGTGGTTCATCGCTGGATTTCTGGAACGCTGCGCTGAGCTCTACGTGGCCCTCACTGAACCCCCAGTGATACCCCAGGTCAGATCTCATCTTGACGACTGCATCTGCTGACAAGGCTGCGGCCACGCCAACGCCTCCGCTTCGTCGATGCCAACGTCGACGGACTCTCCATCGACACCTGATACGCACCTCCCCCCCAAACCCGCCGCAGTTGCTCACGGGCGCCCATGCCCCCAGTCCGTCAGTGCCCTACACACCCACCGCCAGCAATCATTCTGCCGGTTACATCTCGTAGTAACTGACTTCACCGGCTTGCAGACTGCGCCCACGGCCACCCATCCAACTAGTTGACCGTAAAATAACCATCTCAAGAACGCCCCTAAATCGGGTGAAGAAGTTACTTGTCAGCCGAGGTGTCATACTTCAGTGTGCTGTTCTGTCAACCATCCGCCATGTGAAGAGCTGCAAGCCTCATGTGTGGACCCAGCACTCCTCACCATCAGTTTTTTGGAGGGCGGCACACCTTACGCGGGGATCTCGACCCTCATTTGTTGACACTGTGAGCCTTACTGGGCGGTCAATGGTCATCTGTTCTCACAGACATAGGCTGGGATCGGATCCTCAGTGGCCGCGTTCTGACTACCCGTTGCTTCGGGCGATCATCGATTGGTGCAGCGTATGTCGCTCTTCGGAGGGTCAGCCGACGTGGAAGCTCCCCGGGGAACGGCGTCCAGTGGGCCATTGGCCCTCAATGGTACCACCTGGCCGTGCCCCCCACTCCGGCAGCCCTCGCGAACCCCCGCCCCTCCGCACCCCCTGCGCCTTAAAGGCGTTCGGCCGCGGTACAGCTACCGCTGACGGCTACCGCCGTCGTCGCGCATGAAGGAGGGGCCGGGAGTCACGCCGGCGTCAAGGCTTCCTCTACCGCGTACGGATCCCGTCACGCCCGAGCTGCGCGTCGTTGACACCCCCCTCGCCCGTCTTGTATTTTTAGTTCTCAAGTACGTTACGTGTCGTGAGGACTAGTAGGACAAGGAGAGTGGTATGATGTGTGCACTGCGTATCGTTTGGTCCGCCGTTCTCCCTCCGTAAATGTGCACCCGTCCAGTGATGTGCTTCTTCTCTCTCTGCCCATGTGGCCTTTGCCGCCACCTTTTCCCCTACTGCCGCTCTTCTCCTACTGCCTGTTTCCTGCCCACTGCTCTTTTCCCTCCGCTGCCTCCTTTCCCAATACTTCCCCTTATAGCCCTACTGCCCATTGTTCTCCTACTGTACCATGTTCTACAGTCCCATTTGCTCCTATGCCCCCTGCTACCCCTATAGTCGATGCGGACGGCGCGGATGCGGACGGTGAAGGGGGTGGGGCGCTGCATGTGCTGATCTCACTGTCCTTGCTTCGTTCTGGCTTTTTGGGTGCGGTTCGGGTCGGGTGGCGAGGGGCGGGGGAAGAGCGCGAGGAGGTAGGAAGAGGGTGTACTACCCCCAGCCAGAGGGCGCTACAGAACCATAAAAGACGCTTCTGTTTTCTGCAACGTATTCAGCTGGTGCGGCCCTGTACGACAGCTCTCCAGCTGGCATCACGTATCAGACCGCTGATTGAATACGAATCCAGCCCAGGCACGCTCGCAATCGTGGCGCCAAGGGGGGCCACGTGACTTGTCTCAGCAGGTGCGGTGATGCCCCCAATTGGAGCTGTGAGGGGGGGGGGAGGCGGCTCCCGGACATGTCGTTGAACAGTGTCAGAACCGTGCTGGCCGCGTACTGTTGCTCCGAAATGCGAATATGCCATCTATACTGATAGTGTAGACACTGAGGAAAAGCGGGGTCGAATACGGCCCAGTACAGCCATTTCAGACGTACTGGCACCAATCTGAAAACCACCGGGGTACGACCTCAAGTAGCGTGGTACCGAATCGCGACGATGTGCGTTTCCAGTGCGCAGAGCTGCATGGGGAGACTGTGCAAGGAACTCACATGATTCCTGGGCTTTTCATTGGTCCACGTACACTGTTGAAGTATTACAACCACTCTGTAACCGCCATTTTTTGGAGGTCAGCAGTAAGTGTTAACAATAGTACGCCTTGCGTTCGCATTCCGTTTGGATCGTCTAAAATGGAGATGGCTGCAATAGTAGCGGCGGAGACGGCGCCTTGGCCGTTGGGGACCGCATCTTGGTGGTGGACCGGTTGGTAGTAGTTGGAGGGGTGTACGGGCGGGCGGGCGCCACCGATTCCACAGGCGGTGGACATTGCCCGACAGTGAGAGGCGGTTTGCAATACAAGGCGGACCCCGCAGTCGCTTTTTACGCGTCCACCGCCGCCGCCACCTCCGCTTTTTCCGCGTTCACCTTGTGCGCGTCTCCCACCGCCCAGTCCGTGGCCTCCGCGCCAGCCGCTCGCTTCTTGGTGTCCGCGAGGCGACTTCTTTTGGCCGTCGGCGGTGCACTTGTATAGGAGAGTACATTGGAAATGACGGCGGTCGTCCTGTTAGCGGCCGTTTTCCACACAAAACTGTGGTGAGCCGAAATGTGGGCAGATATGACGGTGCCCGAGCCGTGCACTCCACCCAGGGGGCTTTGCAGAAACTGAAGGGCCGTAGAAGACCCTTTTGAGAGGGCTGAAGGCGTCCGCTGCAACTTCCACGACCATGGATTCCCACAACCGCTTCCGGAATGAGCATCCGCCACTGCTGCGGCTGCCGCAAGCAGTAGTGGCAGTGCGTCACTAAGAAAAGCTCACCAGCAGAGCAGACTCACTTTGGAACGGTCACTGAGGACCCAGCCCCAGCCTGCGCTCAGGAGTACGGATAACTTCTGACAGAGGAGAGGGCCTCGCTGTACACAAACATGAGGGCGCTGACCACGCGCGAGGCTTGCTGAGGACCAATTTATGATTCGTCCAGCCGCCAGCAACGCTCTTACCGTGGCATCGGCTTTCATTGATACTAGGGTCACCGCATACGGCATCCCCGACTCAGTTCTCTCGGACCAAGGGCCGCAGTTCGCCTCGGATTATTCCCGGACCATCCAAGGCTTACTCGGGATAGCTTTGAACTATACCTCGCCATACCACCTGATATGTGGCGGAGCACCAAGCCGAGTGGGACAGCCAACTATACCTCTTGACCACTGCGTACATTACGCAGTTCCACTCCAGCTCTGGGGAAGTCCCCATCGCTATTGTGAGCCCGAGAAGGCTCCAGCGCATTGGCATCGAGAGGATTTATCGGGTAAGGCAAGCCGAGGAGAGACCCGTCGACGACAGTTCGGCGGCGGAACAATACGCAGAGGACCTGCACGCTCTCATCCGGAAGGTCCGAGAGCATCTGGGCAATGCCCAGGCTGCCTACAAGCGTGCGTTTGACATACGAACTCGGTAAAAGAACAACCACCTAAGGGCGGGGGACTGGGTATATGTGGATGCCCCTTCCCGCTCGCCGAAGAAGCCTGGGTTCAAGATTCAAGAATCCTCTGGCCTTTAGGACAGGGTACTATCCAACATGCGCATAGGGGCCCCCATTCTCATTTTTTTCCGAGCTAGTGCACGTTGCGGGAGTCTTTGCGAAGAAGCGGGTTGCACGCGGAGAGACCTCGTACGGCTCGGGCGGACATCGCAGTACGTTGTGTCCGACATTGTTAGAAGCGTCAACTTGCACACTATCCGTACGTGTGGTTTTCCACGATGGCCGTACGTTGGGCGTTTGTGAGGTCCAACCATGTAGAAAGAGGATTTATTTCTCGTTCAGATGTATTGAAGCGGGGGGTCTGTGCTTGACAAGAGCTGGAAACAAGGATGCGTGCTGCATATGACCGCGTCGGGTGAGGAATTGAAGACGTAATTGGTGAAACATGCCC
>ENA-ORXT01006380-ORXT01006380.1-marine-metagenome-genome-assembly--contig:-NODE-6380-length-10977-cov-3.900183_pt1 | contig 10977 bp, 9 predicted proteins | sample MGYA00237868_ERZ511482 | MGnify/ENA metagenome assembly ERZ511482
TTCGGCTGCTGAAGGTATCTGGTTCATTAGATACGTAAGGTAACAAATTGGTTTCAATCAAAAAAAATCGGGCAGTTTCAGCTTACACTGAGAGACATGGATCGAGTCTTTTCGAAACGCTAATTTACGACTATCCACAAAGCCAAATAGATTATCATGTGTAAAGCGCTTGATTAACTTATGATTTGATAGTAATACTATTATTTTCTATATTTAAGCTTCTAATATGGGATCACTACAAACATACAGTATAATAGCTGTGGTACTAGCAATTTGCTTTTCCATTTCTGTTCCCTTGATTATTGCATCCGACTTTCAAGACAACTACATTTTAGAATTTTTTGAATCGGGTGAAGAGAATCAAACAGAGCACGAAGAAAGTCAAGAGGAGCTTACAGATGACGATTTCAAAAATGACTTCATGTATAATGATGTGACCACAGATTCAACAGCTAAGAGTCAATTCATAAAATACACTCAGCTTTCAGATGTTATGTTTAGAGACCCAACATCTCCGCCTCCAGAATGTAGTTAATTAAAAATTTGGCATTCCTATAACAATCAGCATAAGTATGCTGTTACATGTTAATTGGTGCATTTTGCTGCACCTTATTATAATCATTTCTTAAACTTCAACACATTGGCAACAATCGACAATAGCAAAACACTAACAAAAGACGCTCAGACATCTATAAGTCCTGTAGATTCTTTAGATGTTTTAATAGATGGGAATAAAAGATTTCTAGATCACAAAGGTTTAGAAAGAAATTTTGCTGACCAAATATCTAAGACATCCAAAGGACAGTTTCCGCATGCTGCAATTTTAAGTTGTATTGACTCAAGAATTCCGACTGAAATCATTTTTGATCAAGGAATTGGAGATATTTTCAACGCCAGAGTAGCAGGTAATTTTATTAACGAAGACATTCTTGGTAGTTTAGAGTTTGCATGTAAAGTGGCTGGTTCAAAACTTATTTTAATTCTTGGACATACTTCTTGTGGAGCTGTTAAGGGAGCATGTGATAATGTTGAACTTGGAAATCTAACTAGCATGCTAGCTAAGATCAAACCAGCGATAGAACAGACAGAAGTACACGATGGAGAAGATACGAGTTCAAAGAATTTGGACTATGTCAATCGGGTTTCACATCAAAATGTAGTTCATGCTATATCTGAGATTAAAAAACATAGTCCTGTGCTCAATGATATGCTAACTAATAATGAAATTGATATCAAAGGAGGCATGTATGATGTCAAGTCTGGAGAAGTTACAATTATAGTTTAAAAAAAATGGAAGCTTAAATGCTTTGACAGAATAGCTTATTCAAAATAGCTGTTTAATATGCAAATCATAGACAATTTGTGCGTGTAAGAGTATACAAATTATTGTCAATATTTATATAAAAAGAGTTTAAACTTAGCAACAATCTTAATGGATATTCAATTAGAAGAAAAAAATCAGAAGAAGGGTATGTTTACCAATATAAGAGGTGACTTTTTCGGTGGATTAACAGCAGGAATTGTTGCTTTACCTTTAGCACTTGCCTTTGGTCTGAGTTCAGGATTAGGCCCAGATGCGGGATTATATGGTGCTATATTTATTGCATTTTTTGCGGCACTATTTGGAGGAACTGACACACAAATTTCAGGACCAACAGCACCAATGACAGCTGTCAGTATGGTCATTGTCGCAGACATTGTACAGCAAAACAATGGTGATCTACAACAGGCCTTGCCTGCCATTCTTACAGTATTTTTACTGGCTGGATTCATCCTCATTGCACTTGGTTTAATTGGCGTAGGAAAGTATATAAAGTATATACCTTATCCAGTTGTATCAGGATTTATGACTGCTATTGGTGTGATCATTTTAGTCACCCAATTGTTACCCTTTTTTGGTTACTATCCTACTGAAGACGCAATCTTGGTCGATCGATTCATGCCAGAAGCCCAGGAAGTTCTACTTGAAAAAATATTAATCGAAGAAGCTGGAGAAGGGATTCTAGTCTTAGATCATTTTGAAGAAACCGTCCGTCGGGCCAAGTCGATTACTTCTGTAGATATAACATTAGAAGCTGAGACTCTTGCTTCAAAGCATGCGTCAGGTGTGATAGGCGCTGTTCGAGTAATGGGTAATGCAATCTCAAATATTAATTGGATTGAATTGATATTGGCCTTAATCACCATATTTATCATTTATGGATTTAAGCGTATAACGTCTTTGATACCTAGTGCTCTTGTCGCATTGATAGCTGTTTCAGGAGTTGCCTACTTTTTGCAAATGCAAGGTATGATCAACTACCGACCTATACCAGAAATTCCTGCTGGATTCCCAGTGTTCCGATCCGAAGTATTTACTCAATTCAATTTAGGTGCCATTAGTCCGTATATTTTTACTGCCTTTTCTCTGGCTTTGCTCGGAGCGATCGATTCGTTATTGACTTCTATCGTTGCAGATAATATGACAAAAACAAAACACAAACCGAACAAAGAACTCATAGGCCAAGGAATTGGAAATAGTATTGCTGCTTTATTCGGTGGTATTCCTGGTGCGGGAGCAACAATCAGGACAGTCGTCAATATTCAAGCAGGAGGTAAAACACGTATCTCAGGAATGATTGCTGGTGTTTTATTACTCATGATACTTTTAGTGGCAGGTCCTATCGCTTCACAGATCCCGGCAGCTGTTCTTGCAGGAATTCTGATAACCGTTGGTATTGGAGTCATGGATTATAAAGGTCTAAAGGCAATCCCTACCATGGATCGATCAGAAGTAGCCGTTATGTTTATAGTCCTAGTGCTTTCTGTTGTTTGGAATCTAGTGTATGCTGTAGGAGTTGGAATGGTTCTTTCTGCTTTAATCTTCATGAAAAAAATGTCTGATATCACGGCAAATGAATCCGAAATAAAAAAGTTAAAAGATGAAACGGAGTCTGCCAAATACTGGACAGATGAAGTCGCTTTACCAGAAAATTTTGAAGAAGAGGTCTATATCAAACACTTAAATGGTCCGCTATTCTTTGGCTTCACGAACGAATTTCAGGATCTGATTAATCAAATTCCGTCTACAGCTTCTCATGTTATTATAAGAATGGGAAGGGTTCCCTATATCGATCAATCAGGCTTGTATGCCATGGAAGATGCACTCATTGATTTGAGAAACAAGGGGATAACACCTGTTTTTGTTGGATTAACAAAGCAGCCTGCATTTTTATTACGACGGTTATTAATCATACCTGATCTCGTAGCAGAAGAACTTGTTTTTAAGGATTTTCAATCTTGTGCAGAATGGATCAAAGCAAACGTGGATGGAGGGAAATTCACGTATTCATTGTCAGATGCAGAGAAGCTTGTTTGATAATTAGACCAAGTGCACGTAGAATTGAGCCATGGCCTAGAATATATATAATCAATCTCTTCATTGAAAATACTCGTCGTATCTAAGGATGCATCTGTGTTATTCGCCTCCACCTTAATCAAATATAAGTGTAGATTAAAGGCCAAATTCCAAGTACGTTTGGTATATGTAGTAAGCGATTCATTGTCCATAGACGATAGTTTTCAATCCAATGTCCATAGAATAGTTGTTTTTTCCAAGCGACTCGACTATAACCCTATTATTCTATATGGTTCGAAAATTTAAAGAGTGGTTTATGATTAAACATATTAGACAACCATCGAACATCGACCATCAGAGTTTTGAGCGTTCTAAAAATAGTCATTCTCCACAAGTCATTTCATTTTTTTCAAACACAGAAGATCATTTTTTCATAATCAGCTCGACATTTCATACAAAGAATATTATCTTCCTAATCTAAATCAAACTTTTTAGATACACATGAAAACGATTAAAGGGCCGGCGATTTTCTTAGCACAATTTATGGGTGATGATGCGCCTTTCCATTCGCTAGACAGCATTTGCCAATGGGTCTCTAGTCTAGGATATAAAGGTGTACAAATTCCAACTTGGGATAGCCGATGTATGGATCTTGAAAAAGCTGCTGGAAGCAAAGACTATTGCGATGAAATAAGGGGAATCGTAGAAAGTCACGGTTTAAAAATTACAGAGCTTTCGACTCACTTGCAGGGACAATTAGTCGCAGTCGCTCCAGCATATAATGAAATGTTTGATGCCTTTGCTCCTACAGAGGTCCACGGAAAACCTGCAGAAAGAACTGAATGGGCAAAACAACAGCTCCTTCATGCTGCAAAAGCAAGCCAACATTTGGGATTAACTGCACATGCGACTTTTTCAGGTGCACTGATTTGGCAAACTATGTATCCATGGCCACAAAGACCCGAAGGCTTGGTCGATGCAGCCTTTACAGAATTAGCAAAACGATGGCATCCACTCTTAGATGCATTTGATGACGCCGGTGTCGATGTTTGCTATGAGATACATCCTGGAGAAGACCTACATGATGGCATTACATTTGAAATGTTTCTTGATAAAGTAAATGATCATGAGCGAGCGAATATTCTATATGATCCAAGTCATTTTGTTTTACAAGTTTTAGATTATTTGCAATTTATAGATATCTATCACGAGCGTATCAAAATGTTTCACGTCAAAGATGCAGAGTTTAACCCGACAGGTAGAGTTGGTGCATATGGCGGATATCAAGGATGGAATGAAAGAGCTGGCAGGTTCAGATCGCTTGGTGATGGTCAAGTAGATTTTAAATCCATTTTTAGTAAATTATCACAACATGATTTTGATGGGTGGGCAGTTTTAGAATGGGAATGTTGTATTAAATCTCCAGAACAAGGAGCTATAGAAGGTGCTCCATTTATACAGAGACATATTATAGACGTGACAGAAAAGACCTTTGATGATTTCGCTGGCGGAGAAGCAGACACGGATTTATTGAATCGGATTATGGGGATATGATACTCCTGAGGTCGTAAATGTTGAGTGTTGAATGATGAATTTTGAATTGTACTAGAAAAAAAGTTGCTTAATAAATAGAAAGTAAATGTCCCCTTTGGAGGAGATTGAAGGGTGAATTGTTTAAAGCTGAATCAAAATCATGCTTAATTAATGAATCAAATTTATCTTATTTCGATCTGCTGTTTATTCTTCTTTGCCTGTTCAACACAACAAGTGCTTAATCAACAGGTCGAAGAAACTGAAGCATCCGGATATGATGCGGTATTGGCTCAAAAGTAGGTGCTGATGATTAGGGAATGAAAAATATGTGATCGCCTTATTAAAGAGAGGTCCAAAATGCGATCAACCAGAAGAGGAAAGCGATAGATTGCAAAGAGCCCATATGGAAAATATGACTAAACTGGCAGAAGCTGTTACAGTGGTATTAGCTGGGCCATTTTTAGATGATGGAGATCTAAGAGGTATTTATATATTTGACGTCGAGACAATTGAAGAAGCCGAAGCTTTGACGAAAACGGATCCGACAATCCAAGCTGGAAGTTTGATGATGGAGTTGCATCCGTGATACGGTTCGGCAGCGACAAGTTTAGTTGGAGAGTGGCACTCAAAAATTCAAAAAATAGAAAATTAATATTATGCAAATAATAGAATCGCCCAAAGTTTATGATGCGGTCATCGTGGGATCTGGAGCAGGAGGAGGAATGACAAGCAAAGTCCTGAGTGATGCTGGTTTGAATGTCGCAGTGATAGAAGCAGGTCCATTCTTTGATCCAAAAGACCTGGACACCATGACACAGATGAAATGGCCATGGGAATCTCCACGAAGAGGAAAGGCAACGGAAAGTCGACACTTTGGCGATTTTGATATGGCTTATGGTGGCTGGGCATTACCAGGTGAGCCAATTACAATGAAAGGTGATACTGATTTTAAATTATTTAGATCAAGAATGCTCGGTGGTCGTACAAATCACTGGGGCAGAATCTCACTTCGGTTTGGTCCTGACGATTTTAAAGGTAAAAGTATAGATGGACTTGGTGATGATTGGCCAATTGGTTATGATGATGTCAAGCCTTATTACGACAAGCTCGACAAACTAGTTGGCGTCTTTGGCTCTAATGAAGGATTACCTAATGATCCTGATGGCTTTTTTCTGCCAGCTCCAAAACCTAGGCTTCATGAATTATACTATATCAAAGCAGCAAAAAAATTAGGTGTTACTGTCATCCCATCACGTTTATCCATTTTAACTAAAAGATTAAACGACGACAGAGGTGTTTGTTTTTACTGCAGCCAATGTTCAAGATCGTGTAACCAATACGCTGATTTTTCTTCTGGCTCAGTTTTAATTTTTCCTGCTCAAAAATCTAAAGGACAAGTAGATATTTACACAAATAGTATGGTCCGAAGTGTCGTCATGGGACCTGATGGAAAAGCAACTGGGGTATCATATATTAATAAAGAAGCTGGAACAGAACATGTCATGAGAGGTAAGGTCATTGTCCTTGCTGCATCAGCATGTAGTAGTGCTAGGATTTTATTAAACTCAAAAGCACCTGGACATTCTAATGGCATTGGAAATAGCAGTGGAGTTGTCGGTAAGTATTTACATGACTCGACAGGATCATATAGAGGCGGATTTATTCCAGCTTTGATGGATCGCAAAATATATAATGAGGACGGTGTCGGTGGCATGCATATTTATTCTCCATGGTGGGGAGATAACAGCAAGCTTCCATTTAAGCGTGGATATCACATCGAAGTGTGGGGCGGGATGGGAATGCCCAGCTATGGATTTGGAATGGGTCTAGATGGCTTTAATGAATTCATGGGATTACCAAAAGGTGGATATGGAGACAAGCTCCGAAAGGATGTCAAACGATATTATGGCGCTACAATTGGTTTTGGAGGTCGCGGAGAATGTATTGCAAGAGAAGATAATTATTGTGAATTAGATCCGGAAGTTGTCGATCAATGGGGAATTCCAGTCTTGAGATTCAATTATTCTTTTTCTGATCAGGAAAGATTCCAAGCAAGACACATGCAACAAACCTTTGAAGAACTGATTCATACTATGGGTGGAAAAGTGTTCGGAGATACACCGACAGCAGAACAGAATTATGGCCTTAACAAAGGCGGAGAAATTATCCATGAAGTCGGGACGACTAGAATGGGAGATGATCCTAAGACATCTGTTTGTAATAAGCATCAACAATTGCATGATGTAAAAAATGTCTACATCGCCGATGCTGGACCTTTTGTTTCGCAAGCAGATAAGAACTGTACATGGACGATTATGGCATTAGCCTGGAGAGCGTCAGATCATATTGTTGCTCAACTTAAAAAGCAAAACATATGATGCTTATAACTCCTATTAAAACAGTGCTCTTTCTTTCACTCAATATTAAATATTCAACATTCAACATTAAAAACTATGGATAGAAGAGATACGTTAAAAACACTATTGATAGGGTCCGTCGCAGGAGGAGCAGTAGGTGGCACTATGCTCACAGGATGCCAAACTGAAGAAGCTGTAAAACAGGTTTTAGCTGTCGGAAATGGTCGAACTCCTTATGAAAGACAGCGCGACGCAGATCTAATGGCTGAAGAATTCTTAACAGCTGCAGAATTGGGAGTCGTCGCTACTTTATGTGATATTATTTTACCAGCAACAGATTCGGCTGGCTCAGCATCGGAGGCACAGGTTCCAGAATTTATAAACTTTATTGCAAAGGATATTCCAGATTTAAAAATCCCCATTCGTGGTGGTGTAGCTTGGATCAATAATGAAGCATTAACAAGATTTGGAAAAGGCTTCAGCGATATTACTGATACTCAACGAATTGAAATCGTAGATGACATCGCTTACCCAGATAAAGCAAGTGAAGAGATGAAATCAGGTGTCAATTTTTTTAACAGGATGCGCGATTTGACAATGACTGGATACTATACGACTAAAATGGGAATCAATGATTTAGGGTATGTTGGGAATCGTGCAAATGCCTGGGATGGTGTTCCCCAAGATGTATTGGATAAACATGGCATGTCCTATGATCCCGAATGGCTTGCAAAATGTGTTGATCAAGAAAAGAGAAACGATACTGCAGAATGGGATGACAAAGGTAATTTATTGACCTAATTGTTGCTGATTCGCAATTAGTTTTAGTGCAAACTCATAAGATGCATGAACTCTGTTCGCATATTGTTCAAAACTTGGAGTTATGCTGTGGTGCGGAATTACACCTCTTCCAAAAGGAATCGTATCATCCACGTTCATCATAAATTGTAGTGCAGGAATCTTTATGATTATTTTGGAATGAGGAAGTATTAATTCTTGACTATAACCACTTGTATTACCATAATATCCTCCACCAGTTTCTTGACCAATAAATGTTCCATGTTTATTTGTAAAAAGCATATTAGATAACTCGCTACTTGCTGAATAGGTGACAGGACTAATTAGAACGTACAAGTTGCCTTTATATTTATACTTAGGTTCTTTCTTATATGCCATCAGACCTTCGCCAACATTAGGCCTTCGCAAGTAACTACCGTCTTTCATCTTCTTATTAAAAAAGATCCGTTCAAAAAATCCAAAGGTTTTTAATGTTATTGGTTTATCAATACCATTGTCTAAAATTGCCTTTTGTGTCTTGGCTTTTACTTTGATATACTTCTGATAATTCTCACCGAAAAAAGAGTATACAAGTCCTTCATTTCCTTCGGAACCTCCAGTATTTTTAGTTAAATCAAGTATTACATTTACAATTCCTTTTTTCTCAATGATCTTAAAACTATTTTCCAGAAATAAAGGTAGATTATTATTAATCTCATTTTTTTTAATTTCATCATTGTCAAAATCATGGATACCTAGATATGCTATACTATCAGATATAACTTTAAATTCTAGGGTCTCCTTTCGAGGAGTCTTTTTTTTGTTTGTGCTTCTCTGCGATAGAAGCTTCGATATATCTTTTATTCTTTGTGGTTCAAATTGAATTATGGCATCTTCAAATTCTACAGTAAATGAAGAGACATTCCCATAATAATAGTAGTAATATCGTGAGAATTGAAAATCCTTTAAGTCGGTATACTTTACTTCATTAATGTATCCGTCAGAAGCAAATAAATTCCCGATTTTATTTACAATTTGTTTTGGGCTCTCTCCATTAATTGAGATAATTTTCTTTCCTAAAATAGCTGAGTCAACATTAGATCCATTTCTATTACAATACATTTCTTCTCCTAAAAAGACTATGCTAAGAGGAAAGCGCGTAGCATAAGTACTGATTAATTTATTCGTAAAATCATTAAAGTAGATATCAGTGTGATCTTCATTTGAAAGAGCGACTAGTGGAGCGATGACTTTATGAAACTCTAGGACATCAAGGTCGCTATTAATCTGTACCCGAGCCTTTTCAAATTCTTGTTCAACAATGTCTTTAGAAGTATACCAATACATGCCTGTGTGATACTTGTCTAGTCCTTGAAAAAGAATGTCTAAGTCTCTATGCAGTTTATCCTTTTCTATTTTGGGGAAATCACCATAGTCTTGGGCAATCAAACTTGTACTTAGAGAAAGTGAAAGTAATATGATGAGTTTTTTCATGAATCTCTTTTGTGTATAACATTGATCACGCGCGAAGTACGCTTGCCAATGTCGCAATAAAGATAGTGAGAAAAGTCTAGCTAATATTTAACGAGAAGCTCCTGGTGTGTAAATTTTATTACACATATTTAAACATTGGAATTTTTGATCCTAATTTATAAGGCAATAAATTACCTTGTAAGAATCTTCATTGTAAGCGATCTCTGTTGATATCAGTAAAGGTGATATTCAACGCTTCAATCAGCTGCATGCCTGTGCTATACACGAAGCATAAAAAAGCCTGTTGTTTATATGTGCCCGCTTGATTAATTAATTTCACGACGTCTTGCGTGGAGATGATCTGCGGCAATGTATCTTCTTGGCATGGACGAGGGATTTTCTTCAACCGCCATTCTTTCTGAATCACTTCACAAAAATATTTTCGCAAACCGAATAATCACAATCAATCGTCGGCCACAAGCGACCGCTTTTATTCCTATACAGTATGGACTTTTTATCAGATTATTCACTCAACTCTAGACCAGAAATTTGGAACTATAAAAGCGTAAATAGCGCCTAAGTATTCGTATATACATTTTACGTGCAGCTACGCTTAAGCTTTTTTTTGAATAAGGCAATCTAATGTCACATGCCGGCATTCCTTTGACACCATTCCTTTTTAAGTTATAAATTTTCAATGTTGTGATTAGACAGTAATTTACTCTCCAGCAATAAATTATTTACTCCACATTAATAGCTTAGTCGTTGACCTTTGATTAGCTTATATCCTACGACAAATGCTAATACAATTATACCAGCCACAGAGGCATATTTTATAAGCGCATACTGCCCATTTTCTACGATTAAAGCTATCAGTGCCCAGATAAATACCAATGGAATAATCATTCCGCGCTGTTGTGCCATAAAAGTACCCAAGAGCGTTAATACACAAATGATTACAACTGTGATTATAACTTTTATTTCTATTGTAGGCGATAGACCAGCTTCAGTGAGTGCCAGTGCAATGGAGATAGCCGTCGCCGCACATATCCAGCCTAAGTAAACTTGAGTAGGCAGATAATACCATGATGTTTTAGAATCGGTTTCTAATGAGACCTGTTGTCTAAGTGCTAGAAATAATAGTATCAAAGCCATGAGGTGCCACATGATATTTATGAAACCTAACCACTGGATGTCCATATAACTAATGGGAACAAAAGCAATAGATGCTAAGCCTGCGGCTATACCAGAGAGTGTAGCCTTTCTGAGATACTGACTCTCTACTCGGGCTGACTGCATTTGAAACCAACTGTAAAAGATCATACCAAGAAAGATAGGACCCCAGATAGCGAAGGCATATCCTGCTGGCTGAATGAGTACTTTCATATCATCGTCGAACGGTGAAGGAAAAAAGAAATTTACCCCAAAATTGACGAGAGGGACTATAAGAAAGATGATGAATTGGATTTTACGGAGTACCATGTTCGTTTTTAATTAATT